>ERZ1673698.862-NODE-862-length-37856-cov-9.714690_pt1 | contig 37856 bp, 27 predicted proteins | sample MGYA00580228_ERZ1673698 | MGnify/ENA primary metagenome ERZ1673698 (study PRJEB41218, sample SAMN15661768) | gut metagenome | host: Homo sapiens | place: Canada: London | collected 2015-08-20/2019-03-30 | study: EMG produced TPA metagenomics assembly of... | reverse complement strand
TCAGCATACTTATCATGATGGGGCTGGGAGTCGGTTTTCTGGAATCAATCGGAACGGTTATCTCAAGTATGGGTAATATGGGACCGGGACTCGGAACATGCGGTCCGGCCTTCTCATGGAGTGAATTGCCTGATGCCGCCAAATGGCTGCTTTCTTTTTTAATGCTGTTGGGGCGTCTGGAATTATTTACGGTATTATTGCTTTTCACTTCCGACTTTTGGAAGAAGAACTAAACAAAGATTGATATAAATCAACCGGAGTGCTAAAAAAACCTTTTTTGCCACCCCGACTTTGCAAAAAGTATAAATATTAGTTCTATATTTGCAGCCATTAAAAGAGAAAGATGAAACAAAGCTTAAAATTCGGACTACTTTTGGTACTGGCTTTGCTCATTCATTGCGCTACAGACGGGGCAATGGAAAACAATAGCAAAGCTTCCTCCCCGACTTATCGGCAGGAGAAGTGCTATGTGTCTCAGGACCGTCCGGTACATAATGCTTTGGAACGCCTTTACCATCTTTATTCCACCCAATCCTGCGATATGAATCATACGGACGTCGCACATGTTCCGGCAGATAAAAGTATACTGTTACTGATCACTTACTTTTGCGAACATTATAAATTCCAAAGTCCGCCTCCCTCATCTTCGCTTCACTCTTCCGAATATTTCTACGATCCTATCTCCTATTATATATATGGGTTAAGAAAGATTGTGGTTTAGCCGACGGTACAGTCGACACTTTCATTCGTCATCTCTTACAGTTGGTTTTATCCCCCAGAGGGTGGACAAACTAATTGTTTATTTCTATATAATATTCAATCTAAACAGCTATTGAATTATGAATTTTACATTTTTAGTTGTTGTTTTACTGACAGCGCTTGCTTTTGTCGGTGTGGTGATAGCTCTTTCACGCGCTATCTCTCCCCGTTCGTACAACGCACAAAAATTCGAGGCTTACGAATGTGGTATCCCGACACGTGGTAAATCATGGATGCAGTTCCGTGTGGGCTATTACCTGTTTGCCATCCTGTTCCTGATGTTCGACGTTGAAACAGCTTTTCTGTTTCCATGGGCAGTGGTCATGCAAGATTTAGGCCCGCAGGGACTTGTTAGTATTCTCTTCTTCTTTATTATCTTAGTTCTGGGCCTTGCGTATGCCTGGAGGAAAGGAGCTTTGGAATGGAAATAACCAAAAAGCCCAAAATAAAATCAATTCCTTATGAGGAGTTCATTGACAATGAATCATTGGAAAAGTTGGTCAAAGAGCTCAATGCCGGAGGGGCAAACATCGCTCTCGGAGTTCTTGACGACTTCATCAACTGGGGACGCAGCAATTCACTGTGGCCGCTTACTTTTGCAACCAGTTGCTGCGGTATCGAATTTATGGCACTTGGTGCCGCCCGTTATGATATGGCCCGCTTCGGGTTTGAAGTAGCCCGTGCCAGTCCGCGTCAGGCTGATATGATTATGGTATGTGGAACAATCACTAATAAGATGGCTCCGGTATTGAAACGACTGTACGATCAAATGCCCGATCCGAAGTATGTAATTGCTGTAGGCGGATGTGCTGTTAGCGGAGGTCCTTTCAAGAAATCCTATCATGTGGTGAATGGAGTAGACAAGATTCTCCCGGTCGATGTATACATTCCCGGATGCCCGCCACGTCCCGAAGCTTTCTATTATGGCATGATGCAATTGCAACGCAAAGTGAAAATAGAACGATTCTTTGGTGGAGTGAACAGAAAAGAGAAGAAGCCGGACTATTTAAATAATGAAGAATAAGGTATTAAAAAGGATTTATGCAAGAAATACAATTTATAGCCCCTGCAGCATTACACGACGAGATGTTGCGCTTGCGAAATGAGAAGCAGATGGACTTTCTCGAAAGCCTTACCGGTATGGACTGGGGAGTGGCAGATGAGAAAGACGCTCCGGAGAAGCTCCGTGGATTAGGCGTAGTCTATCATTTGGAATCTACCGTTACGGGCGAACGGATAGCACTGAAAACTGCGACAACAAACCGCGAACAACCGGAAATCCCGTCTGTCAGCGATATATGGAAAATAGCCGACTTCTATGAACGGGAAGTTTTCGATTACTATGGTATCACCTTTATAGGTCATCCCGATATGCGCCGTCTTTACCTGCGCAATGACTGGGTAGGTCATCCGATGCGCAAAGACAATGATCCAGAAAAAGACAACCCGCTCTGCATGACCAATGAGGAGACGTTCGATACAACTCAAGAAATCGAGCTGAACCCTGACGGAACAATTAAAAACAAAGAAACCAGACTTTTCGGGGAAGAAGAATATGTGGTCAACATCGGTCCGCAGCACCCTGCTACACATGGTGTTATGCGTTTCCGTGTTTCACTAGAAGGTGAGATCATCCGTAAGATTGACGCCAACTGCGGTTATATCCATCGGGGTATCGAAAAGATGAATGAAAGCCTCACTTATCCGCAAACATTGGCCTTGACAGACCGTCTTGACTATCTGGGTGCGCATCAGAATCGTCACGCATTATGTATGTGTATTGAGAAAGCGATGGGGATCGAAGTAAGTGAACGTGTGCAATATATCCGCACGATCATGGACGAATTGCAACGTATTGATTCTCACTTGTTATTCTACTCCTGTCTGGCTATGGACTTAGGAGCCTTGACAGCTTTTTTCTATGGATTCCGCGACCGCGAAAAGATCCTTGATATCTTTGAAGAGACTTGTGGCGGACGTTTGATTATGAACTATAATACGATTGGCGGTGTGCAGGCTGACCTTCATCCTAACTTCGTCAAACGAGTAAAAGAGTTCATTCCTTATTTAAGAGGAGTTATCCACGAATACCACGATATATTTACAGGCAATATCATTGCACAAAGCCGTATGAAAGGTGTCGGTATATTGAGTCGTGAAGATGCGATTTCTTTTGGTTGTACGGGAGGTACGGGCCGCGCTTCAGGATGGGCCTGCGATGTACGCAAACGAATGCCATACGGTGTATATGACAAAGTGGATTTCAAGGAAATCATTTATACGGAAGGCGACTGTTTTGCCCGTTATCTGGTACGTATGGACGAAATCATGGAAAGCCTGAATATCATCGAGCAATTGATAGACAATATTCCCGAAGGACCCTATCAGGAAAAGATGAAACCCATCATCCGCGTTCCCGAAGGAAGTTATTATGCCGCCGTGGAAGGAAGTCGCGGTGAGTTCGGTGTATTCCTCGAAAGCCAGGGTGACAAAACCCCTTATCGTCTCCACTACCGTTCTACCGGTTTGCCGCTTGTTGCAGCGATAGACACGATTTGTCGGGGAGCCAAGATAGCCGATTTGATCGCTATTGGCGGAACAATAGACTACGTAGTTCCGGATATAGACCGGTAATCACTAACCACTAAAACACTAAAAAATGTTCGACTTTAGTATAGTTACAAACTGGATACATGAGCTACTCCTCTCCGTCATGCCGGAAGGATTGGCCATCTTTATAGAATGTGTGGCTGTCGGTGTGTGCCTTGTTGCATTGTACGCCATCCTCGCCATCATCCTAATCTACATGGAACGTAAGGTTTGCGGTTTCTTCCAATGCCGTCTCGGTCCGAACCGTGTCGGTAAATGGGGTTCTATCCAAGTGGTATGCGACGTGCTGAAAATGCTGACAAAGGAAATCTTCATGCCGAAAGGCGCCGATCACTTCCTCTACAACCTTGCTCCATTTATGGTAATTATCGCTTCATTCCTCACTTTCGCCTGCATTCCTTTCAACAAGGGAGCGGCAATTCTGAATTTCAATGTAGGTGTATTCTTTCTACTGGCTGCTTCCAGTATCGGTGTGGTCGGTATTTTGCTCGCCGGATGGGGTAGTAACAATAAGTTCTCTCTGATTGGCGCCATGCGAAGCGGAGCGCAAATTATCAGTTATGAACTTTCCGTCGGCATGAGTATCATGACGATGGTAGTACTGATGGGAACCATGCAATTCTCTGAGATTGTGGAAGGACAAGCCAACGGATGGTTTATCTTCAAAGGACATATTCCTGCCGTGATTGCCTTTATCATCTACCTGATTGCCGGAAACGCTGAATGTAACCGTGGTCCGTTCGACCTTCCCGAAGCGGAAAGTGAGCTGACAGCCGGATACCACACCGAATATTCCGGTATGGGTTTCGGTTTCTTCTACTTGGCGGAATACCTGAATCTGTTTATCGTAGCCAGCGTTGCCGCCACTATCTTTTTAGGAGGATGGATGCCGTTGCACATTGTCGGGCTGGATGGATTCAATGCCGTGATGGATTACATTCCCGGTTTCATCTGGTTCTTCGGTAAGGCATTCTTTGTAGTATTCCTGCTGATGTGGATCAAATGGACTTTCCCACGTTTGCGTATCGACCAGATTCTGAATCTGGAATGGAAATATCTGGTTCCTATCTCTATGGTAAACCTATTATTAATGGCATGTTGCGTAGCCTTCGGCCTCCACTTTTGATTAGATTATGGAATATAAAGATAAAAAATATACGTATTTAGGTGGTCTGGTGCATGGCATCAGTACACTGGCAACGGGTATGAAAACCAGTATCAAGGTGTACTTCCGCAAGAAAGTGACCGAGCAATATCCCGAGAACCGTAAGGAACTGAAAATGTTTGACCGGTTTCGCGGAACACTGAACATGCCCCACAATGAGAATAATGAACATCGCTGCGTAGCTTGTGGATTGTGCCAGATGGCTTGTCCGAATGACACTATCAAAGTGACCGGTGAAACAATCGAAACGGAAGACGGCAAAAAGAAGAAAATCCTGGCAAAATACGAATATGACTTAGGATCTTGCATCTTCTGCCAACTTTGTGTGAATGCGTGTCCGCATGACGCCATCACATTCGACCAGAACTTCGAACACGCAGTATTCGACCGGACGAAGCTCGTCTTGCAACTGAACCGTCCCGGCAGTAAAGTAATAGAAAAGAAAAAAGAAGTATAGATATGGGATCAACACTTGAAACAGTAGTATTCTACTTTTTGGCAGCATTTATTATTGCTATGTCCATCATGACGGTGACTACCCAACGCATTGTCCGCTCGGCTACTTACCTGCTCTTCGTGCTTTTCGGCACAGCGGGTATCTACTTCTTGCTGGGCTACACCTTTCTGGGCTCTGTCCAGATTATGGTTTACGCCGGTGGTATCGTTGTGCTTTATGTATTCTCCATCCTGCTGACCAGTGGAGAAGGTGACCGTGCCGAAAGGCTGAAACGAAGCAGGTTTATGGCAGGACTCTTTACAATGATTGCCGGTCTGGCGATAATCCTGTTTATCACGCTGAAGCATAACTTCATGCAGACAGCCAATCTTGCCCCGCAGGAGATAAACATCCATACGATCGGAAACGCTTTGTTGAGTAGCGACAAGTACGGTTATGTACTGCCTTTCGAAGCAGTCAGTATCTTATTGCTGGCCTGTATCATCGGTGGAATCATGATCGCCCGCAAACGTTAATCATTAATCACTAAAAAACGAATCACTGATATGATACACATGGAATATTATCTGGTGGTCTCTACCATCATGATGTTTGCAGGAATCTATGGATTCTTTACCCGCCGCAATACGCTGGCTATCCTGATTTCCGTAGAGTTGATGCTAAACGCTACAGATATCAACTTTGCCGTGTTCAACCGTTTTATCTTTCCGGGAGGAATGGAGGGCTATTTCTTTGCATTGTTTTCCATCGCCATCTCGGCTGCGGAAACCGCAATAGCCATCGCGATTATGATTAACATTTACCGTAACCTCCGAAGCATCCAGGTACGCAATCTGGACGACTTGAAATGGTAAGTATAAGTAATAATAACTCAAGTAATTAAAATAAACTGTATGGAACTAACAATTCTAATACTCCTTCTTCCTTTTTTCTCCTTTCTCCTATTGGGAATCGGGGGAAAATGGATGTCACACCGGACGGCAGGCGCCATCGGTACGTTGGTACTGGGAGCGGTAGCAGTACTGTCTTACGTGACTGCTTTCCAATATTTCTCAGCCTCGCGACTGGAAGACGGAACATTTGCCACATTGATACCTTATAATTTTACGTGGCTACCTTTTACAGAGACGTTACATTTCGATTTGGGCATTCTGCTCGATCCTATATCCGTAATGATGCTGATTGTCATCTCTACCGTGTCGCTAATGGTACACATCTATTCCTTCGGTTACATGAAAGGCGAGATCGGTTTTCAACGTTATTACGCTTTCCTTTCCCTGTTCACCATGTCAATGCTGGGATTGGTAGTAGCTACAAACATTTTCCAGATGTATCTTTTCTGGGAGTTAGTGGGCGTAAGCTCTTATCTATTAATCGGATTCTACTATACAAAACCTGCTGCAATCTCCGCCTCCAAAAAAGCGTTTATTGTCACTCGTTTTGCAGACCTGGGCTTCCTCATCGGTATCCTGATTTACGGATATTACGGAGGAACGTTCGGTTTTACTCCGGATACAGTATCGCTGGTTAGCGGCGGAGCGGCTATGCTTCCATTAGCTCTCGGATTAATGTTCGTAGGTGGTGCCGGAAAGAGTGCGATGTTCCCGCTACATATCTGGTTGCCGGATGCAATGGAAGGTCCTACTCCTGTCAGCGCCTTGATTCATGCGGCTACGATGGTAGTTGCCGGAGTCTATCTGGTGGCACGTATGTTTCCGCTCTTCATCGAATATGCTCCGAATACGTTGCATATGGTTGCCTGGGTAGGTGCAATCACTGCCTTTTATGCAGCAAGTGTAGCCTGTGTACAATCGGATATCAAACGTGTACTCGCATTCTCTACTATCTCGCAGATTGGTTTTATGATGGTGGCTTTAGGGGTTTGTACATCAATGAATCCTCATGAAGGCGGTTTGGGATACATGGCATCCATGTTCCACCTTTTCACGCACGCCATGTTCAAGGCGCTGCTCTTTCTCGGTGCCGGTAGCATTATCCATGCGGTACACTCTAATGAGATGTCGGCTATGGGCGGATTACGCAAATATATGCCGATTACCCATTGGACATTCCTGATTGCTTGTCTCGCCATTGCGGGTATCCCCCCATTCTCGGGTTTCTTCTCGAAAGATGAGATTCTGGCAGCTTGCTTCCAATACAGCTCTGTAATGGGTTGGGTGATGACGGTAATCGCCGCTATGACCGCTTTCTATATGTTCCGCCTTTATTACGGTATCTTCTGGGGAAAAGAGAACAAAGAACTTCATGCGCATCACACTCCCCATGAAAGTCCGTTGGCTATGACTTTCCCATTGATGTTTCTGGCGGCAGTGACTTGTGGAGCCGGATTTATTCCTTTCGGACACTTTATCAGTTCCAACGGTGAATCCTACTCCATTCATCTTGACCCGTCAGTGGCTATCACAAGTGTTGTTATCGCGATTATTTCCATTGCCATCGCGACCTGGATGTATAAGAACGCCAAACAGCCTGTCGCCGATTCGCTGGCTCAACAGTTCAAGGGATTGCATAAGGCTGCCTATCACCGTTTCTATATTGACGAGATATACCAGTTCATTACGCATAAGATTATTTTCCGTTGCATCTCTACTCCTATCGCATGGTGGGACCGTCATGTCGTAGACGGATTCTTCGACTTCCTGGCATGGGCGACAAATGCGACAAGCGATGAGATTCGCGGCCTACAGAGCGGTCAGGTACAACAATATGCGTATGTGTTCCTTTGCGGTGCACTGGCACTTATTCTTCTGCTGGTTCTCTAAACAAGTAATAGTAAATCTTTAAACAGTAAATCATAAAGATGAATTTCTTATCAATATTCGTACTTATCCCCCTCCTGATGTTGGCCGGACTTTGGGCGGCACGAGGAATTAAAGCTATCCGGGGGGTTATGGTTACGGGCGCATCAGCGCTTCTGATAGCCTCTGTCGTACTTACATTCATGTATTTGGGAGAGCGTAGCGCCGGAAACACGGCGGAAATGCTTTTCCGTGCAGACACACTATGGTACGCACCGCTTCATATCTCCTACTCGGTAGGCGTAGACGGCATCTCGGTAGCTATGCTGTTACTGTCCGCCATTATCGTATTTACCGGCACATTCGCTTCCTGGCGTTTGCAACCGTTGACCAAAGAATATTTCCTTTGGTTCACGCTGTTGTCGATGGGAGTGTTCGGATTCTTTATATCCGTAGACCTGTTCACCATGTTTATGTTCTACGAAATAGCCTTGATACCTATGTATCTGCTGATTGGCGTATGGGGTTCGGGACGTAAGGAATATGCAGCGATGAAGCTGACACTTATGCTGATGGGTGGTTCCGCTTTCCTACTGATCGGTATTCTCGGAATCTATTTCGGTGCAGGAGCCACTACCATGAACCTTCTTGAAATCGCACAGTTGCACAACATACCTTTTGCACAACAATGTATCTGGTTCCCGCTGACATTTCTCGGTTTCGGTGTGCTAGGCGCTCTTTTCCCCTTCCATACATGGAGTCCCGACGGTCATGCCTCCGCTCCGACAGCAGTTTCTATGCTTCATGCCGGAGTACTGATGAAATTAGGAGGTTATGGTTGTTTCCGTATCGCCATGTATCTAATGCCGGAAGCCGCTAACGAACTTTCCTGGATATTCCTGATACTGACCGGTATCTCTGTCGTTTACGGAGCTTTCTCCGCTTGTGTACAGACTGATTTGAAATATATCAACGCATACTCTTCCGTATCCCATTGCGGATTAGTTCTTTTCGCAATCCTCATGCTGAACCAGACAGCAGCCACAGGCGCTATCCTCCAAATGTTGTCGCACGGACTGATGACAGCATTGTTCTTTGCGCTTATCGGTATGATTTACGGACGTACCCACACCCGTGACGTACGCGAGCTTGCCGGTTTGATGAAGATCATGCCTTTCCTGAGTGTATGTTATGTCATTGCCGGCCTTGCCAATCTCGGTCTGCCGGGATTGAGCGGTTTTATTGCCGAGATGACCATCTTTGTTGGATCTTTCCAAGACAATGATGTATTCCACCGCACACTGACCATTATAGCCTGCTCCTCCATCGTGATTACAGCAGTCTATATCTTGCGTCTGGTAGGTAAGATTCTGTACGGGACCTGTACCAACAAGCATCACCTCGAACTGACCGATGCAACTTGGGACGAGCGTGTAGCCGTTATCTGCCTCATCGTTTGTGTAGCCGGACTGGGTATGGCTCCTTTCTGGGTAAGCCACATGATTGGTGAAAGTGTATTGCCCGTTGTCTCACAACTGATACCCTAGCTCTTTAATTTTTAATCTCTAATTTAATTGATAAAGATGGATTATTCACAATTTCTACATATGCGAGAAGAGCTGTCGCTCGTAGTAGTTCTGTTGCTACTGTTTCTAGCCGACCTCTTCATGAGCCCGGATGCGCACAAGAACGATGGAAAGGCACGACTGAATACAATGTTTCCCGTCATTCTGATGGCTATCCATACGGCTATCAACCTGATACCGGGTACCGCTGCCGACATTTTCGGCGGTATGTACCACTATGTGCCCATGCATACAGTCATTAAGTCAATCCTGAACGTAGGTACATTAATCGTCTTTCTGATGGCGCACGAATGGATGAAGCGTGAAGACACTTCATTCAAGCAAGGAGAGTTCTATGTACTCACTCTCTCTACTCTGTTCGGTATGTATCTCATGATTTCCGCCGGACACTTCCTGATGTTCTTCATCGGACTGGAGACTGCTTCCGTTCCGATGGCAGCTTTGATTGCCTTTGATAAATACCGTCACAACTCCGCTGAAGCAGGAGCCAAGTATATTCTTACCGCACTCTTCTCCAGCGCATTGTTGCTGTTCGGTTTGTCTATGATTTACGGTTCTGCCGGAACCTTGTATTTCGATGACCTTCCCGCCCATATTGACGGAAACCCGTTACAGATTATGGCATTTGTATTCTTCTTTACGGGTATGGCATTCAAGTTATCGCTCGTTCCGTTCCATCTTTGGACGGCAGACGTTTACGAAGGAGCCCCGAGTACGGTCACCGCTTACTTGAGTGTTGTATCCAAAGGATCGGCGGCATTTGTATTGCTGACTATCCTCATCAAGGTATTTGCTCCTATGATAAACGATTGGCAGGAAGTGCTCTATTGGGTAACGATAGCTTCCATCACCATCGCGAATATATTCGCTATCCGCCAACAGAACCTGAAACGTCTGATGGCATTCTCCAGTATCTCGCAGGCAGGATATATCATGCTTGGTGTAATCGGTGGCACGGCACAGGGAATGACAGCCCTAGTATATTATGTACTTGTGTATGCAGCTGCCAATCTCGGTGTATTTGCCGTAATCACTATTGTGGCATTGCGCAGCCAGAAGTTCACCCTCGAAGATTATGCGGGACTTTATAAAACGAATCCGAAGATCGCCCTCCTGATGACCCTTTCTTTGTTCTCATTAGCAGGCATTCCTCCATTTGCCGGATTCTTCTCTAAGTTTTTTATCTTCATGGCAGCCTTCGATGCAGGTTTCCATTTGTTGGTGTTTATAGCATTGGTCAATACAGTAATTTCACTGTATTACTACCTGCTGATCGTGAAAGCGATGTATATCACCCCGTCCGAAAACCCGATTCCGACTTTCCGCAGTGACCGATGCACAAAGTGGGGACTGGCACTCTGTACGTTGGGCATCATCGGACTAGGTATCGCAAGCGTTGTATACCAGTCTATCGACAAACTGGCATTTGGAATCTAAACAAAAAAGCGTATGTCACTTTAAAGTGGCATACGCTTTTTTGTTTAGATTTGTAGTTTTTTACTGAAGACTTTCTTCCGTCATGACCACTCCAGGAATCGTAAACCAGAAACGCGATCCCTTACCTTTTTCGGAGTCAACGCCAATATGTCCACCTAATTGTTCCACAATACTTTGGCAAATAGAAAGTCCTAATCCCGTGCCATGCACAAAAGAATCAAGCTTTACAAAACGCTCAAAGATGTGCGGTAATTGTTTCTTCTCTATTCCTATCCCCGTGTCCTGAACATAGAATTCTAATCCTTCATCTTTCAGCACATATCCCACACGGATATTGCCCTCTGAAGTAAACTTAATCGCATTGTTCACAAAATTGGATATCACCTGATATATACGGTTACGGTCACTAGTAATATGGCAAATAGAAAAATTTGGTTCGAATACTAACTTTACATTCTCTTTCGTTTTCATCTGCATAGAACGGACCAGATCTTCACACAGCAGATTCACATCCACATCTCCATGCGAAAATTCAAATGTCCCTGCCTCAATTTTGGAAAGGTCGAGAATATCTGATATTAACTGTAACAGCAAATCATTATTTTCCCGCACGATCTTCATATACTCTCTCCGTTCTTCTATATCCGCAGTTTCCACCAATAAATCGGAAAAGCCTACGATAGCATTCAGAGGCGTACGGATTTCATGGCTCATATTGGCAAGGAAAGCACTTTTCAAACGATCCATCATCTCCGCCTTATCACGTGCATGAATCAGTTCAGCCTCCGTCTCTTTCAGTTTCGTTATATCATAATTGATACCAATGATTTCGATTTCACCCTCTTCCGGTTTATATTGAGTTACCATCACATTCGTATTTACCCAGTTCCACTCATTTTCCGTTCCGGGACGAAGAATACGCATTTCCCCTTGAAAATGTTTTCTTTTCCCGACTTTGACTTCTTTATAGAAATCAAGCAGACCTTTGCGGTCTTCCGGATGCATTTTACGATAGACTCCTACTACATCACTTAATGCAATGTCTTCCTCTTCCCCCATATTTTTATACCATTGCTTGATGGCATATCCCTTCCGATTCAGAAGATTTAATTTCGCATAACCAACTTTTGCAAAATCGGATATCATCAAAAAGAAATTTTCAAAATCACGAATACGGTTCATTGCATCAATACGTTCCGTATTATCAATACTAATCAGAATATACCCGATAAACTCTCCCTCTCTATTGTACAGTTTAGTTACTTTCGAATACAGTTCTATCACATTAGAACGCATGGTACGATAATATCCTTTAATCTGGTCGAAAGAATAATTAAGTCGGAAATCCACTAAATCCTCATTTCGTACACGATCACGAATCGTTTGCGGCACGTTCGGATTTTCAAAGAAGTTAATACCTATTACATCCTCTTTATTGGCAATTCCGAATATTTCCAAATTCTTATTGTTCAGATCAAGCAGATATCCATCCTTATCATAGATCTCTACTCCTGCCGGAATATTAGCAAATATATTTTTAAAAAGTTTCTCACTACGGTCCAATGCACGATTAGCCTCTACAGCCTCAGTTGAGTCCGTAAACAATCCTACCCACCTCATCTTTCTCCGGTGAATACACAATCCAATGAGTGTACAATCCCGTTTGAGGAAAATACTCATCCTTTTCTTTATAAGACTTACCATCAAGCACTTCAAGGATAAAATCCATTTTCTCTGAATGATCGGAAAACAAATCCGAAGCCAACACACCTACATATTGTTCCAAAGGTTTGCCAAAGAAATGGGAACTGATCTGGTTAGCGTCCGTTATCCGATAATCATAAGCCTTGTTGTTCTCGTCACGAAGAACAGACATACGTATATACCCCATTGGCATAAAATGGAAAAGATTACGTAAGAAAGACTGTTCATAAGTTACTTTATCTTTTGCTACGCGTAGTTCAATACAAATGCTTATAATATTTCCCAACGAAGAGAACCATTGAAAATCCTCATTACTCCAGTTACGATAACTATCTATCAATTCAATACCCATTCCTCCCCATACATGATCCCCAGCCATCAAAGGAGTTACCATGAATGAATAGACTCCCCGTTCAGCAAATTCTCGTCGCATTTCCGATGCTTCTTCCGGTAGTTGTTTCAACGAATTCAAAACGATAGCTTTGCCAGACAAAATCTGCTGATTCCACCATTCCGACCGATCGACCGGTATGTCTTGCCAACATTGTTTTTCTGTCGACATCCCTTCGGAAACGACCTCATACGTGCAACTGCGATAAGTGTGTTCTTTATTGTACTCGAAAATATAGACACGTCCTTTTCCATTATAAAGATTCAGTATATCCTTTAAAATCTCTGTTACACATTCTTCAACTCTTTCATCCCGAAGAAAACGGTATAAAGACTGCGAAATGTAGTTCTGACGGAGAAGCAAGTCATTCACACGTTTCAGAGCTTTCTTCTGTTCTATCTGTTCAGGAGCCTCCACGCGTTGAATCACTCCAAAAGATTTGTCTCCCCCATTAGTCCCCGTTCCTTTCTCACGGGAAGCCAAACGGGTATGCAACCAGACTTCGCCATATTTCGAATAGATGGGAAAGGTCTGTTCGTAAAAATCCTTATGGATAGAACTATTTGCCCGGAACTCATGTGCAATCTGACAACGATAATCTTCACGCACCAAGTTCAGAAAATCAGAAAATGAGATAGTATCTCCATCCAAATCCAAAAGATCACAAAGAAAGTCGGAACAAAGATAATATCCTCCCGTCAAATCCGCTTCCCACCATCCGACTTGAGCCAAAGAAGCCATTTTGCGATACCGCTCGTAATCTGTATGCATAATATTGATTTTTAAAGACACAAATATAAGAAAAATACATTACAAACAGCTATTTACAACTCAAAATTCAAGGCTGTATAAACAAAATAGTTGACAAACGGAACAATAAATGCGTACGTCGGTATCGACGCACGCATCAAACAATTGAAAAACCTCTTTAATCTTTTATTAATTCAAAGTCGGAAAAGAATAGTTTGTCCAAGCAAAAACGGAAGTGTTTGCACCGGCATTAGAGGCCGATGGATTAGTCAGTGTGATAGTTCCCTGCCCAACGACATTCTTATCGGGATTTGTTTTATCAACATAATCCACCACTTTTTCGTTTGTATATGAGAAAGAAGAAGTCGTAATATTGATAGTCACGGTGCCTCCCCCTTTTGAGTCGGTAACGTCAACCAGGTCTTTCGCTTTCAGTACATCCGCCGAAGTAGAAGCTACCAATGTATTCTTGATAGTAGCAGTCGCGCCACGACGTACCTTGATTACATCGTCCATTGCATTCTTCTGTCCGGTAGTCGTATTTCCACCTACCGTGTTATTGACAATCGTCATTCCGTCTATGATAAAATCAGACTGTCCCACATGGTCTACTCCGTTTCCATCCAGATTACCATCAGCCTCAACTCCACGCGGATCTTCTTCCGTGCTGGTATACCCGTCTTCCCAGATACCATAACAATTACTCAATGTGCCCTTATATCCTTGAGTGAAATCGAACATATCATCATCCGGATTGACAGCCAGCAGATTAGTCACATTTACTGTTCCACCGAAGAATTCGATAGCGTCATCGGCACTTTCCAACACATAAACGTTCTGAATTTTCGTCCCGTTACCCACACCATTCAAAGTCAGCCCGTTGTGCTCAATATCAGCCGTATTACGTGCACCGGCATAGAGGATATTCACATAAGTCAGCGCACCGGAATTGTCGGCTCTGTCACTACCACCGTATTTGTAAGCATTGTTAATCTCCGCATTGGCTGTATTAGTACCCTCTGCTCCTGCACCGGAAATAGGAGCTTTACCATTAAGGATAATTCCTCCCCAGTCACCGGCTTTCTTTGTCGCTTCTCCAGAAGTAAATGTGACAGGTTGTGAAGACGTACCGTTAGCATAAAGTTTTCCACCCTGTGCTACAAGAATATAGCTACTGAAACCTTTAGTCGCTTTAATCATTGTTCCGGCAGGAATAGTCAGTTCGCCTCCATTTTCGATAATCACCGTTCCACCCAGAATGTATTCCCCTTCTTCCAACGTTTGTTTACCGGTCAGGTTTCCCATCAATGTTTTACCGTCGGCAGCTAGAATAGAAGCCCCGTCGGGAGTATCATTCCCGTCATCATCACTACCACAAGAAGTTAAAGTCAAAGTTGTTGTGATAGCAGCCATTGCCATCATACTTAAGAATAATCTTTTCATCTTTTTAGCGTTTAATTGATAATATTTCTGTTTATATAGGGCTTAGAATGTACACGACACTCCCAAGCTCACGTTAATTCCTTTTTTATAGTCGCCCAATATCACTTTCTGACCGCTACCGTTCGCCTTACGGCTCAGTTGATAGGAGGGATTAAGCAAGTTGCGTGCTTTAAGAGTAAGGGCAATATGTTTGCCTAACTTCGCTTGCGATACGAAGTCTAGCGTAGCCACTCCCTCTTCCATCACATTCTGAAACCCTTGTGTACCGATAGTGTACACTTTTTCTCCCACATATCCGAGGACCAATGTATTGGTAAATGAATATCCGGCTGAAACATAGGTGTGTGACAGATCGAAGTTGGCAATCCAAGGAGCCGCCCCTTCCAGTTGCGAGCCATCCGTATCGGTAGCGGCAATATCGGGGTCGTTCACTTTGGCATTCGTGTAGATATACGATCCGTTCAATCCTGCCGTCAGGCGGTTCATACCGTTGTTGGCTGTCGGGCGTGAGAATATTTTTTTGCGTATCTCCAGTTCAATCCCCGTCACAGTAGCCTGATCGGCTACGTTTTCGTATGAAAGGAAACCTCCGGCACTTGGCGTTTCGATACGCGAAATAGGATTCTTTATCATTTTGTAGAAAGTAGTAACAGAGATCAATTCGGTTGATGTAGGGTTGAAATCCCATTTCAAATCTATGTTGTAATTGTCCGATGGTTTCAGATTTGCGTTACCCTGACTCTTAAAGTTGACACCCACATAGCGGTAAGGTGAGATTTCCTTCGACTGAGGCAAAGTATATGTCTTGCTCAATCCAAGCCGCAAGGCGTTCTTATCATTTAGCCTATACCTTATGTTCAAACTCGGAAGGAAGTAGTTTTTCCGGATATTGTTCTTGCCTTTGGAGTTTCCTTTATCCACATTGTAGTCTACGGTCATATCCACATTATCATACTTCAAACCGAGATTGATCACCCAATGCCGGGTGAACTGATAGACCGCTTCCGCATAAACCGAATGTATGTTCTTCTTCACCGCATATTTATCCACCGCATTGTCCAGCGTGAAACGGTCGTTGAAATGAGCCGCAGAATAAAAGTCATCCAATGAAATATCGTCCACCGAAGTAAATGAAGGACCATTCAAGGTAATCATATTGTATTCCGTCTGTTTGAAATCATCGTTAATGATACGTCCGGTGTATCCGAACCGAAGTCTGGAGATTTCTTCCCAATCGTCTTTCAAGCGATAAACCACTCCGGCACGAAGATTCAGATCATTCTCCGTCAGAGAAGAAAAAGTACGGAACTGTGTATTACCTCCTACCAATCCGTATCCGGTTTCATTCCGGGTTATCTGGTTGATACGGCGATCCGGCTCATATCCGCGCACCATATTATAAGAGGCTCCTGCGTCAACGCTCAGCCGGTCTGTCAATCCCCAGTTCGTCATGATCTGGTTGACTAATAACAGATTGTCGTTCACCTGCTGACGATGGGTCATTCCCAGATTACCGTAATCATCACTGAAAGTAGCGTCTTTCCCTTCGTAGTTTCCCACCGACTGTACATTGCTATGTACCATCATGAAGTTGTAAGACAAATGATGACGATTGTGCATATCATAATCTACATTAGCCAATGCCAACTGACTGATATTCGTTGTTGACTTATGTCCGTTCAGATCTTTGTATATAGTACCGCCCGTATTTGTATTACGTATGATTTCATCCGTATATCGATAATCAACGGAATGTCCCACAGTGGCAAAGAACGAAAGAGCATCCCGTTGCCGACCTACATAAAACTTCTTTCCGCCTGCGATATTATAACTGCGGTCCATCTGGAAGTTTTGCGCCGACGGGTCGAGTTTGTTCTTAAAGCCCCACACATCCGTGCCCGGTTCCGTCCGATTAGCAAATCCCAGCAGATTCACTCCATCCGGCTGGAAGAAATCGGAGGAAAGGGTCTGTGTATTCACACCGGCCGATACACTGGCGCTAATGTAACCGTCACCTACCAGTTCTTTGGACGAGATATCAATATTTGCGCCCCCTACATCGCCTCCGTTCCCGGCAGTAAATGCTTTGTTGACTCCTACGGACTGTATAAGGTCGGTTCCGAAAAAATCAAGAGAGATATTCTTGTATTCCGGGTCTTCCGACGGCACAGGGAAACCATTGAACGTAGTAGTATTATAGCGGTCACCCAATCCACGTACGAATACGTTCTTCACACCGTCCTGCTTGGAAATTCCGGTGACTTTCGTCACAGCTCCTTCCGCATCCGAAACTCCTTTGCGTGAAAGTTCCTTCACACTGACTGACTGCACGGCAATGACCGCCTTTTGCTGTTCCAGCAAAGCCATATTCTCATTTTCCCGGTTCTTTTTCGCCACAACAACCACATCCGACAGTTCTTGCGCATCCGTCTCCATCTCCAGATTCAGAATGACCAGATTCCCATTCTCTACGCGGACCTTCCGACGTACTTCAGTCTTATATCCTACGTATTTGATTTCGATATCATACATACCCTCCAACACTCCCACACCGTTTAGCTCAAAATTACCGTTCATATCGGTAACCGCTCCGGCCTGGGTTCCAAGCAAGCGTATCGTCGCACCTATCAAAGGCTCTTTGGACAACTTGTCCTTTACAGCTCCTTTAATCTTGATATTGGCAGCCAATGCAGGAAGTACACACAGCAGACAAAAAAAGGCCACCACTGAAAATCGGATAAGAAATAGCTTTTTCATCTACCTTTACTCTACGTTTTTGATTACGTCGGCAAAGGTAGATGGGCTGTATTACAAGATTGAGACAAAGAAAATACAATCAATTGAAAGAGTCGTTGCAATGTTATTACACTGCAATATCCTCTATCAGTTTTCTATCTTTACTCCTATCCGGCGCAAGTCCGCTCCCGACGGATTTTGGAAGACACGCAAGTCGAATTCCGGAATAATGGCAAGCACATGATCGAAAACATCCGCCTGTATGCCTTCATACGGAATCCAGTCCTTAGAAGCGGAAAAGAAATAAAGTTCCATCGGAATACCTGTTTCGGTAGGTTGAAGCTGGCGTACCATGCACGTCAAGTCTTGATTGACGGTAGGCAGGCTCTTCAGATAATTCGTAAGATAGGCACGAAAGACGCCCAAGTTAGTCTGGCGACGCCCGTTCACCAATACGGAGTTGTCAATATGATGCTCTTTGTTATACTCCTTCACGACCTTCTCCGTTGCCTCCACATACTCCTTCAACAATTGGATTTTACGATACTTCGCCAACATCTCCGGTGTACAGAAACGAACGCTGGTCATGTCGATATTAATGGAACGCTTCACACGCCGTCCACCGGATTCCCGCATCCCCTGCCAGTTTTGGAAAGAATCACTGACCAGCAGATAAGGCGGTATCGTCGTAATCGTATTATCCCAGTTACGCACTTTTACCGTATTCAAAGTCACTTCTATCACAGTTCCGTCAGCGCCATATTTCGGCATAGCAATCCAGTCGCCTACTTTCAGCATATTATTGGCAGAAAGCTGAATACCGGAAACAAAACCCATAATACTATCCTTGAACACCAACATCAGGATAGCGGCCGAAGCTCCCAATCCGGTAAGCAACACCATCGGACTCTGCTTAATCAGAATACTTACGATAATAATGGCCCCGACAAAGAAAAGAACGACTTGAGCAGTCTGCAACAACCCCTTCAGAGGCTTGTCCTTATATTGCTCCTTTTCACTGTAAACATGATATACCGCTGACAGAAAGACACTGATGAAACGGAGGAAAACCGCCAAGATATAAATAAGGCAAAGCCGTCGCAGGAAATCGAGCAAGTTGGAGTCGGCATGTTCCGGAAAAGCGATGGGAATAGCAAGGTAAATCAATATCGGGGCTACCATCCGGCTGACGTGAACCATCACCTTATGGTCGAACACTATGTCGTCCCAAGTAGCTTTGGTCTGTTTCACCAATTTCGCTACCGTACGCAAAATGATCTTACGGCAAATCAGATTAGCTAACAAGGCCACACCAATAATCAGCAACAAAATGACAAAGTTGTCCACCTTATCCGCCAAAGCCTCATCCATTCCTGCCGAAAGCAATGCATGGTTCACTTCCTGAATCACTACATCAGTCACCTCCTGCGTTCCGCCATTGGCCAACTCAACTGTCACGGTATCAACTATTTCTTTTACTTCTTCCATAAGTAATCTTCTCTCTATTCTTCTTTCTTGTTCTTATTTCCCTCGTTCCAAGTATTCACGAATATCCTGTCGCAGCCAGTCGTAGTGGAAAAGCCGCTTATAGGCTACATTCTTCTTCAACATGATTTCCACATTTACCTGACTGTTCTGATAACAAGTCAATTCGTTCTTAAATTGTTCATTATGTTCGGCAAGTCGCTTGATTTCCTGTTCCCGTTCCCGGCGCAATACCGTACAAACCGGAATCAGAAGTTTCATCACCACATTATCCATCACGTGGTGTCCCTGCATATAAAGATAGGTATTTTCCGGAAATAGCCCCAACTCTCTCAGATCTGTTCCTAAGGCATTTACTTGATTCATGCTGCGGGAAAAACGTTTCTTCAGTTCCGACAATTTCTGATTTACCCGTTGCTGCAATGATTCAAGACTCTTTTCCGGGTGTCTGAGATTTATCTCACGCAGAGAAGTATAGGCATGAAAATCATACATCGGAAAGGTGTAAGTATCCCGTTGGCGATAGAACCACACGTTCCATAAGAAAAGCGGATATACGATTTCAGAGTATCTTTTCAGGTAAGCATTGAAGTCCATCACAAAACGGTCGTTCAACGTAGCCTGCACACATACCTCATGAAGGCTTTCGGCAAAGCAATGATAGTTTTCAATGGCGTATGTATAGGTCTGGAAGATATATTTGTTGCGGTTGATTTTACGGGAAGTATTGGTTGCGCCCTGCAACAGGAAATCATAATCGCTGTCCACACAGGCAATCAGGCTTCTTCCCAGTTCTGCGGTATTCAACGTATTCATCAAGACCATCTTTTTCCCTTTAGCCAATGAAGTAGTAGAAGGAAGCATTACCTGGAAATAGTGTTCGTCATCTTCAAATTCTTCGAGCAACGTACGCCAGAAAGCAATGTCATCATAGCTTTCCACATAAGCTATGATACGCCGACGGGCCTTCTTTGAATAAAGCTTATGAGCGGCATTGAAATAAGAAGATGTCAGATTATCTCGTAGTGAAGTTGCCATTATTATATAATGTTGAAATATCACTTACTTCCGTCACTGCATCCAGCCAGCCCTCCATAATGACGGCCGGCGAATGGGTAGTCAGGATGATCTGTACATTCGGATTCAACTCACGTATCATGGCAATCAACTTCTGTTGCCATTCAATGTGGAGAGAGGCTTCCGGCTCATCCATAAACAGTACGCAATGGCTGTTGTCCTGCACAAGCACGGTCAACAGAATGACTAGCATTTGCTTCTCACCGGAAGAAAGTTTGTAAGGAAACAACAGTTCTCCATCCTGATAGAAAGCAATATCATTCCGTTTACGGTCTATTTTCTTGCGTGTATAACTGAACAGTTCGTCAATCATATCTTGAAAACGACGCTTGGCTATGGACAAAGTAGCTGCTTTGACCCGTACTTTCTCGTCATTATCGGAGAGCATTTCAATCATCTTGTTACCTATATTAACCTGATAATCAAGATAGCGGCGTTGCAACAGATAAAGCTGCCAATCCAATTCGGACTTCACGTTCTTATCGGCCATGCGAGCAGTAAAGTCACCCATAATCAGAGGACGGTCGTAACTCCGGATCACATCGTATGGGATATAGGTCGCCTGAGGATTGTCGAAGAAAAGACGAACACCGTTCTTCTCGTCACTTTTCATTTCACCGGAGAGTTCTTCAAGATATCCTACCGAACGGTTCAAGATGGTAGTTTTTCCTACTCCGTTAATACCGGAAAGGATATTCACATCGGGACGCAAATCCCATCCTATATTAAAACGCTCCCAGAGTCCATGAATTTCGATACGACGGATATAGTTGGCCTGTTGTTCCATAATATTCAATTTTATTCAAGGCAAATATAAACAAATCATACGACAAATTAGCTACCTTTGCAGCAGTTTTCAATAAAGGTAACAATTAAAAAGGCGTATACGCACTTATGAAGAATAACAAAAATCTGCAAGGTCATCTGTTTGCACTTACGGCAAACGTCATGTGGGGGCTGATGTCTCCTATCGGTAAATCAGCGCTTCAGGAATTCTCCGCAATATCCGTCACCACTTTTCGGATGGTGGGAGCGGCGGCGGCTTTTTGGATACTTTCCATTTTCTGCAAACAGGAACACGTGAATCATCAGGATATGCTGAAGATATTCTTCGCTTCACTATTTGCTTTGGTGTTCAATCAGGGAGTATTCATTTTCGGCCTTTCAATGACTTCACCCATCGACGCTTCCATCGTAACCACTACTTTACCGATTGTCACTATGATCGTAGCGGCTATTTATCTGAAAGAACCGATTACCAATAAAAAGGTACTGGGTATTTTCGTCGGTGCTATGGGAGCGCTTATCCTCATTATGAGCAGCCAAGCGGGAAACAACGGAAACGGAAGCTTAATCGGCGACCTGCTTTGTTTGGTGGCACAGATCAGTTTCTCCGTCTACTTAACCGTATTCAAGGGATTATCCCAGCAATATTCGGCAGTCACTATCAATAAGTGGATGTTCGTTTACGCTTCGATGTGTTACATACCGTTCTCTTATCACGACATTTCCATCATTCAATGGGGGGCAGTCTCCACAATCGCCATCATAGAGGTTCTTTACGTAGTATTGGGAGGCAGTTTCCTTGCCTATCTCTGCATCATGACCGCACAGAAACTACTCCGTCCCACCGTTGTCAGTATGTATAACTATATGCAGCCGATTGTAGCTACAATCGCTGCCATCATCATGGGGATAGGAAGCTTCGGCTGGCAGAAAGGACTGGCTATCGCACTCGTGTTCTTGGGAGTATATATCGTGACACAGAGCAAATCAAGAGCCGACTTCGAAAAGATAGGAAAAGAACTGTAATCTGTGGTGAACTACATCTTTAAGTCCTCAAAATAAGTGTCCAGCAAACTTTTGGCGGCTATGAATGAAGTAAGATTACCACTTAATACTTGTTGTTCCTTCTTTTGAAGCATGGCTTCAATCTTCGGATTATGGTAGAAACTGTCGCGAAGCTGTTCATTGATACTTTCATACATCCAGTATTTGCTCTGCTCGTTACGGCGATATTCAAAATAGCCATTTTCTTTTACAAAGCCAATGTACTCATAAACCATATCCCATACTTCCTTAACGCCTATATTGTAAAAACCGGAATAAGTCAGAACCTTTGGTGTCCATCTGGATTCGGGCGCAGGAAACAGATGCAGCGCATTACGGAACTGAGTGGCAGCCAGCTTGGCACGTTCCAGATTATCTCCGTCGGCTTTATTAATCACAATGCCGTCCGCCATCTCCATAATGCCACGCTTGATACCTTGCAATTCATCTCCTGTTCCCGCCAACTGAATCAACAGGAAGAAATCGACCATCGAATGGACAGCCGTCTCGCTCTGTCCCACTCCCACGGTCTCCACAAAGATTTTATCAAATCCGGCCGCCTCGCAAAGAATAATCGTTTCACGCGTCTTACGTGCTACTCCTCCCAATGAACCGGCCGACGGGCTGGGACGGATAAATGATTTAGGATGTACGGAAAGCTGTTCCATACGGGTTTTATCTCCCAAAATGCTTCCTTTGCTACGCTCACTACTCGGGTCAATTGCCAGCACGGCCAACTTACCGCCTTTTTCGAGCACGTGCAGGCCGAAGACATCAATCGAAGTACTCTTTCCTGCACCGGGAACACCGCTGATACCTACCCGGATCGAATTGCCGGAATAGGGAAGACACTTCTCTATCACCTCTTGGGCAACGGACTGATGTTCGGGTTTCACACTTTCAACTAACGTCACAGCCTGACTTAGTATAGTAACATCACCTTTTGTAATGCCGTCCACAAACTCAGCCACCGAGAGCTGGCGTTTCTTAGGCTTCCGTTTCAGATAAGGGTTCACCGACGAGGGCTGTTCAATGCCTTTATTGACAACAAGCCCCTTATATTCTTCACTATTCTCAGGATGTTCCATAGCGATAGGATTTAACGTTTGATATTGATTTCAACTTTCGGGCGCAACGGGTCATTTGTTATCATCAAGATACGCAAGTGGTGTTTCTTATTACCCACATCACGCTTACGAATAGTCACTTTCAACTTCGTCATTCCATCCGGAGGAAGTACCGTTTTTTTCAAGCTGACTCCGACCGATGAGTTGAATACCTGCAACTTACTAATTACCAATGGAGTTTTTCCGGCATTAGCGATCAGGATATCATGACTGGCTTTCTTCTTCTTTATCAACGGCACGCTAAGATCGATGTCCGTTTCCGAGATTCGTATAGCAGGCGCATTCAAAGAATCATTCGCTGTCATACGCGAGAAGTTGGGAAGAAGAATAGCCGAAACCGGTATTTCATTATCTTCACTCACCTTATCACCGGAAAAACGGGAAAGGTAAACGGATGTCTGCGTCAATCCGTAGTCTTTCAACTGGTTGGCATCCAACGTCAGTTTCACAGTGCCTTTTTTACCTTTCAGCAGAACCTTAGGCTCCGCTTCCATTTTAAGGTAAGGAGGCAGATGCATCAACACCGGTTCGTACGGACGGTCGGATAGGTTCGCAATGCTAAAAGTCATCGTGGGCTTCTGACCATGATACACATCGGGGAAGGCAAATTCGTCACGATCGATACGGATATTGCCTATTGCATAAGGATGAGTCTTGGTATAGTCTTTTATCTCTTGCACCACTTCACCGATAAATTTCAGATAAATCAGGCTGGGCGTGGCATTGCTGTATATTCCTACTGTTTTTTCAAAGTGTCCCAAAGCTTTGGCGTCAAAGGAGGCTTTGACAATTCCTTTTCCTCCGGGAGCAATCGGTTCTTTGGTCCAGTCGGCTACGGAACAGGCGCAAGAGGTAGTGACATTGGTAAGCACCAATGGCTGGTTACCGGTATTGGTAATTGTATATTCCACCGTCACCAGGCGTTTCCATTCTATTTGTCCGAAATTATGTGTCTCTTTATTGGAAGAGATGCGAGGTTGGGCAACGGCCGCCAAAGCGACAGTGAGTAGAGAAAATATAAATAGCAAACTACGTTTCATGCGATACTTTTTTATTTTGGTGCACAAATGTAGGACTTTTAGATGAGTTTCTCACCACAGATTACACAGATTAACACAGATTGGGAAAAGACTTTACATGCAGACGAGGCCTGTCATGCCTTGTCTGCAAACTAAAATCTTCGCTTTTGGTTATTCAATAATAATTGTCATTGATGCGGAATGTGAAACGTATTCGGGAGCGTATGCACACTGAATAGTGACCAGTCCTGTTTCGTAAGTTCCTTCACGGCTCACACGGTAGCCGTATTCCAGTACGTAGACGCCTTTGCCCAAATGGTCGAAGAAGAAGTTGGTAGAGGCGTCTTTTATGTCTACATAATAGCCGAATCCATTGTTCCAGCGATAACCGGAAATACTGCCGACAGGCTCGAAGCAGGCGCCACGCTGGTCTTTCAACTGCACAAAGTCCATCGTACGGTCTACACTAATGGTCAGACGGGAAACAACTTTATCACCTACTGTGAGAACGGTCTTTGAAGTAATAGGCTGCAATTGTGCAACGTTGTTCTCTATGCGTTCTACGTACAGTTGCTTCTCTACATTCAATGCACCACCCTGTTGTTTCACATCACTGATAGGAGAATCGTATTCAGCGTAAACAGCTCCCCAAGCGATACCCGGATTCCTTTTTTCCACTTCAATCTTACGGGCGTCTACCACATTTTTCTGTGTGAACGAACGTTTGATATAACCCAATCCCGGAACGGTTGTCTTACTCGGAGATACCGTTTCCAGTACCTCGTTGGCAATCACAATACGTACGTCCCCTTGATTATCGAGCAGATTGGCGCCTTTCATCAACAGGGCATACACAGCATCCGCCGTAGCTACCGGAGAACTCCACTGCTGCGTCTGTTTTTGCTTTAACAGCCAGAGTTTCATTTCTTCGACTGTTTCCCGGTTTCCGTTTCCGCCAATCAGTTCCAATGCTTCCATCACATCTACATGGGCTTGCAACTTCATACCTCCCCAAGCATACGGATTCTCATTGAAGGCAAAGAACATTCCTTGCTCATCCGTTTTCGTCAGATGTTCCTTCAAGGAAGCGACAAACTCTTGGGCTTCTTTCTTACGCCCGGCTTTATCAAGTACAATGGCTGCAATCGCTTTCGTTTCCATCGAAGAAGAGGTAAGCAACTCTCCCACTTTAGACAGATAATAAGCATAAGCAATCTTACTTGCCGCAGGAACCTGTTCACCGGAAATCGCGACAATATACAGATATTGCAGAATACCGCTTGAAACTCCTGTCTGTTTCACTCCCTTTTTCTGCGCTTTCAGTATATTCTTGTATTCTTCTAAAGCCGACTGATGAAGATAAGTTAATGCCTTAGCCTGCAAGTCAAGGGCGGTTCCACTCAATGGCGCACCTGTCAGTAGCGCAAGGCGGGCATTCAGTTCGGCAATATAAGCCGTTACATAACGACTGCCGTTCATTCCCTTAAACCATGACCAAGCACCGTCGGAATTCTGCAATTCCTGCAATCTGGTCAAAGCCGCAATGTTATTGCTGCGGATATTATTCAGGTCGAACAGCGTAGCGATACGTTCTTTCTGCTGTTCTTCCGTCTTGGCTTCGAGTACCCACGGCGATTCGGACAACAGAATGTTCTTCACTTCCTGGTTCTTTTGCAAATCACTCAAGAAGGTTTCTTTCGTACCGCCTTGAAGTTTCCAACTATCGAAAACTGCCTTAATGCGCGGCTGGCTGTTCATAATGTAAGAAGCCAATGTATTTGCATAATAGGCTGTAGCCCAGGAAATAGCATTATTATTCACTGGGAGGCTTAGCGAAGGCAGTGCCTGAATGGCATACCAAGCCGGATTTCCCGTAAACTCAATAGTCAGTTTGCGGTCGGTCGCCGTTTTACTATGCTGATTGAACAAGCTGTCGAGTGAGAATGTACGGGTTTCTTCTCCACGCACAGGCATCGGAAGCGTCTCTACCAAATGTTCCTTATTGCTCAGCACCGGAAGAAGTTGTTGCTCACCGTCACTGAACGTACCGCTATCGGCTATCATCCGACAACCCAGTATCTCGTATTTATCATTCACGGTAAATCTGAAATTCACTCCGATTGTCTTTCCGGCAGCTACCGAGAATTTCTGTTTCTGCGTGCTGACAACTTTTTCCGTCATCGGATCGAAAAGAATCATACTGACTGTACCTGCCTGCGGCTTGCCTGTCATATTGGAAATAGAAGCAGCAATAGACGTCTTGTCGCCTACACGGACGAAGCGAGGGAGATTAGGAGTCAACATAAATTCCTTGCTCGTGGTAGCTTCACCATCCAACGTTCCCGTCAGCATTCCTTTGGTATGGGAATATCCACGAAAGTTCCAACGTGTCAGACTTTCGGGCATAGTGAAAGAGAAGGATATTTCTCCCTGTCCATTCGTACGAAGCTGCGGATAGAAGAAAGCTGTTTCGGCAAGGTTCGTACGCAAGTCGGCGGGCGCATCAGGAAGGGTTTCTTCTTCAAATTCCGCATCAGTAGCCTCAGAGACTAAGGCAGGCACATATTTCACTTCCACCACATTGCTCCGGCTTGCAACACTGCCCGTCATTGCTGCTTTCTTCTGCACTCCCACCCCTCTAATCATCACTCCATCGGCCAATATTTCGGATTCAAAGAACACATTTCCGATCCTTGACGGCATTACGAAATAGTCATACGCCAGCACCGGCACTTTCAGCGTCTTATTGTTCCACCAGTAATTGAATGAGTTGTTTCCCAAATAGCCATTCATCCAACGGAAATTAGGAAGTATCCGATTATAGTAAAGCCGGAAATTCTGTCGGCGATTCCAAATTTTATCTAATGACGCATCATACATCGTAGCCAGCATTTCCGCATCAGCGGCCTGCCCCTGCGGTGTCTTAATCGTCAATTTCCACTCTTCTTTCTGTCCGGGACGCAATTTGTCACGGAACACCTCCCACTTCATCGTCAACGTCTTATCCGCCAAGCGTTTCTCTACGGAGACCTGTTCCTGATAAAGCTGCCCGTCTCTTACCATACAGAAGCTCACAAAAATACCGTCTCCATAGCTCTCCAGATACGGATAGGTAAAACGCACAATCGTATCGGACAAGTTCAACGCCTTACTTTCCAGTTGTTTGTCACCACAGAAGACGTTCATCATCACATAAGTGTCCTTTTCTGAAGTACCGAAACAGAATACTGCCGGGCGGGTTGCATCAAACTCCGTATTTTCCGCATAGAACCAAGTAGGTGATTTCACCGGCGGACGCTTGTCGCCGATAGAGAATAGGATCGTCTGAGCCTCCGTCTCCACTTCTTTTCCCTGACTGTCTTTCGCTACCGCTTTCAACATATAAGTTCCCGATGGAAGATTCTTCCAGTCAAGCGTCATTTCCTTATTAGAAGTAAATGTTCCTGTTGCAACGGGATTCTCACTTGCCTTCTTAAAGCCGGTTTCTTTCAGGCTACTCTCTTTCACGTTTGTCTCTTCGAGGGGATACAGATAGTAATTGCCATTCACCTCCACAGGCTGTTCGTTCAGGTTCTGAGCTTTAAACACAATATCAAACGGCCGGTCTTTGCACGTCTTCTTGTCCAACTCCATCTGTAGAACCAACGAACGGTTACCCGCCGGAATCACATCTGTAGAAGATTGCGTTTCACCTGCCACATTGGTAACAGTAGCTTCGATGGAATAACGGTAATATACTCTATCATTATTCTTATACTCGTCACTTTCCTCCAGACGGACGGGTATCGTAAATTCTCCATTCTCATTGGCAGTCACCTCTCCGGAAGCAATCTGCACAGCCCCCGAAATTCTCCAGAGGTTATATGCAGAACGTTTTACCGTATATTTCACCGGAAGATCCTGAAGCGACACACCGCTATAAGATTGAATCTTACCTTTCACCTGCACTTCATCTCCAAGCTTGTAGCTTTCCGTCTGCTTTTCAAAAGTTATATCAAATGTCGGACGTTTATAATCTTCTACACGAACAGTCGTTCCACCCTCTCCCGCCGTTAAAGAAAAGACTCCGTTCAGACAAGCGGAAGGCAAAGCAAAATCAGTCGCAAACGAACCGAATTCATTGGTACGTACAGATTTCCGTCCCACTTCCTGATAGTTCGCATCGTACAAAGTCACTGTATAGGCTTTGTTCGGAATCACATCAGCTGTGTCCGATTTCTGGGCAAATGCAATACCTTTCACATACACAGTCTGTCCCGGACGATACAGAGAACGGTCGGTCAACAACGTCATTTCCTCAACAGCTTTATCTTTATTGCCATAGTATCCATAACTTCCGCCATAAATTCCTTGTTTCGGCATAGCCGTATCCGTGCCTTTCGAGGCTTTCAGATACCGATACTTGGTATTCCTGAGGAATACCACTTTCCCCTCTTTATCGGTCGTAAACTCTTGCAACACTTTCTCGTCACTACTGTATAGTGTAACTTTCGCATTGGGAATGGGATGTCCGGTCTGTCCGTCCAGAGTCACCACCTCGTATTGGTTTTCGGGCAGACGGCAAGTCAATACTTTAAAACGCGTCACGTTAAACTTGCTTTCGCTATCCCTCTTGGCACGAATATCCGGAATAATACGCATCACGTAAGTTCCCAAATCCGGAGCTTTGAATGTAAATACAGTATCCTTTGCCCGATAATCTTTCGGACGAAGAACGGAATAATGTTGTTCTTTAACCAGTTTCTTCGCCTGATACAGCCGCACAGTAAAGCCATCCAGATTTTTATGTCCCACATTCAACTCGATTTCTTCATTCGGAAAGGCCTGGCTCACTGCACTGACATTCAAGAAAGGCGCTAAAATCTCTTCACGGAGATTCTTCAGCGCATTTATCCTGCGATAACCCGGATAAAGACGGATCGCCTCATCACAAAGTTGCAAAGCGTTGACTTGCTGCATCTTCTCAACAGCATAGCGGACTTGTGCCAAATAGACTTCCGCACATATCGGCTCTGATTTGAACTGCCTTTTAAGCTCGTCCAAAGCGGCATTATATGTGTCTGCCGTCCATTCGCCCAATCCTTTTTTTAGTTGGACAGGCTGCAATTTGTTATCATTGCCACGTTTCCATTCCAGATATTGAAGCATGGTCAATACATACCCCTCTTTAAGCCCGGCCGTCTCATAAGCGTCAGTCATACGCTCATATATATTGATAATATCCTGTTTCACAGAAGAAGCTGTGATACCATTGAAACTGCCGCGTTCGAGTCTTTCAATCTGATTCAGAGCCCTAATGGCACGGGAAGCCAGCAGATGGTACATATCGTGATGATAATATTCGCTGGTTTCGCCCAGCTCCACAAAAGGAATGTAATTGAGTGAAGAAGTCTTGAGCAATAAGAGAGAATCCGCCAAAGCTTCCTTTACATTAGTCCGCACTTTCTCTACAAACATATTCGCCGTCCATTCGCGTATATCTGCGGACGGAGTCTCACCTACAATCTCGGTTCTTTGCCGGAGTTGCCACTGGTTGTCGGCGGCATAATTGGCATAGAATTCCGCTATCAAAGAGTGTAATATGGCGCGATCCATCGGCTGTTCTGTCTGCTTCGCCCATTGCTCCAAGTCTCTTAAACCGACATAAAAGCTATCCGGTGTCAATATATCCTGAGTTTTCATCCGCCACATATATGCTTTCAGCATTTGTGCGGAATTCCTTTCTTTCTCTCCTTTCTGATAAATTTCATCAGTCAGTTTTATCACTGTCTTAGGCAAGCTCTTTTTCTCCGCCTGCTTCACTTCTTTCCATAATTTGTCGAAAGTCTGTGCTTGCATTGCCGGAATCACTCCCAGTCCAAGCAGCACCATCATACAAATCTGCCTTACTTTCATAATCTCTCCAGTTTAAGTTTGATAGATATCTTTGCTTAAACAACAAAGTAAAGAAATAAAGTTTAAAGATTTGTACTTTTTAGCTTAAATTTTGCTTTCATCCTTACTGTAATTCAAAGATATACAGAACGGATAACCGACCTTACAGAATATAAACAAAGTGGGGATATCGTTTTCAATAACGTATCCCCACTCTAAACTTAGTTAATGTACTCGTTCTCATTTCTCAATTCTATACCCCCATGACAGCATTTCGTTACGACCTACTTCACTGAGGATTTTTCTTACTAAAGAACTCATTTTCTTTGCCATAATCTTAAATCTTTTAAATTACTAATTCCTGAAAACTAAAACTTACTTGTTAGGGGTTGCATTAATTGTCGAATATCCCCAAACATGTACATCGGCTTCACCGATCTTTCTAAACAATCTTTTTAACCTTTTCATTTTGTTATCCTCCTAATTACATGTTTTACAACACAAAAATACGGCCTTTGTTTATACGTTGTACCCCAAAAAGAGATAAATTTATGTTTTATAGCATATTTCTTGACTTGCGTCAATTAATTTATTTGTTATGAAAGGCAATTGTAACAGAGTGGCAGTTAATAAGACAAAAAGGCACAGATGACATTTCATCCGTGCCTTTTGCTAAATTATATCTACCTATATATAATAGGTATAGGTACGCTCTTATTTAATCGGAGTCTGCTCTAAGGTAGCCACCAGAAAGTCATAGAACTTCTGCACAGTGGGAATCAGCGCTCTTTCATCCGGTGAATGCGGTGAACGCAAGGTCGGGCCGAAAGAAATCATATCCAATCCTGGAATAATAGCACCGATAATGCCACATTCCAAACCTGCATGGATTACTTTCACTGCCGGTTCTACTCCAAACTGCTGCTTATAGGACGCTTTCATCGCTTTCAGAATCGGAGAATCGACATTCGGCTGCCAACCGGAGTAACCGCCTGTCATCTCCACCTTCATCCCTGCCATAGAGAAACAAGATTCGAGACTGGTAGTCAGATATTCCTTCATGCTGTCGCTTGAACTGCGAGCCAAAATCTTAATAGCCGCTTTGCCTTCGCCAATCGTTATTATGGCAAGATTGGAGGATGTCTCTACCGTGTCCGGAACAGTAGGAATCATACGTGTCACCCCATTCTGACAAGCAAAAATCGCATCAATCAGGTTGTCCTGAATCTCTTCCGGAACTTCACCAGCCGGAAGTTCCACACGTTCCGCCGTGAAACTGATCGGAGTCTCGACAGCCGAATATTCTTCATTGAACAGGTCTTCGCAATATTTCACCAAGCCCAACAGCTCTTTTTCATTTTCGGCAGGAATTGTAATTACCGCATGCGCTTCACGCGGGATAGCATTACGCATATTACCGCCTTCCCAACTTGCCAAGCGAGCTTCATAGTTGGCAACGGCTTCACGAATAAAACGAACCAGCAATTTATTCGCATTGGCACGTCCTTCATTGATTTCCAGTCCCGAATGTCCGCCGCGCAATCCTTTCAATGTTACTTTCACTGCAATATCTCCTTCTTCCGGAGCCACCTCTTTATATTCCAGAGTAGCAGTGACATCCATACCTCCAGCACAACCGATATACAATTCACCTTCATCTTCCGAATCCAGATTCAACAGGATTTCCCCATTCACCGTACCCGGTTTCAGACCGAACGCACCATACATCCCGGTCTCTTCATCCTTAGTGATCAGAGCTTCCAAAGGACCGTGTTTCAAATCTTTTGCTTCCAGCACGGCCATGATAGCAGCTACCCCCAGTCCGTTGTCCGCACCCAAAGTTGTACCTTTCGCTTTTACCCAGTCACCGTCTATATAAGTTTCAATCGGATCTTTTTCAAAATCGTGTACAGTATCGTTGTTCTTCTGGGGAACCATATCCATGTGCGCCTGAAGAATCACGCCTTTGCGATTTTCCATACCCGGAGTTGCCGACTTACGTATAATCACGTTGCCTGCTTCGTCTACAAAAGATTCCAGTCCTAAGCCTTTTCCAAAGTTTATCAGAAATTCAGTCACTTTTTCCATATGCCCTGACGGACGGGGAATCTGAGTCAACGAATAAAAATGCTTCCATACGTTTTGTGGAGCTAAAGAAAGAATAGTACTCATAACAAATCTATTTTATTAAGTGATTACTTTCGCTGTCTGTTGGTCAACGGCAATGCCGCCAAACCATATATACCCAACAAAACTACTAAAAAGGTTTGAATACCGTGCACAATCAAGGCAAATATTCCGGCATTTGTCACATTTACTCCATAAAGCATCATCATAGAAATAACGGCAAAGTGCCATGGACCCGCTCCGTTGGGGGTGGGTACAATCACTGCGAATGTGCCGCCAACAAACATGACCAAAGCCGCCATCATGCCTAAATGCGCAGTGAAAGCAAAGCAATAGAACGTGAAATAAAAGTGGAAAAAGTAACAAGCCCAAATAGCTAATGTATAAAATATAAATAAAGGAATATTGCGCACTCCACGCAAGGACATAATTCCCTCCCAGATGTTCAAGACAAAACCTTTTACCCGTTCATAAAAGAATAATGTCTTTCGTAAATAATAAAGTAACATCGCCACTCCGATGAAACAGAACAAGACAATATAAAACCATACGGACGTCAACAGATGCATCATGGAAGGTATCTTCGTTCCGGTCTGTTGAAGAAAAGTGACAAATATCGGCATTTGCAGCAAGACGGTAATTCCTGTTATCAGGAGAATGGTCAACGTATCGACCAACCGTTCCGTCACGACTGTTCCCAATGATTTGGCAAACGACACATCATCGTATTTTGCCAATATTCCGCAACGGCTCACTTCTCCGATACGGGGAACGACCAGACTGGCAGCATAAGAAACAAAAATAGCGTTCACACAATCCCTTCTTTTAGGAAACGCATCCAAAGGCTCCAACGTCTGCCGCCACCGCCAGCCACGAAACACTTGCGCAAATATTCCGAACAACAGCGAGAAAAGCATCCACCACCAATTTGTACCATGCTTCAACACATCGCCTGCCTCTACAAAATCAAAGTCGCGATACACCCAGAATAAAATAAAGCCGCCCAAAACAATCGGTAGTATCAGTTTCAGCGTCTTTTTTAACAGTTTCTTCATCCTTAATTCTTCATTAGCTGCGCTGGCATATCATTTATTTTTAATTAGTGGCACGTTCTTCATTTAAAAGAATTACCTTTGTCGACTGCAAAAGTAATTATTTAGTTGGTAAATGAAATTAGTAAAGCCTAAAAAGTTTCTCGGACAGCACTTTCTGAAAGATTTGAAAGTAGCTCAGGATATTGCCGATACGGTCGACACCTTTCCCGAACTGCCCATTTTAGAGGTAGGACCGGGTATGGGCGTACTGACTCAATTTCTGGTGAAGAAAGACCGGCTGGTAAAAGTCGTAGAAGTTGACTATGAATCGGTTGCTTATCTCCGCGAAGCCTATCCGTCACTGGAAGACCATATTATTGAAGACGATTTCCTGAAGATGAATCTTCACCGGTTGTTTGATGGGAAACCTTTCGTTCTGACCGGTAATTACCCGTATAATATCTCCAGCCAAATCTTTTTCAAGATGTTGGATAATAAGGATATCATTCCTTGTTGCACAGGTATGATCCAGAAAGAGGTTGCCGAACGTATTGCCGCCGGACCGGGAAGCAAAACATACGGTATTCTCAGCGTATTGATTCAAGCGTGGTACAAGGTGGAATATCTGTTTACTGTCAGCGAACACGTATTCAACCCGCCTCCCAAAGTTAAAAGTGCCGTTATCCGTATGACGCGCAACGAAGTCCAAGAGCTGGGATGCGACGAGAAATTATTCAAGCAGGTGGTGAAAACCACCTTCAACCAACGGCGCAAGACTTTGCGCAATTCCATCAAACCGATCTTAGGCAAAGATTGTCCGCTGACAGAAGATTCATTATTCAATAAACGTCCGGAACAACTATCGGTAGAAGAATTTATCGACTTGACCAATAAAGTGGAAGAAGCACTGAAACAACAATGAACGAGGAATACATTGACACCGTAAAACACCTTATAGAGCAGAAAGACGCTGATAAGGTAAAAGAACTCCTCATCGACCTTCATCCGGCCGACATCGCTGAGTTATGCAATGACTTGAATGCGGAAGGAGCCAGATTCATTTATCGCTTGCTCGATAACGAAACGGCCGCCGACGTGCTGGTCGAAATGGACGAGGATGCACGTAAAGAGCTTCTCGAAATGCTTCCTTCGGAGACTATCGCCAAACGCTTTGTCGACTATATGGATACGGATGACGCCGTAGACCTGATGCGTGAACTTGACGAGGACAAGCAGGAAGAAGTTCTTTCGCATATCGAAGACATCGAACAGGCAGGAGATATTGTCGACTTGTTGAAATACGACGAAAATACCGCCGGCGGTTTGATGGGTACGGAAATGGTACTTGTCAACGAGAACTGGAGTATGCCCGAGTGTCTGAAAGAGATGCGACAACAAGCGGAGGAGCTGGATGAGATCTATTATGTATATGTCATCGACGACGACGAACGTTTGCGTGGTATCTTCCCACTCAAGAAAATGATTACTTCTCCATCCGTGTCCAAAGTAAAGCATGTGATGCAGAAAGATCCGATTTCCGTGCACGTAGACACTCCTATCGACGAAGTAGTACAAGCGATTGAGAAGTATGACTTGGTGGCTATTCCCGTTATCGACAGCATCGGGCGGCTCGTAGGACAAATCACTGTCGACGACGTCATGGATGAGGTTCGTGAACAGTCGGAACGTGATTACCAATTGGCTTCCGGTCTTTCGCAAGACGTAGAAACCGACGACAACGTACTCAAGCAGACTACTGCCCGTCTCCCCTGGTTATTGATCGGTATGCTCGGTGGTATCGGAAACTCCATGATTCTGGGTAACTTCGATTCAACCTTTGCCGCCCATCCTGAAATGGCACTCTATATCCCGCTTATCGGTGGTACAGGTGGAAATGTCGGAACACAATCTTCGGCTATCATCGTGCAAGGGCTGGCAAACAGCTCGCTGGATGCTAAAAACACATTCAAGCAAGTGACCAAAGAAGCGGTAGTGGCGTTAATCAATGCTACAATCATCTCTTTATTGGTATATACATATAATTTCATCCGCTTCGGCGCAACGGCTACGGTTACGTATTCCGTATCCATCAGTCTGTTTGCCGTAGTGATGTTCGCTTCTATTTTTGGAACACTCGTGCCAATGACGCTCGAAAAGCTAAAAATAGATCCCGCCATTGCAACGGGACCCTTTATTGCCATCACAAATGACATTATCGGCATGATGTTGTACATGGGAATTACGGTTTTATTATCATAAAAACAGGCTAAACAAAAAAAAATAAGCAAAATAGTATGAAGTAATCGTTTTATTTCATTAATTTGTGACCCAAAACTAATATACAATGATGGACGCTCATGACACTAATCAACCCTTGAACCAAGGGGAATTAGAAGAAGAAAAAAAAACAGTCGAGGTTTCTGAAGCTATAACAGAGACTCCAACTGAAGAAGTTACTGCCGAAGTTCAAACTGAAGCAGCTCCTAAACCTGCTACAAAGGAAGATGTATTAAACCTATTAAAGGAGCTTGCACAGAATGCAGAAAATGCGAACAAGCAGGATATCGATAATCTGAAACAATCATTCTACAAGTTACATAACGTCGAACTGGAAGCTGCTAAAAAGGAGTTCACAGATAACGGTGGAGCCATTGAGGATTTTGTTCCGCAAGAAGACCCGGAAGAAGAAGAATTCAAACGTCTGATGGGAGTTATCAAAGAAAAGCGAAGCAAAATGGCTGCCGAGTTAGAACGACAAAAAGAAGAAAACCTACAAGTCAAACTTTCCATCATCGAAGAACTGAAGGAATTAGTAGAATCCGGAGATGACGCCAATAAATCTTACACCGAATTCAAAAAGCTGCAACAGCAGTGGAATGAGACAAAGCTGGTTCCGCAAGGCAAAGTAAATGAACTGTGGAAGAATTATCAATTATATGTAGAGAAATTCTACGACTTATTGAAGCTGAACAACGAATTCCGCGAATATGACTTCAAGAAGAACTTGGAAATCAAGACTCACCTTTGCGAAGCTGCCGAAAAGTTGGCTGACGAAGAAGATGTTGTTTCCGCTTTCCACCAACTCCAAAAATTGCATCAGGAATTCCGTGATACGGGTCCGGTAGCCAAAGAGTTGCGTGATGAAATATGGAACCGCTTCAAGGCGGCTTCTACCGCTGTCAACCGTCGCCATCAGCAACATTTTGAAGCACTGAAGGAAACAGAACAGCACAATCTAGACCAAAAAACCGTTATCTGCGAAATCGTAGAAGCGATAGAATATAATGAACTGAAAACATTCTCTGCTTGGGAAAACAAGACTCAGGAAGTAATTGCATTGCAAAACAAATGGAAAACAATCGGTTTTGCACCTCAAAAGATGAATGTGAAGATATTCGAACGTTTCCGTCATGCGTGTGATGACTTCTTCAAGAAAAAAGGAGAATTCTTCAAGAGCTTGAAAGAAGGAATGAACGAAAATCTGGAAAAGAAAAAAGCACTGTGTGAGAAAGCGGAAGCCTTGAAAGACAGCACTGACTGGAAAGCTACTGCCGACGCTCTCACCAAACTTCAAAAAGAGTGGAAAACTATCGGGCCGGTAGCCAAGAAACATTCGGATGCAGTATGGAAACGTTTCATTTCCGCTTGCGACTATTTCTTCGACCAGAAAAACAAAGCTACTTCTTCACAACGTTCTGTGGAAGTAGAGAACATGGAGAAAAAGAAAGCATTGATCGAAAAGCTGTCTGCCATCGAAGAAAACATGGATATGGAAGAAGCCAGTACACTTGTTCGGGAGTTAATGAAAGAATGGAACTCTATCGGTCATGTGCCATTCAAAGAGAAAGATAAACTTTACAAGCAATACCACAGCTTGATTGACCAATTGTTTGATCGTTTCAACATCAACACTTCCAATAAGAAGCTAAGTAATTTCCGTTCTAACATCAGCAATATTCAAGGAAGTGGCCCGCAATCTTTATACAGAGAACGAGAAAAGCTGGTACGTGCTTATGAGAATATGAAGAACGAACTACAGACATATGAGAACAATCTGGGCTTCTTGACTTCCACTTCAAAGAAAGGTAGTAGCCTGTTAACTGAATTGAATCGCAAGGTAGACAAATTAAAAGCAGATCTGGACTTGGTTTTACAGAAAATCAAGGTAATTGACGAATCAATAAAAACTGAAGAATGATCCGCTCGCTGATTTGAGAAGATACAGGAAAGTAGTGTATCAGAATGCAGATTAACGGTAAATTATCGCAAAAGAATTCTATAAAATATTATTAACGCATAGAATCTTCTGTGATAATTTACCGTTAATCTGCATTTTATCATTCATTATGACACCCTCTTATTTTCAGCCGAATCGAATTTCAAATATCAAAAAAGAGCATCCGTATCACCTAATTAACCACCGAATTAGCGTGGCTCAGTTGTAATTCTTGGGGGATTAAGTTTAGTCAATTCCCTTCATGCATAT
>ERZ1673698.861-NODE-861-length-37899-cov-17.065744_pt1 | contig 37899 bp, 30 predicted proteins | sample MGYA00580228_ERZ1673698 | MGnify/ENA primary metagenome ERZ1673698 (study PRJEB41218, sample SAMN15661768) | gut metagenome | host: Homo sapiens | place: Canada: London | collected 2015-08-20/2019-03-30 | study: EMG produced TPA metagenomics assembly of... | reverse complement strand
AGCTACAACCTTCGTAGTGATAGAGTGATAGAGGATTTGTAGAAAACTTCGTATGAAGATCACAACCTTGGAAAATTTTGATGCGGTTGTCCTAAAAGATGGATAATATGTTTTGATATACCAACTATAAATTTAACTCCGGTTTCAGTCGGTTTAACACAACAACTCTTTCGTCTGCCGTGTTTCATTATCAATTTTATTAACGCCAAAAAAATAGATTTATGGAATGGTTTGCCAATTTGCTCCGGCATTACCCGGAGCTTGCTATCTTTCTCACGCTGGCTTTCGGCTTCTGGATCGGTAAATTCAAGATTAAAAAGTTCACGTTAGGAACGGTAACCAGCGTCTTGCTGGTCGGTGTATTGATCGGACAATTGCATATCGATATCGGAGCTCCGTTGAAATCGGTATTTTTTCTGATGTTCTTGTTTGCCGTAGGGTATAGTGTCGGTCCGCAATTCTTCCGAGGATTGAAAAAGGAGGGATTGCCACAGGTATTGTTTGCCGTCGTGATGTGCCTGTTCTGCCTGTTGGCCCCGTTTGTGCTGGCAAAGATCATGGGCTATTCTGCCGGAGAGGCAGCCGGTCTGTTGGCAGGTTCGCAGACGATATCAGCCGTACTCGGTGTGGCTGAAGATACGATTAACCAATTAGGAATACCGGTGGCAGATAAAACGGATATGATCAATGTCATGCCGGTAGCCTATGCCGTCTCTTATATTTTCGGTACGGCTGGTTCCGCCTGGATCATGAGTGATATTGCTCCCCGTCTGTTGGGAGGGATCGAATCGGTCAAGAAAGCTTGTCGCGAACTGGAAGCCAAAATGGGTTCGGACGACGAAAGCGAGCAACCCGGCTTCATGCCTGCCGCCCGTCCGATCACGTTCCGCGCCTACAAGATTAACAATGGCTGGTTCGGCGCGGGAAAGACCGTGAAAGAGCTGGAAGATTATTTGGAGGGACAAGGAAGACGCCTTTTCGTCGAACGGGTTCGTATCGATGGTGTGATTCGGGATGCGAAATCCGACCAAATGCTTTTGAAAGGAAACGAAGTCGTGCTCAGCGGACGTCGTGAATTTGTGATCGGAGAAGAGGACTGGATCGGCGATGAAGTAAATGATATCGAATTGTTGGACTTTCCGGCCGAAACCCTGCCCGTATTGATCTCCCGCAAAGAATATGCAGGCATGACAGTCGCTAAACTACGCAAATTACCAGTTATGCACGGTGTCAGCATCAAGAGCATCAAACGTGCTGGTATCAACATTCCGGTTTTAGCCGCGACGACGATCGATCCCGGCGACATGTTGGAGTTGGTTGGTACAAAATTGGAGGTGAATGCGGCTGCCGATACATTAGGCTATGCCGACCGCCCGACGAACCAGACGGATATGATTTTCGTCGGCCTCGGAATTTTTCTCGGAGGTGTCGTGGGGGCCTTAGCGATCCATTTAGGAGGTGTACCTATCAGCTTGAGTACGAGTGGAGGGGCATTGATTGCTGGATTGGTCTTCGGCTGGTTGCGTTCCAAGCATCCGACTTTCGGACGAATTCCGGAACCATCCCTTTGGGTGTTGAACAACGTCGGGTTGAACATGTTCATCGCCGTTGTCGGCATTACGGCCGGACCGAGCTTTGTCACTGGCTTGAAGGAGGTCGGCGTCAGCCTCTTCTTCATCGGTGCGTTGGCTACCGCTATCCCATTGATCGTCGGTGTGCTGTTGGGAAGATATGTCTTTAAGTTCCACCCGGCCATTACGTTGGGCTGTACATCCGGAGCGCGTACGACCACAGCAGCTTTAGGTGCTGTGGAAGATGCCGTGGAGAGCCAGACACCCGCATTAGGCTATACGGTGACATACGCGGTCGGTAATACCCTGTTGATCATTTGGGGAGTCGTGATCGTCCTCTTGATGACCTGAAGGGTATTGGAAGCATTGTTTTTATATACTCATTATATTCAATTAAGTTATTTCTCTATGACACACAAAATCACTCGTGAATACGAAAAGAAAATGTCAGAAATCAGTCCTTTCGAACTGAAAAATATCCTGATAGACCTTGCGGACGAAAGCGCCCGTAAGAGTACGCATATCATGCTGAACGCAGGGCGTGGCAATCCGAACTGGATCAGTACTGTACCCCGTGAAGCCTTTTTCCTGCTCGGCCAGTTCGGACTGGAAGAATGCGCCCGTTCCTCCGAATATGGCGAGGAAATGATCGGACTGGCCGGTATCCCCGAAAAGAAACGTATCGCCACCCGTTTCACGCAATTCCTGATGAAGCACGCCGGCTCTCCCGGCATGGCACTGCTGAAAGATACCTACGATTATCTTGTGAATGAGAAAGGAGTCGATGAGAACGACCTCGTACACGAATGGGCGGAAGGCGTCATCGGAGACCAGTATCCCGTTCCCGACCGCATCCTAAAATATACGGAAGTATTGGTCGAAGACTACCTGAAGCAGGAATTGTGCGACAACCGCCCGCCCAAAGGGAAGTTCGATCTCTTTGCTACCGAAGGGGGAACCGCCGCGATGTGTTATATATTCGATTCTCTGCAACAAAATTTCCTTCTTGGTAAAGGTGACAAGATCGTCCTGTTCGCCCCGGTATTCACTCCTTATATAGAGATACCGGAACAAGCCCGCTACTTGTTCGATGTAACCGAAATCCATGCTTGTAAAATGACAAAAGACGGCTATCATACCTGGCAGTACAAGGAAGAAGACCTGGACATTCTGAAAGACCCTTCTGTCAAGGCCGCCTTTATCGTCAATCCGAGCAATCCGCCTTCGTACGGTTTGACAGATGGTTTGATGAAACGTATTGTAGATATCGTACGCAATGACAATCCGAACCTGATGATCATTACCGATGATGTCTATGCGACCTACATTCCCCATTTCCGTTCGATCATGGCGGAATTGCCGGAGAACACCCTCTGCGTCTATTCCTTCTCCAAATATTTCGGAGCGACAGGCTGGCGCCTGGCCGTTGTCGCGTTGCACGAAGAGAATATATACGACCGGATGCTGAAGGAATTGCCGGCAGAGCGGAAAGAGCAGTTGAACGAACGCTATAGCAGTATTTCGCTCCATCCAGAGGAAATCCGTTTCATCGACCGTATGGTTGCCGACAGCCGTCAGGTCGCCTTGAACCATACCGCCGGTCTTTCGCTGCCGCAACAGACGCAAATGGCGCTCTTTGCCTCCTTCTCTCTGCTGGATCGCGAGAATGCTTATAAGGCGAAGATGCAGCAGATCATTCACGACCGCCTTCATACGCTTTGGGAAAGCACCGGTTTCACATTGCTCGACGATCCGTTGCGTGCCGGCTACTATAGCGAGATTGATATGTTGGTCTGGGCGAAGAAATTTTACGGAGATGATTTCGTTGTCTACTTACAGGAAAATTACGAGCCCGTAGACGTCGTGTTCCGCCTGGCACAAGAAACTTCACTGGTATTGCTCAACGGTGGCGGATTCGATGCGCCAGAGTGGTCCATCCGCTGTTCGCTAGCCAATCTGAAACGTGAAGATTATGTCCGTATCGGGGAAGGAATCGCTTCCATTTTGCACAGCTATGCGGATAAATGGAAAGAATCGTTGAAGGAATAAACAAAGCCTTTGAACAAAACGGGCTCCCGCTACGTTCTATTATTGAACGTATAGGGAGCCCGTTCTCATAGATACCCTTTATCAGCCGATAGAAATTATTGAATAAAAGGTATTTATATAAATACTATTTTTATCCCATCCTACATTGCTAACTAATAAAAAGAATAGATATGGTGTACGACATTGACATGCTGAGAAGCTTTTATTCTAATTTCCCGAAGCGGGTGGATGCAGCTCGCGAACAGGTTGGCCGTCCGTTGACCCTGGCTGAAAAAATATTATATGCACATTTGTATGAAGAATCGGACATCTGTCCTTTCCGCCGTGGTGAAGATTATGTGAATTTCCGTCCTGACCGTGTCGCGATGCAGGATGCGACCGCGCAGATGGCGTTGCTTCAGTTCATGAATGCAGGAAAATCCAAATCGGCCGTTCCTGCCACCGTGCACTGCGATCACCTGATCCAAGCGAATATGGGAGCTAAGACGGATATCGCAACGGCTACGCAGAGCAACAGCGAGGTCTATGATTTCCTAAAATCCGTTTCCGACAAGTACGGTATCGGTTTCTGGAAACCGGGAGCCGGCATTATCCATCAGGTAGTGCTTGAGAACTATGCTTTTCCCGGCGGTATGATGATTGGTACGGACTCGCATACGCCAAATGCGGGTGGTCTGGGGATGATTGCCATCGGTGTAGGCGGCGCTGACGCAGTGGATGTGATGACAGGTATGGAATGGGAGTTGAAAATGCCGAAACTGATAGGTGTAAAACTGACTGGTAGCCTGAGCGGATGGGCATCTCCGAAGGACGTGATCTTGAAACTGGCAGGAATCCTCACTGTGAAGGGTGGGACGAATGCCATCATCGAATATTTCGGTCCCGGTGCCGCATCCTTGTCTGCGACGGGGAAAGCGACGATCTGTAATATGGGAGCCGAGGTGGGTGCCACGACTTCCCTTTTCCCGTTCAATCTGAACATGGCCACTTATTTGCGTGCTACGGGACGTGATGATGTGGCCGAGTGGGCAACAGCCGTTTCCGACTATTTGGAAGCCGATATGGATGTGCAGGCTCAACCGGATTCTTTTTATGACCGTGTGATTGTAATTAATTTGTCCGAATTGGAACCGCATATCAATGGCCCGTTCACGCCGGATGCGGCAACGCCTATTTCCGAATTTGCTACCAAAGTGAAGGAGAATGGTTGGCCCCGCAAGATGGAAGTTGGACTGATCGGTTCTTGTACGAACTCGTCCTACCAGGATTTGAGCCGTGCCGCTTCAATTGCCCGCCAGGCAGCCGAAGACAAGATACCGGTGGCAGCTCCGCTGATTATCAACCCCGGCTCCGAACAGATACGCTATACGGCCGAACGGGACGGTATCCTCGGAGATTTCGAGCAAATTGGCGCGACAGTTATGGCCAACGCCTGCGGTCCGTGTATCGGGCAATGGAAACGGCATACCGACGACAATACGCGCAAAAACTCCATTGTTACCTCCTTTAACCGTAATTTCGCCAAACGAGCAGACGGCAATCCGAACACGCATGCCTTTGTTGCTTCCCCGGAACTGACGCTCGCGCTGACCATCGCCGGAGACCTTTGTTTCAACCCGCTGACCGATACACTGAAAACCGCCGACGGCCGCGAAGTGAAACTGAAAGAACCGGAAGGCACCGACTTCCCGCCGAAAGGATTCGAAGTGAAAGACAACGGGTATGTTGCCCCGACGGGGAAGGACGCCGAGGTGGTAATCAATCCCGGCTCCAACCGTTTACAGGTTTTAAAGCCTTTTGCCGCTTGGGACGGCAAAGAGCTGATCGAAATGCCGCTGTTGCTGAAGGCTGAAGGCAAATGTACGACCGACCATATCTCGATGGCTGGTCCGTGGCTTCGCTTCCGTGGTCATTTGGAGAATATTTCGGACAATATGCTGATGGGGGCTGTGAATGCTTTCAACGGCAAGACAAACAGCGTGCTGAACCAGCTGAACGGCAAGTATGAGGCTGTGTCAGCCGTCGCCAAACAGTATAAGGCAAAGGGAATTTCATCTATCGTCGTAGCAGAAGAAAATTATGGTGAGGGATCGTCTCGCGAACATGCCGCTATGGAGCCTCGTTTCCTGAATGTAAAAGTGATCCTTGCCAAAAGCTTCGCCCGCATCCATGAAACGAACCTGAAAAAGCAGGGTATGCTTGCCCTCACTTTTGCCGATAAGGATGATTATAAGAAAGTACGCGAGGAAGACAAGATTTCGATTGTCGGCTTGAAAGAGTTCGCCCCCGGAAAGCCGCTGACGGCAATCCTTTACCATGCCGACGGCACAGAAGAATCGTTCGCGGTGAATCATACCTATAATGAGTTGCAGATAAAATGGTTTAAAGCGGGAGCAGCGTTGAATGCAGCCCGATGATAAATTATTGATTTATGGTCGAATTAAAACTGTCCTGTTCCCGCACTTGACGCGGGAACAAGGTTGTTAAATCATCATTTGTAAAAATAGAGAATAAGATTATGAATAAGATAACAAAACAAAACGGGACCCTCCTTGTCCCCGATAAAGTCGTCATTCCCTTTATAGAGGGAGATGGAGTAGGTGCGGAGATTACACCAGTTTGCCAGCGCATTGTCGATGAAGCGGTTGGCAGGGCGTATGGCGGCCAGCGAGTGATCGAATGGAAGGAAGTATTGGCAGGCGAAAAAGCCTTCAAGCAGATCGGCAGTTGGTTGCCCGACGAGACGATGGAGGCTTTCCGCGAATATATGATCGGGATCAAAGGCCCGCTGACAACGCCTATCGGCGGTGGCATCCGTTCGTTGAACGTTGCTCTTAGGCAGACCCTTGACCTCTATGTCTGCCTCCGTCCGGTACGTTGGTTCCGTGGAGTTGTGACACCTGTCAAAGAGCCGGAAAAAGTCGATATGTATATCTTCCGCGAGAATACTGAAGATATCTATGCCGGCATCGAATGGCAGCAAGGGACGCCCGAAGCTCGCAAATTCCTCAAGTTCCTGACGGAAGAGATGGGTGTGACGAAGGTGCGTTTTCCCGAAACTTCCTCCTTCGGCGTGAAACCCGTTTCGGTCGAAGGTACGGAACGTCTCGTTCGCGCTGCCATCGAATTTGCTTTGGCCAACCGCTTGCCCAGTGTCACGTTGGTGCATAAGGGAAACATCATGAAGTTTACGGAAGGCGGCTTCAAACTGTGGGGATATGCGTTGGCCGAACGCGAATTCCCCGATAAGACTTTTACGTGGCCCCAGTATGAGAAGATCAAAAAGGAAAAAGGAGAGGATGCCGCCGCTACCGCTCTGTTGGATGCCGAAGCTGCCGGAAAGGTCGTCATCAAAGATGTGATTGCCGACGCCTTCCTTCAGAACACCCTCCTTGTGCCGGAAGAATATTCGGTGATTGCCACGCTGAATCTCAATGGTGATTATGTCTCCGACCAGTTGGCGGCTATGGTTGGCGGTATCGGTATCGCACCGGGAGCCAACATCAACTACGACAGCGGCTATGCGATCTTCGAAGCGACACATGGGACGGCACCTAACATCGCCGGCAAAAACGTCGTGAATCCCTGCTCGCTTTTGCTCTCTTCCGTCATGATGCTCGAATATATGGGATGGAATGAGGCCGGCCGGCTGATAACCGCCGCACTCGAACACGCTTTCTCCGAAGGGAAGGCCACCCGTGACCTGGCCCGCTTCATGCCGAACGGACAGCCTCTCGGCACTAAGGAGTTTGGAGAATATATCATGTCGGTCTTGTAACGGCATAGGAGTTGAATAAATTAAAATTTACTGTCATGAAAAAAGAATATATCATTTATAAATTGTCCGATGCTTCCAAAGAAGCATGCAAGATTGACAACGAACTGTTCCCAATGTATAATGTGAAGCGCGGGCTTCGTAACGAAGACGGTACAGGAGTGCTGGTCGGACTGACGAAAGTCGGTAATGTGGTGGGTTACGAGCGTCTGCCTGAAGGCGGACTGAAAGCGATCCCTGGAAAACTGTTTTACCGCGGATACGATGTGGAAGACATCGCACACGGGTTGATCAAGGAGAAACGTTTCGGTTTCGAAGAGGTCGCTTACCTGCTTTTGTCCGGTAAATTGCCAGATAAAGAAGAACTGGCAGGTTTCAAGGAACTGATCTGCGACAATATGCCGCTCGAACAGAAGACGAAGATGAACATCCTGGATCTGGAGGGACAGAACATCATGAACATCCTGGCCCGTAGCGTCCTCGAAATGTACACGTTCGATCCGAACCCCGATGATACCTCTCGCGACAACTTGATGCGCCAGTCGATCGAGCTGATCTCACGTTTCCCGACCATCATCGCCTATGCTTACAACATTTACCGACATAGCCAGCAAGGTCGTTCGCTGCATATCCGCCACCCGCATGAAAATCTTTCGATCGCCGAAAACTTCCTTCATATGCTGAAAAAAGATTTTACCGATCTGGAAGCTCGTACGCTTGACTTACTGCTTGTTCTCCAGGCCGAACATGGAGGAGGTAACAACTCGACGTTCACAGTCCGCGTGACCAGCTCGACCGGTACGGATACCTATTCTTCCATAGCCGCCGGTATCGGTTCGCTGAAAGGTCCGTTGCACGGGGGAGCCAATATCCAGGTGGTTGATATGTTCCATCATCTGAAAGAAAACATAGCCGACTGGAAAAATGTAGACGAGATAGATACCTATTTCATGCGGATGCTGAACAAGGAAGCCTATAACAAGACCGGCTTGATCTACGGTATCGGACACGCTGTCTATACGATTTCCGATCCCCGCGCCGTCGTCTTGAAAGAACTGGCACGTGATCTCGCGAAAGAAAAAGGGCGTGAAGAGGAATTTGCTTTCCTCGAATTGCTCGAATCACGTGCCATCGAGTGTTTCGCCAAGCATAAAGGGACGAAGAAACGCGTTTCCTCGAACGTTGATTTCTATTCCGGTTTCGTGTATGAAATGATCGGATTGCCGCAGGAAATCTATACACCTCTGTTCGCGATGGCACGTATCGTCGGATGGACCGCCCACCGAATCGAAGAGTTGAACTTCGATGGCAAGCGCATCATCCGTCCGGCCTACAAGAACGTCCTCGAAGAGCAGCCGTATCTCCCTATTGCAGACCGCTAATACCGGTTGGGCCTGCGAACTCCGCGATTTCCCTGATTATGATAATGACCCCGACAGCCCATTTTCCATGCGGCAGTCGGGGTTTGCTGTTTTTCCGTCTTGTCGTCCGAGTGGCTGTCCTCTTTTTGCAGGACGGTTCTGGTGATGTTTTCGCGGAGCAACTTATCACGATAGGTGATATTGAATTTAATTTCTTTTGAAGCTCCTGTACAGTGTTCCATCTGGTGATTTCCGGATTAGTTGCTTTCAAAAGAAAGTCGGATACAAATGTCTGTTTTTTTAAATCGGGAAGACGAGATTATGGAATAAGCCATTATCTTTGCACCTGATTTAGAAAAGATGATGAACTATGACACTTCCGGAAGATCCGATGATGCTTTTCAGCTTCATCAATATGAAATTACGTGATAATTATTCTTCTCTTGATGAACTGTGTGACGATATGCATCTTCAAAAAGAGATGCTTGTCCAGAAACTGAAGAGTGCAGGATTCGAGTATAGCCAAGAGAATAACAAGTTTTGGTAATCGATGGAAGGAGATGACGTCCATTTGAAAAGTTGACTTGTCTCCATATGCCATGGCAGCGATGAAAAGCGAAGAAAAAGATGACCTGTTATTCTGAAAAAGTAAATTGTTGTTTGCAAGGCTGCCGATAGAAGATTGTTGATTGTGATTTTGGTGCAGTTGCCCTGAAGTCCTGCTGTATAGTGTAAGATTTATTCGTATATTTGCTATCATTGTAATAAAAATAAAAAAGATATGAAAACAAGATTGATGATGTTTGTGGCGGTTATCGCCTTGTTTGTTTTTAATGGTTGCAGCGATTCCAAAGAATCGTATGTGAAAGATTTCAAGAAGTTTATCGAAAAGGTGGAAGCAGCCGGAAGCGATTATACAGAAGAAGACTGGAAGAAAGCCGATGAAAAGTTCGAAACTTTTACTGGTGACCGTTATGAGAAGTTCAGTTCCGAACTGACAATAGATGAGCAGATAGAGATTACCAAACTGAAAGCAACCTATGCAACCCGTAGAGGACTTTCGAATTTGAAGAACGGAGTTGACAAGCTCCTCGACAGCGATATACTTAAAATGGAAAAGAACAAAAAATAGCGTTTGTAGAGTCTGATACCATGAAACTTAAATTATCCATTTTAGCTCTTTTTATCCTGGTTGCCATATCGGTGAAGGGGGCAGTTGTCGATACGTTGGCCGTTTACAGTGAGGCGATGAAAAAGAATGTCCAAGTCGTTGTCGTTTCTCCGGAGAATAATCATGTGCCGAAACCGGTTGTCTACCTGTTGCACGGATATGGAGGAAATGCGAAAACCTGGCTTTCCATGAAGCCGGAGTTGAAAGATATTGCAGATCGCGACGGCCTGATCTTTGTCTGTCCCGATGGCAAGAATAGTTGGTATTGGGACAGCCCGAAAGATCCGTCCTACCGTTATGAGACATTCGTTTCCTCCGAATTAGTCAAATATATCGATTCTGAATATTCGACAGTGAAAGATCGTTCCGGTCGTGCTATTACTGGGTTGAGCATGGGCGGACACGGAGCCATGTGGCTATCTTTTCGTCATAAGGATGTGTTTGGTGCGGCCGGTAGTACGAGTGGCGGAGTCGATATCCGACCGTTCCCCAATAATTGGGAGATGAGCAAGCAGCTCGGAAACGAGAGCGACAATCAGGAGGTTTGGAACAATCATACGGCAATCATGCAAATTGACCGTATCAAGAACGGTGAACTGGCTATTATCTTCGATTGCGGTTACAGCGATTTCTTTTTCGAAGTGAATAACGACTTCCATAAGAAGCTGCTGAAATATAAGATCGACCATGATTTCCTTGTTCGTCCTGGATCACATAACGGTGAATACTGGAAGAACTCGATCGACTACCAAATCCTGTTCTTTAAGAAATTTTTCGGTAAAAACAAGGGAAAGAATTAGGCTGGTATAGCCTAGTATCAAAACACCGGTGATTCGTTTTCAAAACACCGGTGATTCGTTTTCAAAACACCGGTGTTTTGCATATATAGGGATATGGTGGCTTGTCTTTTAGCTCAACCCTTCAATCACGTCGTCCACGATGTCGATACGTTTTGCCTGCGGGTCTTTCGGCAGTCCCGGCATGCGCATGATCTCGCCCATGATGACAACGATCATCTCTGCACCGTTGTTGATGATGATGTCGCGCACTTTCAACTCGAAATTCTTGGCTACCCCGTAGGCTTTCGGATCGGAAGAGAACGAATACTGCGTCTTGGCGATGCAGATCGGATAGTGGGAGATTCCGAGACTTTCGATCTGCTTGATTTTCTTGTCCGCCAATGTCGTATAGACAACAGAGGCTGCTCCATAGATCTGTTCGGACACCTTTTTTATCTTGCTACGGATCGGTTCGTTGTCCTCGTAGATGTATTTTAGCGGGGTGGAAGGTTTCTTTTCGATTGTGTCGACCACCAGTTTCGCGAGTTCGGCACCTCCTTCGCCACCGGCAGCAAATACGTTGTTCATACAGAAACCAACACCGATCTCGCGGCAATGTTCTGCGACCAGTGCGATTTCCTCGTCCGTATCGGATGCGTACCTGTTGAAAGTCACGATCACTTCCTGGCCGAAGCGTTTCATGTTCTCGACATGTTTGTCCAGATTCTCGAAACCGTTTTTCATCCCTTCGATATTCTGTTCCTTGATCTTGTTTTCCGGTACGCCTCCATGCAGCTTCAAGCTCTGGGCCGTCGCCACGATAACTGTCAGTTTCGGTGTCAGTCCGGCTTTGCGGCATTTGATGTCGAAGAACTTTTCAGCTCCTAGGTCGGCACCGAAGCCAGCTTCTGTAATGACGTAATCGCCATATGTCAGCGCCATCTTGGTCGCCAGAACGGAGTTGCAGCCGTGTGCGATGTTGGCGAATGGGCCTCCGTGTACGAATGCGGCCGTGTTTTCGGTTGTTTGCACCAGGTTGGGCAGGAGAGCGTCTTTCAGCAATACCGTGATCGCTCCGGCTACACCGAGATCGTTTACAGTGAAAGGCTTGTCATCGTTCGTATACCCCAGCAGGATGTTGCCGATACGGCGTTTCAAGTCTTCGATGTCCGTTGCCAGGCAAAGGATCGCCATGATTTCCGAAGCGGGTGTGATGTCAAAACCTGTCTCCGTCGGTACACCATTGGCCGATCCGCCCAAGCCAGAAACAATGTTGCGCAGGCTGCGGTCATTTACGTCCAGTACGCGCTTCCATTTGATTTCTTTCAGACCTTCACAGGTATTACGCGTCTGGTAGATGTAATTGTCCAGCAATGCCGTGATCATATTGTGGGCAGAAGTAACCGCATGGAAATCCCCCGTAAAATGCAGGTTGATGTTTTCCATCGGCAACACCTGCGAGTATCCGCCTCCGGCAGCTCCGCCCTTCATGCCGAAGCATGGACCCAATGATGGTTCGCGCAAGGCAACGACCGCCTTTTTACCGATTTTGTTCAATCCTAAAGCCAGCCCGATTGAAACGGTCGTCTTACCGATACCCGCTTTCGTAGGAGTGATGGCTGTAACCAGGATAAGATTGTGTTGTCTGATCTTCTCTTCGTCGATCAGATGGATAGGTATCTTGGCGATGTATCTGCCGTAATTCTGAACTTCTTCACGAGGGATACCTAATCCGGTCGCGATTTCTTTTATCTTGCGCAGAGAAACCTCTCTTGCAATTTCTATGTCTGATTTCATGTCTTATGTAAGTTTAAGTGGAAAACAAAAGTAAATATATTTTTGTATAATAACAAAATGAAAAGTCAGGTAGTTTAGATACTATTGGATGATCATAAGGGAAAAGTATGGGAATATTTTCCTCTGGATTTGTTTCCGGTCGGAGGTGTAAAACTCTTCTCCGGTCCCGACATTCTCAAAATAATGGAAGTTCGTTTCCGGATGCAACCGGATGCAGGTATGGACGGCTTCCACACATTGGGATAGCTTCATGATGACGATCACATTACCGGTCTTGATCTTTTTCGACAATTCTTCCGCCGTCAGCATTCCGGGTATGACGATGATTTGTTCTTCCTGCTTGACAATATGCAAGCCGGCTAAAGCACCCGCTGCAATGAAAGCTGGTATTCCGGCGGTTCGTTCCACTTCGATGCGGTTCTCTTTGAATTTGTCGTATATATACTGTATGGAAGAATAGAACCCTGCATCGCCTTCCGCCACAATGACCACCTTTTTCTCTTTGTCCCTGGCGGATATGGCCTTTTCATACAAGGTATCGTAGACTTTCCAGACTTTGGTCCGGTCTTTGCTCATCGGGAGCGTGAAGAACTGGACTACAGACTTCTCGATTTCCAGTCCTTCGATAATACGGGCCGCACGGGAGAGTAGTTGTCCGCTTTTGCTTATGGTGGCGGGGCAATAGATGATATCGGCCTGTCGGAGTTTTTTCAAGCCTTTCAAAGTGATCAGTTCGGGGTCTCCCGGACCGAGCGATACGAAGCAGATGGGGTACGACATGTGCGTTAGAATTATTTGGTGCGCAAAAGTGAGGAAAATTGCGGAACTTTCCAAATCTGCATTCCACAATTGTGGGGATAATTTCCACACTGCCTTTTCCACAGCCCGCTTTTTATTCTTTGGCATGCAATTTGTACTTGATGGAACGATTAGAAAAAGGTAAATAGATTGTTTAAGATTTTAGGTTATGAAGAAGTTTGTATTGATGGTGGCTATGGTGGTTTCGTGTGTCTGTATGGCTCAAAACAGTCATGCGCAGACTGGACGGGATGGGAATACGGATATCGATATGTTGAGTATGAAAAATTTCTATGCGATCGATATCGTCGATGTGGACCTTGCCGCACAGGAAGCGATTTACAACGCTTATGAAAATTGCTTGATCAAAGAGGTGTACAAGTCGAATGGTAGCGGCAGCCCTATTCAGTATAAGGTCTCTCTCGAGACGACTGATCAGCGGAATCTGGTTGTCGCTTTCGACGAAAGCGGCCATGTACTGAAAGTCATGCCGGAAGACGAATATCTGGCGGCTCGTAAGAAAAACTGATTTGTCTGCCACTTTTCTCTTGAAAGAAAAAGTAATATTATTATATTTGCCCTTTGAAACAGGTTTCCCTGTCCTCCTTACAGGACAGGGATGAAAAGGGAACCGGGTGGGAATCCCGGACAGACCACGCTGCTGTGAAACTTCGGTAACATACCGGCAATACTCAATGCCACTGATCGGGGGATCGGGAAGGTGTCCGGGGATGGAAGTAAGTCAGAAGACCTGCCGTTTCGGTTTTGAAGAGTCTCGTCCTCGTGGGGGGTGGACAACGCTCGCCCGGTTATAATAAAATAATATTGAATATGAAAAAATGCCTGGCAGGGTGCTGCCTGCTTATGTCGTTGTGTGTCGCATCCTCGTGTACGACCAAAAACAATCAACGGACCGATAAGCTGGAAACGACGGAAGAAAGCGCGTTTTCCGGTGTCCATATTGTACCCGAGTATGCCCGTGGTTTCGAATTATCCTATCGGAGCGGGTATGTCTTGCTGGATATCCAGGACCCGCAGAATGAGGAAAGTACGACTTTTCATTATGCGCTTGTCAGGAGAGGAACGAAACCGGCCGGCATCCCCGGATCGTATACTGTGATCGAGACACCCATCAGAAGTGTTATCTGTATGACATCTTTGCAGTTGTCCAATTTTATCAAGATGGGCGAACTGGACAAGGTCGTAGGGGTGACCAGTACCCGGCATCTGTTCAATAGGGAGATGAACGAACGTCTCAAGAGCGGGAAGACCGTCAAAATCGGCATAGAAGGGAATTTCGACAACGAGGTGATCATGAGTATGAACCCAGACCTGATCCTTGTTTCGCCTTTTAAACGGGGCGGATATGAGACCTTGAAGGATGTCGGTATCCCATTGATCCCACATTTAGGCTATAAGGAGATGACGCCGTTGGGACAGGCGGAATGGGTGAAGTTCGTCGGCCTGTTGGTAGGACAGGAGCAAAAGGCAAACGAGACATTCGACGCCATCGCGGCCCGTTACAATGAATTGAAGGAGCTGACGGCGGAAGGAAAAGTGAAGAAACGCCCGGTCGTGTTGAGCGGCGAGATGCGGGGCGGTAACTGGTATGCCGTAGGAGGGGAGAGCTTTCTCGCCCAACTTTTCAAGGACGCCGGTGCTGACTATTTCCTCAAAAACGACAAACGTTCGGGAGGTGTGACACTTGATTTCGAAACTGTCTACAATCAGGGTGACGAAGCCGATTACTGGCGCATTGTGAACAGCTATCCGGGTACGTTCAGCTATGAGGCATTGAAGGAGCAGGACCCGCGTTATGCCGATTTCCGTGCCTTCAGAGAGAAAGGGATCATCTATTGCAACATGAAAGATACGCCTTTTTACGAAAGTATGCCGACCGAGCCGGAAGTCGTACTGGCCGACCTGCTGCATATATTCCATCCGGACCTGCTGCCCGATCATACACCTGTTTATTATGCACGGCTCAAATAGGCTGCACGAATGAGACATTCCACTACTTTTCTGATGTCGCTCATCGTAGCGTCTATCCTGGTCCTGATGTTCCTGAATTTGGTGTTAGGATCGGTGTCTATCCCGTTGAAGTCTGTCTGGAACATTATTTGCGGACTGGGAGACGAGCCGGTGACCTGGCAGAATATCGTCTGGAAATCACGTCTTCCGCAGGCATTGACTGCTTTGGTGGCGGGAGCGGGCCTGGCGATAAGCGGCTTGCAGATGCAGACTGTTTTCCGGAATCCACTGGCGGGACCTTCCGTGCTGGGGATCAGCTCCGGTGCGAGCATGGGTGTGGCCTTTGTGGTACTGCTGAGCGGTAGCCTCGGAGGGGTTGCGCTTAGTAAATTGGGGTTTATGGGAGAAATTGCGCTTTCGATAGCAGCCGTGATCGGTTCGCTCTCGGTGATGGCGTTAATCGTATATGTGTCGCAGAAGGTGAAGGGGAACGTGACGCTGCTGATTATCGGCGTGATGATCGGCTACGTGGCGAATGCGGTGATCGGCGTGCTGAAGTTTTTCAGCGTGGAGGAGGATATTCGCGCCTATGTGATCTGGGGGTTAGGCAGCTTCTCACGTGTTTCCGGCAACCAGATGATGCTGTTTGTTGCGATCATGGCGATTCTGATCCCTTTGTCGTTCCTGTTGATCAAGACGTTGAACCTGATGCTGCTTGGCGACGGCTATGCCCGTAACTTGGGATTGAACATCAAGCGGGCACGTCTTTTGGTGATCACCTCGGCAGGAGTGCTGACGGCGATCGTGACGGCCTATTGTGGACCGGTCATCTTTCTTGGCCTGGCCGTCCCGCACCTGTGCCGGGCCATTTTTCAAACATCCGACCATAGGGTCCTGATGCCTGCCGTCCTGTTTGCCGGTGCCGCATTGGCACTCGTCTGCAACCTGTTTGCCCGGATGCCCGGCTTCGAAGGGGCTTTGCCGGTCAATTCGGTGACTGCCCTAATCGGTGCTCCGGTAGTGGCCTCCGTTCTATTCCGTAAACGTAAAAACGAACTGAACGAATGATGAGACAAGATACGATTCATATAAACGATCTCTCTATCGGTTATCGGACAAAAAACGATACCAAGTTGGTGGCGAGTCATATACAAGCCCGGATTTATAGCGGAGAATTAACCTGCCTCTTAGGGGCGAACGGAGTCGGGAAGTCGACGCTTCTGCGCACGCTGTCGGCTTTCCAGCCGAAGCTGGGAGGCGAGATCGCCGTCTTGGGACGTGATATGGACAGTTATTCGGACAAGGAACTGAGCACGACGATCGGTGTGGTCCTGACGGAGAAGTGTGACATCCGGAATATGTCCGTGCGGGAATTGGTCGAGATGGGACGCAGTCCCTACACCGGTTTCTGGGGACGGTTGGACAAGGAGGACAAGCAGGTCGTGGAAGAATCGATCGCCTTGGTACGGATTGAGAACCTGGCCTCCCGCATGGTGTACACCCTGTCGGACGGAGAACGGCAGAAGGTTATGATCGCCAAGGCACTGGCTCAGGAAACACCTGTTATCTTTCTGGACGAGCCGACCGCTTTCCTCGATTTTCCGAGCAAGGTGGAGATCATGCAATTGCTCCACCATCTGACGCGAAGCACGAACAAGACGATTTTCCTCTCCACGCACGATCTCGAACTGGCGCTCCAGATCGCCGACAAGATTTGGCTGATGGACCGGACGAACGGGATTACGCCTGGTACGCCCGAAGACCTCGCCCTGAGCGGCCACTTGAGCGGTTTCTTCGCCCGCAAGGGAATCGTGTTCGACACGGAGACCGGCTTGTTCCGCATCGATAACCGGTATTCGAAAGAAATACGCCTGATCGGGCATGGACAGAAATATGCGATGGTCCGCAAGGCACTCCAGCGGAACGGTATACGTGCCGATCGGCATGTGGAGTCGCCTGTATGGATCGAGACGGGCGATCTGTCTGTCGGTTCCGCATTCCTGATCCACCATCTTGACGGACGTACGCTGGCGGCCGATACCATAGAATCTCTCTTGCAGGAGCTTTCTGTTTGACAAAAAAGCCTAAAAGGAAAAACTTTTCCCACTTCATTTGTTATTTCTATCAAAGAAGAATAATAGAGTCCTCGGAGAAGCAATTGGTAAATTATCCTATACTTTCCGTAACTCGGATAAAATTAAATGATATGAGAAAGTATTTCCTTTATGCTTGCCTGTTGTTCGCTGGCGTGTTTACCGCTTGCGATAACGATGATTCGGACGGGATCGACCCCTCGATCCCTTTTTATCAGAATTTGGGTGTCGAATATAATGTTACGCAGAACCATACCCATATAGGCGCAAATTTCAATAAATATAACAGCGAAGGGGCCAATCTGCGCCTGCCGGCCAAAGGTATTCTCTTTAACGGAAAAGTGCCGGACTTTTTAGGAATGGGAGCTTATATGTATATGCTGTCGGAATCCGGGCTGGACCCGGTCACGTTCACCTTTTCCCGTTGGAAAGACCAGGTCTATACAAACAAGGCCTCTATCGACGATGTCGATCCAATCGCTCTTCCCGAATCCCTGACATCCGTCAAAGGCAATGGCGCAACCATTATCACTTGGGTAGGAAAGCCGATCGGGAAGGACGAGTATGTCCAGGTGCACCTGACCTACAGCGGCGGTGTTTATGATATCAACAATACGCAGGAAGGCGCGACCTCCATCACGCTAAACTTTACGAATCCGACTTCTGCCACCAAAGGAACCCTGTTCTTGAGCCGTGTCAGAGAACTTCCTTTACAGGAGAGCAACGGTGATGCGGGAGGAAAAATCGATGTCTCCTACGTGCAGAACAAGGATGTTACATTTGAATAATCACGCTTGAAAGGTTATTTTCCCACTTTCCGAAATCAGCAGAACGGATAGTTTCCCGTTGGGAAGCAAGGGGGTACAATGCTCTCGGCATTTCTGTAACAGAAGTGGGAAGAAACTTTGTTGTTCGGTCTTGCTGAACAGTTCCCATAGTTCTCTGGCCAGCGTCAGGGAATTTATTTTTTGTACGGACTCTGGTTTGCAACCCGCCTTTGCAGCCAATTCTTTCAGAAAGGCTTTGTTCATGACGACCTTTTTGCTGTGCGTATCCAGTGCTCCTTCCGCTAGTTTGACGGCTTTGCCAATCATGATTCCCATGACGACTTCGTCAAATTGCAGTTCGGCAGCTATTTTCAGTGTCTTTCCGATGAAGTTCCCGTAGTGCACAAACATTTGCGGAGGAAGTTCTTCCGACAGCCGTTCCGACAGGTAGCCTTTCAGGAAACGTTCACTTTTCGCTCCTGAGTTGATGACGAGGCGAGAACATCCTATTGCTTTTGCAACTTCGGCTTCTTTCCGGATCGAGGCGAGAAAGGCATCGTTCGAGAAAGGGCGTACGATGCCGGATGTCCCGATGATCGAGATTCCGCCGATGATTCCCAACTTCGGATTGAATGTCCGGGCAGCTAACTCTTTCCCTCCCGGAACGGAGATCGTGACGACCACCTCCTTTATCTTGCCGGACAGGCCGTTTTCCTCCAGTATTGTTGTCAATTCTCCAGTAATCAGACGGCGGGGAGTGGCGTTGATGGCTGGTCCTCCAATTTCGAGGCCGAGGCCGGGAAGCGTCACCGTTCCTACTCCTTCACCAGCCCGGAACAGGAAGGCGGGGGTAGGGGATTGCCCAGCCTGTAACTCGATACGGGCGATAACGGAACAGCCGTTTGTCACGTCCGGATCGTCGCCGGAGTCCTTTATAACCGTGCATAGGGCGGCGTTGTCCGCCCATTCGGTAGCGGCGACAGGGAGCATGATCTTTTCCCCGGAAGGGAGCGTGATGCAACTAACGATTTGTTCCGTTTGGTTCAGGAGGGCAACTAAGGCGGCTTTGGCGGCAGCCGTAGCACATGTGCCGGTCGTGAAACCGCTCCGGAGCGGGAAGAAGCCGGGAGCGAGGCGTTCGATGGCTTTACGAAGTCCTTCCATGCCTTGCACAAAAGTGAAACTGTCAGGCAGGGGAGGGCGTTGTATGACATAAACGGGAATGCCGCAGGCTTGTGCTGCTTCGACCTTTTCCTTGAAATATCCGCTTTCCCCACTTTCCTTTGTCAGTACGGCATCTGGATGAAGCTGGTCCAGCAGCTTCTTATCGTCTTCTCCTTCATGGAAAAAAATAATCCGTTCCTTTGGGAATCCGTCGGATTCAGCCAGCGAAAGCGACTCTTTCCGGTTCAGGATACGGAACCAGCAGGGCGTCTGCTCCCAGTAAGGACGCAGTTTCGCAATGGTCTTGACGCCTGTCAGGGCCAACAGGTTGCAGATCCCGTCCGCACGCAGGCGGTCGATGGCGGCGGCATAATCCGTGCACCATATCAACCGCTTGTCATGTGCGGGGTATTGCCTTTCCAACCGGACGACCGGAATCCGGAGACGGGAGGAAACCTTTGCAAGCGTCCGATGCAACCGGATGGCGAAAGGGTGGGCGGCATCGACTAGCAACGAGATTTTTTTCTCGCGGCAGAATTGTGCCATCTTTTCTTCGTCCATACCACCGGTGAGGCGGATGGCATGAACGGCTTCTATCGCCTGTTCGTTGCCGACTGTCGAGTAGTAGTAGGGTTTGCCAGCGCTCTCGACGACTTGTACAGCCTTGCGGCCTTCGGTTGTTCCTCCTAAGATCAGTATCATAATGTTTCTGTTGTTCTCTTGTCTTTACCGGTAATATAGCAGGGGGTCATCCTCTCTGGTGAGTACTTGCCTGGCAGCTATGAGGTATCATGCCTGATAGCTATGAGGTTCCGTACCTCCTACTTATGAGGTATCATGCCTCATAGGTAGGAGGTGGCCCCTCACTAACGGCGGTACAGATGTTTGAACTCCTCGGCGTAGAGACGTGATACCCCCGTGCGGTTGTCTATGGCATCACCGACGACTAACAAGGTCGTCAGTGTCAGATTGTTTTCTTTTACGATCTGTTCCAGGTCTTTCAATTCGCCTCGGTAGATGCGTTCGTCTTTCCAGGTCAACTTGTAGCAGGCGGCTACCGGTGTCGTTGGCGGGTAATGTTCCAGAAGTTCTTTTTGGACTTGTCCGGCAATGCCGGCGCTCAGGAAGATGCACATTGTGCTTTGGCTGGCGGCTAGTTTATGCAGCTGCTCTTTCTCCGGCATGGGGGTACGTCCTTCGCCACGCGTCAGGATGATGGTTTGCACCTTTTCAGGAATAGTGAACTGGGAACGGAGAGCTGCAGCAGCAGCTTGGAACGAGGAGATTCCCGGTGTAATATGGTAACTCATGCCATAGCGGTCGAAGAATGCCATCTGTTCTTGTATCGCCCCATAGATGCAGGGGTCACCTGTGTGCAAGCGTACGATGAACTTCCCTTTGTCATAGAACTTTTTTATAAGGGCGAATTGTTCTTCCAGGTTCATGTCGGCAGAACTGCGAATCGTCGATCCTTTCTTGGCGCATAGGGTGAGTTCTTTGGGGACGAGGCTTCCGGCATAGAGGATCAGGTCTGCATTTTCCAGCATCCGCCGGCCCCGGATGGAGATCAGTTCTGGATCGCCCGGTCCGGCTCCGACAATTTCGATATGTCCATGTCCCTGTTTCCCTTTTTGCTGACTATCTTCTTCGTCCTGTATTGCCGATTTGCTGATGGCTATCGCATAAGTGAAGTCTTTCGTCTGCCCCTTTTGTTTTCCCACCAATAATGGGCCTCCTTCCGCACTCAGGATGGCCGCTGCCTCCGCGACGCTTCCCGACCCGGTGGCTTTCTTTACTGTGGAAGAAGGATGGGGTACGGGGACTTTGTCCAGTACCTCTGCCGGATAGGTCTTGAACGGGCTGCGCAGGTAGGTGTCTGCCAGTTCCTTTAATATCGGTTCTTCTTTCTTTAGGTCGATGGAGGAGACGTTGGCTATGCTCTTCAGGTTGAACCTGTAGAAAATGGAGCAGATATACAGGTCCGTGAGGACGGACTTCATGTCTGTCAATCCCTTTTTACATCCGATACCTAAGTGAAGCACTTTCGGGAAGAATGATAGGCAGGGGATAGGGGATTTGTGGTAGTAAGTGGGACTGACCGTGATCAGCAGCTCGTATTTTTCGAGGTCGATATCTTTATATTTATAAAAGACATCGACGTGCGGGGGACAGGTTTCCTTCATATAGTCCGTCTCCTTCGTGCGAATATCGAGCAGGAGGGCGGTCGGTCGACAGTTGACGAAACGGGCGACACATTCGTTCATGGCCTTTTCCCTCGATGCATTGAACGTTTCCTCGTCTATCTTCTCGAAATCGGTTTGGAAGAAACTGATTATGCCTTCTTGTGGGTTGTAGACATCCTGTTCCCAGCCATATTGTTTCGCGAAGGTGTCCAGTGCCCAAAGTCCCTGGTTGTCACTCTGTGTCGTGACAACCGCTTCGGCGTCCAGTATGCGGGCCAATTCATGTGTCAGTTCGTTCGCCCCACCGATATGACCGGATAGTACCGATACGACATATTTGCCGGTACTGTCGAGGCAGATGACTGCCGGGTCCGTGTACTTGCTCTTGATGTAGGGAGCGATACTCCGTACGCAGATACCCATCGCCCCGATAAACACAATCGTTTCCGATTTATCGAAAAGATTGCCAGTCAGCTCTTTGAAAGAGGTGACTGGTTCGATGTCGTTATCTGCTTCTCTACAATAGATGACAGTTTTGCCCGGATATTCGTCCCGGATTTTGCGTGCTAACGACAGACTACTTGCCGAAACCACAAGAATGTTCAGTGTATTTTTAGACATAATTTTTACCCGTTGCGCAAAGGATTGTAATAGGATTATTGGAATCGAGCGTAATGTTTATTTCTGAATGTAGTTTCAGACCGTTTTCTGCAACCGCCTCCCGGAAGAGCTTGCTGGTTTCTTCTGAAACGGAGTTAAAAACGATCTTGCCGTTCAGACTGTTCAAGTGGGAAGCTACCTTGCGGATGATTTCTTTCAGCTTACCGCCATGACCGCCGATAAAGACTGCATCGACAATCGTGTTCTTTTCGATTGACAGATTGAGGAAGTTACCAATACGCAGGTCTATGCCTGGAGCGCTGTGCAGCCGTGTGTTTGCCCGGATGATGTTCTCGCACTCTTTCCGCACTTCAAAAGCTTGGATATCTAGATGAGGATACTGGCGCCGCGCTTCGATTGAAACCGAGCCGGTACAGGCGCCGATATCCCAGAAGTAGCGGCTGTTATGCAGTTCTAACAGGCTTAGGTCTATCACTCGTATCGGTGCTTTGGTAATCATTTTTGTCCGGTCGTTCAGCAAGATAAATTTCGTGTCAGGTATGCCTAAGGCTGGTCGTTGTAATGCGCAGTTTGGAGCCTTCATTAGCAGAACACAGTTCGGATTGGTGAAACTCATTTCGCTGATTTCCTCGATCGAGTAGATTTTATAGATTTTCTCTTTCTTCGGGTTGCCTAAATGTTCGGCTACCCACATGGTGTAATCCCTGTCCAAATGATATTCCATCATCCTCTTGGCTATAGCCCTGGGTGTATGGACACGGTCGGTTAGCACACCGATCAGCGGTCGGTATTCCAGCAACGCCCGGTCGAGTTCGTGCCATGGTCGTCCGGTAACGGACACGGCGTGCATGTTCTCATACGGAATTTGTTCATGGTGTGCGAACATCTGCAATGAGTTGAAGTAGGGAAACACTTTCATGCCTACTCCTAAAAGGTTTTTCCGGATGGTGGAAGCGAAGCCGAAAAAGAACGGGTCTCCCGAAACGAAGGAGACGATCACTTTGCCTTCCTGGATCAACCGGCTGTATTCCGCAAGGACGGCATTTATTGGAGCCTTGATTTCGATCCATACCGCATCGGCGGGTAGGAATGGTTTCACAATTTCGTAATGCCGCTTCCCTCCGGAGAAGATGTTGTCGTGTTTGACATTTTTGATAATGACATCTATATGCTTAGGCTGTGGATTGTCGTCCATCCCGATCATATAGATGTGCGTTTTGCCGTAAGCTTCTACAATTTCTTGAGTTCTCATACGTCTCTACCTGGTTTTAATTGTTTTGCATCATTGTAGCATAAAATCGCATTTACCAAAGTCGCGGCGAGGTTGCTACCGCCTTTCCGTCCTTCGATGATGAGTTTAGGAATAGAGACAAACGGCTTTACCATGTGTTTGGATTCCTGTACGTGTACGAAACCGACAGGAGCGGCAATAATGCCGGCGGGAATGGCTTTCCCTTTCCTTATCAGGTCACAAAGTTCCATTAATGCGGTCGGCGCATTGCCGAATACATATAAAGCGCTGGGATGTTCCTGTACGGCAAGCCGGATGCCAGCTTGTGTGCGGGTGATCCCTTTTTCTGTTGCAAGTTGTACGGTGCGCTCGTCTTGCAAATAGCATTTCACCTCGATCCCAATACGCTGCAAGGCTCCTTTGCGGATGCCGGAAGCAGCCATTGTGACGTCTGTGATGATGGTGCGCACCTCCCCCCGGCTGAATTTTCCGTAAAGGGAAGCCACCGCGTGATCGTCGATCCGTAGGATATTTTCCATATCGAAATCGGCTGTCGTGTGGATGGCATGGAGCAAAGCCCATTTCTTGTCGAGCGGTATTTCTTTGTTCTTGAGTTCTTTCTCGATGGTGCGAAAGCTGCGGATCATGATGTCCTGGCCGATCCCGACATCTGTTTTCATCTTGATCTCTCCGTAATAGCCGCGTGGTGTGATGAATTTACCGTCGGCCTCATATGACTGCGAGTTCCCGATCAGGATGACAGTGAACATGTCGACCTGCTCAGGGTCGAACTCTGCCAGCGTGGTCAGGTTGACGACCTGCTCTTCGCGTCCGGCCTGACGGACATAGCCGACCGGTGTTTCGGGTGCACGTTCTTCGAGGAACAGCTCCTTGAGACGATGCAACTGCCAGTAGCGCCCTTCGCTTTTCGGATTGTAGATGGCTGTCACGAAGTCGCCGATAGCGGCGGCCCGTATGCGTTTTTCGATCCGTAGCCAGGGAGTCATCAGGTCGGAGAGGGAGATGATACAGAGATCATGCCCGATAGGTGCCCCCAGAAGCGAAGCTGCCTTTTGGAACGCACTGATACCGGGCACTACCTCGATCTCCACTTGCGGCGCCTCTTTCATCGTCCGCATTTCATATATCAACGGGGCCATCCCGTAGATTCCGGCATCACCAGAACTGATCACTGTCACTGTTTTACCTTCCGAAGCGTATTTGTAGGCCTCTTCGGCACGTATTTTCTCGCGCTTCATCCCAGTGTCGATACATTGGGTATCCGGGTGAATTATATCCTGTATAAACTGGAAATAATAGTTATATCCGATGATCACATCCGACTGCCTGATGGCTGATAATGCCGCAGGCGTTATGTCATCGCGATTTCCCGGTCCAATGCCGACAACAGTAATTTTCCCTTTGTTCATATGAGCTGTTTGTAAATTAACAGAAAACAAAGGTACGATTTATTTATTTAGTTTTCCTCTGCGGGTTGATATAAATATCGTTTAATACTCCGTTTCGGTGTCTTTTCGAATTCTTCCTGATAAAGTTTGAAGCAAGATACTTTGCTGTAGGCGGGCATTTCAGTGTTCAGTTGGTCGATGTTCTGCTGCATCAGCTCTTCGATTTCGGAGTGTTGGATGCCTGCCTTGTCCACTTGTTCCCAGTCCGGATAGATCAGGGCGACCAGTTTACCTCCCTGAGAAATGATCAACGACTCCGCCACGTACAGCATATTGTTTAGGCGGTCTTCGATCTCTTCGGGATAGATATTCTGTCCGTTGGAGCTTAGGATCATACTTTTGCTTCGTCCGCGGATGTAAAGGAAACCGTCTTTGTCAAGTGTTCCCAAGTCACCTGTCCGTAGCCAGCCGTCGGGTAGCATCACAGCCTTTGTTGCCTCTGGATTCTTGTAGTAGCCTAACATCACGTTCATGCCGCGAACCAGGATTTCGCCTACTTCGTTTTCCGGATCGTTCGAGTCGATCCGGATTTCCATGCGGTCGACGACATGGCCCACCGAGCCTTGCTTGAACGTGTCCCACTGTTCGTAGGAAACCAGTGGGCCGCATTCCGTCATCCCATAGCCAACCGTATAACGGAAGTCGATGGATTTGAGAAACGTCTCTACCTCTTTATTGATGGCTGCACCACCAATCACGATTTCGCCGAAGTTCCCACCGAAAGAGGCTTCCAGCTTTTGGGCGATCTTCTCGCGTACCTTTTGGTCGATGTATGGCACTTTCAACAGCAATTTGATCAATGGCTTTTCCAGTTCGGGAAAGACCTTGTTCTTGATGATCTTCTCGATAATGAGTGGCACGGCAAGGATCAGCGCCGGTCGAACCGTCGCAAATGCCTCTGCGATGATTTTTGGACTCGGCGTGCGTGTCAGGAAATGAACGTGGCAGCCTTTGTTGACGGAGTTCAGCACTTCGAACGCTAACCCGTACATGTGCGCCATCGGTAACATACAGACAATGTTGTCTCCTGGATGTATGAAAGGAAGACGGTCGTAGGCAAACTGTGTGTTGCTCCACAAACTCCGGTAGGGGATCATGACTCCTTTCGAGAAGCTGGTCGTGCCGGACGTATAGTTCAAGACAGCCAATTCCTCCGGGTCTTCGATATGATATTTCACATCGTTGGCGGTGAAAGAACGGGGATATTTCTTGCCAAAATATTCGTTGATACGGTCGCGTATGGTGCGTACCTCCTTATTTTTGCAATCGATAATGGAGAAGTTGTCCAGCATCATGAATAGCTTGACATCCGGCATCATCTTTTCGTTCATGTTCTCCCAGTTGCTGGAGCCTGCCAGTACGGCTTTTGCTCCCGAATGGTTGACGATGTGATGGATATTGTCGGGTTTGAACTCATGCAGGATCGGCACGGCAACAGCCCCGTAAGCCAATATTCCGAAAAAGCAGATTGCCCAGTTGGAGGAGTTGCGTCCGACGATGGCCACTTTGTCGCCTTTCTTGATACCGGCATGTTCCAGTAGGATGTGAAACTTTTCTATCCGCCGTGCGACGTCTTTGAAATGGAAGGTATGTCCATTGTAATCAGAGAAGGCGGGGAGGTCCCAATGCTCCTTTATGCTTCTCTCTATAAGGTCCAAGAAACGATTATCCATAGTGATATAATTTAAAAAAGAACCGGAATATCCGTGAGAATGTTGCAAAGATAGCAAAGAAACGATATGTTTTTATGGAAACCCAAGAAACACCTTTCCAAAACATATATGATTTGAATGCAAAACACCTATGCTTTGAATGCAAAACATAGGTGTTTTAAAATAAGTATAGTTGTTTACCACGGAGTGATTGTCACGTTACGGAATTGTACTTCCTTGCCTTCGCTTTGCAGTCCGATGTAACCTTCCTTTACCTTGTTTGTCCCGGTGTTCTGGTAAACGCCGTTGATATAGACCGTGATGACACCGTTTTTTACGAAGATATTAGCTTCATTCCATTCACCGGCAGGCTTCTCGCTGTCTTGATTCGCCTTCTGGATTTTCGGGAAAGAGGGGCGGGGTTGGCCTGGCTTATTCTGGTATTCAGTCAGATCCGAACCGCCGAGCAGGACGAAATCACCGGCATTATCAAGCATCAGGTTGCATTCGATACCGTTCGGAAACGGGTTTTTCGGCTCTTCAATTAGCAGGAAGATACCGCTGTTCGCCTTTTCCTTGCCGTTTGGCCAGCGATATTCTACATGCAGTTTATAATCTCCGTATTTTTCTTTCGTGTACATGTATCCGAATGGCTGTCCTGTGATGTTGATGACACCGTCTTTCACGGAATATACCTGTTCGGCTGGGACGGAGTTCTTATCGACAACGAAGTTCCAGCCGGAAAGGTCTTTTCCGTTGAACAGCTTGGTTGTTTTCTGTGCACTCGCGTCACTTCCGAAACACAAAAAGGCGGCAGCTACTACTGCCATCGATAACATTCTTTTTTTCATGGTCTTATAATATTAATTATTTATACGATTAATCAACAATAAGTTTACGGTAACGGACACGTTTTGGTTCCACGTCGCCCAATAATTTGCGCTTGTACTCTTCATACTCCGAATAGGAACCTTCGTAGAACACGACATTTGAATCCCCTTCGAACGAAAGGATATGCGTACAGATACGGTCGAGGAACCAACGGTCGTGAGAAACGACGACCGCACAACCGGCGAAGTTCTCCAATCCTTCTTCGAGTGCCCGGAGTGTGTTCACATCAATATCGTTGGTCGGTTCGTCGAGCAGCAACACATTCGCCTCGGCCTTCAGCGTTAGAGCCAGATGCAGGCGATTCCGTTCACCACCGGAGAGTACGCCGCAAAGTTTTTCCTGGTCGGCTCCCGCAAAATTGAATTTGGAGAGGTAAGCGCGGGAGTTGACTTCCTTGCCGCCTACGCGGATGAACTCCTGTCCGCCGGAAACAACCTGATAAACGGTCTTCTTCGGGTCGATATCTTTATGTGTCTGGTCTGCATAACCGACCTTTACCGTTTCGCCCACTTCAAAAGAACCTTTGTCGATACTTTCCATTCCCATGATCATCTTGAACAGTGTAGTCTTACCTGCTCCGTTCGGACCGATCACGCCGACGATTCCGTTCGGCGGCAACATGAAATTTAGGTCATCAAACAACAGTTTGTCGCCAAATGCTTTTGCTACATGCTGGGCCTCGATCACCTTGTTCCCTAAGCGCGGACCGTTCGGGATAAAGATTTCCAGTTTGGCTTCGCGTTCTTTCTGGTCTTCGTTCAAAAGGGCTTCATACGAATTCAGACGGGCCTTACCTTTTGCCTGACGAGCTTTCGGGGCCATGTTGATCCATTCTAGTTCGCGTTCCAGTGTCTTACGGCGTTTACTTGCTTGTTTCTCCTCCTGTGCCATACGTTTAGTCTTTTGATCCAGCCAAGAAGAGTAGTTTCCTTTCCAGGGAATACCTTCTCCGCGATCCAGTTCCAGAATCCATCCGGCCACATGGTCGAGGAAGTAACGGTCGTGCGTGATGCAGATAACCGTACCCGTATATTGTTGTAGATGTTGCTCCAACCAGTCGATCGACTCAGCATCCAAGTGGTTGGTCGGTTCGTCCAGCAACAGGATGTCCGGCTGTTGTAACAGCAAACGGCAGAGAGCTACACGGCGGCGTTCGCCTCCCGACAGCGTATCGACCACCTGATCTTCAGGAGGACAGCGTAAAGCGTCCATCGCTCTTTCTAGGCGGCTGTCGAGGTTCCATGCATCAGTTGCATCTATCTTATCTTGTAATTCGGCCTGCCGGTTGATCAGTGCGTCCATTTTGTCTGGATCTTCGAGTATTTCGGGATCGCCGAATTTTTCGTTTACTTCTTCATATTCTTTGAGGGTGTCCACAATATTTTGTACGCCTTCCTGTACGACTTCCTTTACTGTTTTGCCCGGTTCCAGTTTCGGTTCCTGCTCTAGATATCCGACGGAATATCCGGGTGAGAATACTACTTCTCCTTGGTATTCTTTTTCGACGCCGGCAATAATTTTTAGCAATGTAGATTTACCAGAACCATTCAAACCAATGATCCCGATCTTCGCTCCATAGAAAAAGGACAGGTAAATATTTTTCAATACTTGTTTTTGAGGCGGAAAGACTTTACTCACGCCTACCATCGAGAAAATAATTTTCTTGTCGTCTGCCATGTTTCAAATTGTGTGTATTTATATGATCATTTTTCTTCGTGGACAAACTTACATAAATATCTTCATAGTTTATATATGTCCGGATGAAAATAGCGTGTATTTTTATCTTTCTTGCGTTCCTTCGTCTGCAATCTTAAGGGGCATGATTACTTGTTATGTATCGGCTTACTGCAAAACGCAAATGCATATCCTCCCCCCAGAGTGTCTCCAAAAAACGTTTTCAAAGGGATTATTAAGTAATTTTCCTGTCTCAAAACGCTTTTTCTTTCCGGCATATTTTTCTAGGAGGATAACTCGTCATTTACAGTCGTTTTCATCAATTGCTTATCCATAAGAGTTTCCAAAGTTTTACCGATGACATCGAAACGCAAAGCGATAGAATTTGTTACCCGTATCATGGGATTCAGTTGTTCTTCCTCATAGTGACGGATGAATCGGATAATATCATCCTGTCCCTTATTTATTTTCGCCAGTTCCGATTTTACGGATTTAGGGACTTCGGATGGGTTGGATAGACTGTTTGCTTATCTCCGATGCGAGGATATATTTTTGTCATCATAACTTGATTCGCTTTAATAGTGTTTACTTTTTAGATAAATGATAGATTGAAGTGCCAGCAGAATCACAAACAGGTATTCTGCCGTCAAGTAGAGGGATAAAGATGCTTTTATACAGAAGCTCAACCAATAGAGGTACACTAAATACGCACAGGTGGTTGTTACCTGAAACAGAAAGGTGATTTTGGTTTTCCCCGTTCCTCCGACCGCATTGAGATATACATAACCGGGTAGTGCAAACGTGTAATTCAATAGCATCACCACGAAAGGAGCAAATGCTAATTCTATCAATAGCTCATTATCGGTGTAGAAACTGACAATCCAACGGTTACAGAGTAAAGCTACTACTACGAATGGGATGCCAACGGCATAACCTAATTTCAGAACCTTGTGGCAGATCGGGAAAAGTTCATTTCTCGCCCTGGCTCCAATAGCATTACTTACTAATGAACCTGTAGTGACAGCAAAGGAATTGGCAATTACGAAAAATATTGCTGATACGCTTCGGGTTATATTGGAAATAGCCAACTCTGTTTTCCCTAAATGTTCGATTGCCACGAAAAATAGAAACCAAGGAGCTACGCTGATAAAAGCATGGAGCATACTCCACACAGACAGATTCAGGACTTTGATAAGTAACCGTCCATCATACACGGGCTTCAATCCGTATTTTACTTTGTCTATCTTCGCTCTTGTGTAGATACAGAGCACAACCAAAGAACCCATTTCCGCTAAAGATGAAGCAATGGCTGCTCCCGAAATACCTAAATCCAGTTTGAAAATTAAGAAATAATTCAGTGGGATATTAATCATTATCGCAGTAACAGCGGACCACGACAAGGCTTTTGTGTGCGTTATTCCAACGAAGAAAGAACGGATAGCCAGAAAAGGAAATGAGAACAACAGCCCGAAGCTGCGCCAGTCTAAATAGCGGACTACTGCCTGATAAATCTCCGGTGAGGAAATTAATCGCTTCAATAGATAAGGAGAAACGGCATGAATCAGCAAGCAAAGCAAGACGGCTAATCCCGATAAAAAGAATAACCCCTGAAAGAAAGTTTTTCCGGTTGTCTTATAATTCTGTTCCCCGTTTCTGCGGGCAATCATCACTTGCAATCCAATACTGAACCCGAAGCCCAGCATATAGACCGCCAGATAATAAATTCCGGCAATAGCGGATGCTCCCAATTCCACCTCGCCTACGTGACCTAAAAAGACAGCATCCGTTATATTGATTAACTGCTCCATGAGGATGCTCATCATCACCGGAAAGTTGATGAGCCAGATTTGTTTATATGTATAATTCATTGCTCAACTGCAAAAATAGCACGATACGAACAGACCTGAATAACATGGTCTGCCAGCTCGTAAATTCATAAATAAAAGGATGTAAAATCTCTGTGGCAAATAAATCGTTATTTGTCAAATAGCTGAATAGCTTTCTTGAAGGGGGCTATTCGCAGGAGCGTAGCTATATACAGAGTTTCATAAGAAGTGAATACTATTTGTGAGTTGATATAGCGCAAATGTATGAAAAATTAAGAAATTCAATCTATCAATTCATGGATTTCTTTTATATGCAGGTGCAAATGTCCCAAATATCCCTCTATCATTTCTCTTAATGTAACCTTTGCTCCTGTAAAATCGCACCAGTAACTATCCAGCCTGTTCTTATCTATCGAGTGAATCACCTGAATGATGTGCAAATTATAGAACTTCCACAACTGGATTAAGTTAGACCAGTCGGCATTTTGATAATCTTGCAGAACTATCCACAAGTCATTATCCTGTGTATAATCAGGGAAGAAAAGCAGGTCTTTGCTATATTGCAACCGAACCATGCGTTGATGATTATTGGATGCCGAATTAATCAAGTGACCGAGAATCTGCTTGATGGTGCGATTCTGTCCGTTCCGTCTTTGTGTAATAACCTCTACGGGCAAACTACTTAACAATTTCTCCTCTGCTTCAATAACCTGTGTAATACCAGTGGTTACGTGGATAAAATTATTTTCTTGCATAACTTTCTAATTTTAAATACTTCTGCAAAAGTAAGTTCTTTGCCTATCATCCACTTGTAAAAAACTGACTTTATCACAAATGACTACGCACGACTATGCGATTTAGTAACATTCAGCCTGCAATCTTCGGAAAAGAATGTAGAATATGGAGAACGGGAAGATAGATATTGAGTAGGCGAACAGCCTGTAAACTCTTTAAAGTCTTTCACCAAGTGCGAAGAATCATAAAAGCCACACGAATAAGCCAAGTCTACGAGCTCCATTCCCGGATGATTCTGCAACAGATACAGTGCCCGCTGAAAACGAACTACCCGATAATATTCTTTAGGGCTCATTCCTACATGGTCGGTAAATACTCGTTTGAATTGCCTGTATCCCAAACAAGTACTTTCAGCAAGGGTCTTCACGTCTATTTGCGGTTGATTGATTATTTGGCGGATAGCGTGCTGCGTTCTTTGGTAATTACAATCTGCATCGACCAACCGTTGCATGAAAAAGCGTTCAATCAACCGGATGCAGGTTTCAACGGCTGGTTCGACAGAAATATTTCGTTTCAGGTCATTCAACTCTATATCTTCCAGATCTTCTACATTTATATAATGGTTGTAAAGCTCACTCATAGAACACCGCACAAATGGATTTAGCCCCAGAGGATGAAATATAACGGCAATCATATCAATATTGCCCTCTGAAATCAAACTTCCATAAGTTGAGAACTGTCCCCGGATGAAATTCTTTGGCTGTCTCACCCCGATGGAATAGTCTGTATCATTACTGGCTCTACTTCATCGGTCTTTAACGCCCAATAGTATTTAATGTATTGGGAAAGTACAGGTGACGGATATAAAATCTTGCTTTCTCTCATCGTTATTTCGTTAATCTGCTATGCGCATGGCGGTAAATATAGAGGTTAATCCCCGCATGACAATAAAGTAAGCCGAAAATTTAGATGAATGGCGTGTGTTTTGTTCCGCTATATGTCAGCGTTAAACGGTGCATTGCCCTTGTTACCGCCACATATAGCATACTCCGGTCGATTTCCGAATGATAATTCCTATCATCCACCTGTGGTATAATCACCTCATCGAATTCCAAACCCTTTGCCATGTGGGCAGAGATGATAACAATACCCTGCACAAAAGCCGAACTTTGGCTTGATAGGAAATTAATATCAGGAATTTGTAATTTATCTGCCATCTCACGGGCTTGCGATTCGGTTTTGCAGATAATCCCCAGCGATTTATAGGCGGATGCCTGATAAGTGGCAATTAATTCTTTAATAGCAGATAGTTCTTCTTTCTCATTATTAAATTGTAATACTTTCGGTTTCTCTCCATGCCGTGCGACTGGTTCAAGATCGGTATTTATCCGTATTTTCTGTGCAAAATCTGTGATCTCGCAAGTAGAGCGGTAACTTTTGCATAGCTTCATCACTTCACCTGTGACAAGAGCTTTCTGAATCATATCCGCAGTAGACGAGCCATAAGGATTGACCGACTGGCTGGCATCGCCCAACACCGTTTTCCGACAAGGGAATAGCTTTTGTATTACCTTATACTGGATTGGAGAATAATCTTGCATTTCATCTACCAGCAAATGTTTAACATCATTCTTTGTACCACCATCTAAAGCGATATGCAGATACGCCAATGGTGCTAAGTCGGCATATTCAAGCGTGCGGTTCTTCCGCATTTTAAACAGTTCCGGCTTATCCATCCATGTGAAGAAATCTTTATAGACTTGCAGGTCGTTGTTTCCGGCAAACATTCGCTTCATCTCTTTTTTAAGGAAATTCCGTTCGGCAGTCGTCACCGTGAAAGTATATTGTACTTTCATCATGTCGAGAATATAATCCGTCATTGCCTCGAACCGTTGGCGCATGGGGTAGCGGTTGAAGCGGTGGAATTGCTCTTCGATAAATTCAGCCGGGACGGTGATATGTTTAGTTAGCTTCACATCCTCTGCTCTAAAGTAGTGGTTTTCGATGTGCAGAATAAAGCGATCCAGACTGGCGATGAAGTCGAAAGATGATTTATATTCGATTCGCTCAATAAAGTCCGGTGTTGGTTTTGTCAGTAGTTCATTCACCTGCTCAAAAAAACTAAGGTATTTGTATTTGTGATTCAGTACTTCGGAAAGTATCTGTTCCATGCTGGATTCCGGTACGGTTTCTTCGCCCAGTTCGGGCAGCACGTTAGAGATGTAATCGGCAAACACCTTGTTCGGAGAAATAATCAAGATGTCTTTTGAAGAGATACTGCCCTGAAAAGCATACAGCAAGTAGGCGATGCGGTGCAGGGCAATAGAAGTTTTACCCGAACCCGCTACACCCTGAATGATGAGCGTCCGGGCTTCCTCATTACGGATAATCCGGTTCTGCTCCCGCTGGATGGTGGCAACGATGTTCTTCATCTTATCATCTGCATTAGCACTCAGTTCCTTTTGCAGAATATCATCGTGGACGGTCAGCGCACTTTCGATCATGAATTCCATCTTTCCAGCCCGAATCCGGTATTGGCGTTTCAATGAAATATCTCCTTTTATCTCTTCCGATGGGGATTGATAAGATGCTTCACCCAATTCGTAATCGTAGAACATACTCGAAATAGGTGCCCGCCAATCATAAATCAGGGTTGTTCGGCTTTCCGAATCGTGAAATGTGTGGATGCCGATGTAAACAGGGATTACCGTACAGTTCTCGCTCTTCTCTTGAAAATCGATTCGTCCAAAGTAGGGAATATCCACTATTTTGGCAAACCGTCGGCGTTTGTCAATTACACTTTCGCCTATGGCAAAATGATTCAGGATGCTTTCACGCATGGAGCGTATCTCATGCGGATCAATATCTTTACTGCTCCAAAGGTAGTCTTTGTACTCCGCCAATGTATCTACATGGTCTTTCACGGACACATCTGTATGGCTGATTATCTGCTTCAACCGATTGATTATTTGCTGCAAATAGCTTCTTTCTTGCTTCTCTGTTTGATTGAATACCATAGTAATTTATTGCTAAAGGATGAAAATAGAGTCAAAACGGTGCGCAAAATTACTGCAATCGAGTAGGATAGGAAATGGCTATTTATAGCTATATATCCATAAGTTTTGTATCTTTGCATGCTCAAAATGAACGATATGGATATTCTTGAACTTGCCCTACATAATCAGCAAACCGCTTGGAATATACTGGAACATACCGGTATTATACCGGCATGGGAACGTATTGGGGCAACTGTTCATCTGGTAGGCTCGCTTAAATCCGGTCTGCTGGCAAAGAGTAGGGATATAGACCTACATATCTATACCGATACACTAAATATTGCAGCCAGCTTTTCTGTGATGCAGGAACTTGCCGAACGGCTATCTTTAAAGGAAGTCCAATTTAAGAATCTGATTCAGACAGAAGAAGAGTGCATCGAATGGCACGCCATTTACGAAGATGAGGACATGAATACATGGAAGTTTGATATGATTCATATTCGCAAAGGCTCAAAATATGATGGTGTGGTTGAAAAAGTAACTGCTGCCATTACGAACCAACTTACTCCTGAAATCAAGAATACCATCCTTCAAATAAAATTCGATGTGCCGGACGGGATACAGATTCCCGGCATAGAAATCTATCATGCTGTTTTCGTGGGTGGAGTTCGCAATTACGAAGAACTGGAACAATGGAGAAAAACCAATCCGCTGACAAATAGCTTGGATTGGCTGCCGTAATCAATAGAGAATACCAAAACTTTCTGCCCGGTTGATAGCTTCGATCACATTATCGACATTCAGTTTTGCCAATATATTCTTGCGGTGATTGTGCACCGTGTAAATACTAAGGTTCAGTTTAGATGCAATCTCCTTGCTCAAAAAGCCCTGTCGGATTAGTAAGAGTATTTCCTTTTCCCGCTTGGTTAATTGTTGGTCTGCCGGAACAACTGCCGATGCAAGTATCTCACCCGTCTTCCGATTAATAACCGTCCGCTTGATTCGCTCCATAGGTATTTGATCGGGTGAAAGATCCATCACTCCCATAATCATCCATGCTTTTCCGTTTTTGTCTTTCTGAATTACTTGGTGGCGACTGATTACATTCACATATTCTTGCCGGGCATTCAGCATACGAATTTGGAATATCTGCTGATAATCATTCCTCTGTTCCTGCGGAAGTGAATAGATGAACTGCCCGTGTTCAATCTGGTGTTCGATGAGTTGTGCTCGGTCGTCCGGGTGAATCCGTTCCTCTAATAAATCCCCCTGCTTGTGAATCGTCTTTATCCATGTAGGGTTATATCCGAAGATAGTAGCAAAATTATCGGATGCAAAATCGTACCGTTCTTTGAAAACATCTACCGTAAAGATGCAACTATGGCTCATTTGTGAGAATGTCTGTATAGATGCTCTGCGTTCATTCCACAAATCATAGTCCACATCCAGCGGGTTGATCTGCTGTCTTGCCCATAATTCTTCGGGTGTTATCTTATTGGTAGTCATGCGGCAAAGATAAGTGATAAATCTTTTCGTATCTCCATTTCCATTTGACTTTCTATGTAAATACCTTTAAAAAACGAATATCCTCTTAGTATATTCCAAATGAATTGAGCCAGAGGTAGACAGGATGTACCACTTTCAGACAGTTTAGAAAACGGCTCTTGATTCTTCTTTCATTTGCCGATGAAAATAGAATCAACACGTTTTATAAACCATTTAAAATTAGAAGTATGGAAGTGGTAACCATTGAAAAGAGAACCTTTTCGTATGTCTGCGAACGGTTCACCGAGTTTGCCAAACGAATAGAAAATTTGTGCAGCACTCATACGCAGAAAGTAGAAAATTGGCTGGATAGTCAAGAAGTGTGCCTATTGTTAGGCTTTAGCAAGTGAACGCTACAATATTACCGAAGTAGCGGGCGACTGGCTTATTCTCAAATCGGTAGCAAGATTTATTATAAATCTTCCGATATTGAAAGAATTATTGCGGACAGCGAAACACAAAATCAATCACCCAAACAAATTATGCCTTATGAGAAGAACTAAAGAAGATTACCCGTCCTTCATCCTGTTTTCCATTGTCGGCACATGGGAAAGCGTTAATCTGAATCCTACGATAATCATTTATCGGAGCGATAAAGAGTACCTTCTTTTATATATATATATATCGGAAACCACAAAACAGGCTTCACCCGCTACTTATGAGATACAGCGAGATGGTAGCCAGTATTTTATTGCCATTGCATCCAAACGGCTCTATGTAGATTATGATCCGGCAAAAGATGTACTTAGTTTGTAGAATTAAAAAACAGAGTAATCTCTATCTGTATTGACGATTAGATATCATTTTCATTTATTTTCTTATCCTTATCGTCTATCTGTTCCCAATGAAACAGATAGACGATATGAACTACGCAAATAGGAAAAAATGTGGCGGAAATATGCCAGTAAACAGGAGGGCTATACAAGGTTATTGGCTTTTCCTTCTCAGACAAAGGTTTCTATAATAGAAAGAATGGGGTAAGGACTTGAAAAAATCTATCGCAAACACCTTGTAACGGCAAAGAGGCGAGTTTCATTTCCCCCTCAGTCTTATGCTGATTATATTCTATTATTTCCCTTTACAAATGTTTAATCACTGTCGGATTGCTACCCACTACCGTATTATCCTCCGCATCTTTTGTGACGACAGCTCCGGCAGTCACTATCATATTTTCACTTACCGTATCTCTCCGCAGAATAGGCCACCCCAGCCCCAATCCAGCAGTTTCGTTTCAAACGAATCGGTTTGTAAGTGAGAATCTGATGGTCGTACAAGTAATAGTTGTTGGATATGCTCTGGGCATTGGCGGCGACAAACACATCGTCTTCGACCGTAATCCCTCCTACTACCATGAAAAGAGAGCTGTTCATTATCACTACGTTTTTATCAATCCTCATATTATTACTGCGAACTATGGTCATTGGTAGCTGTTTTCTCCGATATTACAACAAACAGTTCGTTTATCAGCCTGTCATATTATCCAGAAGGAAGGAGAGAGTGAAATCAGACTCCCTTTTTTAGGGTTGACTTTAAGCCGATTAAATGCGGAAAAGGATTGTTTTTGTCATAAGTAAAGTGTATATTTGCATTGAAAGAATCGTTCTTTGACAGAGGCAAAAGAAAACAGAATATTGTAATCCGCTCGTTTCTAAACCGTTACCTGTTATTAATAAAACAGATGATAACTATTTTATTTTCAATTAGATAGAGAATATGTGATGTTTAGCGGTATGTGTGCTAAGATTTTTATGAATTCCGCACACATCGGCAATCTCCTTCA
>ERZ1673698.825-NODE-825-length-39308-cov-34.038901_pt1 | contig 39308 bp, 32 predicted proteins | sample MGYA00580228_ERZ1673698 | MGnify/ENA primary metagenome ERZ1673698 (study PRJEB41218, sample SAMN15661768) | gut metagenome | host: Homo sapiens | place: Canada: London | collected 2015-08-20/2019-03-30 | study: EMG produced TPA metagenomics assembly of... | reverse complement strand
AGCGCAACCTTGCCAAGGTTGAGGTCGCGGGTCCGAGTCCCGTTTTCCGCTCTCGTAAATGGTTGATAATCAGTCGATTATCAACCATTTTTCTTTTTTTCGGAAAATACGGAAGCCGGGCGGAATGTTTGCCATAACAAGCAAAACGGCGGATAAAACAAGCCGGGCATCAGAGTTATAAACTGCTCCGATGCCCGGTTATTATTATTTTTGCAATCACATTATTTCTTTTGTCCTTTTGGATAGGTCATTCCCGCAAAAAAATCTTCCAAAGAAATATCGTAAAATTCGCAGAATTTAGAAATCGATCCTAATGAGGGGAATTTTTGTTCACTTTCATAATCCCATATCTTTAAGTGAGTATTATTGGATAAATACTCTTGTGTATGGTCATGCTGTTCCCGAATTTCACGCATTCGTTGAGCGACCAAATTTACTAATATGGGATTTGTCGGTTTCAGTTCGCTGAATTTTTTACAAAAAAATCACCATTTCAATCTTTTTCATTACCCCATAAAGGGGAAATCCGTTTTTTTGTTTATATTTGTAGACCAAACTTTAATGTATGCAGAAATTATGCTAACTTTGCAATTATATAATTCGGCATAGCCGACGGACATAACATATAGAGAGCAGCAACTCTTTATACCGATCTCGAAAAATTAGGAACTTTTCAATCAGAGGTATAAATGTTGCCAGCCCTTGTTTTGTTCCGTCCTTTGTGGACGGAACCTGCAAGGGCGCGGTGCATTTTCTGATTGGGTTTCCTAATACCTTCGAGATGGAATGTTATCGCGTCCCTTGCTTTTTTTATGCCTATCCGGGACGCGGATTCACACCCACGAAAACCGAAGAAAATGTCCCGCCGCATCCGATTCCGAAATTACCCGAAGGCCCAAAATCCCCATTATACTTTACTGCTCCGGCACAATACGGGCCGGACGTTCCTGCCGTTCGATTTCGCGCGGCAGGACGTCCGTTTTTGGGCCGGGGAGCGGAGGAACGCCCTCACGCCGCACGATCCGGCGCGGCGGGCGTCATAGGCTCTCTGAGCGACACGTACAATCCCGCATTCCGGATGCAGCCGGCAGGCATTGCGCCGGAAGCGGTCCCTGAAATCTGGCAGCCGGGGCGGTCTCCGCATTGAATTCTTCCTAAAGTGAAGTTGCGTCACTTGTTCGGTCGGAGCCGCCCCTTTTTTCAACCCCAAAACCACGCGATGAACGAAGAGGACCCCGAATTCGAGAAAACCCTGCGGGCAATCAACCATTATTACATAACGCAGGTGGGCATCTGCACCGCGGCACTGAGCAAACTGCGGTCGGCGGAACTAAGCGACAAGAACATCATCATCCGGGCGATCATGTGCGACATGCCCGACTGCGGCGTCGAGACCGAAGCGTCGGCCGACGACTGCGGCGTCGATCTATGGGCCGACCGGGCGGAGTATGTGAACGAGACGTCGTTCAATCTCTACGTCACGCAGGCCGAGGAAAACGTGCTCTGGAACGCCGGGGAGAAAGGCCGGAAACCGGGGCGTCTGGCAGTTCCGCAGCAGCGGATCACGGTGCGGAGCGACGGGATGGGCACGGCGCCGGTCATTCCGCTCATCTACCTGACACTGCTGAGCGCCAAACTGCTGGCGATGGCGTTTCCCGACGGGTGCACGGACGCGGAATTGTCCGGCTACAACGACGAGCGGACGATGGCGGCCCTGACGGACCGTGTGATGACGGTATTGGAGCAGCTGGCCCTGCGGGACGGGGAGGAGGAGACCCGAAGCCCGGCAAGCTGAGCGGGGGCGGGCAGGGTAGAGAGCGGAGCAGGCGGCCGGGAAACGGGCCGGGCCGGAACGCAGGGCAGGGACGCGAAGCAGGCGGCCGGGAAACAGGCGCCGGCAGAGACGCAGAGCAGGACGCGAAGCGGGCGGCCGAGGAACAGACGCCGGGGCCGCGGATGCAAACGGGAGGGGCGCAAGAGGGCGGGCGGAGACGGACGGCGGAAGCGGGCAGCGAAGCCGGCGGCGAAAGCGGGCGGCAGGCGGGCGGCGAAAGCGGGCGGCGAAGCCGGCGAAATACGGCAGAAGAGATGAAAAGTGGGGTTCATGACCGATTTGAACCGCACTTTTCGTATATTTGCATCCTATAAAAAGCCAATTCAACCCAAACAACAGCAAAAACAACCACCCATGTCGGAAACAAAAGTCTCTGCGGCGGCATTTGCAGATACGAAACCCCACTACAACATACTCGACGGATTGCGCGGCGTAGCGGCGCTGATGGTCGTCTGGTTTCACGTGTTCGAAGCCTTTGCGACAAGTCACGTCGATCAGAGAATCAACCACGGCTATCTGGCCGTCGATTTCTTCTTCATCCTGTCGGGGTTCGTGATCGGCTACGCCTATGACGACCGGTGGAAACGAATGACGGTAAGGGAGTTTGTCACGCGACGGTTCATCCGTCTGCATCCGATGGTGGTAATCGGCGCGGTGATCGGGGCCGTCATGTTCTACTTTCAGGGCTGCTCCGTATGGGACGTCTCGAAAGTCTCGGTGACGATGCTGCTGGCAGCGACCCTGATGAACGCCTGCATGATTCCGGCCACGCCCGGCATGGAGATCCGGGGCGTGACCGAAATGTTCCCGCTGAACGGTCCGAGCTGGTCGCTGTTTTACGAGTATATCGGCAACATCCTCTATGCGCTGTTCATCCGCAGACTGCCGACCAAGGCGCTCGCAGCGCTGGTGCTGCTCGCCGGATGCGGACTGGCGGCGTTTGCCGTATGGGGTCCCTACGGCGACATATGCGCGGGGTTCTCGCTGACGGGCGACAACATAGCCGGAGGGTCCCTGAGGCTGTTGTTCTCGTTCTCCGCGGGACTGCTGATGTCGCGCGTATTCAGGCCCGTGAAGGTAAAGGGGGCGTTCTGGATATGCAGTCTGGGCGTCGTCGTCCTGCTGGCTGTGCCGCGAATCGGCGGAGAGGAAAACTACTGGATGAACGGGCTGTACGACACATTGTGCTTTGCGCTGGCCTTTCCGCTGCTCGTCTACCTCGGAGCGTCGGGCAAGACGACGGACAGGACGACCGCAAGGATATGCAAATTCATGGGAGACATATCGTATCCGCTCTACATGGTGCACTATCCGTTCATCTATCTGTACTATGCGTGGGTGAAAAACGGGAACCTGACCTTCGCGCAATCGCTGCCCGGCGCAGCGGCGCTGGTCATCGGGTCCGTGCTGCTGGCATACCTGTGCCTGAAACTGTACGACGAACCGGTGCGCAGGTTCCTGACGAAGCATCTCCTGCGCACGCAAAAGCCGGTACGGCAGACACCCTGAGCCACATAACACGAAACAGACCATGCACCGCATCCGCCTCGCCGTCCTCCTGTTCCTGTGCGTCTCAGCCGCAGGCTGTCAGCCCGTTCCCGGCGTTCTGCTCGACGCCGAAGCGATCGTCATGGAGCACCCTGACAGCGCCGCACGGCTTCTGAAGGGCGTTCCGGCTCCGGAGAAAAGACTCTCCCGGCGCAACTACGCGCATTATGCGCTGGTGCTGACCCAAGCCCGGTGGCTCGCGGGGGAGAACATGATCGACGACACGCTTTCGGACGTCGCCCTCGACTATTACCGCACCCACACCGACGATTTCGCCGCAGCGCACAAGGCCTATTATTATGCGGCCAAGATCGCCAATCAGCGCAGGCAGCCGGAGGTGGCGATGACGCTGCTGCTCAAAAGCCGCGACATGCTGCCCCCGAAAGGGGAGTGGCGGCGGCGTTACGTCGTGGAGACTTGGCTCGGCGTATTCTGCGGCCAGCAGCATCTCTTCGAGGAGAAGATACGTCATGCGCAGCAGGCGTACGCCTACGCGGACAGCATGGAGCGTTACGACTGGATGTGCATATCGCTCGGCGACATGGCGCACGCCTATATGGGGCTGGACAATTATGACAGCATGGAATACTATGCGCTCAAGGCGCTCAGGCTCGCCGAAGAGAAGGGCATAACCGAAAACACCTCCCCGAAGTGGGCCATGCTGATCGAAAGCGCCCTGAAACGGAAAGAGTACCGCAAGGCCGAAGAGTATTGGGAAAAAGGGTTCGGGCACGCCCCGGCATGGACCCGGTATTCATGGCTGAGCACCAAGGCCGACATCTGCAACCGCACGGGCCGCTACGACACGGCGCTGGAGCTGACAGACAGTTCCCGCCGCATGTGCGCCGACACGACGCACCTCACCTCACGGGCGTTATGGGCGCTCAACACCTCGAACGCATGGGAGGGGAAAGGCGACGCGGCAAGAAGTCTCGAAGCCCTGAAGCAGTACATCCGGCTCAAGGACTCGATCGACGAGAAGGTGCACAGCGCCGAAGTGCTCAACATCCGCAAACTCTGGCGTTACGAGCAGCTCAAAACCCAGAACGCCGCCCTGCAAATCCAGAAACAGCACCGCGAACGCATCGTCTACGAGACGATTCTGACATGCGCGGCGCTCGTACTGCTCGGCGCATGGCTGGGACTGCGCATGTGGCACCGCGCCAAACTGCGGGAATTCGCCCAGCAAAGGCGCATCCTGCGGCAGGAAAACGAACTCGACGCCATGCGGCGCAAGGAGGAGCAGCTGCGCACGACCTTTTTCCGCCAGCTCAACAGCCGCTTCATCGCGCAGGTCCGGCAGGGCGGGGAGGCCAGAAAATGCCGCATGTCGGACGAAGACTGGAAGACGATCTTCACACATGCCGACGCCGTATTCGACAACTTCACGGTCCGTCTCCGCGGGCAATTCCCGGCGCTGAACGAGGAGGACATCCGCTATTGCTGCATGGTGCGCATGCACTTGTCGCAGGCCGAAATCGCGAGCGTCGTCTGTCTGGAAAAGGATTCGGTGAAAAAACGGCTGAAACGCATCCGCACCGAGAAACTGGCTTCCGCAAAGGGTTCGACGCTGGAGGAGATCCTCTCGCGGCTGTAAAATATACCCCCGGCAACCGGACCCGACGAATGGAAACAGCAGGCGGTCAGCCTGTTGAAGAACGCCCCGTACATTCCGATATCCCCCTGCAAACCTCCGCAAATAACCGCGGGGCGTTTAACTTTGCACACGGCAAAAGCCCCGCAGTCCGGCTCCCGCAGGACATACGGAGAGCGGCGCCGGCAAGATCTACCAATTCCAAATTCATAAAAAATGCAGAAATTCAATTACACACCCAGCAATCCGTTCAGCGGCTCGGTCTCTTCGCTGGCCATCGGCGCCGGCATGGTCGTCGTACCTTTGGTCTATCCTTTCGGCATCCGCATCGGCCGCATGCGCATCCTCGGCCCGACGGCCGTCACGATCATCTTCGTGATCGGCGGTCTCGCGCTGCTGGCATTCACGGTCCGCGAAATCATGCAGGCCCGCAAACTCATCGCCCAAGGCGGCGAGATCACCGTGGAGGGCGGCAAGGTGACGATTCCCGTCGTCCGGAAAAAAGAGGTCGTCAACGAGTCGTTCCTGCTTTCGGAGGTGGAATACACCAAATTCGACGAGGAGGAAAACGAATTCAAAATTTCGCTGCCCGCCGACCATCACGTCATCCGCGGCGCGTTTTTCGAAAACGCGGAGGCGTTCGACGCGTTCAAGTCCATTTTCGACAAATAGCATTGCCGGCCAGCAATTCCGGACGGTCCGCAAGCACGACGTACGGAAGCCTGCGCCGCTGAAACTTACCGTATAAAAAAATTCAAACCAATACGACAATGCGCCCAATTATCAGACTCCTCGCCGCAGCCGTCGCCGCTGCCGCAACGATCCCGTCCTGTTCCACCCTGACCGGTTATCCGACCGACGCCGAAGCCAGCTATGCCAAGGCCATCGAACTGACGAAAAAGAGCGTGGACACCGACAAATTCAAAATCTACTCGCTTTCGATCATGGAGGGAGAAACGCTCTCCGACAACCTGTTCCTCGTGACGGTGAAACTGGTGAACAGGGACAACCGGGCATTCAGCCAGAGCTACTACATGAACGGTCTGGCGCCCACCGACCTGCGCGACGTACAGAGCACTTTCGAAGCTCCCGAATACGAAACGACCGTCGGCATCGACCTGTCGGAACTCGATCCCGCCCGGATCGCCGCCCAGATCGCCCAAGCAAAAACGATGCTTCCCGAAGGACACTCCTACAAATCGGTAGGCCGCTACGAAATCGAGGAGGAGGTTCCGGCCGGCAATTCCGCATTCAACCGCAACCGCAAACCGGGCCAACAGCACACCTCGTTCATCGTCCGCTTCACCGAAGACGGCAAGGAAACGGAGAGCAGCGCCGGCAAAACCTCGTACATTTATTACGAAGCCAAAGTGACCGTGGGGCCGGACGGCACGCTCACGATCGAAGAAAATTGAGATTTTCGTCTGGGAAAAACGGGGAATATCCCGTTTTTTTTCTAATTTTATATCCCGATGCCCCGCCGGGACATTCCGATAATACCAAAACTATGAAAACTACACACTCATTCGTCGCTCCGGTACTGAACTCCACGCAGAGCAAAGTCAATACGGAGGCCTATGAGCAGGCTATCGACAACTATAACGAGGGCAAACACCTCGAAGCGTTCCGATTGCTGCTCGATCACCTGAACCCGGAATTCCGCACGAAATACGGCAACGCCGAAGGTACGGAATTCCATATTCCCCACGGTTCGATTCTGGTAAACATCCGCATCGGGGAGGGGAAGCTGCACATAAGCGCGGACTTTCTGGAACTGCCCGAAAAGGGCCGCGTCGCCATGCTGCGTCAGGTCGCCGACCTGAACATCAACCGGCTGATGCTGCCGCGCTTCCGCAAGGAGGGCGACAAGCTGAAGATGGAATACGTGTGCCCGCTCTCGCAGAGCCATCCGCACAAGCTCTATTTCATCCTGCGCAACATCTGCCATATCGGCGACCGCTACGACGATGAATTCTGCGCCAAATTCGGCGCCAAGCGCAGTTACGAACCGCAGGTGACGCCTTATTCCGAGGAAGAGGTGACGCGAATCCACGAGGCAGTGCGGCAGACCTGCCGCGAGACGCTCGAAGCCGTGAAGGAGTATGAGGCGGAACGCAAATACGGCTACTCATGGAACGTGATCGACATCGCGCTCTACAAGATTTCCTATTTCGCCCAGCCGCAGGGCCAGCTGATGAACGACCTCGACAAGGCCGTCGACGACATGGACAAGGAGCTGCCCGTAGCCGAACTGGTGACCAAAGGCAAGGCGTTCCTCGAACGCCTGCTGGCGATGCCCCGCGAAGAGCTGGCGCGCGACCTCTATTTCGTCGATACGCTGGTTTCGGCCAAACGCCGCTCGTCGCTGAACAACGTGCAGGAGAATTTCAAGGAGGTTTACAAGGAGGCCGCGGATGCCATCGAAGCGGAGAACTACGAACGGAGCGCGGTGCGCATACTCTACAAGTTCTATGAGATGTACTTCTACAACGACGTGCAGGACGACCTGAACGCCGTGATCGCCAATGCGCTGCGCAAATCGGCCGGAAAGTCGATGGAGGAGGCGTCGGAGATTCTGTTCGAAGCGCTCGAAAAGGTGATGGACGACGACCTGACGACGGACGACGACGAGGAGACCGGAGAGCTGGGAGCCGCCGCGGCCGCAGCCGTGGAACAGGTACAGCAGATGGCCGCCGCCATGCAGGGCGAGATCGTTCAGATGCAGGCTGCGATGCAGCAGGCGCTGATGAAGGGCGACATGGCCGAATACATGCGTCTAGCGCAGGAATTCCAGCAGAAAATGATGGAACAGGCACTCGGACAACAAAAATAACAGCTCAAAATCCGTATATCCATGGAACATAACAATATCTACAGGTCGGTATTCAAAGTAACCCACTCAGGCGGCTCCGGCAGTTGTTTTTACCTGAAAAACTACGATCTTTTCGTAACGAATTACCATGTGGTCGAAGGGTACCGCACCGTCGCCGTACACGACAACGACCGCAATCCCTATCTGGCGAAGGTCGTGCTGGTCAATCCGGCGCTGGACATCGCCCTGCTGGCCGCCGAAGGCGACTTCTCGGCGCTGCCCGAAATGACGCTCGCAGCGGACGACTCGCTTACCATCGGTCGCAAGGTATACGTCGCGGGATACCCCTACGGCATGCCCTTCACGATCACCGAAGGTTCGGTATCGTCGCCCAAACAGTTGATGGACGGCAAATACTACATCCAGACCGACGCCGCGGTGAACCCCGGCAACTCAGGCGGTCCGATCCTGAACGACGCGGAAGAGGTGGTAGGCGTGACGGTCAGCAAATTCACGCAGGCCGACAACATGGGCTTCGGCATCCGCGTCGAAACGCTCCACGGCCTGCTCGAATCGCTCGGCGAGCTGGACCGCACGGCATTCCAAGTGCAGTGCGGCAGCTGCGAGGAGCTGATCTGCGAGGAAGAGGAGTTCTGCCCCTCGTGCGGCGACAAGCTGCCCGAAGGCGTTTTCGACGAGCGCGAGCTTTCGCCGCTGGGCGGATTCGTCGAAAGCGCGATTCGGGAAATGGGCGTCAATCCGGTGCTTGCGCGCGACGGATACGACTCGTGGCTCTTCCACAAGGGCAGCTCCGAAATCCGCATCTTCGTATACGACGGCAACTACCTCTTCTCGACCTCGCCGATCAACCTGCTGCCGAAGAAGGAGGTGGAGAACGTACTGGACTATATGCTCAGCGAGGACTTCGGTCCCTACAAGCTGGGAATCGAAGGCCGGCAGATTTACATCGCCTACCGCATTCATCTGGCCGACATCACGGACGAATCGGAAGACGAAATCCGCAAAAACATCGTCGGACTCGCACTGCGGGCCGACGAGATGGACAACATGCTCGTAGAGCGTTTCGGCTGCGAATTCTCCGAATATTCGAAAACCGACGCCGAATCCTGACCCTCGACGGCAAACGGGAAAGCCGGACCTTTTCGAAAAGGTCCGGCTTTTTCGTATCCACGTCCCGGCCGGGTGCGCAGGGTCTACCGCGGCGCAAGTCCGCTCAGCGGAAAATCTCCTTCATTTCGAGCCAGAAATTCATCGGCCGGCGGCCCTTGTAAACGCAGTGCTCCGACAACGCTTCGCACAATCCGTCATAGTTTTTGAGATAGAACGCGGAGACGCGGACGACGCGCCGGCCGGCCTTCATCAGATAGCGGTATTCGTACGCGCCGCCCCGGCTGACGAGTATCGTCGAAGTGATGGCGTCGAAACTTTTCAGATCGTATCTGCGCGTAAATCCCAGTCCCGCAAACGACGTGACGGCAAGGGTGTCGCCGTCGATACGCAATCTCACGGCCGAGCGTCTCAGCTCCCCGAACACCAGCCAGCAGACACAAAACAGCATCAGGAGCGTCACGCCGTAAACCGGCAGCCGGGATGCTCCCTCCGCCCGGACGGCACCGCAGATGAACAGGCCGCAAAACCCGATAAAGAGCAGGGCGGCCGCCACGACGAAATACACCTGCCACGAGAAGCGGGAAACGACGGCGTTACGGCCTGCGGCGGGTGCATGATCGCGCACGAAAATCGCCGTCCACAAAAAAAGGAGCACGCCCGCAAAAGCATATACGATCCGCCTCCGGCCGGGCGTCGCAGGTTCAGTACCTTCGGGACCGGCTTCGCCTTTCAGCCAGACGACGTAAGAGGGAACTTCGAACGGTTTTCCGCCGAACGACAACTGCGGCGTGAGAATATGTTTTCCGGAATTGTCCACGTCGATCCGGTATCGGTAAATACACTCTTCCCGCCCGTTCCTGCTGGAATAAGCGGTCGAAAACGGGGTGCAGGTCTCCGTATCGTCCAGCACCAGCACCGGATCGGCCTTGTCGGGCTTGCGATCGCAGACCAGCCGGACGATACAGCCGCCCATGGCCGCCATAGCCGCCGAGTCCGGTTCCAGCCGGCACTGCGGCTCGCAATGCGCCGAATCGGGAAGCACCGTAATCCTTTTCCGCTCAAAACGGCATTCGCGACCGCCGACGACGGCCGTCGTTCCCGGCACGAAGACCTCGCCGCTCACGCGCGAACGGACCCGGTAGCGGTAAGAGAAGAGTTCGGAGTCGGTCCGGACGCCGTTCACGACCGACAGCTGCGAGCCGTGCGACCGTCCCAATTCGCGGACCAGCGTCAGAGCGCCCCAGCGCGGCGGCGCGATCGACTCGATCTCACGGTCCGCCGTGTATGCCACCTCGAACTCCTGAAATACCGTCGGACACGCAGGCGTGACCTCGATGCCGAGCCGCTGCGCCCTCAGGGCGACACTCCAAGACAACGCCGGCAGGAGCATGAACAGAAAATAGAACTTCCTCATTGCGGGATTTCGTAATTGCACCCCAAAGATACGAATAACCGGCTGAAATTGCGCAATTTCACGCCGCTTTCCTGCAACATTATCCACCCGGAACGCCACACTCCGGCAATCCGCGCCGCATCGTCCGTCCGACAAAATAAATCCGGTCCGGCCTCGAAAAAAACGATAAATGCGTATATTTGCCCCGAATGCGGTCCCTCTCATCCCGTGACCGCACCGAAAAAACATATGGCGAAGATTCTGATTATCGACGACGAACAGCAGCTGCGCGGACTTCTGGCCCGGATCATCGGGCTTGAAGGTTACGAGGTCGCACAAGCCCCCGACTGCGCCGCAGGTCTCAAAATGCTCCGGCAGTACGATCCCGACGTGGTTTTGTGCGACGTCAAGCTGCCCGACGGCAACGGCGTGGAGATGGTCGGGAAGATCAAGGAGGCGGCGCCGTCGGCCGAAGTGATTCTGCTGACGGCCTACGGCAACATCCCTGACGGCGTGCAGGCCATCAAGAACGGAGCGTTCGACTACATCACCAAAGGCGACGACAACAACAAGATACTCCCGCTGCTGAGCCGGGCCGCAGAGAAAGCCCAGATGCAGCGCCGGCTGGCCCGCTTCGAGGAGAAACTCTCCGACGAACATTCGTTCGACCGCATCATCGGTTCGTCGGAAGCTCTCCGGCAGGCCGTCGCACTGGCGCGCAAGGTCGCCGCGACGAACACCTCGGTCCTGCTCACCGGCGAAACCGGAACCGGCAAGGAGGTCTTCGCGCAGGCGATACACCATGCCGGTCCCCGCGCCAAGGAGTCGTTCGTGGCGGTCAACTGTTCGGCCTTCTCCAAGGAGCTGCTCGAAAGCGAACTGTTCGGGCACCGCGCCGGGAGTTTCACGGGCGCCTCGAAAGACAAGAAAGGGCTTTTCGAGGAGGCTGACAAAGGAACGCTGTTTCTCGACGAAATCGGCGAAATGCCCGTCGAGCTGCAGGCCAAGCTGCTGCGCGTACTCGAAAGCGGCGAATTCATCAAAATCGGCGAAACCCGTCCGACGAAGGTCGATCTGCGGATCATTGCCGCCACCAACCGCGACCTCGAAAAGGAGATCGCCGCCGGCAATTTCCGCGAAGACCTCTTTTTCCGGCTTTCGGTGTTCCGCATTCAGCTGCCGTCGCTCAACGGACGCAAAAAGGACATCGCGGAGTACGCCCGCCATTTCGCGGAACAGTTCGCGGCCAAGATGGGGAAGCGGATCGAGAAAATCGACGACGCCTATATCGCCGCGCTGGAACGCCACACGTGGCGCGGCAACGTCCGCGAACTGCGCAACATCGTGGAACGGAGCATGATCATGGCCGAGGGCGGCACGCTGACGGCCGATACGCTTCCGCCCGAATTCCAAACCGGAGCCGGACGGAACGAAGCCCCCGATTCGATGGCCCTCGACGCCCTCGAACGGCACCATATCCTCAAGGTACTCGAATACGCCGCAGGCAACAAGGCCGAAGCGGCCCGCCTGCTGGGCATCGGCATCGCCACGCTCTACCGCAAACTCGAAAGTTACGGTCTGAAGTCCTGACGCTCCCGCACAAGCCTATCATTCTGAAACGGCCGCCTTATCATTTTGATAGGGCGGCCGTTGTTTTCGGCACACGCTCCCGACCGACATTCCATTCGTTATCAACACAATAGATCCGAAACCGAGGTTTTGGCATCCCCTTCGTATGCTATCCGGCAAAACCCAAATAAACCGATATGGCAATCGTGATCCTGATACTGATATTCTGCGGCGCAATGGCTCTGCTATGCCGGATGATTTGCGGTTTTGCGAAATTGTTGTCTAACTCAAAAAAGAAAATGAGATGAACGGAATCGTACTGTTCCTCGCGCTCTGCGCCTTAGGGGCGCTCTGCTACTGGTTCTATTACAAATGTGTCGATTGGTTTGAAAAAATTTGATGGAAAATGTTTACAGGACTGCTTATTCTGAGCATCGCCGGATTCGTCTATCTGATGTACGTGCTCGTAAAACCCGAAAAATTCTGATTGTCGGACTCTGAAAACCCATAATAAATGAATAGCGAAATTTTAGGCGTCATACTGCAATGGGCCGCCCTCGTGATACTCTGCTATCCGCTGGGACGCTACATTGCCAAAGTATACAAAGGGGAGCGCACATGGCTCGACTTCATGGCTCCCGTCGAACGGTTCGTCTACCGCATCTGCGGCATCGACCCCATGCAGGAGATGAACTGGAAACAATTTCTCAAGGCCCTGCTGACGGTCAACCTCTTCTGGTTCTTCTGGGGCATGCTCCTGCTGGTATGTCAGGGCTGGCTGCCGCTCAATCCCGACGGCAACCCCGGACAGTCGCCCGATCTGGCGTTCAACACCTGCATCTCGTTCATGGTGAACTGCAACCTGCAGCATTACAGCGGCGAATCGGGACTGAGCTATTTCACCCAGCTGTTCGTCATCATGCTGTTCCAGTTCGTCACCGCCGCCTGCGGCATGGCCGCCATGGCGGGCGTCATGAAGGCGCTGGCCGCCAAAACCACGAAAACGATCGGCAACTTCTGGGTCTTCCTCACCAAGAGCGTAACCCGCATCCTGATGCCGCTGTCGCTCGCGGTCGGCATCCTGCTGATCATCAACGGGACGCCGATGTCGTTCGACGGCAGGCAGACGCTCACGACGCTCGAAGGCGGCGAACAGGTCATCTCGCAGGGTCCTGCGGCGGCCATCGTCCCCATCAAACAACTGGGCACCAACGGCGGCGGTTACTTCGGCACCAATTCGGCGCATCCGCTCGAAAACCCCAACGCATTCACCAACATACTGGAGTGCTGGTCGATCCTGATTCTCCCGATGGCGATGGTGTGGGCCTTCGGTTTCTACATCCGACGCCGCAGGCTCGCGGCATGGATCTTCGGCGTGATGCTCTTCGCCTACACCGCCGGCGTGATCTTCTCGGTATGGCAGGAGACGGGCGGCAGTCGGCAGATCGAGCAGATGGGCATTTCGCAGAAGCTCGGCTCGATGGAGGGCAAGGAGATCCGCATCGGCTCGGCGGCATCGGCCATGTGGGGCATGACGACGACCGTCACGTCGAACGGCTCGGTAAACTCGATGCACGATTCGCAGACCCCGCTGAGCGGCATGATGCAGATGCTCAACATGCAGATCAACTGCTGGTTCGGCGGCGTCGGAGTGGGGTGGATGAACTACTTCGCATTCCTCGTCATCGCCGTCTTCATCAGCGGACTGATGGTCGGCCGCACGCCCGAATTCCTCGGACACAAGGTCGAGGCGCGCGAAATGAAGATCGCAACGCTGGTCGTGCTGATGCACCCCTTCCTGATTCTGGTCGGCACCGGAATCTCCGCGGCCATAGCCGCCGCAAATCCCGAAATCGGATGGCTGAACAACCCGTCGTTCCACGGCCTGAGCGAAATGCTCTACGAATACACCTCCTCGGCGGCCAACAACGGTTCGGGCTTCGAAGGACTGGCCGACAATACGCCGTTCTGGAACATTTCGACCGGCATCGCACTGATCATGGGCCGTTATTTCCCGATCGTGGGACAGGTGGCCGTCGCCGGACTGCTGGCTTCGAAGAAGTTCATTCCCGAAAGCGCCGGTACGCTCAAGACCGACACGGGAACCTTCTCGCTGATGACCTTCGCCGTCATCATCATCGTCGCCGCACTCTCGTTCTTCCCGTCACTGGCGCTCGGACCGATCGCCGATTACCTGACCTTCTAAAAACGCAATGACCATGAAACGAAACAGAAATAATTCCTTGCTCGACCGCGCGCTGCTGCGCCGGAGTCTCCGCGAATCGTTCATCAAACTCGACCCCCGCAAAATGGTCCGCAACCCGATCATGTTCACCGTCGAGGCCGTCACTTTCGTCATGCTGGCGCTGCTGATCTACATCGCCGTCACGGGCGACGCTTCACAGGGTTCGCTGCTGTACAACTTCATCGTCTTCGTCGTCCTGCTGGCTACGCTCCTCTTCGCCAACTTCGCCGAAGCCATCGCCGAAGCCCGCGGCAGGGCGCAGGCCGACAGCCTGCGCAAGACCCGCGAGGAGACGCCCGCAAAACGCATCGAGCCGGACGGCCAGTCGCACATCGTCAGCAGCTCGGACCTCCGGCAGGGCGACCTCTTCGAGTGCGTCGCGGGCGACACGATCGCCGCCGACGGCGAGATCGTCGAGGGACTCGCCTCGATCGACGAAAGCGCCGTCACGGGCGAATCGGCCCCGGTGATCCGCGAGGCGGGCGGTGACAAAAGCTCCGTCACGGGCGGCACGAAAGTCCTCTCGGACCGCATACTGGTAAAGGTTACGGCGCGGCCGGGCGAGAGTTTCCTCGACAAGATGATCGCGCTGGTCGAAGGTTCGTCGCGTCAGAAAACGCCGAACGAAATCGCGCTGACGATCCTGCTGGCTGGGTTTACGATCGTCTTCGTCATCGTCTGCGCGACGCTGAAGCCCTTTGCCGATTACGTCGGGGCGAACATCACCATAGCGGCCTTCATCTCGCTGTTCGTCTGCCTGATTCCGACCACCATCGGCGGACTGCTGTCAGCCATCGGCATCGCGGGCATGGACCGCGCCCTGCGGGCCAACGTCATCACCAAGTCGGGCAAAGCCGTTGAGACCGCCGGCGACATCGACACGCTGCTGCTGGACAAGACGGGCACGATCACCATCGGCAACCGCAAAGCGACGGCATTCCACCCGGCACAAGGATACGGCGTCAAAGAGTTCACCCGCCTGTGCGTGCTTTCGTCGGTCTCGGACCAGACGCCCGAAGGCAAATCCGTCGTCGAGCTGGGCGCCGAAATGGGCATGAAGGTCGATCCCCTGCAGCTGATCGGCGTGCAGATGGTGCAGTTCACCGCCGAGACCAAATGTTCGGGCGTCGATATGCCCGACGGACGCCGCATCCGCAAGGGCGCATCGGAAGCGATCCTCCGCATCGCCGCCCAAGCCGGCAACAAATGCCCGGCGGGTATCGAAGAGACGGTGCGCCGCATCTCGGAGAACGGCGGCACGCCGCTCATCGTCAGCGAGAACGAGCAGATACGGGGCGTGATCGAACTGCAGGACATCATCAAGACAGGTATCCGCGAACGCTTCGAACGTCTGCGCAAGATGGGCGTGAAGACCGTGATGGTGACGGGCGACAATCCGCTGACGGCGAAGTACATCGCCGAAAAAGCCGGCGTGGACGACTTCATCGCCGAAGCCAGACCCGAAGACAAGCTCGAATACATACGCCGCGAACAGCGGTCGGGCAAGCTGGTGGCCATGATGGGCGACGGCACCAACGACGCCCCGGCGCTGGCGCAGGCCGACGTGGGCGTGGCGATGAACAGCGGCACGCAGGCGGCCAAGGAGGCTGGCAACATGGTCGATCTGGACAACGACCCGACGAAGCTGATCGAGATCGTCGAAATCGGCAAACAGCTCCTGATGACGCGCGGCACGCTCACGACCTTCTCGATCGCCAACGACGTAGCCAAGTATTTCGCCATCGTCCCGGCGCTGTTCATCGCTTCGATTCCGTCGCTGCAGGCCCTGAACATCATGCACCTGCACTCGCCCGAAAGCGCCATCCTGTCTGCGGTGATCTTCAACGCCGTCATCATCCCGCTGCTGATTCCGCTGGCGCTGCGCGGCGTGACCTACAAACCGATCGGCGCATCGGCCCTGCTGCGCCGCAACCTCTTCATCTACGGACTGGGCGGAATCGTCGTGCCGTTCATCGGCATCAAACTGATAGACATGTTTATAAGTATGTTCTTTTAAAGTATCGCTACAATTATGAAAAACTTCTGGATTTCAATCAGGATAACGCTGGCAATGTGCCTGTTGCTCGGCGTGGGATACGTACTCGTACTGCGCGGCGTCTCGGCCGTGGCAGGACCCGGCGGCGGCCAAGCCGAAACCCTCACATTCGACGGCCGGACCGTCGGCGCGGCGAACGTGGGCCAGCAGTTCACCGACACCCGTTACTTCTGGGGCCGTCCTTCGGCCGTGGACTACAACGGCGGCGGTTCGGGCGGCAGCAACAAGGCCGCGACCAACCCGGAATATCTGGCCGAAGTGGAGCGGCGCGTGCAGGATTTCCTTGCGGCGCATCCCTATCTCACCCGTGAGGAAGTGCCCTCCGAAATGGTGACGGCAAGCGGTTCGGGACTCGATCCCGACATCTCGCCGCGCGGCGCGCAGGTGCAGGTGCGCCGCGTAGCCGAAGCCCGCGGACTCGACGCGGCCGCAGTCCGGCATCTGGTCGATTCGCTGACCCAAAGGCCGTGGCTGGGACTCTTCGGCACCGAGAAGGTCAACGTGCTCCGGCTCAACATCGCACTGGAGACAATGCAGCCGAACGTCACGGCGGCGGTCCCGGCAAAATCGGCCGACAACAACGGTGACGACCGCTCAGCAGACGCAATGACGGAGCAGAAATAATATACGGCAATGAAAAAACTCAAAGAAATGGACAAACACATGAAACGCTGGATCGTAATTCTGATTACCGCACTGGCGGCAATGCTTGCCGTGGACGTATGCGCACAAGAGCCGCAGCGCGGCGTGAAAATTTCGGGCGGCGCAGACATCGTCAGCGGCTATGTCTGGCGCGGCGTCTGGGAATCCGGAGCCTGCATACAGCCCGTAATGACCCTGTCGGCCGGAAATTTCTCGGCGACGGCATGGGGTTCGGTCGATTTCGCGGCCACCTCCTACAAGGAGATGGACCTGACGCTGGCCTATGCGCTCGGTCCCGTGACCTTCTCGCTGGCGGACCTCTACTGGGAAGGCGGCGCGGGCGACCGGAGCACGATCAGCCGCAACTATTTCCGCTTCGGGGCGGACTCTCCGCACCGCGTCGAGGCGGGCGTCGCGTGGTGCATATCGCCCGAAGCGCCGGTCACGCTGGCTTGGAACACCGTGCTGTTCGGAGCCGCCGACGTAAATGCCGCAGGGAAACGGGCCTATGCGACCTACATCGAGGCGTCGTATCCCTTCACCGTGAAAACCGTCGGCATGAAAGCCGGCGTCGGCGTCGTTCCGTGGAATGCCGTCGGCACGTACGGCATAGACCGCGACTTCTACGTACAGAACGTTTTCGTCAGCGCAGCGAAGAGCTGGGAGATATTGAAGTCCATGCAGTTGGGAATCTTCACCTCCCTGAACTGGAACCCGGCGGCGGAGGACGTCAATTTCACGGGCGGCATATCATTGAGGATGTAGTATGGACAAGGAAGGCAGCGTTCAACGATTTCTGGAGCTGATCCGCCGCTCGCACCGGGGAAAGTTCAAGGTATACATCGGCATGAGCGCCGGGGTAGGCAAGACCTACCGCATGCTGCAGGAGGCGCATCAGCTGCTCGACGCAGGCGTGGACGTCTGCATCGGTTACATCGAAACGCACGGCCGCGCCGAAACGGAAGCCCTCGCCGAAGGGCTTCCGTTCGTGCCGCGCCGCAGGCTCTTCTACAAGGGCAAGGAGCTGGAAGAGATGGACACGCAGGCCATCCTGAACCTCCATCCCGAAATCGTGGTCGTGGACGAGCTGGCCCACACCAACATCGAAGGCAGCGGCAATCCCAAACGGTGGCAGGACGTGATGCAGCTGCTCGACGCCGGAATCAGCGTCATCACGGCGGTCAACATCCAGCATATCGAAGGCCTGAACGAATCCGTGCAGGAGATCACCGGGATCGAGGTCCGCGAGCGCGTGCCGGACAGCGTGCTGGCCACGGCCGACGAGGTGGTGAACATCGACCTCACGGCCGACGAGCTGATAGAGCGGCTGAAAGCGGGGAAAATCTACCGCCCCGACAAGGTCGCGGCGGCGCTCAACAACTTCTTCACGCAGGACAATATCCTGCAGCTGCGCGAACTGGCACTCAAGGAGGTGGCCCTGCGCGTGGAGAAAAAGGTCGAGAACGAGATCGCCGCGGGCGACAAGTTCCGTCACGACAAACTGCTGGCCGTCATCGACTCCTCGGAGAAACGTTCGCGCCGCGTGATCCGCAAGACGGCCCGCATGGCGACCCACCTCAACACGTCGTTCGTCGTGCTTTACGTGCAGAGCGACCGGGAAGCCGCCGACCGCATTCCGCTGGCCAACCAGCGTTACCTGATCAACAACCTGAACCTCGCCACCGAACTGGGCGGCGAAATACGCCAGATACACTCCAACCGGCCGGTCGAAACCATCGTGGAGCTGTGCCGGGAGCAAAAAATCAGTATCGTCTGCACCGGACGGCCCGAATTTTCGCTATTTTCGCTGCTGAAAAGCATCGTCGCGCTGCGCCGCCTGATCGGCAGGCTGTCGCGCATGAACATCGATCTTTACATTATGTCGTAAACCATGAAAATACAAAGAAGGCTCACCTTGGGAATCGGCGCGCTGTTCGCCATGATCCTGCTGCTCGGAATCCAGTCGGTCAGTTACGTCCGGCAGCTTTCGCACGCCACGGGGACCATATTGGCCGACAACTACAATTCGCTGCAGTACGCCGGGGACATGCTGCGGTCGCTGAACGACATCGGGCACGATTCGGTATCGCGGCACGTCCTGCGGCAGAGTCTCGCCCTGCAGCAGCAGAACATCACCGAGATCAGCGAAAAGGAGATGACCACGGCGCTCGAACGGCATATCGCGTCGCTGAGCGACCCCGTCACCGAAGCCGAAATACAGACCGTGCGCGAGGATCTCTTCCGGATCATGGAGCTGAACATGGCCGCCATCCGGAGCAAAAGCTCCGGGGTGGAGCAGCGCGCCGACTACGTGATGTGGTGGCTGATCGTCGTGGCCGCACTGTGCGTCCTGAGCGCAGGGGCCATCCTGATCTGGTTTCCGCAGACGGTGCTCCGGCCGATCGACACCCTGAAGCGGGGTATCAAGGAGATCGCTAACCACAACTACCGGCAGCGGCTCGACTTTACGGGCAACCGCGAATTCGAATCCGTCGCCGAGTCGTTCAACGACATGGCCGCCAGACTCGACGAGTACCGCCGCAGTTCGCTCGACGACCTGATGACGGCGAAAAAACGCATCGAAGCGATCGTAAACACGCTCCACGAGCCGATCATCGGACTCGATCCCGAAAAGACCATCCTTTTCATGAACCGCGAAGCGCTTTCGGTGCTGAATCTTCCGGAAGACGTCATCGGGCGGAACGCGACCGAGGTAGCCCTCTCCAACGACCTGCTGCGCCGTCTGCTGCGCGAACTCTGCGACGAAAGGAAAGACGCCGAGAAGGAGCCGCTGAAGATATACGCCGACAACAAGGAGAGCTATTTCCAGATGGACAACACACCGCTCTACATCACGCCCGTGGGCGGACGCGAACAGCAGTTCGTGGGTAACCTGATCATCCTCAACAACATCACCAAATTCAAGGAGCTGGACTCCGCCAAAACCAACTTCATATCGACCGTTTCGCACGAGATGAAGACCCCGATTTCGTCGATCCTGATGAGCCTGCAGCTGCTGGGCGACGACCGGCTGGGAAAACTCAACGACGAGCAGAAACAGCTGGTGGGCAGTATCAGGGAGAGCAGCGACCGCCTGCTTTCGATCACGGGCGAACTGCTGAACATGACGCAGATCGAGACCGGGAAACTTAAACTGATGCCCAAGATAACAAAGCCTATCGAGTTGATAGACTATGCGGTAAAGGCAACGCAGGTGTTGGCAGACCGGTTCTGCTGTTTCGTGGAGATAGACTATCCCGAAAAGATCTCGAAACTGTTCGTCGACAACGAGAAGATCGCATGGGTCATCACCAACCTGCTGTCGAACGCCATCCACCATTCGCCCGAAAAATCGCGCATCGTCATCGGGGCCGTACAACACGACAAAGCGGTCGAAATCTATGTGCAGGACTTCGGCCGGGGCATCGACCCGCGTTACCACAAGAGCATTTTCGAACGTTATTTCCGGGTTCCGGGCACGAAGGTGCAGGGGAGCGGGCTGGGACTGGCCATTTCGAAGGAGTTCGTCGAAGCGCACGGCGGCACGATTTCGGTCGAAAGCGAGATCGGCAGGGGCAGCCGGTTCTCGATCCTGCTGCCGGTGTAGATACGGCGGACTGGCTCCGGGAAGGTATCGGGACGGGCTGAGTGAGTGGGAGCAGACGGCTGCGGCCCGATGCAGACAGAAGCAGACAAGAACAAACGGATGCGACCCAATGCAGGCAGGAGCGGAGACGGATGCGGCCCGCTGCAGGCAAGAACAGGCAGGAACAAACGGATGCAGCTCGCTGCAGGCAGAAGCGGAGAGAAGCAGAGAGAAGCAGAGAGATGCGAACAGAACGAGAAACGGACGCAAAGCAGGCACCAATGCGCAGCGGATTCCAATGCGCCGATGCCGCCAAATACGAAGCCGCCGCAGAATCGGTCTGCGGCGGTTTCGTATTACAGGTTTTCCTGTTTCAAATGCTCGACATAGCGGTCGATGCGGTGCAGTTCGTGCGGAATCTTGATGTTCTGGGGACAGTGCGGCACGCATTGGTTGCAGCCGATACAGCGGCTCGCCTGTCGGAGACGGGGCACGCTGCGGTCGTAGCCCACCAGAAACGCCCGCCGGGCCTTCCGGTAATTTTCGTCCTGCGACGAAGCGGCCACGTTGCCTTCGTTGACGCATTTGTTGTAATGCAGCAGAATGGCCGGAATATCGAGTCCGTAAGGACACGGCATGCAGTATTTGCAGTCGTTGCAGGGAATCGTGGGGTAGCGCAGCATCAGCTGCGCCGTCTCCTCCAGAAATTCCCGGTCGGCGTCGGTCAGTTCGTCGAGCGGCGAATAGGTGCGCAGGTTGTCCTGCAGGTGTTCCATGTAGCTCATGCCGCTCAGCACGGTCAGCACGCCGGGGAACGACCCCGCGAAACGGAACGCCCACGAAGCCACGCTCGACGAGGGCCGCCGCTGTTTGAGGTGGGCGACGATATGGTCGGGAACGTTCGAAAGGCGGCCGCCCAGCAACGGCTCCATGATGACGGCCGGAATGCCGCGCTTCTCCAGTTCGCCGTAGAGATACTCGGCGTCGGTATTGCGCGTATTAAGCTCCTTGGCATGTTTCCAGTCCATATAGTTGAGCTGAATCTGCACGAAATCCCACTTTATCTCCTCGTGACGCGAAAGCAGGTAGTCGTACACCTCGACGTCGCCGTGATAGGAGAATCCCAGATTGCGGATGCGTCCCGCTTCGCGCTCGGCGAGCAGGAAATCGAGCATCCCGTTGTCGAGGTAACGGCTGCGGAGCGACTCCATGCCGCCCATGCCGATTCCGTGCAGCAGGTAATAGTCGATATAATCCACCTGCAAGGCCCGGAAAGAGTTGCGGTACATCTCCATCGAGGCCGCGCGGCTATGGGTCGAAGGGTCGAAATTGGAAAGTTTCGTGGCTACGAAGAATTTTTCGCGCGGATGCCGTTTGAGGGCGATTCCCGTCGCGGTCTCCGACCAGCCGCGCACATAGGCCGGCGAGGTATCGAAGTAGTTGACGCCGTGCGCAATGGCGTAATCGACCAGTTCGTTGACGGCCTGCTGGTCGATCTCATCGCCCGAACCGTCGCTCTTCGCACGCGTCGGCCAGCGCATGCAGCCGTAGCCCAGCAGCGACACGCGGTCGCCCGTGGAAGGTGTTGTGCGATAAGTCATCTTGTCGGTCGGGACTTCTCCCACGGCGGCGGTGTCGCCCGCCGCACCGCCTTTGGGTTTGCAGCCGTACAACGCGGCGGTCGTGGCGGCGGCTCCGACGCCGAGCACCTTCAGGAATTCCCGGCGGTCTATCTTTTTCTTCTCTTTCATACTCCTGACTGTTAAACGGTTCTGTGACGCAGATGCCCTTCGACGTAAATCGCGCTGAACGGGCGGCTCGGACAAAGATTCTCGCATGCTCCGCAGCCGATGCAGCGCTCCTCGTTCACGGCGGGGATAAGCGGCGAATCAGGGTTATCCGGATCCTTATGCACCATGTGAATGGCTCCCGTGGGACAGTGGCGTGCGCAGTTGCCGCAGTCCACGCCGTCGGTATTGACGACGCAGTTGTCGGCGATCCACACGGCATGGCCGATCTGCGTCGCCGACTTCTCGGCCGCCGTGATCGGACGGATAGCCCCCGTGGGACACACTTCGGAACACTTCGTACATTCGGGCCGGCAGTAGCCGCGCTCGTACGACATTTCGGGCTGCATCAGGGTCATCAGCTTGCCGGAGGGGCGCAGCACCTGATTGGGGCACGCCGCCACGCACAGCTGACACCCGGTACAGTGCGCCGTCAAGTTGCGGGCCGCCAGCGATCCCGGCGGCGTGATCGGCACGGCGCGGTCCGGGACTTTCTTATCCTCGATCAGCGCCAGTCCGCCGTCCACCTTCTTCTCCTGCGCCTTCACGGTAGCCGTGTAGGCCAAAACGCCGGCAATCGTGAGGAATTTGCGGCGCGAAGGGTCGGCGGGCCTGTCCGCGGCGACGACACGCTCCGCCTTTGACGAAGATTCCTCGGCAACGACGCGGTCCGTCTTTGCCGGAGCCTCCGCCGCTGCGGACGCGGAGGTCTCCGAAGCGGGTTTTGCGGCCGGTTTGCGCGAAAAGGCGATGGCGTGCTGACGGCATTTGCCGATACAGTCCATGCAGGCCACACAACGGCTGTAGTCGATTTCGTGCGACTTGGCGTCGATGCACGAGGCCTTGCAGTTGCGCGCGCAAAGCCCGCAGCCGTTGCACTTCGAGGTGTCGATGCGGGGCTTAAAGACCGCAAAACGCGACACGAAGCCCAGTAGCGTGCCGACCGGACAAACCGTATTGCAGTAGGTGCGGCCGTTGCGCCACGCCAGCACGGCCAGAACCGCGAACGTCGCGGCAGCCACGGCGAACGTCACGCCGCTCTTCACCCAAACGTCCACCGTATAAAACGCATAGCTGTCGATCCGCTCTGCCGCATAGGCCAGCAGGTTGTTGCCCCACCGGTAGAGCGGCGCAAAGAGGTTCGACGCGATACGCCCGTAAGCGCTGTAAGGCGCCAGCAGTTCGGCGACGGACTTGATATGGGCAACCATCGCCGCAACGAACAGCGCCAGCATGCCGTAACGCAGCCACGGCAAGGCACGGGAATAGGTGAAACGGTTTTTACGTCGTTTGCCGCCCGCCCACGAAGCGACGTCCTGAAAGACGCCCAGCGGGCATATCACCGAACAGTAGACCCGTCCGAACAACAGCGTCAGCACCAAGAGCGCCGCAACGACGGCGACATTGACCGCCAAAACAGCGGGCAGCAACTGCACTCTGGCCATCCAGCCGAACCACGCATGCAGCGTCCCCGTGAAATCGAGGAAGAGCAGCGTAATCATCGTAAAGAAAACGGCCGCGGCCGCGATTCTGATTTTTCGCAACATCTGTTATAGTTTATTTTGTCAGATTCAATCCCTGAACCCACTTCCGCACGACGTCCCGCGAGTCTTTCACGGCCCCGCCGCGTAGGGGAAGCCCGCCGAGCAGGGTAGCGCCCGCACAAAGTTTCCGAATATCCTCTTCGCTGCGGCCCATGCGGCTGCCTTCGTGGGTCATAAACGGCACGACGGTCTTGCCCGCCCAGTCGCAGTCCGCGAGGAACGTCGCCACCGGCGGCGCGACCGTGGACCACCAGCAGGGCGAACCGACGAAAATCACGTCGTACGCCCCGACGTCGGGCAGCCTGCCTTTCAGCGCAGGGCGGACACCGCCGCCGATCTCTTTCTTGGCCTGATCCACGACGGCTCCGTATTCGGCGGGGTAGGCCGCGGCCGGAACGATCTCGAAAAGATCGCCGCCCGTCGCTTCGGCGATCTGCCGCGCCATGGCGCGCGTATTGCCGCTGTGGGAGAAATAGGCCATCAGCACCTTCGTGCCGGATGCGGTCTGCGCCTGTGTATTCATATCGGGTAAGAACATCGTCATAATCGCTATCAAAACAATCCGTTTCATTTTGTTCTCTATTTTAGGTTTACACCCGGCGGCCCAGCTCATAGGCTTCGTCCATCGCAGGCATTCCTTCGATTTCACCCGCCTGCCAAGCTCCGACGCCGTAAACGACGCCCCGCTCTTCGGGGTCGTCGAGACAGTCGAGAAATCCGCGGAAACACTCCACGGTGCGCTCCATCATCTCAACGCTCTCTTCGGCGGCCGTCAGGATGAAGTAAAACTCCTTGCCGCCCATCTCCGTATAGCGGGCACAGGTGCGGTCGATCAGGGTCTTCATCTGCGCGCAAAGCGTATAGAAGTAAACCGGCGTAGCCATCACGATCACGTCCGCGCCGATCATCCTGCCGACCACCTCGGCCGCATCATCCCGCTGCGGACAGGGCTTCGCCCCGCCGTAGCATACGCCGCAGCCCGTGCAGTAATTTATCTTCTTATCCCGGAGGAAAATCTTCTCCACGTCGTGTCCGGCCTGCTGCGCCCCGGCCATGAAACGGTCGCACAACAGATCCGAATTACCCCCGCGCCGCGGGCTGGAGGAGAGGATCAATACTTTCTTCGCCATATCGTTTTCTTCTTTTTTATTCGTTTTCGGGTATCGCTTCGTTCAGGCAGGCGATCGCATTCAGCGTACGCGGATAGCCTGCATAGGGCAGCAGCTGGGTCACGACCGACAACAGTGTCCGTTTGTCGTTGCCGACATTCAGGTTGCCCTGAATATGGCTCCGCAACTGGGACTCGCAGCCGCCCAGCGTGAGCAGCATCGAGAAAGTCAGCAGTTCGCGCACCTTCGCATCCAGCCCGCCGCGGGAGACGTAATCGCCGAAACAGTTGGCTGACAAGTAGTCCTGCATATGCTTCTGGTTCTCCGGCGCGGCGGCGCGCATCGCGTCGATCCGCTCCCCGAAAATAGCCTTCTGCACCGCCAGTCCCTTTTCGAAGCGGGTTTCGGGCGAAGTCGCCGACTGGCCTTCGAGCGGAAGCGCAACGCCCCGCGCCGTCAGCACCCCGTTGACGATATGCACGAAATCGACCGTCCGCGCCATGCCGACGTAGGGAACCGCCTGATAGACCACCTCTTTCGCTTCGACGGGCGTCACACCCACGTTCAGCGCGCCTTCGAGCATCGTCCGAAACTCGGTCTGCGCGGCTCCGGCAATGCACGACGCGAGGATGCACATCATCCGCGTCTTAACGTCGAGATCGCCGTAGCCGAGTACTTCAGCGAACGCAAAGTTATCAAAAATTTCGATTAATTCGGGATCGGTCGCCGCAAGTTCCGATTCGCACCTGGAAAACAGCTGCGCACGGGTCTCGACGGCCGCGGCGCGCAGGCGCGGAGCCGCGCTCTTGGCCGAGGACACGGACGCTACGGAGGACATGGACATTGCCGCAGGAATGGGCGCGGCGGAGGACATGGACATTGCCGCGGAAACGGCCGCGGCCGAATCTTCGGCAGTCACAGCAATCCCGGCGGCGGGAGCGGTCGCAGAGGCGGGTGTGGAGGCGATCGCGGCAGTCCCGGCGGTCGCGGCGGAATAGTGCGCGTCGTCCACCGGTCCGAGCCACGTATTGCGGTTGGTCTGCGGATTGGTTTCGATCGCCAGATGCGAGAACCAGCTGTCAGGAGCCGCGCCGTGCCAGTGCACCGCATCGGGAGCGATTTCGACCACGTCGCCCGGCAGCAGCTCGCGGGTCGGCTCGCCCTCGGCCTGATAATATCCCCGGCCGCCCACGGCGACGAGAATCTGGCCGCCCGTATGGCTATGCCAGTTGTTGCGGCATCCGGGTTCGAACGTTACGTTCGAAATCGGGCAGTTGAGCGCCCCGTTCCGCGTCAGCCGGGCCAGATATGCCTGACCGACAAAATATTTCGAGAATGTTTCGGGCAGTTTGTCCCCGACGGGGAACGCACTGATTTTCTTCGGTTTTTCCATATTCCGAGCATTTATCCGGTTACACGTTCCGGCCGTAAGCAGTGCGGCCGCAATTATAAAAATTAGTTGCTTCATCGTTTCGCGTTTTCATCATATCCTCAGTTGCCGATCAGTCCATCTCGTATTTCATCGTCCCCAGCCACTTCACGGTCTCAGGATCGCGGTGTGACAGAAAACAGCTCCGCCGGGTGTCGAGCGTTGCGATCAAGTCCATGTCTTCCGGCGCGAGGTGAAAATCGAAGACGTCGATATTTTCGGCCATGCGCTCCGGACGCACCGACTTCGGGATCACGACCACGCCGCGCTGGATCAGCCAGCGCAGAACGACCTGAGCGACCGATTTCCGGTATTTCGCGGCCAGCGACACCAGCGTCCCGTTGCCGAACAGATTATTGCGCCCCTCGGCGAACGGCGCCCACGATTCGATCTGCACGCCCTCGGAGGCCATCACCGCGGCCGCTTCGGTCTGCTGGCAGAAGGGATGCGTCTCGACCTGATTGACGGCGGGCACCACCTCATTGTGAAGGATCAGGTCCACCAGCCGGTCCGGCTGGAAATTGCTCACCCCGATGGCCCGGACAGCCCCTTCGCGGTAAAGCTCCTCCATCGCCCGCCACGAACCGTAGACGTCGCCGAACGGCTGATGGATCAGGTAGAGGTCGAGATAATCGAGCTGCAGGCGTTCGAGCGACTTGGCGAAAGCCCGCTTCGTGCTCTCGTACCCGGCATCCTGCACCCAGAGTTTCGTCGTGATGAAAAGTTCCTCGCGGGGTACGCCGCTCCGCCGGATCGCCCGGCCCACGGCCCGCTCGTTGAGATAGGCCGAAGCGGTGTCGATCGAACGGTAACCCGCCGCAATCGCATCGCGTACGCACTGTTCGCAGACCGTCTCCCCGACCTGATAGACGCCGAAACCCAGAACCGGCATTTCGACGCCGTTGTTTAAAATTCTATGCTCCATTTTTTCTCCTTTTATTGATTTCAAACCCGTATTCCGACCGACGGAACCACCTTTCGTTTTCCCGGTTTATCGGGTTCGGGTCCGTTTCACACTGCAAAAGTAGGGCGATTCCGGCGGCGTGTCATTACCCGAATTACGGTTCGTCATACCATTATTACCGATTCGGCCGCGAAGGTGCGGCGGGCATGGAAAAAAGCATTAACTTTGTGACAGACAACAATAATCGAAGCATATGGACGAGATCGTAAAAATGGAGCACGTCTACCAGTACAACGAAATGATGGGGCAGGAGACGCTCCATCCGCTGGTCAGCGTCATCGACTTTTCGAAATGCCCGAAGACCCGGCACGCCCGGCGCATGTACGGATTCTACTGCGTCTTCCTGAAAGACGTCAAATGCGGCGACATGCGCTACGGACGCCACTATTACGACTATCAGGAGGGAACGCTCGTATTCATCGCACCGGGGCAGGTGGTCGGCATCGAGGACAACGGCGAGGTGTTTCAGCCCAAAGGCTGGGCGCTGCTGTTCCACCCCGACCTGATCCGGGGCACGTCGCTCGGACGCAGCATGGACGAATACACCTTCTTTTCGTACGAAGCCAACGAGGCCCTGCATCTCTCGGAGCAGGAGCGGCTCGTGGTGCTCGAATGCCTGCAGAACATAACGGGCGAATTGAACCATGCCATCGACAAGCACAGCAGACGGCTGATCGTCTCGAACATCGAACTGCTGCTCAACTACAGCATACGCTTCTACGAGCGGCAGTTCATCACGCGCAGCGAGGTCAACAAAGACGCGCTGTCCCGGTTCGAACGGCTGCTGAACGACTATTTCAAAGGCGACACGCCCCAGCGCGACGGGGTGCCTTCGGTACGCTGGTGCGCGGAACAGCTGCACCTGTCGGCCAACTATTTCGGCGACCTGATAAAGAAGGAGACCGGCAAATCGGCGCAGGAGTACATTCAGCTGAAGGTGATCGACATCGCCAAGGAACGGATATTCGACGCGACGAAGTCGATCAGCGAAATCGCCTACGAACTCGGTTTCCGCTATCCCCAGCACTTCACCCGGTTGTTCAAGAAGTGCGTCGGCATGTCGCCCAACGAATACCGGACGACGAACTGACGCCGCAACGAAGCATTATCGCATTCAGGCGGCGGCAACCGGAGCCACCCCAGAGAATCGCATCACCCGCGCCGAAAAAAAAGCCCCCGCTCGCAATGAGCGGGGGCTAAAACATGAAGGCCGGGAATTCGACCTTCCCACGCCGGAATTCGCGCCGCGCTATTTCCGGCCCTGATCGGCGACGGCGGCCATCAGCGCGGCGATCTCTTCGGGGTCGCCGAGGAAATAATCCCTGACGTAATTCAGCCCGTCGTCGAATTCGAAGACATAAGGCACGGCGGTCGGGAGATTGAACTCCGAAATCGCTTCGTCGGAGATGCCTTTCAGGTGTTTGATGATGCCGCGCAGGCTGTTGCCGTGGGCCACGACCAGCAGGGAGTCGTGGCGGGCGAGCGCAGGCAGGATTTCGCATTTCCAGTAGGGCATGATGCGGCCGACGGTGTCGAGCAGCGACTCGGTGCGGGGCAGCTCCGCTTCGGGTACGTCGCGGTAGCGGGGATCGAAGCGCGGGTTGCGCGGGTCCTCTTCGCCGAGCGGCGCCGGAGCCACGTCGTAACTGCGGCGCCAGATGTGCACCTGCTCGTCGCCGTATTTCTCGGCCGTCTCCTTTTTGTTAAGCCCCTGCAAAGAGCCGTAATGCTTCTCGTTGAGCCGCCAGCTCTTCGAAACCGGCACCCAGTCCTGATCCAGCTTGTCGAGTACGACGTCGAGCGTCTTCACGGCCCGTTTCAGGTAGGAGGTATAGGCATGCCCGAACAGAAAACCCTCCTCGCGCAGCAGCCGGCCGGCCTTTTCGGCCTCGGCGACGCCTTTTTCGCTCAGATCGACGTCCGTCCATCCCGTGAACCGGTTTTCCCGGTTCCATGTGCTCTCGCCGTGGCGGAGCAAAACAACTTTTTTCATCGTTCAGTTCATCGTTTTTTCCGGTTCGGCGCGCACCTCGTTCCGCAACTCCCGGTGCTCGGCGAAATCGTTGATATTCTGCAAAGTGGTGTGCGCTATATTATCCAGCGCTTCACGTGTAAAGAACCCCTGATGGGAGGTCATGACGACATTGTTGAACGAGAGCAGGCGCGCCAGCACGTCGTCGTCCATGATCCGGTCCGACGTATCCTCGTAGAAATAAGCGGCCTCCTCTTCGTACACGTCCAGTCCGGCCGCGCCGATCTTCTTCTCCTTCAGCCCCTCGATCAGCGCTTCAGTGTGGATCAGCTGACCGCGGCCCGTATTGATGAGCATGACGCCGGGTTTCATCCTGCCGATGGCGGCGCCGTCGATCATGTAGCGGGTTTCGTCGGTCAGCGGGCAGTGCAGCGAGATGATGTCGGAACGGCGGTAAAGTTCGTCCAGCGACACGTATTCTATCTGCGCCCGCACGGCATATTCCGGGTCGGGGTAGATGTCGTACGCGAGAACCTCCATGCCGAATCCCTTGAGGATGCGGATCAGTTCGCGGGCGATCTTTCCAGTGCCGACGATACCCGCCGTCTTGCCGTACATGTCGAATCCCAGCAGGCCGTGCAGCGAGAAGTTGCCGTCGCGCGTGCGCCAATAGGCGCGGTGGACCTTGCGGTTGAGCGTCAGCATCAGCATCACGGCGTATTCCGCCACGGCATGCGGCGAATAAGCGGGAACACGCACGACGGGAATGCCGTATTCCGCCGCGGCTTTCAGGTCCACGTTGTTGAATCCCGCGCAGCGCAGGGCGATCAGCTTCACGTCCATCGCCGCCAAAGAGCGTATCGTGGCGGCATCGGCCGTATCGTTCACGAAGATACAGACCGCATCGGCCCCCTGCGCCAGCGAAGTGTTGTTGCCGTTCAGGTGGCTGCGGTGGTAATTGAATTCGAATCCGTAACGCTCGTTGGCGCGGTCGAACGACTCCCGGTCATAGGGCTGCGTGCCGAAGAAGGTTATTTTCATAATGCACGATTTTATCTTTTTCTTACTTATATAGAACGGTATACGCCGGGCCGTTATTACGCGATCGTCACTTCGGGATCGAGATATACGTCCTGAATGGCGTTGAGCAGGGCTATGCCTTCGTCCATGGGCCGCTGGAAAGCCTTGCGGCCGCTGATGAGACCCATGCCGCCGGCGCGTTTGTTCACCACGGCCGTCATGACGGCCTCCTGCAGATCGGACGCGCCGTGCGACTCGCCGCCCGAATTAATCAGCCCCACGCGGCCCATATAGCCGTTGGCCACCTGATAGCGGCAAAGGTCGATGGGGTGGTCGGTGGTCAGCTTCGTGTAAACCTCGTCGCGGGTCTTGCCGAAACCGATGGCGCGGAAACCGCCGTTGTTCTCCGGAAGCTTCTGCTTCACGATGTCGGCCTTGATGGTCACGCCCAAGTGATTCGCCTGCCCCGTGAGGTCGGCCGAAGCGTGGTAATCGACGCCGTCCTTCCTGAAGCTCCCGTTGCGCAGGTAACACCACAGGATCGTCGCCATGCCCAGCTCGTGGGCATAATCGAACGCCTCGGCGATCTCGACCAATTGGCGGCGGCTCTCCTCCGAGCCGAAATAGATCGTGGCGCCGACGGCGGCGGCGCCCATGTTCCAAGCGTCGCGCACGGTGCCGAACATCACCTGATCGTAGGAATTGGGGTAGGAGAGCAGTTCGTTGTGGTTGAGTTTCACGATGAACGGAATCCTGTGCGCGTATTTGCGCGCCACGGCGCTCAGCACGCCGAAGGTCGAAGCCACGGCGTTGCAGCCGCCCTCGACAGCCAGCTTCACGATATTCTCCGGATCGAAATAGGCCGGATTCGGAGCGAACGACGCGCCGGCCGCATGTTCGATGCCCTGATCCACGGGCAGGATCGACACATAGCCCGTACCGGCCAGACGGCCGTGGGAGAGTATCCACTGCAGGCTGCCGAGAGTGCGGATATTGCGGTCGGACTCCATCCAGACCCGGTCGACGGTGTCGGGCGCGGGAAGATACAGCAGTTTCTTGTCGATGGTCCGGCACACATGGGAAAGGTAGTATTCGGCCTTTTCCCCAAGAATTTCAATCGTCTTGCTCATAATCTTTCGTATTTTACGACATGCCCTGCAATTCAGGGTCCAAACACGACAGACGGCGCGAAACAAAAACTGCCCCGGTATCGGGGCTGCTTATTTTTTCGTGTTGCGGTACTCGGTGGGAGACTCGCCCGTATGCTTCTTGAAATAACGCCCCAGATAGGACTGGTCGGGAAAATGCAGGCGGTAGGCGATCTCCTGCACCGACAGATCCGTCGACTGCAGGAGCATCTTGATCTCCAGCAGCACCGAGCGGTCGATGAACTCCTTGGCCGAGCTATGCGCGATATTGCGCACGATGGTCGAGAGATAACGTGTCGAAATGCAGAGTTTGTCGGCATAGAACGACACCTCGCGCTGCTGCGAACTGTGTTCGTGCACCAGCGCGACGAAACGGTGGAAAAGCTCCGTCTGGCGCGTCGTCGTTTCGGGCGTCTGCTGCTGCATGTTGGCGTAACGCTGCAATTTGTCGTAAATCTCCAGCAGCACGTTCTGCAGGCGGTTGCGGATGATCGTATTGCGGAACACATTGTTGCGGTCGCGGTAGGTGTATGCGGCCATCTGAAACCAAGTACTGGCGCCTTCCACGATGCGGGCGGGCGGATAGGTGATCGGATTTTCGCGCAGGATTCTGAAAAACGACGGTTCGAGACGGAAACCGGCTTCGGCGAAAAGGTCGCGCGAGAAGGCGCAGAAGGTCATCCGGAAATCCTCCGTGCGGTTGGTCAGCATCAGCAGCGAGCCGGGCAGCACCAGAATCAGCGTGTTGCGCCGCACCTGACCGCAATATTGGTTCACGGTGGCGTCGGCGCTGCCCTTGCGGCAGTAGAGAATCGCCCCGCCTTCGCAGCGGCTCGCATAATTGCCGAAAAAGGCGAAATCGGACTCTCCGACGACGAACTGTTCTTCCGGTGTGGTTATTATGGGGTTAGTCGCTGACATAACAATTCTTTTTTCGAACAAATTTAACGCTTTTTTCATTAATTTCCTAAATTTTGTTCCGGAAAACACCAACACTGTTCGCAATATAATGGCACATCGTCGGCCTTTTTACGGTACTTTTGCACCGTAAAAAGTTTTTTTTAGTTTAAAAAAGAGGAGAATTATGAAGCAAACATTTGTGAAAGCAGCCGTCATGGCCTGCTTCATGGCAGCCGTTTCGTGCGGACAGGCACCGACGGCAATGGGCCCCGCGGAATACGCCGTGATGACCATAGCCACTACCGACCGCGAAATCCCGATCAACTACTCGGCGACCATCCGCGGACGTCAGGACATCGCCATCTATCCGCAGGTTTCGGGAACCATCTTCGAACTCTGCGTAAACGAGGGTCAGACCGTTTCGAAAGGCCAGCCCCTTTTCATCATAGATCAGGTGCCGTACAAAGCGGCGCTGCAGACCGCAGAAGCCAACGTGGCGGCTGCCAAAGCCGGCGTAGCCACGGCGCAGCTCACCTACGACAGCAAAAAGGAGCTTTACGCCAAGAACGTGGTTTCGCAGTACGACCTGCTGACGGCCGAAAACACGCTGCTGACTGCCAAGGCCCAACTCGCGCAGGCCGAAGCGCAGCGCGTAAACGCCGCCAACAACCTCTCCTATACGGTCGTGAAGGCTCCGGCCAACGGCGTGGTGGGGACCCTGCCGTACCGTGTCGGCGCGCTGGTAAGCGCATCGATTTCGAAGCCGCTGACGACCGTATCGGACAACTCGGACGTATACGTCTACTTCTCGATGACCGAGAACCAGCTGCTCAACCTGACCCGTCAGTACGGTTCGATCGCCAACACGCTCAAGAACATGCCCGACGTACGGCTGGTGCTCAACGACGGTTCGGTCTATGACCGGACGGGCCGCATCGAGTCGATCAGCGGCGTCATCGACACCTCGACGGGCAGCGTACAGCTGCGCGCCGTGTTCCCCAATGCGGACGGCCTGCTCCATAGCGGCGGCGCCGGCAGCGTGATCGTGCCCAACATCCACAAAGACTGCGTAGTCGTACCGCAGGTTGCGACCTTCGAACTGCAGAACAAGGTATACGTATATAAGGTAGAGGACGGCAAAGCCACATCGTCGATGATCGACGTGGAGAAGATCAACAACGGCAGAGAGTATATCGTCAAGTCCGGACTTACGCCGGGCGACGTGATCGTTGCCGAAGGCGTAGGTCTGCTGCGTGAAGGTACGCCCATTGTCGTCAAGGGGCAGGGCGCCGCAGCACAGACAGCTCCTGAGGCCGCAACCCAAACCGAAAAGGAGGAATAACCTATGACACTGAAACATTTTATCGAACGACCCGTACTGGCGTCGGTCATATCCATCGTAATCGTAATCGCCGGTCTTATCGGTCTCGCGACGCTGCCCGTCGAGCAGTATCCCGACATCGCTCCCCCGACGGTGATGGTGCGCGCCTCCTATCCGGGAGCCAGCGCAGAGACCATCCAGAAATCGGTCATCGTACCGCTCGAACAAGCTATCAACGGTGTGGAGGACATGACCTACATGACCTCCAGCGCCGCAGTCGGCAGCGCATCCGTAACGGTTTACTTCCGTCAGGGAATCAATGCCGACATGGCCGCCGTCAACGTGCAGAACCGAATATCGCGCGCTACCGGACAGCTGCCCTCGGAGGTGACGCAGATCGGTGTGACCACCATGAAGCGCCAAACCTCCATGGTGAAAATATTCTCGCTTTACAGCCCCGACGACTCCTACGACGAGACGTTCCTGTCGAACTATCTGAAGATCAACATCGAGCCGCGCGTTCTCCGTATCGCGGGCGTCGGCGAAGCCTTCACGCTGGGAGCCGACTACTCGATGCGTATCTGGCTCAAGCCCGACGTGATGGCCCAGTACAAGCTCATCCCGTCGGACGTAACGGCGGCCCTCGCCGAGCAGAACATCGAGTCGGCAACCGGTACGCTGGGTGAAAACTCGCAGAACACGTTCCAGTATACGATGAAGTACCGCGGACGTCTGATGACTCCGGAGGAATTCGGGGAAATCGTACTCCTCGCACAACCCGACGGTACGATCCTGCACCTGAAAGACGTCGCCGACATCGAGCTGGGCAGCGAATCCTATGCCTACAAGGGCTACACCAACGGCCATCCGGGCGTCAGCACGATGGTCTTCCAGACCGCCGGTTCGAACGCCACGCAGGTCGTCAACGAGATCAACGCACTGCTCGAAGAGGTCGAAAGCGAACTGCCCAAAGGCGTCGCCATCGCACACCTGCAGAGCGTGAACGACTTCCTCTACGCCTCGATCAACGAAGTGATCAAGACGCTGATCGAAGCCATCCTGCTCGTTATCCTCGTGGTATACGTCTTCCTGCAGGATATCCGCTCGACGCTGATCCCCACGATCTCGATCCTCGTGGCGCTGGTCGGAACCTTCGCGTTCCTCTCGGTGGCCGGATTCTCGATCAACCTGCTGACGCTCTTCGCACTCGTCCTTGCCATCGGTACGGTCGTCGACGACGCCATTATCGTGGTGGAGGCTGTCCAAGCGCGTTTCGACGTGGGATATAAGTCCTCCTATATGGCAACCATCGACGCCATGTCGGGTATCACCTCGGCGATCATCACCTCGACGTTGGTCTTCATGGCCGTGTTCATTCCCGTAGCCATGATGGGCGGAACGTCGGGCGTATTCTACACGCAGTTCGGTATCACGATGGCCGTGGCCGTCGGTATCTCGGCGATCAACGCCCTTACGCTCTCCCCGGCCCTCTGCGCACTGCTCCTCAAACCGTATCTCGACGAGAACGGCGAAATGCGCGACAACTTCGCGGCACGCTTCCGCAAGGCTTTCAACAGCGGATTCAGCGCCATGATCAACAAATACAAGCACGGAGTACTGCTCTTCATCAAGCACAAATGGCTGATGTGGTCCACGCTCGGACTGGCGTTCGCCGCCCTTGTCTTACTGATGAACACCACGAAGACGGGTCTGGTGCCCGACGAGGACCAAGGTACGATCATGGTCAACGTCACGACGGCTCCGGGCACTTCGCTCGCCGAAACGCATCAGGTCATGGAAGAGGTCTCCGCCCGCATCAAGGCCATTCCCCAGATCAGGGACTTCATGCAGGTGGCCGGATACGGTATGATCGCCGGTCAGGGTTCGTCCTACGGTATGTGTATCATCAAGCTGAAGGATTGGGAGGAACGTCCCGAAAAAACGGATGCGGTAAACGCGGTCATCGGTCAGATCTACGGACGCACGGCCGATATCAAGAACGCGCAGATCTTCGCCGTGGCGCCGCCGATGATTTCGGGTTACGGCACCTCGACCGGCTTCTCCATGCACCTGCAGGATAAGTCGGACGGCAGCCTGACCGACTTCTACAACATCTACCTGCGGTTCATCGGAGCGCTGAACCAGCGTCCGGAGATCGCAATGGCCTACTCGACCTTCAACATCAACTTCCCGCAGTACGTCGTAAGCATCGACGCGGCGAAGGCCAAACGCGCCGGCGTATCGCCCAACGCGATTCTCTCGACGCTTTCGGGTTACTACGGCGGCCAGTACGTTTCGAACGTCAACCGCTTCTCGAAGATGTACTATGTGACGATTCAGTCCGACCCGAAATACCGTCTCAACACCGAGTCGCTCAATAACGTCTTCGTGCGTACGAACAACGGGGAGATGGCTCCGCTGGGACAGTTCGTGGATCTGACGAGGGTTTACAGCTCCGAAGTGCTCAACCGCTTCAACATGTACAGCTCGATCGCCGTGAACGGCACCGCCGCCGACGGATATTCGTCGGGCGACGCCATCCGCGCCATTCAGGAAGTCGCGGCGCAGGTGCTCCCGAAAGGCTACGGTTACGACTTCGACGGCATCACCCGCGAGGAGGCGCAGACAGGCAGCAACACGACGATCATCTTCGGCATCTGTCTCCTGCTGATCTACCTCATCCTGAGCGCTCTGTACGAGAGCTTCCTGATTCCGTTCGCCGTCATTCTCTCCGTGCCGTGCGGTCTGCTGGGTTCGTTCCTCTTCGCCAAGATGATGGGGCTGGAGAACAATATCTACCTGCAGACGGGTATCATCATGCTGATCGGTCTGCTTTCGAAGACCGCCATCCTGATTACGGAGTACGCCGCCGACCGCCGCGCCGCGGGCATGAGCCTCACGCAGGCCGCCGTATCCGCCGCCAAGGCCCGTCTCCGTCCTATCCTGATGACCGTCCTCACCTGCGTATTCGGTATGATTCCGCTGGTGTTCTCGCACGGTGTGGGCGCCAACGGCAACTCCACCCTCGGTTCGGGTGTCGTGGGAGGTATGATCGTCGGAACGCTGGCGCTGCTGTTCCTCGTACCGACGCTGTTCATCGTCTTCCAGACCCTGCAGGAGAAGGTCAAGCCGCTGGAGTTCGATCCCGATCCGCAGTGGGCCGTGCGCGCCGAGCTGGAGGAGTGTAAAAACGAGAAAGAGTAACAAGATGAAAAAGCTTATTATCATACTGGCCGCAGCGGCCATGACCGGCTGCGGCATCTACAAGCCCTATACGCGTCCCGAAGTGAAAACCGACGGACTTTACGGCACGGCCGAAACCGCCGATACGATGACGATCGGCAATATCGGCTGGGAAGAGATGTTCTCCGATCCCTACCTGCAGACGCTTATCCGGCAGGGACTGGAGAACAACACCGACCTGCAGTCGGCGCAGTGGCGGGTAAAGGAGGCCGAGGCGACGCTTAAATCGGCGCGTCTGGCTTACCTGCCGTCGTTCAACTTCGCACCGCAGGGCAACCTGAGCAGTTTCGACTGGGCGACGCCGTCGAAAACCTACAACATTCCCGTGACGGCAAGCTGGCAGATCGACATTTTCAACGGCCTGACCAATGCCAAGCGCAAAGCCAAAGCGCTCTACGCCCAGAGCCGGGAGTACGAGCAGGCCGTGAAGACGCAGCTGATCTCAGGCATTGCAAACCTCTATTACACGCTGCTGATGCTCGACGGGCAATATGAGGTAACCGAGCAGACCGCCGTGAAATGGCGCGAGAGCGTGCGCACGATGCGGGCGATGAAGGAGGCCGGCATGGCCAACGAAGCCGCCGTCGCCCAGTACGAAGGCACCTGCCTTTCGATCGAAGCGTCGCTGCACGATCTGCAATACCAGATCCGTATGGCCGAGAACAGTCTCTGCACGCTGCTGGCCGAAGGCCCGCACCAGATCGAGCGCGGCCGGCTCGAAGGACAGCGGCTGCCCGACGACCTGACGGTGGGCGTGCCCGTGCAGATGCTTTCGAACCGTCCCGACATCCGCAGCGCCGAGTATTCGCTCATGCAGTCTTACTACGCCACCAGCGAAGCACGCTCGGCCCTTTATCCCACGATCACGCTGAGCGGCACGCTCGGATGGACCAACAACAGCGGCATGGGGATCAAAGATCCCGGCAAGATCCTTTGGTCGGCGGCGGCATCGCTTCTGCAGCCGATCTTCAACGCCAATGCCAACCGCGCCCGCGTGAAGATCGCCAAGGCACAGCAGGAGGAGACCAAGCTGGCGTTCCAGCAGGCGCTGCTCAACGCCGGCGCCGAGGTGAACAACGCCCTTACGCAGTGTCAGTCGGCCCGCGCGAAGGCCGATCTGCGGGTACAGCAGATCGAGGCGCTGGAGCGCGCCGTGGAGAGCACGGAACTGCTGATGAAGCATAGCAGCACGACCTATCTGGAAGTGCTGACCGCCCAGCAGTCGCTGCTTTCGGCCCAGCTGTCTCAGATAGCCGACCGCTTCGACGAAATACAAGGCGTCGTGAACCTCTATCAGGCTCTCGGCGGCGGTCGTGACATGGCTGAGGAGGCGAAATAATGAAGCGGGGAGCGACCAAGGAGGAGATCATCCGCATTACGCAGACTCTCATCGCCCGGAACGGCATCCGTGCCGTCCGGGTGGATGAGATCGTCCAGACGCTGGGTATCTCCAAGCGCACCCTGTATGAAATGTTCGCAGATAAAGACGAGTTGATAAGCTCCTGTCTCGACTCTATGAGCAGCCAGCAGCGCGCACGCATTGCAACGTACCGGAAACAACGCAGCGGCAGCGCCCTGCAGAGGACTTTCAAGCTGGCATACGAATATATCGCCAACCTCTACATGGTCGAAAGCAGTTTCTTGTCGGACCTGCGCCATAAAATAATTTATGCGGACCATTTCGACGAACACCGCGAGTTCTGGCGCCGCGAGCTGGCGCACCACCTCGAAGCCAGCAAGGAAGAGGGGTTGCTGCTTCCCGAAATCGAGGGCGCAAGTTTTGCAGACCGCATACTGGAGACGATTCTGGAACTACGGCTCAACAACGCCACGCGAGAGGAGGTTTACCTTTTTTGCAGAACGATTCTGCGCGGTGCGGCGACCCGGCAGGGCATCGAACGCATCGACAGAAAACGATAAACCGTATTTCGTAACATCAGAACGCTCCGCAACGAATCGTTGCGGAGCGTTTTTTTCGGCGGTTCAATAGCGGAGAAGGAGAAGGAGAAGGAGAAGGCGGAGCCCGACAGCTGGGATTATACGGGGAGCAGGCCCGTGAATGTGGACGCAGGGAGGATTGACAGTGTGAAGGTCGAGGATGTGGAACTGGAGGAGCCGCCAAAAGACGGAGGAATGGAGAAAACAGGGGATATAACGGAACGGGAGGAGACCGGCGATTCCGGGGAAACGGAGCGTCCGGAAAAGACGGCGGAGGCGAAAGGCGCGGTGGCAGATAAAAAATTAAACCATTTAACAGGAAAGGTGGCGCAGTACTATGGACTGGAAGAATCGGATATCGAAATTCAGTGGAAAAATGACTAAGGAAAAGTGGCTGCTGTTATTGCTCATAGGGGTTCTTTTGATGATCCTGTCATTTCCTTTGCCGGGCAGCCAGAAAAAGGATAAAGGGAAGGAGAACCAGACTGCTGCAGACAGCCAGGGTCCGGGGGCGGTGCCCCTT
>ERZ1673698.818-NODE-818-length-39724-cov-15.785777_pt1 | contig 39724 bp, 37 predicted proteins | sample MGYA00580228_ERZ1673698 | MGnify/ENA primary metagenome ERZ1673698 (study PRJEB41218, sample SAMN15661768) | gut metagenome | host: Homo sapiens | place: Canada: London | collected 2015-08-20/2019-03-30 | study: EMG produced TPA metagenomics assembly of... | reverse complement strand
AATAGCTGTATTATCTTGTATTTCTATGCTTTAGATAATTCATATTTGTACCAACATGATATAAACTACTGATTATCAGTATGGTTTATTTTCGAGGAGGTTAAGTAATGCCGAAAGGTAGACACATAATACACTATAAGCAAAAGCGTGCAGCTCATTGGGCTGCACGCTTTTTGCGTTTATGGGATTTTGTTACAACCATATCCACAGCAAGAAGAAACTTCTCTTTCCTTTGGTTAAGACTGGATTGAACTATTGAACTCTATGGGGGACGCATGGAGGGGCACGTAGCGGGGGGGCTTTTGTTGTATCTGGTATGGGCCACGCTTTACGCTCCTAACAACCCGATCCACAGCAGAGAGAGTCTACTATCCCTTTGGGATGGCTGGGATGGGGCTTCTGGCTACGGCTTCTCTTGTGGGCTTGGTGAGCGACTTATGCGCCTTTTCTGCCCTGATTACTGTGATTATTGTGTGCATTGTCGCGTTTTAATATAATTTAACCCGCGTGGCCTTGTTTTTTAACGGCTTTTTTGTGTTTATGTCATAAATATGCCGTATTTTTGCAGAAAATTAACGCTGTAATGGTTATTTTGCGCTCCATCCACGACCCATCCATTGCCCCGCCCGCTTCTGCGAGTGGTGCGTTGCATGTCGCTTGGCGGTGCTGAGTGCCATTTCTGTTTACACCTATTTATATATATAACCCATTTAACTACTGATATTCATTAACAATTAAAAACTATAAACATTATGACAAAACAGTTACGATTAATCATTCTATCCCTACTCGCAATGATTTGCATGGGGGGGGTATTCGCAGAGTGAAGAGAAACCTTTGTTCTATGAGTCATTTGATAAAAACGAAAGCACAGGTGGAAATGACGACAAGTTTAGCGGCACTATAGCAAGTTTGGAAGCCTCGTATGACAATGCTGGCTGGAATGGAAAAAATGTCAAAGGAGCAAACAAGTGCGTGAAAATTGGATCTACTGATCACAACGGATCCATTATAACTCCAACAATTAAAGTAAGTACAAAGTGTTTACTATCTTTCAAAGCTGCAGCTTGGGATAATCAAAAAGAAAAACAACAAATCAAAGTTTCTATCAACGACAATAGCGGCAACGGCAAGTTGACTTACAACAATATCACAGCACAATCTGTAACCATTAATATGGTAAAAGCCAAATGGACCGACTATGCCATGGAGATAAGTGGTGCCTCTGAGTTTACTATTACTTTTGAAGGCTTGGTAGCAAAGAACCGTTTCTTCCTCGATGAGGTTAAGGTTACAAAGGTTGAAGAAGTAACTCCCGCAGAAATCACTCTCGATGAGAATAGCGATAATATTGTAGAGGCGGCTAAGAATGTCAATGTTACCTTGAAGCGTACGCTGTATGGTGATGGTGGTTGGAACACACTGTGTGTGCCTTTCTCTCTTACCGCAGCACAGGTCACGGCTGCTTTCGGTAACGATGTAGAACTGCGCAAGCTCTCCTCTATTGAGGGTACAACTCTTAAGTTTGTAAGCACCGACATAATTACAGCTGGTGAACCCTGTCTAATTAAGGTGGCTAAGGATGGTAGTACCTATAATTTTGAAGGCGTAGCTACGATAGCCGTTGCAACCAACAAGGATTACACCTTTTCAATGGTTAGTGGAGACATACAATTCCTCGGCATTTATTCTCCTATGGATGTTGTGACGGTAAATCCAGCAGGTCCCTCAACTGGTTATTACGCATTCCTTGGTGAAGGCAATAAGTTCTTCAAGGCTCAAGCGGAAACTAAGATGAAGGGATTCCGGGCTTTCTTCCTGGTTCCCAACAATGTTCCTTCTAACGCTCTCAAGGCTGTTATCGACGGCACTGCCACAGGTATCGAAGACCTGGTAATCGACGGCGTCAAGGCCAACGGTCGTGTATACAACCTCAACGGCCAGTATGTAGGCAACAGCCTCAACGGTCTGCAGCCCGGTCTCTATATCCAGAACGGCAAGAAGATAGTAGTAAAGTAATATAACCCATAATATACATAGATATGAACAAAATGAAATATGTGGCTCCTGCAGCCGAAAAGATAATCATCAACAACGATGCCATCTTGGCAGGTTCAATAAACAGCACCGGTGAAATAGGTGGCTTTACCGGTGACGAGGAGGTTAAAGACCAGGGATTTGCCCGCAGCCCATTGGCCACAGACGTTTGGGAAGACATCGACGAGACCAACGGATATAAATAACCGACCGTGAAGGGCAGGTGATGAATAAGCCCCAGCCCATAGACAATAACCAAACCAGCCCCCATGCGACGAGATAGTTGCATGGGGGCTAACTGTTTTCAGCCAGAACCCATGGCGGAGCTGGTTGTAACTTAGGACTTTTGCCTGCAATAACCTAAAACGGTCATTGGGCCGTCAGGTGTGTTATTTGATGACTGCTCGCAGTCTTTTGTTTGTTATGAGGTGTCTTTTACTTGTTTTTAATTTGCAATAGCTCGCTATTCCTGCTGTGAGTAACACCTACGGCTAATCGCAACTCTTACAGAGTAGCATGATTTGTTGGTATAGTAACCCAGGGTTGAGGTGCGCAGCGCCTCTACCCTGGGTACAAATAAAGAAAAGGTAGCAACGCTGTAAGTGTTGCGCTTAGCCGCAGGCGTTATCCTGGCAGGACTTTTGCCTGCAATAACCCAAAACGGTCATTAGGCAGTTTAGGTTTATCATTATTTCGTGGTGTGAAATGGCTGTTTCATGGTTTGCTTCCATTGTTTCAAACCTTGAATTCTGTAATTTATGCTTTGGCTTCAGAATGTTGGTGGACTCCTTGCTTTTGTCTTTTGTGACTATGAGCGCCATGTTGATGGGCTGGCGGTAGTGGATGCTGTCGCCGGGTGTCAGTAGGGTAGTTGAGGTAGTCTTGAGTGCTGCGCTGATGCGTGTCTGTGGTGAAATGTGACCTGTAGTAGTGGCTATTTGTGGTGTTTAGCATTATTTAACATGAGTACTGCATTCTTTCTCTGTGCTTTCTGCCCGATAGTCGTAGATTTGATGTAGCTTTGTAAGGCAAAACAGCGTTGCTGGCGGCGCCTGACTCGCTCTTCGGGATTCGGGACTATAGGCGGGCGGCTCAAGCTGTGGTGCAGGAAATGATATTCTACCATAATACTGAATCTAAAAACGATTAATGAGATGAACTATTATCTACGATGGCTTGTGGCTGTCCTGTTTGCTACGGTCTGCAACTTAGGATATGCGCAGAGCAATGAACCTGAAGTGACGTTGGATTTCACTTTGGCATCCAACCCTTGGCAACTGAAAGAGGGTAGCTATGAGATGAATAAGAAGGCATATACCTACGACGGATATACCATTGAAATCGAAGGTTCACACTATCTGAATAAATCTGAAAGCCCTTGCTTCCTGCAGTGTAAGGATGGGACATATGTAACATTGCCCAAATTCAATTTCGCCGTATCAAGAATAGTTCTGGAGATATATACTCCAGCCAATGCATTGAAGAACAGCGTGTATGTCGGTAACAAGGTTGTGGTCGCCGCTGCTACAGGCGCGGCTACGTGTGACTTAGCCATCCCTGGAAGTAATCAGAGTGCTGGCACCATTTATCGAATCTATAATGCAGGCGCTGTCTCAAGGATCAAACAGATAAAGATATATAGTAAAGCAGGCTCAGCCAAGACCTCGACCTCGCTCTCCTTCGACGGACTGATGGGCGAAGGCATCACGCTGACGGATGGAAAAACGTCGAGCGGCGAAGCTTTTACTGGCTATCAGGCTGTCGAGACAAACAGCGTGCCTGGCAAGGTGAGCTATGAAACAAGCGGTGACAGAGTGGCTGAGGTAGATGCCTCTACGGGAGCCGTCGTGGTGCATGCCAACGTGTACGGAACGATGACAATCACGGCAACATTCCAGCCCGAGGATAAGGAAAAATATGCCAGTTCGACCGCCCAATATACCATCACCAATAAGGAAGGTAGTCGCATAGCTACCACGATAGCCTTTGCCGACGGCGTGGCTGGGATGACCTTTGTAGTGAAAGACGGCGATACCTTTGCTGGCTATGCGGCAACATGCACGCCGGCGGATGCCCGGGGCGCAATCGTCTACAAAAGCAGCAATCCCGGCGTGGCTACGGTGGATGACGCGGGCGCCGTCACTCTCGGACAGGAATACGGCAAGACCCGCATTACGGCACAGTTCAAGGGTACAGATGGCTATGGAGATTCCGAGGAAATCGGTTATACCATCAAGCGCGTCGGCACCTATGTCTTCCACGAGTCGTTTGATCGATGTGACGGCAAGGAGGGATGGTCTGGCTCTGTCGCCTACGGCAAGTGGGACACCAGTAAGATGGATAATACGTGGACGAAGAAAGGTACTGTCTATCTGGGCAGCGGCTGTATCAGGATAGGTCCAGACCATGGCAGCGTGACCACGCCTGTCATAAGGGTCGATGGCAGCGCCGTGCTGACATTCAAGGCTGCCATGTGGAACACCCAGAATGAGCAAACCGATGTGGTGGTCACTATCTCTGACGGCTCGCTGACCTATGGTGACAAAGCGCCAGCAAAGATGGTGTCAGTGACTCCCGTCAAGGCGCAATGGACTGGCTATGAAATGGTGATAACAGGTACGGGAGAGTTCACGCTGACCTTCGCCAATGTCACCAACTCCAAGAACAAAGAAAACAACCGCTTCTTCCTCGACGAAGTGACAGTCACAGAGAGCGCAGCCCGTGAAATCACTCTCGATGAAGAGACGGACAATGCCATTGAGACAGAAGGCAAGGCCAATGTGACTCTCCGTCGCACGCTCTATGACGATGGGTGGAACACGCTCTGTCTGCCGTTCTCCCTCTCCGAGGCGCAGGCGAAGCTGGCTTTTGGCGACGGGGTGGAGCTGCGCGAACTCGAGAAGGTTGAGGGCACTACCCTCATCTTCAAGGCGGTCACGGGTCTCACGGCCGGCGTTCCCTGTCTCATCAGACCGTCGCGCGTGGCAGAAGACAATACCTATACCTTCTCCGGCGTGCAGACAACGGTCGTCACGGCAGGCTCCAGGGCGAAGGATGCTGTGGGTGGGGTTATATCTTTCACGGGCATTTACTCTCCCGCCGACGTCACTGGTTGGGCCGATTCCCATAAGGAGTATGTGGCTTTCCTCGGTGCTGGCAACAAGTTTTTCCGAGCCTTGTCAGGTAAGCCGATGAAGGCTTTTCGCGCCTTCTTCATAGTCCCTGAGACTACTTCGGTCGCAGCTGTAAAGGCAGTAATCGATGGCACTACCACCGCCATCGGCGAGCTGAACGTCGACGGTGACAAGACCGGCGGCCGTGTGTACAATCTCAATGGCCAGTGCGTGGGTACCGGCCTCGATGGTCTGCAGCCCGGCATCTATATCCGTCATGGCAGGAAAGTGATAATAACCAAGTAATAACCTCATGATACGTATGAAGATGAACAGACTCAGATACACGGCGCCCGTTGCCGAGAGAATATCCATTAGCCACAATGCCCTGTTGACAGGCTCGCTCAGCGACGATGGCACCAATGGCGACCTGTCTGGCAGCAAGGACAATGGCTACCTCGACCAGGCCCGCACTCCCAGCAACTTCAACATCAGGGAAGAAATAGACGTGACCAACGGATATCGGTGAGTAGTATCTCTATCGACAATTAGACCTAAATACGAGTCTTGTGATTTCATGGCAACTCGTTGATGTTGGAAGTCAGCAAGAGAGTATGCCAGAAGATGGGTTCCATCCTCGTATAAGACTATGGGTTAGAGAAAGCGATAACCACCTTTCAGAAGAGACTGGTTGGCGGCTCATGAACAAGGCAAGAAGAGCTGCCCCAATCTTCTTCTGTGAAGAATAATATCTTATATTAGAAAAGGTATAGGTTATGAAAATGCTTGCGGACTTTGCCTTGACCATTATCGGCATCCCTTTAGCGATGCAGACGTACCAACCTGGGCGGCTCTGCCTTTTGCGGCTTGGCAAAGACGTTGACTTGCATATTAACCCCAATCGGTCTAATGACCAATTGGGGTTTAATTCGCAATAGCGCGCTATTCCTGCTATGAGTAACGCCTACGGCTAAGCGCAACACTTACAGTATTGCTATGATAGGTTCGGTGTAACCATCCGAAACAAGCCGCCTTTTCCATTTCGTCGAGACTGTTTTCCTTTGTCCCTCAAAAAAGTTATGTTCAATTAGAATAAGGACAACCATATAGTTACGGCGCAGCATCATACTGATATGCGCATGGGCGTGAATGGTATGTGTGGGCAGGTCCGGCAAGTGGATCTGTAACCGGCTAAGGGTGACGTGTATATATTTGTGGGCAAGTCTCACACGACAATGAAGTTGCTCCATTGGGAACATGGAGGAGATGTAATGTACTACAAATATTTGGAGCAAGGCCGTTTCCATCCTCGCATATTTCTTCGTCAGGGCATAGGCTTCAGGTCTATGCGCTGGGATGAGCATGTACTTCTGATGGAAGAAATGTTTGAATCGTACTTTTTGCCGTTCAAAAGAAATAAATTCCACCTTTTGCACTACCCTTTCGTCATTATATTCATAAAAATCATCAAATTATTGTTGATTGTGACGGTTATTTGAAATAAAAGCAGTACCTTTACAACTGATAACATTTTATCTATAAATAACCAATACAGAATACAATGAACAATATATTATCACTTTTAGATAATTTCACGCTTGATAATGCTGATGACATCGCCAAGTCATTGGCTGATGATTTCCGTAAACGTCGCATAGAGAAGAATCTTACTCGTGAGCAGGTTGCTGAGAAGTCGGGCGTTGCTGTAGCAAACATCGTGAGATTCGAGCAGAAAGGACTCATTTCGCTGAAGAACCTCATTGGCATTGCTATGGCTATGGAATACACGTCTGAGGTAAAGAATATATTTTCTGAGCCAAAGTACTCAACAATGGAGGAACTGACTCAGATACGCAAGAACACTGGTAAAACGAGAGCACATAAGCAATGAACAATATAGATAGACTAACTGTAAAATACCACGGTGAGATTGTAGGAGTAATCTCGCTGACCCCAGACGACAAGTGTCTGGCTTTTGAGTATGATCCTCGCTGGCTTGCAGAGGGATTCAGCATTTCGCCATTGGAACTTCCGCTGAAGACTGGATTGTTTCTTGCAAAGCCAACACCTCTGTATGGTGACTTCGGCATCTTTGAGGACAGTCTTCCCGATGGCTACGGTCGCTATCTCCTTCACAAGGCTTTGATGCGTGAAGGCATTGATGACAGGAAACTGACTGCCATCGAGCGACTGAGCATCGTAGGCAATAGCGGCATGGGAGCTTTGACATACGAGCCTGAGACCATCATATCAACAGGAGAAGAGATTACCGACTTCGACTTACTCCAAGAGAAGGCTTTGGAAGTTCTCAAAGAACAGCAGGACACAGACGCTGGACTTCTGCTCTACAACAGCGGTAACAGTGGTGGTTGCCGTCCAAAGGCAGTGTTCTCAGACGCAGAAGGACATTGGCTTGTAAAATTCCGTCACACATACGATCCTAAAGACATGGGACTGCAGGAATACCATTACAATGAGATAGCACGCAAGTGTGGCATCGATGTACCAGACTTCAAACTTACCAATGGCAAGTACTTTACAACTAAGCGATTTGACCTTACCGACGATGGCGAGCGCATCCATACAGCTACTGCAGGTGGTTTGCTATGCCTTTCACTGTCTGAACCTGTGCTTGACTACAGCAACTTGCTTGCTTTGACTGGCTACATCACACAGAATCCAAAGTATGTGGAGGAAATATACCGTCGCATGGTATTCAACTACCTTACCGACAACAAGGATGACCACTGCAAGAACTTCAGTTACCAGGTTCGTAAGGATTCAAATGGCAAGTTCATCTGGCATCTTGCTCCTGCATACGACCTTACCCTATGCACAGAAGGCTACAATGGTCAGCACGCTACATCTGTCAACTCTACCGGCTACCCTACTCTTCAGGACTTCATAGCCGTTGGGACAAAGATTAAAATGGGCGAGAAGCGTTGCAGGGAAATCTTTGATGAGGTTTATCAGAAATGCGGTGACCTTCTGCTCAATGACATTACAAAGAAATAACAGGAATGGTATAAACATTTTTTACCTTCCAAAAGAAAGAGAGAACTATCACAATGATGGTTCTCTTTTTTTGCACAGCATTGAAGCAATGGCAAAGCACCTATAGGAGCTGTTGTCACTATGCAACTTCAGTAAATCGAGACCATCCGAAACCAGCCGCCTTTTCCATTTCATTGCTGTCCGCTAAAACTCTAAAGAGCACAACTTCCCCGCCCGAAGTCCTGAAATGGGACTCTGGGCTTGTTTTATAAAAAGTAAGCCCCTCTCTAATCACCTGAACCATTTTTGCCCAGTCTTTTTCTGGTTCCTCAAGAAAAGTATAGCAGTTCACATAATACATGAGCATGATTCTTACCATTGATGCCAATCCAGAAAAGCTCCAAGAGCGTTTGATGCGCTTTTTTATGACCATCAGAAGGAGATTGGCTATTAGGGTGCCCCAAATTTGTATCTTGATGGCGTTGGCACTCTCCCCATAGAAGTATTTAAGCGGGGAATTTTGTTTCAACTGCTTGAACAGCAACTCTATTTCCCATCTTTGGCGGTATATGTCGATGATGTCTTCCACCTCCATGGTCATGTCGTTGGTGAGCAACGATATGACTTTCGCCTTTTTCTTCGCAGGATCGACATAGGTGACAATACGGGCCTTGTGTTTGATATTCTCTCCGCCCTTTATATGTTTCCTGAACTCCACGACCTGGACTCTACACTCCATGAGGCCACACGGCAACATGTACATTGTGTCAGAAAGAGTATCATATACAAGATTCTTCTTCATCTTTGTCACGTATGTGACGCCACGATTGGTCAGTTCCTCAAACCTGGCATAGTCTATGTAGGCCCTGTCCATGGCAATGATATCTCCATCGTTATAATTCGCGGGCTTCAGCATAAAGCTGCCATTGGTTGCGGCTGACGTGAACTTGATGTCAGACGGCACGAACTCGTTAGCGTGGATATTGGTGTGCACTTTTATGCCACCCTTCTTTTTCCCGGTCTTGGGATGCCTGCCTACGCCTTTGAAAATGAGGTTGGAAAAAAGGCTTATTGTCGTGGAGTCGATAATCTGTAGGCGGTTGAACCTTGCGGACAGCCGAAGTTTTTGACACAAAGATAATACGACGCATCTGCCTGCGGGCGCACCAGCCCAGAGGTTGTATGAAATGGCAGGGGAAATGTATGAAGTGTGATATCCGTTGTGATTGGAGCCAGGGTGGGCCCCATCCCAACCTTCCCCAACGAAGAATGCGACAAAACCACCCCATCTTCAGTTCCATGGATTTGGTTTTGTCGCATCATCTGTCTTCCCGGATGGTTGTCAGGCCGCGCGATGCTTCCTTTTCCACCACAGGTAATAGCCGCTGATGACGCCGGCTGGTGCTGCGCCTTGCCCCTTACTTCTCATAGAGCTCTATGGGCAGACCGTCGGGGTCGCTGAAGAAGAGGAAGGGCTTGTGGGTGTACTCGTCGGTACGGACGGGCTCGTGGACGATGTGGCGGGCGTCCAGCTCTGCTGCCGCCGCGGCTATGTCGTCGACCTCGAAGGCGAGGTGGCGCAGCCCCGCAGCTTCGGGATAGGAGAGGCGCGCGGGTGGAGTGGGGAAGGAGAAGAGCTCTACGACATAGGTGTCGCCGAGGTAGCAGTCGGCCTTCCATGAGTCGCGCTCGCTGCGATAGTGTTCGCTACGGATTTTGAGCCCGAGCACTTCGGTGTAGAAGCGCTTGGACCGACAGTAGTCGCTACAGATTACGGCTACATGGTGTATGTGGTTGAGTTTCATCTCTTATGAGTTTGTATGTTTGCTGACCATGTTGCCCCCGGCCTGTTGTTTCTCTGGGCTGTATCGGTACACCCTGACCATCTGGCTGTCGCCGCCCAGCAGTTGGCTGCATCGGTTGAGGCGGCCCGTGTCTACAAATCCGCACTTCTGCATGACCCTCCCCGACGCCGGATTGCCCGTGAAGTGGTCGGCGTAGATGTTGTCGAAGTGCATCACGTTGACGCAGTAGTCGACCATGAGCCGCAGCGCCTCGGTGCAGATGCCCCTGTTCCAGTAGGGGCGCCCCAGCCAGTAGCCCACTTCGCAGTCGTGGGTGCCGATGTCGATGTTGCTCATCGCGTGGGTGTAGTAGCCTATGCAGCCGATGGCTTCGCCCGTCTCGCGGAGCACTATCGCCCAGGTCGAGTCGTTGGTGAAGACAGAGCGGATAATCTCCAGGCTCTCTTCGACCGACCGGTGGGCGGGCCAACCGGCTCGCGGCCCCACTTCGGGGTCTGAGGCGTACTTATAGAGCGCCTCGGCGTCGGTCTCCCGCCATCGGCGCAGTAGTATTGTCGCTGTTTCCATATTGTCGTTGATGTGTGGTGTGGGTGAGGGGGCTCTGGCGCCGCCCTCGGTCATTGCGGCTGTAAAGTTACATAGGAAGATTAACACCGCCAAACTATTTGCCTATTTTCTCATCATCCCCAGCCCAGGCCTCACTGTCATGGCGACCGTGGGAGGCGTGGATAGCGGCTCGTAACGTATGACGCGGAGACTCGTAACGTAAGGCGCGGATGCACGTGTCGAACGATACGGATGCTCGTTTCGGACGATACGCGTCAGCCAAGTGGCCCTCGGCGTCGGTGGAGGTCATGAGAAAAGTTGACGGGGTCATGAGAAAAGTCGCGGAGGTCATGATAAAAAACATCGGGGTCATGATATCTGTATTTTAGGTCATGAAAGGAGTGGGCGGGGGCACGAAATATGTGTATGGTGGCATGAAATAAGATATAAAGCCATCAAAAAAGGGCAAAAGCAATCTTGCGGTGGTTGCTTTTGCCCTTTCGGGTTGTTTGCCGATGGCAGGCCTGGTGGGCGCGGGCGCCTTACAGACGGTAGCCCACGCTGAAGGTGAACGAGCGGTTCTTGGAACCGAGGTCCTTGTGCACCTTGGAGAGTCCCAGGTTGTAGCGCGCGTCGAGCACCACGTTCATATACTCGTAGGAGATGCCCACGGGTATGCTGAAGTCGGTCTTGCTGTAGCCGTCCTTGGACTTGTCTTCGTATTCGTTGACCACCTGGCTGTAGGTGCGCACTCCCGTGGTGCGGTTCTGCGTGAAGTCGCAAGTGGTGTAGCCGCTCTTGGCCGAGGTGAGCATGCCCACCTGTACGCCAGCCTTGAGCGCCAGTCCCTGAGCCACATATACATGCGCCATGACGGGCACGGCGATGTAGGTAGTCGTGGTAGAGTAGTCGGTGTAGGCAGTGTACTTGATTTCCTCATCGGTCTCTGCCGGCTCTGCGCGCAGTTCGTCGAAGTCGTGATACTTGCTGCCCAGCGAGGTGTAGACTACGCCCGCCGAGAGCGCCACCTGGTCGGTGAGCTGGTAGAAGGCGTCGGCGCCCACGGCAAATCCGGGCTTGGACTTAGACTTGATGGTACCACCGCGCTCGAGCGTCAGGTCGTTGTCGGTGAGGTTGGCGATGGTCACTCCCACGCGTGGCACGAAGGAGAACGAGCCCTGCTTCTGCTGAGCCAGGGCTGCTGTGGCTATGAGTGCGAGCGCGAGGCTCGTCATGATTTTCTTCATTTCTTATTGCTTGTTAATGGGTTGTGTAATGTCTTGTCAGTTGGCTACCTCTGAGATGAACTTGATGCGCACCAGGCGTATGTTTTCGTCGGTGTAGTCGCCTCCCAGTTCCTCGACGGCTGTGTCGAGGTCGTCGGTGTCGGCCTCCATGAAGTAGTCGAAGATGTCGTCGATGGCGTCGTCGTCCATCACATCGCGCAGGAAGTAGTCGATGTTGAGCTTGGTGCCGCTGTAGACGATGCTCTCTATCTCGTCGAGCAGTTCGTCGAAGTCGAGTCCCATGGCCGACGCCAAGTCGTCGAGTGCTATCTGGCGGTCTATGCTCTGGATAATCTTGACCTTGACCATGCTGTTCTTGGCTACCGTCTTTACGCGTATGTCCTCGGGTCTCTCGATGCCGTATTCTTCGCAGTGTCGTCGTATGAGGTCACAGAATTCGGCGCCATACTTCTTGGCTTTTCCCGCACCCACGCCCTGTATGTTCTGCAGTTCCTGCAGGGTGACGGGATACATGGTCGCCATCTGCTCGAGCGACTGGTCGAAGAAGATGACGTAGGGTGCGAGCCCCAGGCGCTTGGCCACCTTCTTGCGCAGGCTGACGAGCATCTCGTAGAGCTCGGGGTCGAGCGCTGCCATGGCTCCCTGGGCGTCGTCGTCTTCGTATTCGTCCTTGAACTCGGTGTCCATGACCACCATGAAGGAGTGGGGCGACTTGATGAAGCGCCGTCCTGACTGTGTGACCTTGAGCAGTCCGTAGTTTTCCACATCCTTCTTCATGTAGCCGGCTATCATGGCCTGTCGGATGACGGGGTTCCAGAGCTTCTCGTTGAAGTCCTCGCCCGAGCCGAACTCTTCGAGCTCGTTGTGGTGATGGGATACGATGTCGTCGGTGCCTCGGCCCTTGATGAAGTCGATGACATACTCCTGGCGGAAGTTCTCCTTGAGCGCCAGCACCGCCTCGAGGGCTATCACCAGCTGCTGCTGTGCCTCTATCCGCTCTTTGGGGTGCAGACAGTTGTCGCAGTTGCCGCAGTTGTCCTTGTCATATTCCTCGCCGAAGTAGTGGAGCAGTATGCGTCGGCGGCAAACCGACGACTCGGCATAGGCTGCCGTCTCCTGGAGCAGCTGCCGGCCTATGTCCTGCTCGTTGAGGGGTTTGCCCTCCATGAATTTCTCGAGCTTGTGCAGGTCTTTGTAGGAGTAGAAGGCTATGCAGATGCCTTCGCCTCCATCCCGGCCTGCGCGTCCGGTCTCCTGGTAGTATCCCTCCAGGCTCTTGGGTATGTCGTAGTGGAAGACGAATCTCACGTCGGGCTTGTCGATGCCCATGCCGAAGGCTATGGTGGCCACGATGACATCGATGCGCTCCATGAGGAAGTCGTCCTGGGTCTGCGAGCGCGTGGCGCTGTCGAGGCCGGCGTGATAGGGCGCCGCCTTGATGTCGTTGGCCTTGAGTTCGGCAGCCAGTTCTTCTACCGTCTTGCGCGAGAGACAGTAGATGATACCGCTCTTGCCCGGGTGCTTCTTGATAAAGAGCACAATCTGCTTGTTGATCTCCTTGGTCTTGGGCCGCACCTCGTAGTAGAGGTTGGGCCTGTTGAAGGAGCTCTTGTACTCGATGGCGTCCTGTATCTCCAGATTTTTCTTGATATCGCTTCTCACCTTGTCGGTGGCAGTAGCCGTGAGGGCTATCACCGGCGCGTTGCCAATCTTGTTGATGGTGGGTCTGAGGTTGCGGTACTCGGGTCGGAAGTCGTGTCCCCACTCCGAGATGCAGTGGGCTTCATCGATGGCATAGAACGAAATCTTGAACGACTTGAAAAACTCCAGGTTCTCGGGCTTGTTGAGCGACTCGGGAGCCACATAGAGCAGCTTGGTCTGGCCGTTGCGCACGTCATTCATCACCTGTGTGGTCTGCGCCTTGGTGAGCGACGAGTTGAGGTAATGGGCCAGTCCGTTGTGCTCGCTGATGCCATTGAAGGCGTCTACCTGGTTTTTCATCAGGGCGATGAGTGGCGACACGACGATGGCAGTGCCCTCCATGAGGAGCGACGGCAGCTGGTAACACAGGCTCTTGCCTCCGCCGGTGGGCATGAGCACAAAGACGTTGTGCCCCGCCATGAGCGAGCGGATAATGGCTTCCTGGTCGCCTTTGAACGAGTCAAAGCCGAAATAGTGCTTTAGTTTTTCCGAAAGATTTATGTTGTCTGTCATATTGATATAAAGCAGTTTTCTTTCTCCAAGGAACTGGGGTGGGGGAGATAGAATTACTGATAATTATATATCTGATGACGGTGGGGCTGCCCGGGGCGGTCCCACCGGGCAGATTACTGGGCTTCCTGCTTCTGGAAATTGGATTTCTCCATCTGTTCCTTGGCGTAGGCGAGGGTGACCTCGAATGTCTTGGTACGCTTGGAGGGCAGCTCGAACATGGCGTCCATCATGATGGCTTCGACGATGGAGCGCAGTCCGCGTGCGCCCAGCTTGTACTCTACCGCCTTGTCGACGATGTAGTTGAGCGCCGCCTGGTCGAAGGTGAGCTCAATGCCGTCGATGGCCATCAGCTTGATGTACTGCTTGACTATCGAGTTCTTGGGCTCTACGAGGATGCGCTCCAGGGCGGGCTTGTCGAGGGGATTGAGGTGGGTGAGCACGGGCAGGCGTCCGATAATCTCGGGGATGAGTCCGAACGACTTGAGGTCCTGCGGCGTGACATACTGTATGAGGTTGTTCTTGTCAATGCGTGCCACGTTCTGCACCGAGTTGTATCCCACCACGTGGGTGTTCATGCGCTGGGCTATCTTGGTCTCGATGCCGTCGAAGGCTCCACCGCAGATGAACAGGATGTTGCGCGTATCGACATGGATGTAGTCCTGGTCGGGATGCTTGCGGCCTCCCTTGGGCGGCACGTTGACCATAGTGCCTTCGAGGAGCTTGAGCAGACCCTGCTGCACGCCCTCGCCGCTCACGTCGCGGGTGATGCTGGGGTTGTCGCTCTTGCGGGCTATCTTGTCTATCTCGTCGATGAAGACGATGCCGCACTCGGCCTTGGCCACATCGTAGTCGGCCACCTGGAGGAGTCGTGAGAGGATGCTCTCGACATCTTCGCCCACGTATCCGGCTTCGGTAAATACGGTAGCATCGACGATGGTGAAGGGCACGTTGAGCAGATGGGCTATGGTGCGCGCCAGCAGCGTCTTGCCGGTACCTGTGCTGCCCACCATCATGATGTTGCTCTTCTCGATTTCCACTCCGTCGTCGTCGATGTGCTGCTGCAGTCGCTTATAGTGATTGTAGACAGCCACGGAGAGGAATCGCTTGGCGTCGTCCTGGCCTATGACATACTGGTCGAGGTACTCCTTGATTTTGCGGGGCTTGGGTATCTCCTTGAGGGTGAAGGCGTCGGTGGGTTTCTTGTTGGCGGCTGCGCTGCCATAGGCTCCGGTCGACTCGGCTATCTCGTAGGCTTGCTTGGCGCAGTCGTCGCAGATGAAGCCGTGAAGCCCCGAGATGATGAGGTTGACCTGGCTCTCGTCGCGGCCGCAGAAACTACATACTTTCTTCTTAGCCATTCTTCTTGCGTGTTAATATAGTGTCTATCATGCCATAGTCCTTGGCCTCCTGGGCAGTCATCCAGTAGTTGCGGTCACTGTCCTGCCATACCTTGTCGTAGGGCGTGTGTGAGTGCTCACTGATAATGGTGTAGAGTTCCTTCTTGAACTTCTGAATCTCCTTGGCCTCAATCTCGATGTCGGACGCCTGTCCCTGTACTCCGCCGAGGGGCTGGTGAATCATCACACGGCTGTGGGTGAGTGCCTGTCGCTTGCCCTCGGTTCCGGCTGTGAGCAGCACGGCAGCCATCGAGGCAGCCATGCCGGTGCAGATGGTGGCTACGTCGCTCGAGATAAACTGCATGGTATCATAGATGCCCAGTCCGGCTGTGACGCTGCCGCCGGGGCTGTTGATGTAGATGGAGATATCCTTCTCTGGGTCGGTAGAGTCGAGGTAGAGCAGCTGGGCCTGCAGGGTGTTGGCGGTATAGTCGTCAATCTCGGTACCGAGGAAGATGATGCGTTCCATCATGAGTCGTGAGAATACGTCCATCTGGGTGACATTGAGCTGGCGCTCTTCCAGAATATAGGGATTGATGTACTGTGCCTGCGACTTGATGACATCATCGAGTGCCATGCCGTTAATGCCTAAATGCTGGGTGGCATACTTGCGAAAATCTCTATTCATGATAATAATAATATATGTAATGAATGAAAACAAAGAGAGGTTGCCTACTCTTTTATGCATTGTTCTAAGAACAAAGATACATAAAAAAGTTGACAACCTCCTTATCTTTAAGAAGTTTTTTTTTAATTTCTTTTTATGCGTCGAGTTTGTTGAATTCGTCGAGGGTCACTTCCTTGACGTTGAGCTTGACAACGCCCTTGAGTTTCTCGGTGAGCTTGCGGTCGATGGCGCGCTCTACAAACGACTGGATGTGCTCCTGCTTCTTGAGCATCTCGGTGGCGTAGTTGTCCAGGTACTCGTCGGGCACATTGTTCATGCCGTACTGTGCAAACTGGGCGCGGGCAGCCTCCTTGGCAGTCTCCTTGACGTCGTTGTCGTCAATCTTGATTTCCTGGGCGGCAACCAGCTTCTCTCTGATGAGGTGCCATGTCAGCTCGTTGATGCTGGCTTCGTAGTTCTTCTCTACAAACTCCTCACCCTTGTCCTTGTTGTTGGCGAGCATGATGCGCTTGAGCAGGGCGTCGGGGAACTCGAGCTTGCCGACCTTCTTCTCGCAGTGCTTGCGCACGTCCATGAGGAAGCGGAAGTCGGTGTTGACCTCAAACTGAGCCTTGAGGTTCTCGGCAATCTTGGCGCGGAATGCAGCCTCGTCGGCCACGTTGCCCTCGCCGTATACGCGGTCGAAGAGCTCCTGATTAACCTCGTGCTTGGTAAAGTGGTTGATTTCCTTGACCTGATAGCTGAAGTCGCCGGTGTGCTCGGCTACCTCCTTGCGGTCTATCTTGAGGAGTGAGGAAACCTCGGCGTCGTTCTCGGGATAAGCCTTGCGGGGAGAGAAGGTCACTACATCGCCGGGCTTAACGCCGTCGAAGAGGTTCTTCTGGTCCTCGACCTTGATGTAAGAAGGCATAATTATGGCGTCCTCGACTACGATGCCGCCTTCCTTGGTGTTGCCAGCCTCGTCGAGCTCGCGCAGTTCGCCCTTGAGGGTGTCGTTCTCCTCGTAGTGGTCGCCGGGAGCATAGCTGCCAGCCTGTGAAGCGAACATATCTACCTGACGGTCGATGAGCTCGTCGTCAACCTTGAGCTGGTAGTAGTCTACCTTGTCGCGGCCTGTGAGTTCGCACTTGAACTCGGGGGCGATGGCGATGTCGAACTTGAAGGTGTAGGGACCGTCCTTCTCGAGGTCCTGGGGCTCCTGTGACTCTGATGCCATGGGCTCGCCCAACATCTGGATGTTATTGTCCTTGATGTACTTCTGCAGCTGCTCGCCTACCAACTTGTTGATGGCGTCCATCTTGACGCTCATACCAAACTGGCGCTTGATGAGGCTTAATGGGGCCTTACCTGGGCGGAAGCCGGGGATATTGGCCTTCTTGCGATAGTCTTCGATTGTCTTGTTGACATCCTTCTTGATGTCTGCCTCTTCAACCACGAGGGTGAGCAGACCGCTTACTTTGTCAGGGTTTTCAAATGAAATATTCATCTCTGATACTATTTATAAATTTTTGATTTTCCGAATGAGTCGCAAAATTACTCATTTTTAGCGACATTACCTAATAATCTTGTGGAAAAGTGCATCCGCGGGCGGCTGGCGGCCGTCTGCAGATGGGTTTAGTCGCGGTGCATGGCTGCCGCGGCCGCTGCTGCCTGCTCGTCTTCCTCGGTGGGGGTGAAGCGGGTCAGCTGGAAGTTGTCGGTGAGGTAGTTTTTGCGCACCACGGGGTTTGACGCCAGCTCTTCGGGCTTTCCGCTGAAGAGAATCTTACCCTCGAAGAGCAGGTAGCCACGGTCGATGATGGCCAGGGTATCGCGCACGTTGTGGTCGGTGATGAGTATGCCGATGTTGCGGTACTTCAGTCGCCACACGATGTGCTGGATGTCGGCCACAGCCACGGGGTCTACGCCGGCAAACGGCTCGTCGAGCATCACAAACTTGGGGTTGATGGCGAGGCAACGGGCAATCTCGGTGCGGCGGCGCTCGCCACCCGAGAGTTGGGTTCCCATATTCTTGCGCACCTTGGTGAGGCGGAACTCCTTGATGAGGCTTTCGAGCTCTCTAAGCTGCTCTTCATGGCTGAGCTGCGTCATCTCGAGCACGGCCATGATATTGTCTTCCACGCTCATCTGGCGGAACACGCTGGCCTCCTGGGGCAGATATCCTATGCCTGCCCGGGCGTGCTTGTAGACGGGGTAGTTGGTGATGTCGATGTCGTTGAGGCTTACGCGGCCCTCGTTGGGCACTACCAGACCGGTGGTCATATAGAACGAGGTGGTCTTGCCTGCACCGTTGGGTCCGAGCAATCCCACGATTTCTCCTTGCTTCACATGGAAGTCGACCTTGTTGACCACCGTGCGCTTGCCATATCTTTTTACAAGACCCTCTGTACGGAGGGTCATCACCATGTTGTCTGTATCGGCCATAAATAGCTATTGTTTATCGTGCAAAATTACAAAAAAATAAGACAATTACACTGAGAATACTAAAAAACTATTATATACATGGTAGTTTTTTGACCTTTTTTGGTTACTTTTGCAACGTAAAACGGACATTAAGCCTATGTTGATAATCAAATTGTTAAAGAAATATCTCACCACTTTCGGCAAATACCTCATCCTGATGGGGCGCTCGTTCAGCGTGCCCGAGCGGATGCGCATGTTTGCCAAGCGGTATATCAAGGAGATGTCGCAGTTGGGCGTAGACTCGATACCCATCGTGCTGCTTATCTCCTTCTTCATCGGCGCCGTAATCTGCATACAGATGAAGGTGAATATCCAGAGCCCCTGGATGCCGCGCTGGGTGTCGGGCTATACCACCCGCGAGATTATGCTGCTCGAGTTTTCGAGCTCCATCATGTGTCTCATCCTCTCGGGCAAGGTGGGCTCCAACATCGCCTCTGAGTTGGGCACCATGCGCGTGACCCAGCAGATAGACGCCCTCGAGATTATGGGCGTCAACTCGGCCTCGTTTCTCATCCTGCCCAAGATAGCAGGCCTGATGACGATGATGCCCACCCTGGTAGTCTGCTCCTCGGCGATGGGCATCGTGGGTGCTTATGGCACAGCCTATATCGGGCATCTCCTGCCGCCCGATGACCTGACCTTAGGACTGCAACACGCCTTCAATCCATGGTTTGTATGGATGAGTATCATCAAGAGTACCTTCTTTGCCTATATCATTGCCAGCGTGTCGTCGTTCTTCGGCTACACCGTCGAGGGCGGCTCGGTCGAGGTGGGCAAGGCCAGCACCGACGCCGTGGTGTGCAGTTCGGTACTCATCCTCTTTTCCGACGTTTTCCTTACCCAAATCCTGAGTTGATATGATAGAAGTCAAGAATCTTACCAAGTCCTTTGGCGACAAGACCGTACTGCGTGGCATCAATGCCCGCTTTGAGACCGGCAAGACCAACCTCATCATCGGCCAGAGCGGTTCGGGCAAGACGGTGCTGATGAAGAACCTCGTGGGACTGCTGCACCCCACCTCGGGAGAGGTGCTCTACGACGGGCGCGACTTCGTGGGCATGACCAAGCGCGAGCAGGTGATGATGCGCCGTGAGATGGGCATGATTTTCCAGGGCGCCGCACTCTTTGACTCGATGTCTGTGAGAGACAATGTGCAGTTCCCACTCGATATGTTTTCCTCGCTCAACTATGCCGACCGCGTGCGCCGTGCCGAGGAATGCCTTGACCGTGTCAACCTGGTGGAGGCAGCCAACAAGTATCCCGACGAAATCTCGGGAGGTATGCAGAAGCGTGTGGCGATTGCCCGAGCCATCGTGCTCAATCCCAAATACCTCTTCTGCGACGAGCCCAACTCCGGCCTGGACCCCCAGACGTCGCTCGTGATAGACCATCTGCTCTCCGACATTACCCACGAGTATGGCATCACCACCATCATCAACACCCACGATATGAACTCAGTGATGGGTATCGGCGAGAATATCATCTTTATATATAAAGGTACGAAGGAGTGGCAGGGAGTGAGCGCCGACATCATGGGCTCGACCAATGAGCGGCTTACCGACTTCATCTTTGCCAGTGACCTGCTCAAGAAGATGAAGCGCACCGAGATGCAAGGCTGAACCAGCTGACTCGGACTCGATAGAAAGCGAAAAGGGCAAATCTGCGGATTTGCCCTTTTCGCGTATATGCAGTGCAGTGACCAGCGTGTCAGCGCCCGGCCATCACTCGGAGCTCCTTGACGAAGCGGCGGTAGAAGAGTATGCCGGCAATGGTAAGACCTATGGGGAAGGCGGTCCAGATGCCGTATATGCCCCAGCCTGCGATGAAGCCCAAGACATAGCCCACAGGCAGATTGATGCAGAAGTAGGCGATGAAGGCGTAGTACATCATCGGCTTCACGCAGGCTATGCCGCGCAAGGCGTTGGCGTAGATGTACTGCATGCCGTCGCCAAACTGGTAGATGACGAGTATCCATATCAGATGCGCCACCGTGAGGCACGCCTCGTCGTTGTCGGTGAAGATGAAGCCGATGTCGTGGCGGAAGAGGATGATGGGCAGACTCACCACGGCAGAGAAGACCAGCAGCATGCGAAAGCCGTCGGCCGCGCAGCATCGCATGGCGTCATACTCCTTCTGCCCCATGAAGTAGCTGATGCGGATGGATATGGCTGAGGCCATGCCCGATAGCACCAGGTAGAACAACTGGGAGATGGTAATCATTATCTGGTGAGACGCCAGTGGAATGGTGCCCAGCCAGCCCACCATCACACAGCTCAGCGTGAAGGCAGCCGACTCGGTGCCCAACTGCAGCGCCACGGGCCAGCCCAGACGGTTCATCTCTACAAAGTCGGCACGCGTCAAGGTACTCTGCTTCAGGCTCTGGCGGTAGCGGACATAGCCTCTGCCGGTGAAGAATATCACCACGAGGGCTATCGACATCACCACGCGCGATCCCATGGTGGAGATACCGGCTCCGAGCAACCCCAGTTCGGGGAAGGGACCTACGCCGTAGATGAGCAGCCAGTTGAAGAGGATGTTGACCACGTTGCCGCCAATCATTACCCACATCGGCACCTGTGTGCGGGTGATGCCGTCGAAGAACTGCTTCAGGGTATTGAACATGCCCACGAAGGGGATGCTCACCAGATTGACTAGGAAGTAGGGGCGGATGATGGGCAGCAGCTCCTCGGGCTGGCCGATGTTGTGCAGGTTCAGGTAGAGCAGCATCATCATTGCCATGAGCAGCAGCCCCACCACCATGTTGGCCACTATCGAGTTCTTCACCTTCTGCCCGATTTCGTCGGTGCGGCCCATGCCGAAGAGTCGGCCCACGATGGGGGTAAGTCCGTAAGAGAAACCGAGATAGAAAAGCAGTCCCAGGGTGAAGATGTTGTTGACCAGTCCGGCTGCACCCAGCTCGATGGTGCTGTGGTGGCCTATCATCAGCGTGTCGGCAAAGCCGAGGATGATGGTGCCCAACTGTCCGATGACGATGGGCACTCCTATTTCCAAGAGGGGTCTATAATGGTGTCGTTGTGTCTGTTGCATTCTTGATTTTCGTTTTGCTTGTTTTCGTTTACGGTCTTGTCACGTTGAGGGTGCCGGTCAGCCTGATGTCCTTTGACGAGGCGCCCACCATCAGGGTGAAGTCGCCCGGCTCGACCACGAAGCGCATGTCCTTGTCCCAGAGCGCCAGGTCGGCAGGCCCGAGCCTGAATGTCACCATCTGGCTTTCGCCCGGCTTGAGGCTGATACGCTCGAAGCCACGCAACACCTGGGTATAGGTAGTCACCGTGCTGACTTCATCGCGCACATAGAGCTGCACCACCTCGTCGCCTTCGCGCAAGCCCACATTCTTGACCTTTGCCGTCACGGTCACGCTGTCGGTGGGCAGCATCGTGGAGCGCGAGATGACAAGGTCTGAGTATTCAAAGCGCGTGTAGCTCAGTCCGTGGCCAAAGGGGAAGAGGCTGCCCCAAAGCGAAGACTTGTTCTCGACGTCTGAGCCGGGCTTGAAGGGGAAGGCGTAGGGTATCTGGCCCACGGTGCGGGGCGTGGTACAGGTGAGGCGGCCTCCGGGATTATAGGCGCCGAAGATGACCTCAGCCACAGCCTGTCCGCCATACTCTCCGGGGAAGCAGGCATTGATGATGGCTGGCACGTGACGGGCGGCATAGTTGACGGTGGTAGCCCTGCCCGCCATCAGCACCAGCACCACAGGGCGGCCCGTAGCCACAATCTCTCTGAGCAGCTGTTCCTGACGGCCGGGCAGATTGAGCGTAGTGCGCGAGTTGCCTTCGCCCACGGTCTTGTCGTCATCGCCCAGCACCACGATTACCGCCTCGGCGTCGCGTGCCACGCTGACGGCAGAGTCCATCATGAGCCTCTCGTCGCGGGTCATCTCAAAGTCACACACCTCGCTCTCGGGATAGTGGGGGTCGCGTATCTCGCAGCCCTTGGCATAGACCACCTCGGCCTGGGGCAGCAGCTGTCTTACGCCGTCGACCACCGACACCACGTCGGCACCCGCAGGACCGTAGCGGCTTATGGGGCGGGCGTCGGCATTGGGACCTATCACCGCCACACGCTTCATCTGCGCGCTGAGGGGCAGGGTAGCGCTGTCGTTCTTGAGCAGCACCATCGACTGGCGGGCTGCGTCGAGCGCCAGCTGGCGGTGGGGCTCGCTGTGCACGATGCGGTCTACGCGGACGGCGTCGCCACGGTAGGGCTGGTCGAAGAGCCCCAACCAGAACTTCACCCTCAGCACCTCGCCCACGCGCTCGTCGAGCGTCTCGCGGCTTATCTTGCCGCTCGCCACAGCCTGGCGCAGAGGCGTGATAAACTCCGAGGGCTGGGTAAACTGTGTGCGCACGTTGAGACCGGCGTTGACAGCCAGTGCGCAGGCGTCTTCATAGGAAGCAGCCACATGGTGCTTGGTGTAGAGAAACTCGAGGGCTTCGCTGTCAGACACCACGTAGCCCTTGAAGCCCCATTCGTGGCGCAGTATGTCGGTGAGAAACCGGCGGCTGCCAGTGATGGGCTCGCCGTTGTAGTCGTTGTACGAACTCATCACACCCAGCGCGCCGGCCTCAGCTATGGCCTTGCGGAAGGGTTCGAGGTAGAGGGTGCGCATTTCGCGCTCGCCCACATGGGGATCGGTGCGGGTGTTGCCGTCGCGGCCTCCCACCGGGATGGAGTACACGGCAAAGTGCTTGGGGGTAGCCACCAGCCCGTGGGCTTGCAGTCCGATGACCATCTGCTTGCCCAGTTCGCCCACGAGATAAGGGTCTTCGCCATACGACTCCACGCAGCGGCCCCAGCGGGGGTCTTGGGCTATGTCGAGTATAGGCGAGTAGATGTTGGTGTAGCCCAGCGCTACGGCTTCCTTGGCTTCTGCGTCGGCTATCTGCCTTATCAACTGTCGGTTCCATGTGCTTCCCTGACCTGTCTGGTTGGGGAAGTAGGTGGCGCGATAGTGGCAGAGACCGCGTATGCCCTCGTTGGTGAAGTCGACGGGGATGCCCAGTCGGGTCTGTTCGACAAACCAGCGCTGCACGGCGTGGAGGGCGTCGATATGTCGCTTGAAGGGGAAGGCGTATTGGGCTCCGAAGCGGCCCACGCCGTTGTGCTGCTCGTCGATGTTGCCGATGCCGTCTTTCCACACCTCGTTCTTCCATCCCTCGGTGGGCAGGGCGTCGGCGAGCACGCGCCCTGAGCCATAGAGCGTAGCCAGCTGGCAGGTCTTTTCCTCTATGGTCATCTGCTGCAGCAGGTCGGCCACGCGGGCATCAATCGGTGCGCGGCTGTCTTCATAGACATCCATGCGCCCGTTCTTGTTGAAGTCTATCCAACCTTTGTGGTAGATGCGCTGGGCTTCTGCGTGCTGTCCAGACAGAAGCGCCAGCATCAGCGCCAGCGCTACAAGGACAGTGCGCCGGCTCTTGTACATAGTTTGTTTTGTCATATATAGTCAGTCCATTGTCGGGCTGATGTGCAGCAACCCTCCCGGGCGCGTTCAGCCGCTATATATATAAAAGGTATCTCGCGCGAGGCGATGCCGTCAGCCCCGATGGCGCTTGCGGGCACAGTCGGGGCAGATGCCTTTGACCATGTAGTCGATGGTAGAGACCCAGAAGCCGTCGGGCACATCTATCTTGGGTATGGCCACATGGTCCAGACAGAATGTCTTGCGACACTCCTCGCAGTAGAAATGGGCGTGGCGGTCGTCGTCGACGTCATGATGGTGGCTGCGGCAAAGCTCGTATTTCACCTCGCCGTTGCCACCCTCGATGGCGTGTACCAGCTGGCGCTTGTAGAATTCGGCCAGGGCGCGGTAGATGCCCGACTTGTCGATGGTGACGATGCTGGCTTCGAGTTCGCTCATCGACATGGGTCTGCCAGCCCGGTCCAGTGCCTCGGCTATCACGATGCGGTTGGCTGTGGCTCTGATGCCGTGCTTGGCGAGCATCTGTGCATAGTCGTCCGGTTTCATCTGCGAGGTAGGGTGGTTAGCGTTCAAACTCCAGAGTGCCGAAGAAGTCGGGACGGTGGAAGTTGGGCGAAGGCAGGTCTATGCGGTTCCACGACAGGAAGTGGGGAGTCTGCAGCTTGTCGCCACACTTGTAGAAGTTGGCTTTCATGCGGGCTCCGTCGAGAGTGGCTATCTGTGAGTGGAAGGCTGTGCCTGTTGGTATGATGAGCGCCATGTGCCATGTGGTGGGCTCGATGCGCTCGGCAAATGGTGCGCGTCCCAGCGACGACCAGCGGCTTATGGCGTTGAGCACCTCGGCGGGAGCGGCCTCGCGGGCCTCGCGGGTCTCGCCGCAACCCACCAGCACCGTGCCGGCACAGTTGGTCTCTACATTATAATACACGTTGCCGCCCTCGGGCTGGAAGAAGAATTCGCAGCAGCTGTCTTCCCACACGCGGCCGTTGTCGTGGGGAGCCACGGCGGCCACCGACTGCTCGCTTACGCGGTATTCTATCAGCACGGCATCGCCCTTGTGGGCTATACGAAACTCTACCTTGGGGGCATAGGGATAATCGGCAGCCCAGTCTACGCAGTCGATGGGCTGGAACTCCACTCCCTGGGCGTCGAGCAGTGCCGGAACATCCTCGGCACGAGCCACGCTGGTGGCTATCTTCTTTACACTGAGATGTTTCATATCTTTCTTCGGGTTATTTACACTGGTTGATGAAGTCGCGCATGTATTGCTGCTGAGCATATACTTCGCGGAAGAGCTGCAACTGGTTGCGAGTGCGCACCAGATTATGCTCAGGATACTTAATTTTGTAATATGTGTCGCCATTGATGTAGTCGGTGAGGAATCTTACGCATTGCATGTAGGGGAAGAGGGCAACGGCGTAGGGCAGATTGTCGCGCTCTGCCGGGGTGAGGAATGTGGCCGACTCGAGATAGCCTCGGGTGAAGGCTTCGAAGATGTCGCGGCGGAAGGCTACGCGCTCGATGGCAGGGTCGTCCTCGGCCACGGCGTTGGCACCGGTGCGCAGGAAGTCGCCATAGTCAGAGAAGACAAAGCTGGGCATCACCGTGTCAAGGTCGATGACGCAGAGCACGCGGCCGTCTTCGTCGAACATCATGTTGTTGACCTTGGTGTCGCAGTGGCAGATGCGCTTGGGCAGCACACCGTCTCTCCCCATCTGCTCGGCCTTGCACATCTCCTCGGCATGGGTCTCCAGCTCGTCCACCATGTCCTTGACCTCAGCCAGACGGCCTACGGGGTCTTGGGCCACGGCGTCGCGCAGCTGGCGCATACGCAGTTCCATATTGTGGAAGTCGGGGATGGTCTCGCCTAAGGGCTCGTCGAGGTCCACCAACATGGCTTCAAAGAGGCCGAAAGCCTTGCCGGCATAGTAAGAGTATTCGGGGTTGACGGCCTCGAAGGTCTTGGCACGGGGGATGAACACCATCACGCGCCAGTAGCGGTCGGCATCGTCGTGCCAGTAGGTCTTGCCCTCGGCGGTGGGCACAAAGCGCAGCACGCGGCGGTCTATGTCGTCGGCACCTTCGGCCTCGAGCTTGCGGCGTATGTGGGCGGTCACTGCCTCGATGTTGTGCTGCAGCAACTCTACATCCTGGAAGATGGCGTTGTTGATGCGCTGCAGCACGTAGTCGGGCGCATCGCCTTCGGTCGTCACCTTGTAGGTGTCGTTTATCAGTCCGTTACCCAAGGGAGCCACCGCGATGACGGGCGCCTCGACCTCAAATTGAGCTACAATAGCTTTCAGTTCTTTTTCGTCCATGTCTTCATGATTTGTAATTGCTACAAAATTACGACATTATTTCTCCAATGCCAAATATTTCAACCACTATCTCTTCTGCCGTCCTCGTAAAAACCGCCGCAGCCCGCTCTCCGGCCCCGCCGGTGGCGACGATGAGCATGTCGGTGGCAATGACGGGTAGGGCTGTGCGGCGAGGAATGGCCGTAGCGAGGCGGGATGGCGCCGCCACCGTCTTCAAGTCTGTTGCAAGTCGCGAAACGGTGAAATCATGGTTTGCCGTCATCATTGCAGTCCGCGCATCGGTCAATTCGCAGCCTGCAATGCAGATAAATGTCGTCTCGGGCGTGTTTGCAACCCGGTTGCATGCGAAACCTCGTACCTTTGTCGCCGTAAACATTAAAAGCAATACTGTATGTCACATCATCATCACCATCATCATAATGGTTCTCGTCGCAAGGTGGCTCTTATCCTTGCGGCATCGTTGCTGCTTGCTGTCGCAGCGTGGGTAGAGCATGCGCTGGCGCTGCCCACCTGGCAGCTGCTGCTGGTCTATCTGGTTCCCTATCTGCTCGTGGGCGCGTCGACGCTGCGCGAGGCAGCCGAGGGCATAGTGCATGGACGCGTGTTCAATGAAGACTTTCTGATGGCAGTCGCCACCATCGGTGCCCTCGCCATCGGGTTCATGCCCGGCGCCGACACCGAGTTTGCCGAGGCGGTCTTTGTGATGCTCTTCTTCCAGGTGGGCGAGCTCTTTGAGGGCTACGCCGAGGGCCGCAGCCGCGACAGCATTGCCCATCTCGTAGAGGTGCGCCCCGATACCGCCCATGTGGAGCGCAGAGGGGCGGTGGAGACCGTTGCGCCCGATGAGGTGGCTGTGGGCGAGACCATCGTGGTAAGCCCCGGCGAGCGCGTGCCTCTCGACGGCGTCATCCTCTCTGGCCAGGCTTCGCTCAACACGGTGGCTCTCACCGGCGAGAGCATGCCGCGCGATGTCGGCGAGGGCGACGAGATAGTCTCTGGCTGCATCAATCTCTCGGGTGTGCTCCAGGTTCGTACCACCCGCTCGTTTGGCGAAAGCACCGTGTCGCGTATCATCCATCTTGTCGAGAGCGCCAATGAACAGAAGTCGCGCAGCGAGTCGTTTATCTCCCGCTTTGCCCGTGTCTATACCCCCATCGTGGTCATCTCTGCCGTCATGCTGGCTGTGGTTCCGCCCCTCTTCCTTGGCGGCATGGCAGTCTTCGCCCAGTGGCTCCACCGGGCCCTCATATTCCTCGTCGTGTCGTGTCCCTGTGCGCTGGTCATCAGCGTGCCTCTCACCTTCTTCGGCGGACTTGGCGGGGCGTCGCGTCGCGGCATACTCATCAAGGGCAGCAACTACATGGACACCCTGGCGCGGCTCCACACCGTAGTCTTCGACAAGACGGGCACCCTCACCCACGGCGAGTTCTCGGTGGTGGCAGTCCATCCCGAGAAATGCGACGAGCGCGAACTGCTGCATCTCGCCGCCCATGTCGAACACTATTCCACCCACCCCATAGCGGCGGCGCTGCGCGAGGCTTTCCCCAGTGAGGCCACCGACGGATGCCGCGTCGAGGCGGTCGAGGAACTGAGCGGTCGGGGCATCCGTGCACGGGTAGACGGTCGCATCGTGTGCGTGGGCAATGCCAAGATGATGGGCGACCTGGGCGTGGAGTGGCACGATTGCCATCTCGTGGGTACCATCATCCATGTGGCTATCGACGGGCGCTATGCCGGACACATCGTCATCAACGACCGCGTCAAGGCCGACAGCCCTCAGGCTGTGGCAGACCTCAAGGCTCTGGGAGTGGGTCATACCGTGATGCTCACGGGCGACCGCGAGGCTGTGGCTGCCGATGTGGCGCGCCAGACTGGCATCGATGAGTATCATGCCCAATTGCTGCCTATCGACAAGGTGTCTCACGTGGAGCGTCTGCTGGCTGCGGCTCCACGGGGTGCCACTCTGGCGTTTGTGGGCGACGGCATCAACGACGCCCCCGTGCTCAAGCGTGCCGATGTGGGCATCGCCATGGGAGCCTTGGGCAGCGATGCCGCGATAGAGGCAGCCGACGTGGTGCTCATGGACGACTCGCCCGCCAAGATAGCCACTGCCGTGCGCATCTCGCGGCGCACCATCGCCATAGCCCATCAGAACGTGTGGTTTGCCATAGGTGTCAAGGTGGCAATCCTTGCTCTCGCCACCGTAGGGTTGGGCACCATGTGGATGGCGGTCTTCGCCGATGTGGGCGTCACCGTGCTGGCTGTGCTCAACGCCATGCGCGCCCTCGTGGTTGGCCGCGCCCGGTAGCTGCAGGGCTCCCTGGCTGTGCGCAATGTGTTATAGGGAACAGCGCAGGAAACCTGCCTGAACATAATGGGCCCAAGTCAACGCGCAGCAACGGTCTGCGGCGTCGTGCGGGCCATGGCGGTTGGACGGTGAGTCTCTTCGCCTGACATGAGAAATCCCCATAGTCGCCCTGGGTGGGTGGCTATGGGGATTGATGTTATTGCTGTCAGCCTGGACGGCAGTGATTACTTGCTGAACTTCTCTACCTGCTGACGTATCAGCTCCTGGTCGTCGAAGTAGTTGATCTGCATGGCTGCGCGCACTTCGTCCATGGTCTTAGCGGCGGTTTCGCGTGCGGCCTCCGAGCCCTTCTTGAGGATGTTGAATATCTCGGGGATATCCTGCTCCCACTCGTGGCGACGGGTGCGGATGGGGTCGAGCATCTTGTTGATTACGCTGTTGAGGAACTTCTTGCAGGTGCCGTCGCCGATACCTCCCTGCACATACTGCTGCTTCAGGGCTTCGAGGTTCTCAAACTCGGGCCAGAACTCGGCAAAGTCTTCGTCGGTGCTGAAGGCTTCGAGGTATGTGAATACGGCGTTGCCCTCGAGGTGGCCGGGCTCTTCCATGCTCATACGAGGCTCGCCGTTGGACATCTTCTTGACCTTTTTCCATACAGTTGCCGCATCGTCGCTCAGATAGATACAGTTGCCGAGGCTCTTGCTCATCTTTTCCTTGCCGTCGGTACCGGGCAGGCGTCTGCATACGGCCTGCTCGGGCAGCAGGATATTGGGTTCGACGAGCACCTCGCCGTAGGTCTGGTTGAAGCGGCGCACCAGCTCGCGTGTCACCTCGAGCATGGGCTCCTGGTCTTCGCCTGCGGGCACGGTGGTAGCCTTGAAGGCGGTGATGTCGGCGGCCTGAGAGACAGGGTAGCAGAAGAAGCCGAGGGGGAGATTGGCCTCAAAGTTGCGCATCTTGATTTCGGTCTTAACCGTAGGGTTGCGCTGCACGCGCGACACGCTGATGAGGTTGGAGAGATAGGTGGTGAGCTCGGCGAGCTCGGGTATCTGGCTCTGGATGAAGAGCGTGCACTTCTGTGGGTCGAGTCCACATGAGAGATAGTCGAGCGCCACCTCTATGATATTCTGTCTTATCTTCTCGGGGTTGTCGGCATTGTCGGTGAGCGCCTGCACGTCGGCCATGAACACGAACATGCGTTCATAGTCGCCTGCGTTTTGCAGCAACACCCTTCTGCGGAGTGAGCCGATGTAGTGTCCCAAGTGTAATTTGCCGGTGGGACGGTCGCCGGTAAGAATGATTTTTCCCATTGTCGTTATGTGATATTCTTAGAGTTACTAATCCATGATGCCTATAAATCGCAGCACGTCGTTGAGGTTGGCTACGACCATGAGGAGTACGAGTATGCCTATGCCGATGTATTCAGCCCATATCATGAAGTTTTCCGAGGGCTTGCGGCGGGTTATCATCTCGTAGAGCAGGAACAGCACGTGTCCTCCGTCGAGTGCGGGGATGGGCAGGAGGTTCATGAAGGCGAGGATGATACTCAGGAAGGCGGTCATCATCCAGAACATGTGCCAGTCCCAAGTCGGGGGGAAGAGGCTGCCGATGGCGCCAAATCCACCGAGGCTCTTGACGCCATCGGTCGAGAATACGTACTTCATGTCGTTGACATAGCCCTTGAGAATGTTGATGCCGTAGCGTGTACCTGCGGGGAAACTCTCAAAGAAGCCATACTCTACCTTGACGGGCTCGTAGTAGGAGAGGAGCGAGGTGAGGCCTACGCCCATCTTCATCTCGGGGGTGAGCACCAGCTGGGTCTCCACGGTGTCCTTGGCGTTGGCGTAGGTGATGTTTACGGTGCGCAGAGCGAGGCTGTCGCTGCCGGTCTTGGCGTCTTCGAGCTTCTTGTTCAGCCCGGCCATGATGTCCTGAAACTCGTTCCATGTCTCAATCCTGGTGCCGTTGAGGGCGATGATGCGGTCGCCTTTGGCTATTCCTGCCTTCTGCGCGGGAGAGCCTTTCTCGGTGAGTGCCACCTCTGAAGGGATGAAGGGGGCGACAAACCGTGGCGACTGCTTGATCATATCGAGCAGATTGAGATTGCCGGGGAGGTGAAGGCTGATGTGTTTGCCGTCGCGGATGATGTCTACGCGGGTGGCTTCAGAGAGTTCGCGCACCAGGTCGATGTTGAAGTCCTTGAACGTGCCGAGGTCGGTGCCCAGCAGGATGTCGTGGTCGGCAAATCCCAGTGCCTTGGCCTCCTTGTTGAACTTCATCCCCATGGTCATGTCCTTGGTCGGGACAAACTGTTCGCCCCAGGCGAAGAGCACCATGGAGTAGATGAAGAGCGCGAGAAGGAAGTTGACCAGCACGCCGCCAATCATGACCAACAGTCGCTGCCAAGCTGGCTTGGAGCGGAACTCCCAGGGCTGGGCAGGCTTTGCCATCTGCTCTTTGTCGAAGCTCTCGTCTATCATACCGGCTATCTTGCAGTAGCCGCCCAGTGGCAGCCAGCCTACGCCATACTCGGTGTCGCTGGTCTTGGGCTTGAAGCTGAAGAGCTTGCCCGACCACTTGCCGATACTCATATCGAAGAAGATGAAGAATTTCTCTACTCTTATGCCGAAGAGCTTGGAAAAGAACATGTGTCCTCCTTCATGCAGGAAGACAAGCAGCGAGATTGCCAGAACGAACTGGAGCAGTCTGATTAAAAATATTTCCATTATGATGATTATAACAATTTGTTTAACTGAGTAACTGGGCAGCCACACGGCGGGCCTCGGCGTCGGTCTGGATGTAGACGTCGAAGTCGGGCGAGGCGTCGAAGGAAACCAGGTTCATGGTGCGCTCGATGACGTCGGCCATCTGGAGGAAGCCGCAACGGTCGTGGCGGAACGCCTCGTTCACCACCTCGTTGGCGGCATTGACGATGCAAGGCATGTTGCCACCCTTGCGGATGGAGTCAAACGCCAGGGCAAGACACTTGAACTTGCGCATATCGGGCTCGTAGAACTCGAGGCTCTTGCCATAGAGGTTGAGCCTGTCGCCACGCAGGGGGAGACGGTCGGGGTAGGAGAAGGCATACTGGATGGGCATGCGCATATCTGGCACGCCCAGCTGGGCCTTGACCGAGCCGTCGACAAACTCGACGGCGCTATGCACGATGCTCTGCGGATGCACAAGCACCTGGATGCGGTCGGCTTCGACGCCGAAGAGCCACTTGGCTTCGATGACCTCGAAGCCCTTGTTCATCAGCGAAGCCGAGTCGATGGTAATCTTGGCGCCCATGGTCCAAGTGGGGTGCTTGAGGGCGTCGGCGGCAGTGACCGAGCAGAGCTGCTGGTCGGTGAAGGTGCGGAAGGGACCGCCTGAGCAGGTGAGCAGTATGCGCTCTACCTCGTTGTTGCCCTCGCCGACGATAGACTGGAAGATGGCGCTATGCTCCGAGTCGACAGGGAGAATGGGGGTGTGGTACTGTTGGGCCAGATTGCATATCAGCTCGCCTGCCACGACCAGGGTCTCCTTGTTGGCGAGGCATATCTTCTTGCCGCTCTTGATGGCGTGGATGGTGGGGGTGAGCCCGGCAAATCCTACCATCGCGGTGAGCACCATGTCTATGGGCTCGGCTTCTACTATCTGGTTGAGGGCGTCGCGGCCGGCATAGACCTTGATGTCGGGCTGGTCGTCGAGCAGCGCGCAGAGTTCACCGTATTTGTCCTCGTTGGCTATGACCACGGCAGCCGGGTGGAACTTCCGGGCCTGCTGAGCCAACTCCATCACGCGGTTGTTGGCCGTGAGGCAGTAGACTTCGTAGAGGTCGGGATGCTGTTCGATGACATCCAGCGCCTGGGTACCTATCGAGCCCGTACTGCCAAGTATGCAGATTTGTTTCTTCATTATTATATTATATATCCATGATGCCTTCGGGCAGCCGGGTCCAGATGGCCCGAGCCTCGGCATCTACCTTTTCTATCAGTTCTTCGTGGGCGGGAACGAGCAGAGAGTCGCCCGCCGGGGTGGTGATGTCAAACAGGGTGTTGATGGTGCTGTCGTCTACGTGGTCGATGGTGCCCACCTCTCTGCCGGTGGTGCTGTCGATGAGCTTGAAGCCCACTATCTCGCTCCAGCCGAAGCCGGCCTCGTCGCTGTCCGAGAGCTCACGGGGGAAGTAGACCTTGGCGCCGGTCAGGCTGCGGGCCTGCTCCTGGGTATCGATGTCGCAAAACTTCATCAGCACGGTCTCGTCGCTCTTGAAGCGGTATTCCTCCATGAAGAAGGGGACGAGGATACCGTCGAGTTCGAGCAGCAGATATTCGGCGTCGACGCGGTCAAACACGTCGTCGTTTATCTGGAAGGTTATCTCGCCCTTCACGCCGTGGGGTCTGCCCAGGCGTCCTATCTGGAATACGTCTTCGGGGGTTATCATCAGCTTTCGATGCGTTGGATGTGGGCGCCCAGACGGTTCAGACGGTTCTCGATGTCTTCATATCCACGGTCTATCTGGGCGATGTTGTCTATGCGGCTGGTGCCGTTGGCACTCATGGCGGCTATGAGCAGTGCTATTCCGGCACGGATGTCGGGACTGGTCATGCGGCCGGCTCTGAGCCTGCGGGCGTGGTCGTTGCCGTTGACCACGGCGCGGTGGGGGTCACAGAGGATAATCTGCGCGCCCATATCGATGAGCTTGTCTACGAAGAAGAGGCGGCTCTCAAACATCTTCTGGTGTATCAGCACATTGCCTTTGGCCATCGTAGCCACCACGATGAGCACCGACAGGAGGTCGGGGGTGAGCCCGGGCCAAGGGGCATCGGCGAGGGTCATGATAGAGCCGTCGATAAATGAGTCTACCTCGTAGTGGGACTGCTCGGGGATGAACAGGTCATCACCGTCTTCCTCTATCTTGATGCCCAACCGTCTGAAGGCGTCGGGTATCATGCCCAGGTTGGGCAGCGACACGTTCTTGATGCGTACACCCTTGCCCACCATGGCTGCCATGCCGATAAACGAGCCTACCTCTATCATGTCGGGCAGTATGGTGTGGCTTGTGCCGTGCAGCGCGTCCACTCCCTCGATGGTGAGTAGGTTCGACGCCACGCCGCTGATGCGGGCGCCCATGCTGTTGAGCATCCGGCAGAGCTGCTGGATGTAGGGCTCGCATGCCGCGTTATATATAGTGGTGGTGCCCTCGGCCAGCACTGCCGCCATGATGATGTTGGCAGTACCTGTTACCGATGCCTCGTCGAGCAGCATATATCTGCCGTGCAGTCTGTCGGCCTTGATGGTGAACACGTTGCGATGGCTGTCATGGGCAAAGTCGGCCCCCAGTTGCTTGAAGCCGATGAAGTGGGTGTCCAGACGCCTGCGGCCTATCTTGTCGCCGCCAGGCTGAGCCACCGTGGCTTGCCCGTATTTGCCCAAGAGCGGGCCGATGGTCATCACCGAACCTCGCAGCGACGCACTCTTGCGCACAAACTCGTCGCTGGCCAGATAGTTCAGGTCTATGTGGGCTGCCGTGAAGGTATAGTCGTTCTTGGCGTTGCGCACCACATCGACACCCATGTCCTGCAGCAGCTTGATGAGATTGCATACATCCAGTATCTCGGGGATATTGGTTATCCTTACCGGCTCGGTGGTGAGCAGACAGGCGCAGATTACCTCCAGAGCCTCGTTCTTGGCGCCCTGCGGGGTTATCTCTCCGTGCAATCCATGTCCGCCCTCGATGATAAATGACTCCATAGACATTGGGGGTTGGGGTTATTTCTTCTTGTTATTGCGTTTCTTCTCGGTAAACTCTCTGACGTCAATCTTCTCAAACTTGAAGGTGCTCAGGTCGAGTTGTATCTTGCCGTCGGTAAACTTGGCGAGGTCCGACGCCACCTTCTCGTCGTCCGACGAACCATGGCTCCACTGATAGAGGCAACGCTTCATCTGGTTGGCGGTGAGCTTGACGAGATTGTCGCGTTCCTTGCCGGGCTCCATAGTCTTGAGTTTGGCGAAGAGCTCGAATATCATGTTGCCGTAGTGTCTTACCGGGATGCGCTGCATGGGATAGTCCATGGGCTGCGGCTTGGCGTCCACGGCGTGGGCCTGCTTGATGTCGTAGGGCCAGTCTATGTCGAGCTCGAAATGGCTCATGATGGCCAGATGGTCCCACAGCTTCTGCTTGTAGTCGGCGCTCTCGCGGTTGGCGGGATACATGCGGTCCATGATGGCGATGATGGTTTGGGCACACTGCTGGCGCTCTGCCTTGCTGGGCAGTGTGATGGCGTGCTCCACCATCTTCTGCACCTCGCGGCCATATTCGGGCAGTATCAGCTTCTCCCGCTGGGTGTTGTAGTCAAGTCCTTCTATTTGCATAGTCCTTACTTAATGTCTTGGGTTGGGTATATGTCGTGTCTCAGAGCAGCTTCTTGGGCATCTTGGCCACAAAGTCCTTGAGATAGAATGGCACGAAGTAGGCCACGTCTTCGGTCTTGCCCTGGGCGATGCGGCGCTCAGCCAGAGGGAACATGTTCTTGGCCAGGGGCTCGATGCCGTCGATGTAGCGGGCATTGGGGTGGGCGATGACGTCCATACACTTGGCGGCGCCGTTGCCAAAGAAGTAGACGGGGCGCTCGTCGAGATACTCGCTGTAGGTGTCGGCGTCTACCACGTCGGCCTGGATGGGACGCACCTCGTGCAGGGCGCGGTCGAAAATCTGTGCATAGACCTCCATGCGGCGGGCGTCTATCATGGGGCAGAGCAGCGCGTTCTCCTCCTTTACCATCTCCTGCAACAGCACGGGCACACACATCAGTTCGAGAGTGGGTATAGCCACCAGGCTTACACCACGTCCGTAGCACACACCTTTGGCCATAGACGTGCCGATGCGCAGACCGGTATACGAACCGGGGCCGCAGCTCACAGCCACGGCGTCGAGGGGTATGGCATGGCTCTCGGCAAAGGAGAGCGCTTCATCGACAAATTTACCCAACCGCTCGTTGTGGTTGGGGCCGGTATGGTCTTCCTGATTAAAGATACATGCACCGTTTTCGCTCACCGATACAGAGCAGACATTGGTGCTTGTTTCAATGTTTAATATACACGACATGAATTTTAATTTACTAAATAACTGCAAATTTACGGTTTTTTTCCTACATTTTTGTTACTTTTGCAGAAATTTAACGTGTAACTACTATGATACAGTCAATGACGGGCTACGGAAAGGCAGTCCTTACTTATGGAGAAAAGAAAATCAACGTCGAGGTGAAGTCGTTGAACAGCAAGACGATGGACCTCTCTACCCGTATAGCGCCACTCTATCGCGAGAAGGAGATGGAGATACGACAGATGCTTACCCGCAAACTGGTAAGGGGCAAGGTCGACTTCTCTATCTGGATTGAGAAGGACGAGGTGACCGATGCTGCCACCATCAACGCCGCCCTCGTAGACAATTATTACCACCAGATACGAGACATTGCCGCCAAGACGGGTATTCCTGAGCCTCAGGACTGGTTTTACACGTTGCTCCGCATGCCCGATGTTACCTCTCGTGTCGAGGCTGTTGTCCTCGAGCCCGAGGAGTGGGCAGTGGCATGCCAGGCTATCGACGCCGCCGTTGGTGCGCTCATCGACTTCCGCCATCAGGAGGGTGCAGCCCTCGAGCGCAAGTTCAATGAGAAGATAGACAACATCGAGCGGCTGCTCGCCAGCATCGAGCCCTTCGAGAAGGCACGTGTCCAGAAGATACGCGAGCAGATCGTCAAGGGCCTCGAGCAGCTCCCCGAAGCCAGCTACGACAAGAACCGGCTCGAGCAAGAGCTCATCTACTATATCGAGAAACTGGATATAAGCGAAGAGAAGCAGCGCCTCACCAACCACCTCAAGTACTTCCGCGAGACTATGGCCGAAAACCAGGCCAACGGAAAGAAGCTGGGATTTATCGCACAGGAGATGGGACGCGAAATCAATACCACCGGCTCCAAGAGCAACCAGGCTGAGATGCAGAACATCGTGGTCAAGATGAAAGATGAGCTCGAGCAGATTAAGGAACAGGTACTCAACGCACTCTAATCATGACAAAGACAGGCAAACTCATCATATTCTGCGCACCATCGGGCTCGGGCAAGAGCACCCTGGTGCAGTGGCTCATGGCCGCACACCCCGAGCTCCATCTCGCGTTCTCCATCAGCTGCACATCGCGCCCGCCGCGAGGCACCGAGCAGAACGGCGTCGAGTATTTCTTCATCTCGCCCGACGAGTTCCGTCAGCGCGTGGCTGCCGACGAGTTCCTCGAGTACGAGGAGGTCTATGAGGGCCGCTTCTACGGCACCCTCAAGAGCCAGGTAGACACCCAGACACAGCGCGGAGAAAACGTGCTCTTCGACGTCGATGTCAAGGGCGGATGCAACATCAAGGACTTCTATGGCGACCGTGCCCTGAGCATCTTTGTCCAGCCACCCTCGATCGACGAGCTGCGCCGCCGCCTCGTGGCACGTGCCACCGACACCCCCGAGGCCATCGAGCAGCGCGTGGGCAAGGCTGCCTACGAGCTTACCTTTGCGCCGCGCTTCGACCATGTCGTGGTCAACGACGACCTGGAGCGTGCCAAGGAGGAGGTCTACCGGCTCGTGAGCGGTTTTGTTAACCGATAGCCCCGCCCCCCATCCCTTCACCCTCATTCCCATGACCCTCTCCACCAGACAGATAGGCATCTTCGGCGGTTCGTTCAACCCCATCCACTGCGGACACATCGCCCTGGCGCGCCACCTGCTCACGGCGCTCGGGCTCGACGAGATATGGTTTGTCGTGTCGCCCCTCAACCCCTTCAAGACCCAGGCCACCGACCTTCTGGCCGACGATGTGCGCTACGCCATCACCGCACGCGCCCTGGATAGCGAACCCGGTCTCAGCGCCAGCGATGTAGAGATGACCCTGCCGCGCCCGTCGTATATGTGGAACACGCTCTGCCACTTGTCAGAGCTGCATCCCCATGCCCGCTTCACCCTGCTCATCGGCGCCGACAACTGGCTGGCGTTCGACCGCTGGGCCCACAGCCAAGACATCATCACCCACTACCGCATAGCCGTCTATCCGCGGCCGGGCTATGAGGTCGATGCCGCCGCCATGCCGCCCTCGGTCACCTACGTCCATTCCGACCTGTACCCCGTGAGCAGCACCGAGATACGCCGCCGCATCGCCGCCGGCGAGTCGATAGAGGGCATGGTGCCCCAAGACATCCAGGCAATGGTAGAGCATTACTACCGCTAACCCGCCACCATCGCCGCGCCAGCTACTATTGTTGTATCCGCCATGCAGACCTGTCATAGCGCAAATGGCAAGCACTGCGGCGAGTAGTCTGTCTGCGGGTATGATGTCTGCCACTCTGAATATGATGCTCCAAAGTTCCTTCGCTTTTATACCTCTTACTATTACAGTTCTTGGCGTAATCTCCTCCGTGACTGTAATGCTATTGAGTTGTTGCCGGCATTAATATTGTAAGTGCGTATTACCTTTTGGATGACGAAACTGTACCCAGACACAGCCAAATGAGTAATAACGACGCCTTTTAACATTAATTACGAGAGATAATTAATGTATGTGCAAAAAAAACTCGTAAATTGTGACCGAATTAATATCTAAATACACAAATATGGAAACAATCGTTAAAAATACAGTAGACATGTGCGCCATGTTTTTGGTCAACGGGTCGCTCTTCTGGGTCAGTTCGGGCTGAAAAGACAAGCGTCATACAGCAACCAGAAGCATCAATAACCTCTTCCCGACCATTTGTGCCTTGTCAATGTGTATGTATAGGCAAAGTTCTATGTAAGGTAGAGCATCCAAAACTTAACCCCACGAAATAGCATGAATACTCAAAAGACCGTTAATCACCCCCCCCCAGGCCGTCCGAGAACGTCACTTTGAAGCATATCACAGTTGGCAGAGCCGCTATCGCGACTCCACCTGAGCCCATTTAAGGGCATATAATTTTTCATCTTAAAAAATCAGTTTATGTTAAACAATTCGTCATAGGGGCTAAAAATTGCCGATATGAGCATACTTAGAGCGTGTTTTTGATGGTATATGATTCCCCTAAAGGAATTTATCGGAGTGCAGCAACAAGGGCTGGCACACCTCTGAGGCTTATGGCACGACGAAGGTTGTAAGACAGGCAGAAAAGTCCCATCTCAGCACCGACTTTGGCAAAGCCTTTAAGTAAGAAGTAGTATTGTCCAAGGGTTCGCTTCATGGTTCCGAAAGGATGCTCGGAGAGACATTTGCGATTGTCCATCTTATTCTGGTCAAGATGAAGAACGTATCGTACGACTTTCTTCGCGACCTTCATTCTCGGAGGTTTCGGATTGTCCTTGTTCTCATCCTTGAGTTGTTTGCGCTTTGCTTCCGTTGCTTTTATCAAGGTGTCCTTGCTGAAGTCGGCTTCCTTGAACTTCTGTGCGGTACACTTGCACTTGCATTTCTTGCATGCCAGCTTGTTGCAGTAGCGTATCATGCCGTTTCGCTTGATAGACTTCTGCCTGAGGATTTCACCTTGCGGACAATAGACCAGATTGCGTTCGGCATCTCTCACGAAATATCCTTCAAGAGCCTTGGCACGCATCTGTTCGGGAGTCATCTTCAGTACGGCAGAGTCTGCCACATCTGTTGTGAGTTCCTTAACTTCAGTTATTTGTACATCGGTTAGGATTCCTTCATAAGCATCTGGTATCACTCCAGCTTCCAAGCATGCCTTCAGGTCTTCCGCCTTAGTGCTCGCCTTCTGCTCTTCGGTTATGGGTGCTTCGTTGTAATTGAACTGAACCTGCTCTGTGTCACCTCCGTCACGCTGGATGACGTTTGGCACTATACCTGAGGCAAGCGCTTCAGCATGGTCTTCGGGGCTTTCATAGCCTTTGTCTGCTGTAGTTTCAAGAACAGGCACATCGTAATCAGCCTTAACCTCGGATGCTACACTTGTGATCTGTCCATGGTCGGTAGGGTTATTGGTTACCTGAAAGACTGCTATCATGTGGCTCTCTGCATCAACAGCTGTCTGCACGTTATATCCCACACAGAAGCCCTCGTTGGCTTTCATCAGCCGGGAATCGGGATCGGTCAGTGATATCTGGCTCTCACCGCTCTCCTCCAACTGATTACGATAGCCCTCGTAACGTTCCTTGCGCTCCTTGCATACATCAAGTTTGCGCTGAATCTCATCCTTTGAGA
>ERZ1673698.800-NODE-800-length-40571-cov-10.661541_pt1 | contig 40571 bp, 62 predicted proteins | sample MGYA00580228_ERZ1673698 | MGnify/ENA primary metagenome ERZ1673698 (study PRJEB41218, sample SAMN15661768) | gut metagenome | host: Homo sapiens | place: Canada: London | collected 2015-08-20/2019-03-30 | study: EMG produced TPA metagenomics assembly of... | reverse complement strand
GCGCATCGCCGGACACCAACGCATTGTCGGACACCCGCGCATCGCCGGACACCTGCGCATCGCCGGACACCAACGCATTGTCGGACACCCGCGCATCGCCGGACACCTGCGCATCGCCGGACACCTGCGCATCGCCGAACACCCACGCATCGCCGAACACCCGCGCATTGTCGGACACCAACGCATCGCCGAACACCCACGCATCGCCGGACACCTGCGCATCGCCGGACACCTGCGCATTGTCGGACACCCACGCATCGCCGAACACCTGCGCATCGCCGGACACCTGCGCATCGCCGAACACCCGCGCATTGTCGGACACCAACGCATCGCCGAACACCCACGCATCGTCGGACACCAACGCATCGCCGAACACCCACGCATCGTCGGACACCCACGCATCATGTTCCTGATTCAGGTTGGGCTCCTTTTCAACCCAGCCGCCCAGGTCACCGGCCTTTACACCATTGCGCACGATATCAACCAGAGCACGGATGCGGTGCAGCGTTACGCCCAACTCCACCTTAACCTCATTGGTAAGTTCGTACTTTTTCATAATTTACCTCCCAGTTTTGATATTGACAAAATAAGGGGCAAAGTGTATCATATAGACATCGTAAGTTTACCCCAGCGTTGCCGTTTCCGGGATTCCGCCCCCGGAAGCGGCTTTTTCTATGCCTCCGGCGGCGTGATCGACATCCAGTGCGTAATCTCAATGTCACTGATATTCAGGTCTGCAACATCCTGCGGGGTGTACCAGTCAAATGCACCCCAGCATCCATACTTCTGGCTGTACGGAAAAACTGCATACGTTCTATATCCGGATTCAAACCGCACCGCAACGAGGTAGTTTTTGCTTTTCTCTGGAGGCCGCTCACTGCACGGTATCCATCTGCCCATCATGCAGCGCCCCCTCTGACCAGTGCGATCACCCAGACCACGATCAGAGCAATCACGATTCCCAGAAGAATGCCGTTGCAAAGCCCCTGCATAAACTCGCCGTATTCCGCCCCGCCGTCCAACTGTTCGGAATTTCCGAGCTGTTGGGGTTCCAGCGCTGCCGCCGTGACGGTTGCCCGTGCATCCCGCTCCACGGCCTCCATGTGGTTGATCTCGCACATCCGGAGGAATATGTCCTCCCTTGCTTTCTCCGCCAGTTTGGCCGCTTTCACTCGTTCATGGGATTCCGCAAGCTGCATTGTAGTTCTGCGGTGCTGCTCCAGCCGGTTTCTATGTGTCTCCAATCTCAATCCTATCACTCCATTTTTATTGATCGCCGTCTATCCGGCGTGGTGTCCATCTTCTGTGATTCCGGTATACCCGGTTATCACGATCTTTCTCCCGGTTGATCCTGTCGCGTTCCTCGCGGAATGCTATGTATTTCAAACAATCACTGTGACACAGGGTGTGACGATCCGGGCAATTCTTACAGGGTGCATTCATACGTCCACCCCATAAGCCCGCAGAAAAGGGATTCTCGGTATCTTCGTCCTGTTCCCAACAACGGAAACAGGAAAATGAAGCAGTTCCGGTTTCTGCCTGGCTGCCACTCGGATCAAATCCGGGCTACAGTGCATCACCTGTGCGGCCTCTGCCGGGGTCAGATTCGCCTTATCCATTTGCCGAATGCTCTCCAGCAGTTCTGTGTCTGTCATGATACTGCCCCCTCTAGTTCTACCACTAAGGTGTAATCCTCAATGTGCCAACCAAGCACCCGGCAAAACACCGTCCACACCGGCATAGTTCCGGTACTATTCTCAACAGAGCATTTCCCACTGATGAACCGGCGCTTTTCGGTGTTCCATGCCGCTGCCCGGAAATCCGGGTCATTACGGAGCAGATCAACCGGGTTATTATTCGCCGTTTTCATCCTTGACCTCCTTGTCCATATCAGCTCGCATTTTAAGCATCTTCGCCCCGGCATTTACCAGTGCGAGGCTTTTCTGGTCAAGCTGTTTCAGCATTTCCACGGTCTCTTTAATGGTTTTCTTGGTTTCTTCGCTCATGTTATAGCCTCCTTTCAGTGGGATTTATGGGATGCGGCGATTCAGGCTCACCGCTCAGTGCCTTATTTCAGGTTGATGTGCAGCCGGTTCCGGTCCGCCCAATAGCTCAGGCTCTCAACCGGTTTATCTGCTTTCTCATGGATTCCATCCTCAAACCACTTACCCGCCGCCACGAAATTATTTTCTCTGTCCCGGATGATGATCTGGGTATCATCGGTTATCATCCGGTGGCCCTTTAACAGGGCCTCTAATGTTAAGTCGTCCATGTGCCTACCTCCATGTGATTTTGTGCTATGTTTTTTAATGTGATTTAAGTATATATTAACTTAATTCAAATGTCAAGCATTATTTTTAATTAGATTGATTTTTCTCTTGATTTTTTTAGTGTCGAGTGGTATATTAGATTCAAGGAGGTGAGGAGATTTGATAAATGTGAGAATTAAGCATGTCCGAAAAGAAATTGCAAAAATGACGCTGGAGCAATTTGGGGCAAAGATAGGTATATCGGCATCAGCGTGCAGCTACATCGAGAAGGGAATAAATAACCCATCCGATCAGACAATCAAATCTATTTGCCGTGAATTCGGAATCCGGGAAGAATGGCTCAGAACTGGGGAGGACCCTATGTACACTCTGCCAGAAAATGAGGTAGCCACATACGTTGACCTGCTCTTACACGATGGAGAAAACCCGCTATACGACATAATCCGGGCGATTATGAAAACGTATAGCGAGTTGGACGGGAACAGTCAGGCCGTGATCCGAAACACGATAGAACAATTTCAGGAAAACCTAAAAAAAGAGGGTCGGGGTTAATCCCCGGCCCTCTCTATATGTCGTTTTACCAGCGTGTATATCTGACTTAAAAATGTTAGGTTATTAACTTTCAGTATCATTCTAATGATCTCGTCTCGGTATTGCTGTTCCATATGTATCTCCTTTTAAAGTGGTCGATTTTCACCAGTTTAAATTTTCGTGGAGCCACGAAAACGGGTTTTCAACCCCATTTTGCTGGCACCAACAAAATGGCTCGTACCATTTTGCCAACGTCGGCAAAATGATGCGGCTTGTCTAAACGCTTGGATAATCTCGGATAGTTAAGTCAAGGTTTAGACAAGGTTGTGTGTAACATCAGGATATTTTGACAATTTGCACAAGAGTTATTCTCCCATTCGTGTTCTTTTGCCCTTGATAAGATTCTATGTTTTTAGTAAAATTATTATAATATAGGGAGGGGGCGATAACCGTGTACTGCCGCAAATGTGGAACGAAACTCGGCAGTTCCGCTAAATTCTGCGCATTTTGTGGAGAACCCACAGGGGGAACCCCAGTTCGGCGTGTTCCAGTTCCACAGCAAGAAATAAGCTCGTTCCAGACATGGAAATTAGTTTCTGGAATTATCACAATTGTATTCTGTACTTTTATCTTTGCATTGGCTGGCTGTGCGTCTATTTTATCAGATTATGCCGGTACACATTACAGCGTTATGGATAGTAAAGCAGCGTGCTCTGCGCTTTCTATCGCCTGCGGCATCGTCTCCATTGCTACAAGAGCAAGGCCGGATATTAAGGGAGATGTGGCTATCATTGTGCTGGGGATCATGGTATGTGTCCTTTCTGTGGAGGGGCATGACCCGATACAAGCGGTGTGGATGATCGTATGTTCAATCGTTGCCGCCGCATGCATCCACCGTAAGAGCACGATGTATTGATCCGTCTGTCAAGGCGCTTATGCTTCAATTCTGGGTCTAGGTCAGGCGGCGGGTAATCCTCGTGGCACTGCCTCATGGTGCTCACCTCCCCTGCAGTGCTTCGTTGATGCCATCGTAACATGATTGTAGATTCCATTCAATACCATTTACGTGCCATTTTAGTACTATTTTTGTACTAGTGTTGCACATTTTTGGTGCTATTTTGAAAAAGAGGTGAAAAATCGTGTCCCCGAATCAATCCGAGTTGATTCGGAAAATCCGAACCATGAGAGAGCAAAAGGGAATCACGTATCAGCAGATTGTTGATGCGTGTGAGCTGGCTGGCGAGTCTGTCTGTAAAGCCACCGTCCAGAAAGTCATGACAGCTCCGATAGAATCAGCCGAGCAATGCAGGCCGGCGACAATTCAGGCGATTGCCCGTGCTGTCATTGGCGATGCATATAACCCAGAAACAGTGCCGCAAGAAAACATAGAAGCGTTAAAGGTTCTGCTGGCTGCACGTGAAGAGATGGACAGAGAACGTCAGCAAGGAATTGTAGACAGGACGGGGCAAATCAACCGTATGCAATCCACCATAGAAGAGCAACAGGCAGAAATAAAGCGGAAATCTAAAACAATAAAGATCATGATAACATGGGCAGCTATTGCCACATTACTGCTTTTATTGGTTGCCGCTGGATTGCTGTCATATTTAATATGGGATTACATGCATCCGGGCGTTGGCCTGATGCAACGTTGAGAGGGAATGAAAATGATCTGTTCACATTGCAAGCGCAACATACCGGAATATTCTAATTACTGTCCAGAATGCGGAGCACGTCAGGAGCAAAAAATAGGTCAGGAACGGATTAAAATATTCCCGGTCTCGTTGTGTATAATCGTCCTTCTCATGATAATAGGCACACTTGTGCAGGAAATCAGCGAAAAAAACTCAAAAAATATAAACAATTCCACCGTGCAGAATGCATCTCCAGAGGCAGAGACAGCACAGCCTGAGGTTATAGAAGCAACGCCTACAGAAAGAACGTTCGAGAGCCAACCGGTTCAATCCAGAGCGCCTAGCCCTTTGGATGACAACATTATAGACGTTGACATCAGCGGCTGTCATGTGACGTATGAGGGGCATGAGGTCGTGCAGAACATGGCTGGGGATTGGTGCGTAGCTGTGTACTATACATTCACCAACAATACGGACGAGAACAATGCATTCATTTACACCGTTCGGGACAAGGCATTTCAGAATGGTGTGGAACTGGATATATCACTATTCCATGTGAATGATGATAGCAAGACAAGCGATTCTGAATTGCAACCGGGCGCTTCGGCTACTGTATGCTCTGGATTCGTATTGCGTGATACATCAGACGTAGAACTGCAGGTTTACCCATGGATCACTTTTGATAAGACGCCTACAGATGCAATGCTGCTGTCTGTAAAGTCAAATGGTTAATTCAATCGAAATTGATGCAATTAACCGGGAGATATAGAAAATGCCCCCGGTGTACCGAGCACCGAGGGCATTATGCAAGATTCGGGGAGATACAAAATGGAGAGAGTCCAAATTGGAGGAATCTGCGTATTTATTATATCAGATTTCTCCCGGAAAAACAAGGGGAGAATCGTATGCAATGCAGGAAATGCCATTCGGAAGCACCGGAGGGGGCTAATTTCTGCCCAAAGTGCGGGGCTAAATTAACTGTAACCCCAAGCGTAAAAAGCCGTGGAAATGGGCAGGGGACGGCCATCAAACGGGGCAAAACATGGACAGCTGTATGGTCTGCCCCGCGCTACATCGGAGATGATGGGAAGGTACACTATCCACGGAAGTGGAAGGGCGGCTTTGCCACAAAGAAAGCCGCACTGGCGTATGCGTCATGCCCTCCGGAAACTGTCATCAAAGTGCCTACACTCCGCGAGTATCATAAAACATGGAACTCAGCTGCATTTAAAAAACTGGGCAAATCCAAGCAGACGGCCTATGAGATCGCTTGGAAGCGTTGGGACGGCCTGTACGACAAGCCCGTAACCGAGCTATCCATCGGAGATTTACAGGGTCAGGTGGACGCTGAGACCTCCACATACTACCCAGCACGGGACATGAAAACCGTAGCGTCCCACCTTCTGAAGATGGCCGTTGCCGAAGGACACCTCCGGGCAAATCTGGCGGAATATATCGAGCTTCCGCCGCTGGATGAAAAAGAGATGACCCCGTACACTGAGGACGAGATTAAACTATTCTGGGCGGCGTACACTGCCGGTGATACGTTCGTGGGCTATATTCTACTGATGATCTATACCGGAATGATGCCCGGGGAGCTGTTTATCTTAAAAAAAGACATGATAGATTTTGAAAAGTTCGAGATACGTGGGGCTGGGCTCAAAACGAAAAAACGCAAGGAAACAGCTCTAGTGTTTCCACAGTCCATCGCTCCCGTGCTCCACGAACTCTGCGATTACTCAAAGAGCCGGAAAGATTACGTCCTCTGTATGGATCGTGACAAGTTCTATCCGGAATATCATAGAGCTGTAAAAAATGCCGGATGCAGAGACCTCCCGCCGTACTCCTGTCGCCACACCACCGCAACTGCGCTGGCTCTGGGCAATATCGCACCGTCCGTAATTCAAGAGGTTATGCGGCACACTAAATTCACAACGACCCAGCGCTATATTCATCCGGATAGTGCCGCTTCTCATGCCGCCATAAATCAGATGGCGACAACGTCTGAGTAGCACTGTCGTTAGCAAATCGTTAGCATAGTTCGCATTTCTCTTGTAATTGCAGCGATTTTTGCTCCCCTGCTAAGGGAGTAGGCCGGGAAACCGGCGCGAGGGTTCAAATCCCTCCTTCCGCGCCAGAAGTACCGCATGTGCACTTGGTTTTGTGTAAATGCGGTACTTTTTTGCTATATTTGTTTGAAAATCTGTGCTTTGCAAATCCACAAGAAATCACGCAGCATCACGTAAAAACAGGTAAAAATATAGTCTATTGTTAGCATATTCGTTAGCATTGTTCTTCTGCAATTCCGTGATAGTACGCACTCAGTTTCTCCTCCGGTCCCGGCCCGTCCTTATCAAACAGAAATGCCTTTGCCATCTCTGCGTAAAACTCTGCCTTGTTGCAGTTGTTTTTCTGCGCCACACCGGAATAATCAGAGTACATCATGTTCATGGTGACGTTCCACATCTCCGGCGTTACATGCTCCATGATGACGCCGACACCTTTTGCGGCTTCCGTGGTCTGCTCCACGGTCCAATGCCCCCCGGTGCTCCCGTCCTCATTTTTCATGCGGTGGTTCCACTGCTCTGCATCTTCTGCCGTGAATTCGTCCCCATGGCATACGCATCTTTCCATGTCGTTGACGTGTTCCCAGCACTCTATCAATGCATTTACCGCCTCCATGGATCGTGTCCCGATTGGCTGCCCGAGGCAGTCAGCCAGTTCCTTTTTCAGTTTGGCCTTGTAATCTTTCAACTCGCATTTCATCGTCCGCTCCCCCTTATGCCAGCTTTACGGCACTGGCGCATACGTGGGAGATTGTCCCAGCCACGCCGCCGAGAGTGGCGCTGATGATGGGGGTTCCATTGCAGCACACCGGGATATAGATCGTAGTCTCTGCGTGGAGCGTGTACACAGAGCCAGCCGCTACCGTTGCCTGTGCGTTAAGGCATGGGAGCGTTGTCGTGTCTTTAAGGCCTTGTAGGACCGCCACCCCCGCAGCGCTGGGCGTAAGTGTTACGTCATAGGAAACGCGGTAAAGTCCGGAGGCGTTGATCTGGAAGCCCCCTGCGACTGTATCCACAGAGCATCCGGTGTCAGTGTTGAGCACACCCAGCACGGATACGGGGGTGCCGGTGGCAACAAACGCCTGTGATGCGTCGTTATAAGCGTTCTGCGCACTCTTATAGTGGGGATTTTTAAGATTTCTGTTGCAACTCATATTGTTCTCCTTTCAAAAATGCCCGGGGCAAATCCGCCCCGGGCTTATCGCTGTTAGAGCGGTTGATTTGGTTATGCGCACCCACAGCCGCTATTGCAGCCGCAGAATGGAGATGGTCCGGCCGTGTAAGTGTAACCGTTTGGATAACGAACAACACCGTACATGCGGTTGTCGGCCTCCAGCGAATTCACCTTGTCGCGGAGCTGCTGGATTTCGTTTGCCTGCATCATGGCGCGGGTCTGTTCGCCCTCCGCATGAATTGCGGTGGTAATATCGCAGGTCTGCCGATCAATCTGCGCGGACAGGTTCGCAGTCGCAAGCCGGTTCTCGCAGCAGCACTGAGCAAGCTGGCTCTGTATGCTGTTCCCGGTGCTCATTACCGTCTGGGTTAGCTGGCCGAAATCGCCCTGCATCTCATATCCGAGATTGCAGATGCCGTTTCCGATGTTGGTCAGCCTGTCATTGAGCTGACCGAACTGCTGGCCGAACAGGATTTCCTGCTGGCTTGCAGCTGTGGCATATTGCCCGAAGTCGCTCTGCCGGTTGAAGCCATTCCAGCCGCCGCCCATAATGACGAACAGAAACAGGATGATAATCCACCATGCACCGTTACCCGCCATTCCGTCAGCGTCCTTGGTCACGGCAGCGAGATCGGAAAGAGAATAGTTTTCCATTTTACCACTCCTTTTGTAATTTATATAATCCCGTTGCGCACCCGGGGTTATTTCAGGAATTGTGAGAATTGCTCCGCCTGTGCTTTCAGCTGTTCAAACTGCTCCTGCGTCATTTGCCCCGACGCAAGCAGCTGTTCAACCTTCTGTTTTGCTCCCGCCGGTGTCATTCCGGCGGCGAATTTTTTAAATTCCGCAATCATTGCAATCGGATTATTTGACTGACTTTTGCTGTTTTTCTGCAGCAGTTGCATGATTGGATTGCTCATTGATAATTCCCTCCAGTCTGGAAATTCGTTCCTCCAGTGCGGTCATATCCACCGGTGCCGCCGCTTTATGCGGCGTGATGTCGAACGGGGTGGACGTCTTGTACCCCGCGCCGTCTGTCTGGCATACCCAGATGATCGGCGCAGTTTTATCCATGGCGATTACCCGACTGTTCGGCGCCATTTGAAGCGCATTCACGCCGTTTTCTCCGTTCACTTCGATAATTTCATACTTTGGCGCTTGCTGAATTTGCCCATATCCATAGGCGTTATATCCCTGATACGGCATTCCATAGCCCCCATAGCCGTATGCCATAGGATCACCTCCTGCTTACATCATACCGCCCAGCCTGTCCTCCCACCAGTCACAAAAAGGCCGCAAAAAGATGCAAAAAGTCTACAAAAGTCTTGACATTGCACCTGTCAGGTGCTATTATACAGTCACAGCACCTAATAGGTGCACGAATGGATGGACAGAATTGAGCATCCGTAAGCAGCTGCACAAATTCCTGATTGATAACGTTCGGCTATGTTCAAAAGAAACCTCCGTCTTTCGACGGGGGCTTCTTTTTTATACCCGATTCATCTTTCCCTTGACCTTACCGGCGATCCGCTTGATCCCGCCCACGGAATACTCCATTCTCTCTCCGCATTCCTCAATTGTGAACCCCGCGGCTCTCATGTCGAAGAATTCCCGCTCCGTATTAGTAAAATTGCATGCCATCCGAAAATACTCCAACTCCGGGGTCGTGTAGTCCTTAATCTGCATCCCCGTCACCTCCTCGGCTCATTCCCGGTTGCAGATGATGATCGTCCGCACTGCGCTCTCCGGAAGATCCAGCACCAGCTCATCGCCGCTTCCGCTCTTGCCATTTACCTTTCCTTTATCAATTAGCTTGTCCATCTCCTGTCGGTAATAGGTTGGCAGCTCCTTCAGCAGGTGATAATACTTTTCAATGGGCTTGAGCTTTCCGTCTGCGCCAACGCCCACCAGCTGATTGGTGACCATAGCACCGTCTGCGCCGAGATAATAGGTGCCAGTGCTGTCCATTTTCCATTCATTCATGATAATATATCCTCCTTCATCAAACCAATACCATTTCCCGTTGATCTGCGCCCAGCGATTCGCATAGAAGCTGCTCTCACTGTCTGCGTACCACCATCCCCTGCTGTCCTGATTCCAGCCGGGGGTGTATTTTTTTTCTGTTCCGGAGCCATAAGCAGGGTGACCGTAGCCGCTGATTTTGGCGTATCCGAGGCTGTAGCTCTTCCGGGCTACACCGCCACCGTTTGCCACCAGTGTCGAGCCGCCGGAGGTGTTGCCCTCAATTGTGTATACCCGCCCCCCGGAAACCCGCTCCACAAAGCCAATGTGATCTCCTGCCCCGAAAAAGATCAGATCACCGGCCTGTGGGGTGTAGCTGCCGCGGGGATACCAGCGCCCAAGCTGCTTGAATCTCTGCTGGTGGTGCCAGACCGAAGCATACTTGCCTACGGCCTCGGCCTCCCCGGCCTGATCGGCGCACCAGCTGACGAACATATCGCACCATGGCGCATCCGGGCCGTTGAGGCCGTACCATGCCCCGTATTTCGTCCAGTTGTTTCTCCCGGCGTTGGCGGTCTTGTCATAGAGTCGGCTGTTCGTTGCCTTCTCCAGATAGCCCACCTCTGCCAGTGCAATTTCAATGACCTTCTGTGCGCTCATTGTTGTCCTCCTCGCTTTTCAGCAGTCCCAGCACCGCCTTGATTTTCTGCGGTACCAGCTTGGGGGTGGTTTTGCAAATGTTCTCCACGGCGCTGCCGGCCTCCATCACTGCGATATAGCCGCAGATAAACTGATAGGCCGGGACGCTGATGCCCATCTCCAGATACTGCTGTCCCACATTCAGCACCGCCCCCAGTGCAATGCACAGGAGCAGGCTGCACTTGTGAAGCAGTCCTTCCCGCATGATCTTGCTCTTCCAGTTGTGCTGCCCGATGGCTGCCATGGTGCCGCTGAGGAAGTCCACTGCCATCAAGCAGCAGACAATTCCGAAAATGATTCCGTCCGTTTTTGTCAGTATCATGTGATTCTCCCTTTCCCCTACAGTTTGAAAAAATCTCTATCAGTCATTGGTCAGTCCTCTTTTTTCGCCTGCTTGGCGACCTGATTCACACCGGTTGCCGCGAAGCCGGACACAGCGCCTACAGCCGCAGCAGTGATAGGGTCACGTGCCGGGAAATCCGGCATAACGTACATAGCGGCGATTCCCAGCACCAGACCGGCAATGCCGCAAATGATTGGAATCCATTTGTTCGCAAGGCCGGAGGCTTTCACGCCCTGCCCGATCAGATAGGCAATGACGGTGATAGCCGCCACGCCAGCAATTCCAAAGTCCATAAATATCCCTCCCTAGTCGTGTTTTTCTGTCGTTTCTAAATCCTTAATTCTGTGGTTGATGACCTTGATTTTCTCCTCCTGCAAGGCTGTTTGCTCCTCCAGCGCATAGGTGCGCTCAATGAGGTTGTTGTGGGACTGCACCTTTTTCTCCAGCTGCTCCAGCCGGTAGGTGGTGAGCCGAGAACTGGTGACCACTCCTGCAAACGTCCCTACAAGCGTACATCCACCAGATATGAGTGCGATGATAATCGTCGTGTCCATTAGTTTCCCCTTTTTTAAACGCTGCTAGTTGCGACATTAAACCAGCCATGCCAAGCGTCACCGTTTCCGTCGTTAAAATACATCCGCCAATAGTAGCTTCCGTCTATGTATTTGACCTCCTGCAGATATCCACCCCCTTGGCTCCATGTTGTGCATATTCCAAAACCTGATTTAGGGGCATCTGTCGTTCCGTTCGACGTTGCAAACCACACGACACTATTGTCATACAACGTCCCGGGCGTGTTCCCCACGTTGTTCAAACTTCCGAAATATGCTCCACGCGAGATAATCGGAGCCCCCCCAAGAGCCGTTAGTGCGGCGGCCGCCGTTGTGGCGCCGGTTCCGCCAGCATTTATCGGTGTCACCGTTGGCCGTTGAACCCATTCCCTCCATTGCTTTTCAACATAAAATCGCATTGCGAGATGTCCGTTGGTGCCGTACCCGTAAAAAGTCTGGAAGATGATGCTTTCGTCTCGATTCGTACTTACAGACAAAAGGCCGGATGCTCCGCTGGGGATGTCAGTTACTGTTGCTGGGTCAAGCCAATAAAGCCCAGCTGTTGTATAGCTGTCTAAAGAGGTTCCGGTTCCTGTCTCTATTGCATCGAGCGGATGCGCCCCGGCTTCTGCAATTCCTTCCTCTAAATTGTTCATTTTAGTGGCCGTGATAACGTCCCCAGATTGCCAGTTCTGCCTAGTATACATGCGTTCCTCCTTACAGTTGCTTCCAACTATCGGTTTTTGAATTCCGGTGATACAACGGTCCGGTAATGTAAACGCCGCCATCGTTGATTTGAACAGTCCCGTTAGCTCCGGTAAGCGACACTAGGCCTGTTTTCGTGATGTAAAACGAATAATCACCAATTTGAGCCCGAACGCCGGAATCCGTTGCCAGAAAGTATCCGCCATCAGTTGTTCCGACTCCAATTCCGTCCGTCTGTGAGCTACCGGTCGAACCAGATTTATAGCCCATCCACCCAACCGTCGAATCCATATTGTTTTTTATATAAAACGTCGGATCATATGCGCCAACAGAGCGGAGTGACAGGTTCCCGTTCATACTAATATCTCCGGAAATGTTTACGCCCACTAAATTTCTGCTCCCAGCACCGCCAATGCTGATTGCTCCGTCCGAAAATGAGATTTGAGACGGATAATACTCTGGGTCTTCGCTATCTGGCCTAGGGCGGCCAATGTTGATCGTATCTCCGTCTGATGTTAAAACGTACTCTCCGTTATCAACATTAAACAGTCCGGTAACTGTCATGTCACGCGCCATGAGCTTTTTAACGTCTATGTACTGCGCCAGCGTGGTTCCATCAAGCGCTATTGTTCCATCGGCGGAAATTTTAATGTCAGCCGACGTCCCATCGGAAGACGAAACCCTTAGTGTAATAGAATCAGCAAATAGCGCCAGCTCTGATTTTGTGGCGTACTTTTTTTCTGCATCTTCTGATGCATATTGAGCCTCCAGCCGGATTTGCTCAACGTCCTGATGCAGCAGTGTTGTTTGGCTCGTCACAAATTCAAGCTTTTCATTCGTGTCCTCAATCGCCGGAACCCATCCAGTAGCAACCGTTCCTGTTTGCAACATGGCCTGCCACAGAAGCAGTTGATCGTTGGATTTTGGAGAAATTAAAATGTAGTTTTGGAGCGGTTTTTCAACCGTAAAATGCATGTTTTCCCAACTATCGTTCACGTCGGTTACATAAACATGCCCCAGAACATTAAATTCAACTTGCATTGCGGAGGACGCTTTCAGCCGGATAGAAAAAGTGTACGATTCGTCCACTTCCACGGTCAGATTGGCGAGCCGGTAGGATGCGTGAGCGCAGTTTTTTAACTCCAGCACCTCATTGGTTCCACCGTCCGGCGTTGTTGCTGTGATTTTTTTTGCTGTAGCACTCATTACTCCACCTCGCTTGTCCCGACAATCGCGCTTCCTACAAAAGCGACTTTCGTATTATTGGGAACCAAAAAATAATCCTGAAACTGCATTGCCGTACTGTTACGAACGAAATTGATGGTTCCGATTTTCAATTTCGTTACCTGCTCAGAAAACACGGAATTTATAGATGTACCATCAATCGTAACATTTGCAGACGACATATTCACGGTTTTGGTATCCAGATCGGCGGAAAAAACCTCGTTCCCGTCGTTGTCATAGATCGTAAGTGCGCCGCTTCTGATCCAATCGGCATTGACACCCTCGGTGTTCAAAATCCGGGTAATCATTTCTCCGGTAACCGTAAACCCATACGGGTATGTCTCCCCGCCGTCTGTTGATACGCCGATGGCATCAGCAGTCAATTTGATTACAGTTTTCGATTCGCTCAGTGTGGGTTTATCATGGAGATAGTAGACCGTGCTACCGTCCGGCTGAACTTTCGCTGTCTCATAAAGGCCGCTACTGTTTGCCAGCGCGTTTGATAGATTTTCTACGGCTATCTCACGGGCTTTACGTTCTTCTGCGACAAGCTGCCGTGCTCGGATATCAGAAGACACGGATGTGGAATAATAGACCGCCTCGTTGCGCACAGGAGACGCAGAAGCATTCTTTACGATTGTGCTTCCAACAAACGTAAACGTCAGGTCGGTGATAAAGCTCTTGTACATCCGCCCGCGCCTGTCTACCACTACCACAAAATCCATAAACTCAATCAGCGGATTCGATACACTGATACCGTTAAATTTCCGGAACGTAAAACCGGTCAGTGCCTTCGCAATTTGAAAAAGTCCAGTGGATATTTCCGTGTCGGTTCCGGTAATCAGCGGATTTTCAACGGTAATAACATACCCAGATTCTCCGTTTAACGTTGTTTTTTCTCCTGTATCCGTTTTCTGTTTCAGCGCAACGCCGGTGATAGTTATGTCGTTTTTCTCAACACTGACGCTGCTCCACGAATTAAGTACGATTTCCGGCACATCAGTAAGAACACTAGACGTAAGCTCTTCTCTGTAGTATTCATTGCCTCGAATTTGAGAGTACGGAATAATGCAGAGCTGACCGGCATTGTTAATTCTGGCGTTTCCACCGGCGATCATGGCAATATAGCCAATGATCTGTCGCGCGGTATACTGGGAATCCGGCTGGTCTTGCACAATATAGCTGCCATTCGGGATTGTCGTAGGCAACAGGGAGATTCCACAAATATTGCAGACATCAATCAGCATATTCTGGATTGTTGCCGGGAAGTTTATTGTTGGAGCATATTTGACATCGGCCTTGTACATATCGTCATAGGCGGTGATGATGACAGTCTCTCCCCATGTTTCCGGTGTGACAACGGTATATAGCCCACGTTCGACCTTTTCCGTGGCGGAGGATAGCTCAAACGTCATATACATCCGGATTTTTGCGCCGAAGAAATCATAGCCGTCCCATTGTTCCTGATCGTTCAGGATTTCCAACTGTGCGATTTTTTGGACAGCAACGCCGACAGGGACAGCGGAAAGCCCCGCTCCGTCCGTGATGCTGTTGTTAGTAACCGTAAACTGTGATTCATCCAGCGTGAGAACTGTGCCGTCAGTAAATGTAATTTGCGCATACTCCTTAAAATCGGTGCGCTTCTGCATTTGCTGCTTAAATTCTGTGGATACGTTAATCATATCGGGTTAACTCCCGTCATGTTGAATTTTAGGGAGGAAAGCGTCTCCCCGCCATCCTCCAACGTTCCGATCTCGCATTCGCCCTTCCCTACGTAAAACGTGTCATCCCGCCACACGCCATAATAGAGACTGTAATAATGCAAAGTGAATGATTTTCCTTTTATGATCTGCCGCAGAATTTTAGTGGCTTCCGCTACCGGTATCCCGGTAGCGGTATAGCCCAACTGCTCAACTGTAAACATCGACGTAAAATGCCCCACGCCATCCTGCGTCCGGGTAGAATCGGAAGTGTACGTAGATTCAAAACTGTACGTGAGGCCGGAATCAGGCTGATAGATTCCAGCACTATTGATATCAATTCTCTGCTGCGCCATTTCCTACCTCCCCGACTGGCTTCGCACCAAGTCTTCTTCCTTCTTCATCTCTTCGTAGATTGTCCGGCGGTTGATTTGCACAACATTATGGATCACACCGCCTGCTGCTGCCGTTCCGCCGTTTGGCCTATCCAGCTTGTCAAGTAGCCCTTTAAGCTGCTCCAGAACGTCAGATACGCGTCCGCTTCCGGCGCTGCTGTATGTGGCCTTAGGCGGAATTACCGTGCCTGTAGCCATCACAGGCGTTCTCAGCGTCACGTCCGGGAAAATGTTGGATGTAGCGATAGCTGGGAGTGATACATCGGAGAGGCCGTCCTGAAACCTATCGGCAATCTTATCGGCTATACCGGAAACGGTTTTTAGGATCGCGCCTGTGGAATCCTCAAGCCCAACGCTGATGCCAGCGCCGAGATAATAGCCTACCTCGTCACGGAACAATTTAGACGGGGAATGGATGCCAAGCGACTGCTTTACTTTGGAAATAAACCAGTTTGCCCACTTCCCGAGCCCAGCTGTGGTATACATTCCATTTATAATTCCGACTGTCAGGTAATATCCTGTGTCACCGCCATGCAGATTTATTTTCCCGATAAACCACGAGCACCATTTAGACGGGCTGACGCTGTACATTCCGTTCACGACCGACTGCGCAGCGCTGGAGCCAGCGGAGTACCAACCTAGATTTTTAATCCCGGAAATAGCAGTCGTAAAATTTGACACAAGCTTGTTGGAAACGCTGCTGAAGGCGTTTACGATTCCGGAAGCAATCCCGGAAAAATCTCTCTTTGCGCTCCCCCATGCGGCTTTAGCTGCTGTGTACGCTGAGGTAAATTTGATTTTCACTCCGGCCTCCAGCCCAGAAAAGCCGCTGATTACATTGGTACTGATTGACCGAAACGCGCCGATTGCACCACTCCATGCATTTTTTGCTGCCGTCAAAGCCTTTTTAAACGCGTTAGAAATAGCGTTCGGCATGGCGTTGAATGCGCTGGCACAGCCGTTAGCGATAGTGCTAAATGCCGCGTTAGAACCACTCCATGCGTTTTTTGCAGATGCGTATGCTTTAGAAAAGTAGTTTTGCGTATCCGATGGTAATTTTTTGAACGCACTTGAAACTTTTGCAGACGTTTTTGAAAAGTCTGACTGAGAATCTTTCCACGTGGACTTTGAATCCTTATATGCGTTCTTAAAGCTTTTTGACACATTTTTACTAAAACCGTCAAATCCAGAAGATGCGTTCTTGGATATTTGGGAGTAGTCAGTATGTGCGACACCCCATTCGCTCTTCGATTTCTCATATGCTTCTTTTGAGGATTTGGGCACGCTATTTTTAAAGCTATCAAATGCAGCTGCTGCTTTATCGCTAACGGCTCCGTAATCTGCAGAAGTGGTTTGCCACTCGGATAGCGCACCATCGTGTGCCTCTTTTGACTTACTTGATATAGCAGGTGGCATAGCATCAAATTGATGCGTAGAATTTGCTACTATTGTTCCAAGCTTCCCATCCAGCGTCCCGCCTCCGCTACCGGTACTCATCCCGGAAATATAGCTATCGGCAGTCGCTTCGCCTGCGCGCTTTGCCTTGTCCTCTAGGTACCCCTCGGAATAATCGAACGGGCTCCATTCAATGCCTGGAATGTTATTGATGACCGACGCAATTAAACTGTTGAATATATCAAATAGCGAAGCTGACACATATAACCAGTCAACTTCTTTAACAGCAGCAACAAGGGCGTCAGTAAGCGCTATTGCGATTGCAATTACTGCGTCAGAGAGGTCTTTGTCGTCGATTTTTAGTAGTGCACTATTCAGCATCTGCCCAACGCCCTTGCCAAAAGCAGCCCAGTCAACCCCAGTAACCGTATCGACGAACCACACAAGCAAATCAGAAATAACGGTGCCAACAGCATCTCCAATTTTAGTCCAATCTAGGCCATGCAGCGCGTTGTTTAAAAATGTAACAATTTTCCCAGAAAGTCCGCTCCATGAAATAGTAGATGCAGTGGATGTAATAAGTGAGAAGATCCCATTTATCAAATTTGCCACAGCAGTTCCGAATCTTCCAGCCGGAATGTTGGAAATGGCTCCGTTTATCATGTTGCCTATAGCCGTTCCAAGATCAGCCCAGTTCAATGTGGTGACAAACCCAAATAGCGTCTCGATTGCGGCTTTCAATTTCTGAGTGAGTGCTCTGCCCACACCAATCCAGTCTGTCGTGGTTATGGCATTGTTCAACGTTGTCGCTATGGCGTTTCCAATTTTAACAAAATTGACAGTATCCATAAACGTGTTGTACATGCCGACGGCGGTATTGATGCCGTTCCCGATGGTCTTACCTACTGTTTTCCACAGGCCGGGAGTAGCCACGAACCCGTTAATGAACGTCGCAACGGACTGTGCAATCTTGTTGCAGGTGGTTTGGATATCGCCCCACGGTATGTTTTCTAGGGCATTCTTCAACTTCGTTCCTACGGTGGTGCCGATCTCCGTGAAGTCGGCGTTCTTCCATGCCTCCTTGAATTTTTCTGCCCAATCCGCAACAATCCCGGGGATGGCCGCTTCTTCAAAGGCAACACCAGATGAGCCACCGCCGCCGCTTCCACCGCCGCCGCCACCGCCGCCGCTGGAGCTATCTTCAAACTTCCGGACTTCGTCTAACCCAGAAAGGTAGTCCTTCATAGCCGCAGCAGCGTCAGAAGCCGCACCCGCCGTATTCCCAAGCGATGCCGCATAGTTCTTCTGTACTGCAAGTGCTTTCGTGTATGTGCTTTTGCCGCTTAACGCCGCAAAAAACGCACCAATATAGGAGATTGCGTCAGCTAACAGATTGATTAACTGAGTGACCACAGGAGCCACCGTTGCGAGGATTGGGGAGAATGCCGCCGCAATGCTGTTCTGCAACCGTGCGATAGCCCCCTGCATGGAAGAGATAGCGCTGTTCGCACTTCTGGAATACTGTGCTAAATTCCCCATGCCAGTCACGAATGCACTGCGGAGCTTATTTACTAGGACATACAGAGACCGGATGCCGAGTCCGTACTTGAGCATGGTTTTGATACCGTTCTTCAAACTATTCCCAGCTCTGTTAGAACTGTTTCCAAGTCCATGCAGCGCAGCCCCTGCTTTTTTTGCCAAGCTCACAACAGCAGATAGCGCTTTTTTTAGCGCAGAGCCAATGACGGAAGCAACCTTTTTTAATCCGGATAATACAGATGTTAAAGCCCTTTTGAGAGTGCTCACCGCCATGGACATTTTGGACGTGTTACCAGCCGCAGAGGACGCAGACGCTCCGTACTTGTTCACTTTTTGCGCAAAATCGCTGTAAGACGTGCTAAGCCTGTCACCCATTTCGGCTAGTTTCTGCTGCTCCTTGGCGAGGCTGGACTGCAATCCAGAGGTATCCGCAGCGGTGTAAGCACCGCCGGATGCTTTGAGTCCGTCCATTTTGGCCTTTACGCGGTCAATCTGCGCAATGAGGCGATCAGCGTCGTATTCCATGTTGCGGAACGTCTTGCTGCCCTCGTCTCCGCCAGTGGAAACGAATTTCCGCTTCTTTTCGTCCAGCTGGGCTAGCTTATTGTTCAGGCCGGTAAGTTCGTCATTAAGAGATTTATAATCGTCCGTCACAACGGTTTGGCCTGTGGATTCTGAAAGCTGCTTTTTTATGTCTTCAACTTTCTTCTCTTGAGCTCGGTATGCCTGATTCTGCTTTGTCAGGGCGTTTACGGACTTCTGCACGGAGTTCCGCGCCTTGTCGCCGATATTGCTTACACTTGCGGCGGCGCGCTTACAAGCCGCTTCCAGCTCGTCTGTGCCTTTTACAAGTCCGCTAGTATCTATTTGGGTATCAATAATAATCTGACCGTCTGCCGCCATGCTATCACCTCACAGAAGGGCTCTGGCTCACGGCTCCGGCGCTCATTTCGTCAACCCAAACAGTCTGCGGAGTTCGTCAGTTTCCTCCTGACTGCGTTTGGATGTTTTATTCAGGTCAATTAAGTTCCGGTTCTCCCGGTAGAACTCTTTTTCATAATCCTCAAGCTTCTTCCCCTTCGCCTGTTTCTGACGTATATTCAGGACGGAGGAAAAGAGGCTTTCCCCTATTTCCATGTATGCGCCCAGAAACGTCCACCAATGGAGATACTTCAAAGCTCTGACTTCCTGCCCCATGACACGATTCACAGCTGGAATGATGATTGCGGAATCCTTCGCCCAGTCCATTGTAGAGGGTTTCCTCTGCTTGCTATCGTCTCTCATCCCCATGTCTATAAAGTCAGTCGCCTTGTCGAAGGCTTCTTGATATCTGTCCTTTGGGATTTCCTGATAGTTCTGGAAAAGGATGATAAAAAATATCATTTTCTTTTCATCATCTTCGTATTGCGGATCGTTGAGGCACTTCATGATTTTGAGGATATCGCGAAAATCCGTTCTAATAGGATAGCCCACGCCACCTATTTCAAGGGACGTGGGCAATTCCCATGCAATCATGCCAGCGGGGCCAAGGTGGGTGCGTCTGCATACTCTCCAACAGCTTTCTGCACGCGCTTCATCTTTTCAGCGTTTCTCTTGTCCAGCACGACATCGATAATGCCACCGATCTTTTCAAGGATGTATGTGAAATACAACTCTCCGTCACTGGTGACACTCAGAGGACCGCAGGCCATAAAGATCCCGTCAGACACCTTCCGACTGAACAGGTAGTCAAACTGTTCCTTAATCTCGTTGCAAATCTTGGTGATTTCCTCGGTCTGCTCCGCGTCTCCGGCATCTTCATTGATTTGCATTTTCGCAAAATGCTCTGCGACATCTTTATATCGGGTCGCAATGTTGGAATCAGCCGGATTGAACTTAAACTCGCCGATGATTTCGCCGTGATCTCTGATCTGTACCGTCTCATAGCCGGTATCTACATCAAGAATGATGGGTTTGCGTGCTTTTGCCATTGGAATTCCTCCTTAAATTATACTGAACCGGCCGCCGTAAAGGTAGGAGAACCAGAAGTGAGAGAGGCCGCAGTTACAGTGCCCTTCACGCTTGCTCCATCTTCAGATACGTTGAACGGGAAGTTCAGGCCGCCGGTGTCTCCACCGTAGGACTGAGGCTTCACCATAACCTCACGGACGTAAGCAGTGTGCGTTGTCGCTTCGGTGTCCTCGACAAAAACCTCCAACATCAGGGTCTTGCAAGCAGCGCCTTTGAGTCTGCCCAATGCAATATCCCGGATCTTGGGGTAGAGTTTTTTTTCTGGGTCAGCGTAGAAAGGATCAGCGTCCATGCTCGGCTCATAGCCGTTATCCTTGGTCTTCGTCTGGCCAAGAATGTTTTTGTTCTGCTCGGTATCGGGGTTCAGCTCAACGCTCATTTCCTCGATATCGTCACCGATGATCTCAAAAACCGCCTTTGAAACGTCTGCAGCCTTGGTATTGAACACGGTATCGAGGTAGGTAGCCATTGCCTCACGGTTAAGTTTTGCCATAAAAAAGCCTCCTTAAATGTAGGCTCTGGCTCACGGCTCCGGCTCGATATTGATTTACTTTTGATATACGTTACGATAGCGCACAGAAATGGAAATTGCCCAGTTCTCAGCCTTGTTGGCCTCAACGCTTTCCAGATATGCAGGAGACGTGCGCTTAATCTCCAATATAGCCCGGTTCCCAGTTAAATCCGGGTAATCGGTAATGGTGTACGTTTCTCCCTTGACGGTTATCGGCTGTTTTTCAAGCCATTTTCCAAGGTCGTCCAGCCACTCCTTTACTGCCGCTTTCCGGCTCTCAGAGAGGCCGGAGCCGCGATAAATAACAAAAAACGGGTAAAGACACACCTGCACCACTCTGCCGGTCACAGACGTTTTCTCCGTCTCGATGCTGGCACCTGAAACCGGGAACATTGCTTTCCCCTTATCGTTTGCCAGCGTGGCAAATGCAATTTCGTCCCCGTCCGAAAGGCCGGGGTACTCATTCAGCAGTGACCGAATAGCTGGGGTGATGGCCTCAAAGCCGTCAATGTCGTATTTCACGACCTTATCTTTTTCAGCCATCGCCAATCTTCTCCTTTACACCGTCTATCCACTCTTGCAGGTGTTTTTCTTTCGCCGCGTCAAACCAATGTGGCACGGCGCTGGGGTTGCTGTATTTCAAGGGGCGATCTGTGACAATCTTTTTCGCGCCGGGTCTAGCCCATGGTGATCCAGTCTCAGGGTCAACCATTACCTTCCCCTCGTACAAAAATCGGCCCATGGGCGGAGCTGCTGCAACTACCTTACCGGTTCCGGCGATTGCAGCGGACTGTGCGCGGGTGACGTTGATAAACGTGCCTGTTTGGTGTGGCATAAGTGGCACCATGTCGGTCATAATCTGGCTATCCAGCCAGTATTGTGCGTCCTTAATACGCCCATCATAGATAGAGGTATCAATGTGGACGTGTACGCCATCAGCCTTCACATCAACATCCGGGATATTCGCCATAGCGTCACCTACTTTGCCATGATCTCAAAATGAGGGATAACGGAATACTGAGCCACGGACGTAATGGCATAAACATAGTCGTACTTGGCGTTCATGTAGTCGTAGAACCCATCAACGCCATACTCAGAATCACTCACGGGGGATTCATCCGGCCATTCTCCGGCGTAAAAGAAATCAAATTCTTGGCCGCTGGTGAATGTCAACGTCTCCGCGAGGTTTTCAGTCTGCCTGTGCCATTCCTTTGGCGGCATCCATTGCTTACCGCCAATCATTTTCATGCCGTTTTCAGCCGTATACCGGATGTTCAGGGCAACACTGTCTTGTGATTCCGCCCCGTATTTCGCCACAATTGCAGCTGCATCCATGTTGAGGTTGACCCCATGGAGCACATAAGGATACCACATCACGTCCTTCTTTTTGTCCTCATGACGGCAAAACAGGGTTATGGTGTCGGTATACATCGTCCTACCTCACATCGGGATACGGCCCCATGTACAGGAGCGGAACCCCGTTTGCATCAGCCACACCAGAAAGATGTGTGGTGATAATGTCCCGTTCCACCTGTTCCCGGACAGTCTGGCTTGCAAGGGCTTTTTCCGTCAGGGTAGTATCCGCAGAATTAGAAGACGTGGAATAGCTGATAGATTCATTTCCCGCCGAAATGGAGGAAATCACCCGGCCTTGTAAACTTCCGTCCTCTCGCTTGGTGTACCCCTGCGCCATTCTGGCGTTGTCCTCAGCTTGCTCAAGATTGTAAGCGTTTTGGACCAGCGCACAGGCGCACCGCTTGATACACTCCACGGCGTACTCGTCAGATGGGAATGTCTGGCGGAGCTTCTGCACCCCGTCATGCCCGGTGGTGGCAATGTCCAGTTTCCGGCAAGCATTCCAACCAATGCGGTTAAATGCCGCTTCCGGGGCCGCTTCATCGCCGTAAAGGCCGCTATAGTATTCGTAGTCTACATACATTGCTATGCCTCCTTCTCGGCGTTAGGCTGGGCGCAGAAGCGCCCCCGCCATTTGAATTTAGCCGTTGGACTTGATAAGACCAATACGGACGTTCTTCTCCTTGAACGCAAGGCTCCAGTTAGCCTTTGCACCAAGCTCCGCAGTGGTGGGGGATTCCTTGGCGGGTTTGGAGGTGTCAAAGCTCATGCCGTTGGGATGCAGGACATAACCCTGCTTGGTGTAGAGCTTTTCGATACCTGCGGAGGTCTCCGGGTCGTAATCGGTGTAGTAGGGGTTCTCGTAATTGACCTTATCACAGGTCAGAATAGCCCCCTCGCCGATCATATAGGTGTTGTACACGGCGTTGGTCTTGGAGGTGTCCACGGTAAAGCGGTCGGTGACGATGGGGATGAAGCCGCCGATGGTGGGCAGGGTCACGTCACGCTCAATAGCGTTCGCCACCGTATACTTGTTGTAGTCCACGAGGCCCATAGCTTTGTAGCGTGCGAAGATCATGGAGTGCATGACCAGCAGGCCAAGACCGCTTGCAGCGTCTCCAAGTGCCGCCTGCGCTGCATAGATCAGCGTAGTGTCAGAGATCTTGTTTGCATCGGACACGGTTCCAGTGCCGGTAGCCTCGGACAGGTCGGTGATATGGCTTTTCAGCCCAGTCACGCCCAGAACACCATTCAAGACAGACATAAGGTCGCGGGTTCTGGCCTGTCGATAGTAGCCAGCAACGGAATTTCCGACGTGAGTCATGGGGTCAGCGCCGGTCAGCTCACGGGTAAAGTCCTTCGCTTTCCACGCCTTCATGCGCTGGATCAGCATGCAGGACTGCTTGCTGCCAGACACATCAACGGGGGTGTTATCGGTCTCGCCGTCGTTGTTGAGCGCCTGAGAATCGGCCTCGTCAATAGGGGTGTAGAAAGGCAGTGTTGCCACGTTGCCCTTCTCGCCGATCAGGTTCATGATGTTGTTGTCCTGCACCAAAATTCCAGACGCCAGAATAGCGTCATTCCATGTCGGCTGCTCGGTCATGTACTCGGAGAAAACCTCCGGGTCAAAGGCGAACCCGCCAAAAGTTCCGGTTCTTGCCATAAGTTAAAATCCTTTCTCGTGTGCAGCTTTAGCCGTTGCGCAGAGCCTCATACAGGTCAGGGCTTTCAGCTTTCAGCTTCATTCGCTCGTCCAGCGTCATTTCAGAGAGCTTCTTGCCGGTTCCGTTGCCTGTCTTGTGCTGAGTGGTAAAACGGGCTTTCCCGTTCTCCAGTTTCTGCTGCTCCTCGTCAACAAAAGCGGAAGCGTCCGCCTCCTTGATCTGGTTCATCAAATCGGAGAGGCCGAGAATCTTTCCGTCTTTCAGCTTCAGCTCTGCCGCCCTGATCTGGCCCATAACGTCACGCTTCGCCGCCTCAGAGGTGAACTTGTACGCCTCCATTTCGGTTTTCAGCGCATCAGCAAAATCACGCTCGTAAATCTGCTTTTGGGCGTTCGTCTCGGCTTCTGCTGCTTTTTTCTTCCATTCTTCCAGTTCCCCTTTGATCTCCTTGGGGTCGATGCCCTCAAAGGTTTCAAGGGTCTTTGTGGCTTCCTCCGCCTGTGTTTTCCATCTGTCCCGGTCTGCCTCGATCTTTGCCAGCGTCTTGTTGACCTCGGATACATTCTTGTAATGCTCCGACAGCGCCGACTTTATCTCTGCTTTCTTATCGTCCGGGATGGTCACGCCGAAAGTTGCCAGTGTTTCAATGAGTTTCTGCATAAAATCCTCCTTGGCCGTGTTGATAGACCAGCCGCCGCTGGTAATAGGATTAAGCCCAATAGACCATGGGCGAGGTAGTTAAGTGGATTTCGTGACTTTTAAGCCCTTAATGTCCACCGTCATTTGCAATCTGCACTTCGGACAGAAAAACGGTAGCTTTACAATGACCGTTTCAGGCGTTGCCTTGATGCGGGTCTTTCCTCCACATCGTGGGCAATATACCCATGTCGGTTCCATTTTCAGCCCTCCTTGCAATGCTTCGAGTATATTCTATATCGTAAAAGCGTGTACGTCGTACCCCCATTTACGTCTTGCTGTTGTGCCGTCTAACCGCTGCCGCAGCCTGCGCCGCTTGCTTCCGATCCCATTTCGCAATGCTGATTCTGTCAGTGAGGCGTTTCAGGTCGTTGTCTTTGCAGAACTGGTTATATGTCTGGTTCTGCTTCTGGAGCAGCGCCGCCGCTTTTTCATATGCTTCCTGCTGGGTCTGCCTTGTCGGCTCGTCCGGTGCGCTGTCCACGGATTCTTTCAGCCCCATAACCCGGCGCTTGGTCTTCCTGATACGCCGCTCTAGTGTCCGCTGACGCTGTTGCAGGTCGTATGCCTCTTTGTTTTTCTCGCTGCCGTAGTGCTCAAACGGATTATGCACCCCGTCACCGGGGCCGTGAGAATGTCGGCAGTTCGCACCATGGATGCCCTGCACGTCTCCCATGTTGCATACAGAAAAAGGCGGGAAGCGTAGGTCTTTGCCGCTCTTGGAGTAGAATTTACCTTGCCACCAATAGTGATTGGTGTAATCCTCCTTATCTGTAACACGTGCCCCCAGATGGGCAGAAACAAGGATGATATCCCAGTTCATTTCGTCCATGCGGCTATCCGTTATTTCTGCTGCCATTTGGCTAACGCCAGTCCGGACAGCGCGGAGCGTGGCGGTCTCTATGGTGTCTTTGTGTCCGGTCGGGTATACCACCTCAACGCCCTGCGTGGAAATAACGTCCGCAGCCTCCTTGACGGCCTGCGTGTATGAGATAGTACCGGATGTAACCAGAGTATACGCTCTGTCGCATTGCTGTATAAATAGCTGTTGGGCGGCTTTGGCGGTGGTCTGCGTATAGTTCTTCCATTCGCCCAGTGTGGATTTATAATTCCGCTGAGCGATACGGAGCAATGCAGGGGACTGTTTTAGAGGGGGAGGAGACAGCCCCGCCGCCGTATAGATAGCATCATCATATATGAGGTTTTCGACCCCTGCCGCCTCCATGGCTTCCAGTATCTCAATCTGCTGCAATGCCGTATACTTGGCTACCTCCGCCTGTATGTCGGTCAGCAGATAACCAGCGTCCTGCAATACCTCTAGCTGCCATTTATCGTTTGCCGTCAGTATGTAGTTATCGCCACGGCCCAGCCGTATCATGATCCGCTTTACTATTCGGCGGATGATGTCATTGTGGAGCTGCTCCGCAATATCTTCGGCACCCTCGCTGATCCGTAGGAGGTATTCAGGCGATAGCATTACTCTTCATCCTCTGCGTACATTTCCGGTTCTGCGGTCTGTGCCGCAGATTCAAGGGCTTTCGCCTCTTCTTCGGTCATATTCTCAAATTTGGTCAGATAGTACCAAAACGGCACCTTCCCCTGCATGACATAGCCATACCACCGGGCTTTATCTTCCTCGTAGTTGTAGAGTATATCGCTAAAGGAGTAGGACACCTCATACGTTCCCACCGGGGCATAATCATACAGGTCGGCAAACGTATTCAGCGCCGCTATCACATCGTCAAGGCAGTTTTCCAGTTTGTCCCGGCAATCTTTGATAAACTGGACCGTCCGCTGCTGTTCTGCCTCCACGCCTGTTGCGGTCTGTATGCCTGTATGCTCGTTAAATACAAAGTAGCCGTTTGCAAAACCAACCTTGTATCCGATCTGAGACAGCAGGGCGTTGATGCCATTCAGGCGCTCAGAGGTGTTGAGCTGAGGGTTGACCTCCTGATAAAACGCATTCTGCCCGTCTCCATAAACGTTCTTTACGTAATCAGGCAACCCCATGTTCTCCCGGTTTGCTCTCATTGCCGCCCCTGTCTGGCTTACCTTGCGTCCAACAGACGGCATGAGGCGGTCAGAATCCAGAAGGACCATGCGTTTGCTGTCTAGAATCTCCTTGGCGTTGCGGCTATATGCAATGTCAAGGTCTTTCAGTTCCTCCACAGCGTCCGAATAGACGGGTAAGGACAGCGGGGACGCAATATCAATATTGTTTGCGTGAGGGGTTTTCAGCACGCCGAACAGGGGCTTTTCGATATTCTCTATCGTCACCTCGTCCAGCAGCCCGGCCCATGGGCTATCCTCAATGTCCACGGCCTTGCTCATGTCGTTCTCGGAATTGCCCACATAGCACCGATTGGTGATGGCGTATGTACCATCCTCCAAAAAGCGGTGGTATTCCAGCCGGGTATAGTATTTCTTGCCAGTTGCATCTGTCTCTTTGCTGACAAATACGCAACCTGTAACCTTCCCATGGCTCTGTTCTGTCACAATAAACTGGTCAGGTAGATACAGGTCGATGTCCTCGCCGTTTGGCTTTAGAATCACCGTACCAAACGCACATCCATACTCTACCCATCCACGGAGCTGGAAATATACACGGTCTATCTGTTGCTGGAGCCAGTCCGCGCGGGCGCTACCTTCAACATTGATTCCGATAGCAAGCGTTGTCAACCGTGCCACCTCAGAGCAGATAGCTTTTGCAAAGCCAATGGTTTTGATATGCGCGTCCTTGTCTACCCAGTACGGGCTTCCCCGGTATATCTGCCCACAGATTTCAATGATCCGTTTCATTTCGCCGGATGTGATTTCCTCAACGCCGAAATCTTCCCGGGCTTTGGTCTTAAACAACATAGACAGCCACCCCTTTATTCTTGCAACAATGCCCATAGGCGTTCCCCCTTATGCGCTGCTGCCTCTGCGGATAAACTGCGGCTCGTAAGCGTATCGCAGCGCTGATATAGCATGGTCATTCCCATCAGGGTAGCCGCTTATTACATTACCGTCCTTGTCACGGTCATACTCATAGTTGATGATCTCTTGGTAAGCGTTCGGTGTACGCTTTGGGTCAATCACCAGCGTCCGGGTCTGGAGCCATTTGAATCCGTACTCAATAGAGCCGGGACCCTTAATAGCACCACGTGCCGGTAGATTCATGTCCCGGTAGTCGTTGACGCTCTTAGGCTCCGCACTGTCACAGGTGATTGTGTAATCGTCATACCCGTGCTCAATGATCCACTTCCCTGTCTGGGTGTTGCTCCATTTATTCACATAGAGTTCGTCCAGCAGGTAAATCTTTTCCTGCTCTGTGTTGTAGTACGTCCGCAAAAAAGCATACTGGTCAGGATACCAGCCAAAGTCAGCGCCCTGATAGATCCTATCCATGTGGCTGATTTCTTCATCCGTGATGTCGCGGATTTCCAGAAACTCAAAGACATTGCCGCCAGAACCGTTTGGAATGCCCATGTATTCGTGCTCATAGGCTTCTGGGTTGACCTCTTTCAGGTGTTCTGCATCGTCAATAAACTTCTGGCCCAGCCATTCCACCGGTGCATCTAGATAGGTGCTATGGTGGATTATTCGGTTTTCGTCCGGCACCAGCTTTTCTTGGTTTACCCAGTTGCTCTTGCTCTTCGGCGGGTTGTAACTGGAGAAATCATAGGATTCCATACCGCCACGTAGAACAGACTGATTAACGTTACGTTCCTCGGCGGGACCGGAAAGCTGGTCCTTTTCCTCTTTCCACAGAATTCCGATATAGCCAAACGGCGGCTTTATGGATTTCAGTTTGATAGGATCGTCACAGCCGCGAAAATAGATGATTTGTCCTGTGCGCTTCCGTTTGATTTCTAGTGGGGATACTTTACAGGTAAATTCATCATTCAGGCCGAGTTCGTTTATCGCCCATTTGACCTGTGCATATACGGAATCACGGAGCGTTCCGGCAACTTTTCTGACCACACAGGCATGCATTTCAGGATTGTTCATTAAAATCTCTATGACTTTGAGGGACACATAGGAAGATTTTAAGCCGCCACGTCCTCCCTCAAATATGTACGATTTGTTCGGTACGATTTGCCGGTCAATATCGACGAATGCCCTGCCGATAGACCGGACAGGGATGCTGAAATGCCCATATTCAATTTCGTTGGATTCGTCCATCTCTTCACGCTGTTCCAGAAACTGCTTCCCGAGCCAAATAGCCATTGCAGCGCTCTTTTCTGCGAGTTTGAATTGAGTTCTGCGCAGGCTACATTTTCCTAGTTGCCGCTTCTCTTTATATGTGTCCGAAAAAGTAGCTTTGTACGTCCGTTTGCACCATGAATTCAGGGTGTCTTCGCAACAGCCGAGGACGGCGCAAATTTCGGATTCTGTGCATTGGATGGCACATAGGTTTTCAAACAGTTTTTGATTGATTTCCTTCTTTGGTCTGCCTGTTCTCGCCAACTGCTCTCCCTCCTTTCTTCTGTTTTATCTATGTGAAAATAATACATTTTTGAATAACATTAACTTTTTTATCTTGACATACACGTAAATACGTGGTATAATAGCGCCATAGGAAGGAGGTGAACACGTTGGGCAGGAAAAAGAAAAAGCCCTCAAGCAAACTAGAGACTGCCGAAAAGATTGTTGCAATCTTAGCAGGTGTAACAACAATCATCGGTACAATCTACAGTATGCTCAAGGGCTAACCCAAAACCAAAGGGGAGGGAAACCTCCCCGGCGGTTCCTGCATTCATTATAACCGATGAAAGGAGAACATTCAATGCTTAAAAGATTTTTTATCCGCTTGCGCAACAACCTATGCATTTACCTGTGTTGTCTGCTAAACCTGACTATAGCCATCCGCTTCAACACTCTCGACTGGATTCATTGGCTTGCCGTTATCTTGTGTATCCTCTCTATAATTCTGTGCCTCGTATGCGCAGCGCAGGAGCAGAAGGACGGTATGCCGGATGCTTAATCTTAAGAATCTCCGTGCCGATTCCGGTCTATCTATCCGGGCTTTGTCAGAGCTATCCGGTGTCCCGAAGCGGACAATAGAAGACATTGAAGCGCGAGGCGATTGCCGCATTTCCACCGCATATACGCTATGCAAGGCTTTGGGCTGTTCCCTTGATGATTTTTATACAGGAGATAATCAAGAATAGTTGCATAATCATCTTTTCGCTCCCCGGTTCGTCCGGGGGGCGTTTTTCTTCTGCCGCCTGATAAATTTCTCCATATCCCGCTTGAGATATGGGCTATTTGTCGTTTTGATGATTTTCTGTGCTTCCTCAATCGTCATTTACTAGCACCGCTTTCTCCCCAGTAAGATTCTCCCATCGTTTTACAATCACATCACAGTATCTCGGATCATACTCCATCACGTAGGCAGTCCTTCCGTTCTGCTCACATGCTATTACGGTTGTCCCACTTCCAGCAAACAGATCAAGGACGATGTCTCCGCCCTTTGTGTTGTTCTTGATTTGGTAGTCAAATAAAGCAACTGGCTTCATGGTTGGATGCTCTTTATTTTTGGTAGGTCGATCAAACTCTAGCACTGTGGTCTGTTTGCGGTCAGATGCCCATAAATGCCCAGCGCCGGCTTTCCACCCATACAGGCACGGCTCGTGCTTCCACTGGTAGTCCTGTCGCCCCATTACCATGGCGTTTTTTACCCAGATGAGAACCTGCCTAACCTCCCAGCCGGTCATCTGGCACCAGCCTTCATCACGGAATCAGCCGCTTCAAACGCCGATCTAAGAAATGCAATAAAATCATCATCGCTTTTTGCATCGTTCTCGATTTTGAGCGCATCTTTGGTTTTACCCGTATAATCAACACCATACGGTGGGTCTGTAAGCAAAAGGTCTGCTTGTAGCCCCCCCATGAGCTTTTGTACGGACTCTGTGGATGTGCTGTCCCCGCACATAAGGCGGTGCCGTCCGAGCTTCCATACATCGCCGGTTTTTGTCACAGGCGGCTGAGTTTCGTCAACCTCCGGTGCTTCATCTTCTTCAATTTTTTTGATTTCTTCCTCCGGCAAGCCCCAGTCAAAATCGAACCCAGTCAAATCTAGCTTTTCCAGCTCATCAGCCAGCAGGTCAAAGTCCCAGTCGCTCTCGTTGCTCTTGTTATCCACCAGCCGCAGGGCGTTCACCTGCTCCGGTGTCAGATCGTCCACGCAGACGCAAGGCACTTCTTCCATACCCAGCTTCTTCGCCGCCAGAGCGCGGCAGTGGCCGATTACAATCACGCCGTCGCGGTCAACCACAATCGGCTGCACAAAGCCATACTGCCGGATACTCTCCGCAACGTTGTTGATCTGCGTCTGATCGTGTGTTTTGGCGTTATTCTCGTACGGTGTGATTTCATCTAGCCGTCTATACTGTATCTCCATCATTATCCTCCATTGCCTTTTTATCGTGTCAATATTTGCCATAATGATATCCATTGTCACATTGGACTGGATGTTATGAGCAAATAACGCTTTATCTGTTGCATCCGCATTGTAATAGCCGGTAAACACCTCACCATTTGGGAGAATTGCGGCAACGCATATCTTTTTCGTGCCTGTCTCCACGACAGTTTTAAGAGCATCTTCCAGCCATGCTGCATATGGTTTCTTGGTTATGTCGTCCATAATCCATCCATTTTGTGCTCCCTATTTGTACCCCGCCGGGAGCTGGGCGTCATTTCCCCCCACGTTGGTTTTTCCTACCCGGCGTGGGTTCCGGGCTGCCCTGTTGCGGCACAGACTTCCGCTTTTTTGGGGGCTTTCGCCCTTGTCGCTGGGCTGCCAGCGACTATTGTTACGGAAGGACGGAGTCGAACCGCCCTGACGGATTTTGCAGCCACCGCCACGTCACCGGACTCCCGCATATAAAAATCCCGGCTTTTTGCACGTAACCGCAGGAAAGAGGTGTGCCGGGCTTTATCTGGAGCCGGATGGCGGAATCGAACCGCCAAAGATTTGAAAGGAAGGAAATCGCCATGGACGTTTTGGAATGCAATTTTAGGAGGAATTGCATGATCCCGGCACCAGCCTCCGGCGTGTTGTGCTGGGAGGTGGAGTTTCACCACCTTCTGGCGGGGCATGGAGAAAAACCGCCGCGCAATCGCCCCAGCACCTATATTGTATCAATAAAAAGCGTGTACGTCGTACCCCCATTTTACAGGGCACCATATTCCCGCATCCGGTCGCGAAATAGTGCTAGCGTAGAACGGCAATAGCCGTAGAAAACCGTCCGTTTGACCGGAATATAGTGGATTTTCAGAATCTCGTCATAGCTCACACCGCTGACAATGGAATAGACGATATCATCCGCTAGTGTAGGTTCAGCCGCATACGCCGCATCATAGAGCAGTAACCGTTGCTCATAGTTGGGCTGTCGGGCTAAATATTTGATATATTTCTCCTCGTTGTGCTGGAAACCATAATCTCGATAGCTTTTAGCGCTCGTTCTCATAACCCGCAATCTCCTTCATTAGTTCCTCGGCATTCTTCCGCAGCCGTTCGGCCAGCTCCTTGTCATCCTCACAGCTCCGCAAGATTTTGAGGGCCATGGCACCGTATACGCACGCCTGATTGCAAGCCTCTAGGCGTTCCTCGCCCTCCTGATAGTTGTTGAGTGCAAAACGGGATGTCGCTGGGAACAGGATGTTGATAGCCTCGTCAATCGTCATTTGTCTGTCTCCTGTGACCAGTAGTTGCTTCTGCACTCTCTGCATCCTGTTCCGTTGCAAATATCGTTGCAATTTCCCCCATCAATAGCCGCTGGGCATATACCTATACTGCCAGATTTATCAATTGTTGCATTCGGATACCGCTCCAGAAACACACTCTGTCGTGTTCTGAACGGATGCCCTTTCGCCCAGTTTTCCACAATCTCTACTGCTTTTTGTGGGTCATCGTATTCAACGTAATCGCAAGCCTCCTGTCTCCGTTCACCCTCGGCATATTCACACTCAAAGCAATAGTGTTGGTGGAATTCGCACAATCGGTTACGATGTTTTATGTACTCCACTGCATCCATTCTTGCCCCTCCTACATACCATGGTGGCTCCTGACCCAGCTATTTCCGGGATGCTCTTTGCTTCTCTTTGTTAACCACCAGCAATATTTATCGCATGTTACACCGCACCACGTGATCTCCTTCTCGCTGCTGAAAAGATCTGTAAATTGGTCGCATGCATTCGCGAGGATGAATTCCCACGCCAGCATAACAGGCAGCCCGGATTCTCGGTATTTTACCGCAGATTCGAGCGCATCCCTGCACATGCTGTTTGCCTCATTTCTGGGCACACCCAGCGCCATAAGCTGCTTCACAAATGTTTTACGTTTCATCTTCTCACCACTCCTCTCCGGCCTTTCTGTGCGGCCTTCCCGGTATCCACACCTGTTCGCGGCAGGCATAGCAGATTCCGTCGTCTTTCCATTCTCCGTTCCCATAACTGCACTCGCCGCACATCGGCATTGCGGTCATTTTCTTTCCACAGGAAGGGCAGTAGTCCGTGATATCTCTCGCATCTGTCCCTTGACCACGCCGGTATCTTGTAAACGGCATCCACATTCCGCAACTGCTGCACTGTGGCGTGTCGTACTCATATACGACCCATCTTGCCATTGTCAGAGCCTCCATTCTTCCGTGCCTCAACCTTTTCAAAGTAAAAGACAATTGGAATTTCTTCGTCCGCGACATTTCCATATTTAAGCCCGACCTTGTATATGTAGTTCTTCCGCAGCTTTTTGGGGATCTCTTGGATATACCGGCGGAACGTCTCCAGCGTGTTAGCTCTCTTGTAGTGATTACAAGTCCGGCAGGCAGGCATTAAGTTTTCGAGGTCGTCTGTTCCGGGATCTTCTATCCCCCATGCTCTGTATGGTATAAAATGATCCACTTGCATATCTTTGTAGGCTATTTTCTCTCCGCAGTATGCGCAATGCCCGTCATACTTTTCATAGGCAATCATGCGTTTTTTCTTGCTAATTGCCATGATTCTCCCCTCCATCCATCTTCGCTCCGCAGAACATGCACCATTTCATTCTGCTGTCGCTCGTTCGCCATTCAGTTTCGTGGCACTCGGAGCACTCATATTCATTCTCTCCGCAGACATACCCGCGTTTGATCCAGCGCCCATGCCGCACCGGCACTACATCCGCTGCCGGTGTGTCCCATGCACAGTGCATTACCTCTCCACAGTTATCGCATCCACTGCAGTGTGCTTTGATGTGTTCAATCAGTGCCTTTCGGCTGATGTAATCATCCATTTATCAACCCTCCCCACTGTTCCACCATTGCCCGGGCGATTCCGGGAAATGACTTTGACCGCATCTTCGCATTTCTTTGGCCCTTTACGCTCCAATTCCCAACCGCTCTCCCGCGGTGTGTTGTTTCCACCCACTTGCCAGTTGGCACCACAATATCCGTTGCCATCAGGACAGGCAGATTTACCAACCATAAACACGTTGTTTTCATCCATTCGTCCCCAAACATATACGGTTGTATGATTTGACTGTACGGCGGTAGCTGGTGGATTCTCCCCGGAATGGGATTCTCCACACAAATACGCGGGATTTGGGCTTCTAGGCACGCCATAAAAAATTTCTTGGCGTCAACGGCCTTTGCCATCCGATCCATGTTGAGGACGCCGTGTTTGCGGAGATTCACAGCCCCGGCATTACTGAGGTATGTGCAGGGTGGATGCGCTATCATCAAATCCCATCCGGGGATATCATGCGTCTGTCCGTCCATGGTGGTTATCTGTCCCCCCCTCATGGCTTCCAACGCATCCCCCAAGATGTGCCACTCGGGGTGTCCGCCGCTTGGCTCCTGTATATCGCAGCTGTACGCCTCGTGTCCCAGTGCCCGGAATGCCATGCACTCGGTCTGGGATTCCTCGCAAGCTATCAAGACTCGCATAGCACATCCTCCATTCCCATTTGCCCCGGCAGCACATCGTACTCCATCCACCAGTTAAATACATCGGTCCCTGTTAGCCAATCATATGAAGGATTCCCACGCCGTTTCCGCACCTCCAGCATCCTGCCAAATGCTAAGATATACGCCGTCTTGTATTTCGGCCACCGCTCAAATTCGGCCTCGCGTTTGCGTTTCCCGGCTAGCGGACACCCGATGCATCCAACCCTGTCAAATCCCTCCGCATATAGCGGATTCACCGGCACATGGTTTTCCTCAATGTAGTGCCAAACGTCTTCGTCCTCCCAGTCAATGATTGGATTGCAAACCCGTTTCGCTTTGATGGAACAATTTTCAAACAGCAGCCGATCCGGGTCATTGTCGTTGATGATGATCCGTTTCTCCTTGTTTCGGTGGCTCCGCTCGAACGCTCCACGGTTGTTCTTCCGGGCGGTGGATTCTGCCCAGCGTACCCCTGTGGTGATAAATTTCCCAGCGTCGCCGTGCTCTTTAAGCACCACGCAGCAGTACCTCACCAGCCGTGTAGGCGGCATGCGCGTCTGTGGAATCAAATCCCACATGGATGTGCGCTGCCCCTTGTACATGGGCCAGTTGATCGTGCATTTAATCCCCATCAGCTCCAGCCGCCGGAATTCATCCCTGACAAATCGGACTGTCTCCGGAGCGTCTGCCGTGGTGTGATTATGGAGCACCTCAAAATTGATCCCGGCCTTGATAGCCAAATCAACACATACAGAGCTGTCTTTGCCGCCGGACGTTGTCACAACCAGCGGCTTTTTGTAATACTGTTCTGACAGCCGTGCTGCCGTTCTGAGCCGGTCAAGGCTCTCCTCATACCATTCGCTCATATTGTCTCCTGTTCCGCCAGCTGGAGCACTACCCGTAGCGCTTCGGTATATTCCAACAAGGTATCTTTGTCAATTTCATATCCGAATGAAAGCATGATTGATCCTTTGATGACGATGCGTAGGGCGTCAGTATAGCTCATTTTCCCACCTCCGGCGCATCCGGCAGGGGCATCCAGTGAGTAACTGCGTACTCTTCGTCCGCAAACGTTTCTGCTTCCTCCCGCACATTTTTGTAGCCATGGCAGTAGTACGTATACCAATCATCGTCAATCAGATATCCGGCGTACACATCTCTGTAGATAGCCCTGAGTTCCTTGTGTTTGCCGTAGTGTTCGATGCTCCTAACCAGTATAACAACATTGTCTTCTTCGGCGGGCTTCTGTTCCTCCACGCTCACCCATGGCCCCGGCAGCCTCGAAATCACCGAAATCGCCATAGCCGCTGCAGTTGCGGCCTCATCGCTGCCCTTGCAGTCCTCCGCAAATTCCCTCAGCGCCGCAATTGCGGCTTGTCTGTCGATGTAATCCGCCATTATATCCCTCCTTTTGTGATATCGACGCCATAAGCGTCCAGCAACCGTTTTGCGGCATGCCGGTTAATTCTCTGCCGTTCCCAGCTTCCTTTTGCGCCATTTACGCTTAACCCGGCATTTTCAGCAATCTCTTTCCACTTGTAGCGGTTCTTTAGCTCTTTGGCTTTCTCCATGTCCATATCTGCGGTCAGTGCATACGGTTTTCTGGTTGTGCTCGTCTTGACGCCCCCACGTGTTATCACACCCTCTTTTTCCAGCAGTGCCCACGCCTTTTCCGTGACGTTTGCAGGATCATCCTGCATCAGTGACAGCTTATCCCGTGGATCCCCAGCCATAAATTCCGTGCATCCAGCGCCGGAGGTAAACCCTTCTAGGCTCTGCTTACCGGTGCGTTGGTAGTGAAGATATATCCGTGAGTGATGCCCGAGGCAAAGGGAATACCCGCAGTGATACCGGTTTTGGCCATTTTCGCTTCCACTTAATGCAAGCCGCCAGACACATTTTGCACAGCCGCTACTGCCATTGCCAATTTTCGGTTTTTCGTTCTTCCACTCGGCAGCGTTCGTGTGTTTATCGCGGTATTTTATCACCGCCGCAAGGTCAACGTCTCGGCAACATACGCCACACGTCCGGAATTCCCATTTCCCGCTGTGCCATCGAATTCTATCGCATCCAGAGTGCGGGGGCCACACGTCCGAGTTTGTAGCGATTTCCGCCACCTTTATCGCTTCGGCCTCCGTGGGATACCGCCCTACAAAATCTCCATTGCGGGTGACATACCACCGTTTTCCTCTCTGGATGGCCTCTGCATTACCCATATTTTGCACTCCCCCAGCCTCGTAACAACTCCGCCATCTGCTCTCTGCTGTGTTCCACGTCCCATTTGCTCACACGGCCCCACATGGGTTCTTCTTTCCGCTGTGGCATCCGCTCCATGAGCTGCCCAACGGTAGGCGCATAGCCTTTGGTGTCCGTCTGCACAAACGTCTGGAGCGCCGCTTTGGTGTCCTCGTAGCTCTGAGCCTCAAACGCAAGGGCGAAGGCAGCCGCCTTGTTGCGTATCTCCGTGTCTTTGACTGGGTAAAATTGCCGATACAGCCCGACAAACTTCACCGCTTCGGAATTTGTCAAAATATCCCCTCCAATTCGTCCGGGTTAATGCCCATGATAAAACCTACGGAATCTGCGCTACTCTTTTTCTCCTTCCGTGCCCAACTTCGGATAGTTGCCAAGAAATCCTTGTATTTCTTCCCGGATGATGCCATATACTCGCTCAATCGCTCAATCCGTGATTCCCAGTCCGCCGGAAACTCGGATTTCAGTTTTTCCAACTCCAAATCCGACAAAAGGACGTTTTTATACTCGCCATAGCGGTGGCGGGTGGGCGCGTTATGCGCCCCTTTATCCCCCAGTTCAGTTCTGTTCTGTTCAGTTCTGTTCTGTTCAGTTCTGTTCTGTTGGGTTTTTTGGGTTTCTAAAAAAACCCGTGGGTTTTTTGGGTTTTCTGAAATAACCCGTGGGTTTTTCGGCCTGCCACCTTTCTTACCGTTTTCTTTTTGCGTGGCGCATCTCTGCGTATACGCCTCCGCAAACCTATCTTCCCGATTGCGCACCGTCTTCCAAAATAGCCGTTCCGTTCCTTTAAGATCGGGCTCCACACCAGTAATGCTGTATTGTAGCAGACCCCTGATGAGCCTCCCAAACTCTGCGTCACTCAAGCAGTCCATTTCCTCAAGGTACTCGTTCGGGATATCGGTGATTTTTTTCACGGTATCCTCCTAAGTCTCCAAAATTCTGATTTGATATCTCCAGAGCATCAGCTTCCGTTTGATGGTATACTCCGGAGTGCGCGCGCCCTTACAGTCCTCAACCACAGTCTTACCGTCCTGCCGATAGACGAAATCAGCTATGTACCTGCAAGGACGTTCAATCACCTTGCCCGGGCGTTTACCGCCTCTTGGCCCCGTGATATCCGGTTCTCTCTGCGCTGGGATTAGCTCGAATACAACCTGTCTCCGCAGGTCTGTAATGCGTCCGGCAGCTTCCAAGATTTGCAGCTCTCGGTATCGCTTAAATTCTTTTCGGCTGTCAAACGTCTGTCCGTCTGCCCGAATTCTACGGGCATGATACTTGTTATAGGTCATGGCTTAAAACGGGAGATCGCTGTCATCGTCCGCAAGATCTTCAAACCTCTGCGGTGCAGAATCGGTTTCGTTTTTTGCCTTGCTCCCAGCAAAATAGATGTTACTGGCTACAACCTCATAGGCCGTCCGCTTGTTGCCGTTTTTGTCCTCGTAGCGACGGCTTGTCAGCCGTCCAGAAACAATAGCCATCTGCCCCTTCTCGAAGTATTTCTCGGCAAATTCAGCCGTGTTTCTCCATGCTACAACCGGGATGAAATCAACGCCCCTATCGCCATTCTGCGCCTTGTAGTCCTGATCCACGGCCAGATTAAAGGATGCTACTGCAACTCCGTTCTGCGTCCGTCTCAGTTCCGGATCAGCTGTAAGCCGTCCAGCTAGTGTGATGTGATTAAGCATTGTGTCCTCCTTTATGGTATACCAGCCTGTCCGGATTCCACCCCGGATATCTGGCTCTCAAATAGTCCTCAATGATCCGCTTGTATGCGGGTCGTAATGTGCTCTGGTCATACTGCCGGTGACACCTGTCACACAGCGTCACGATATTCTGCTCCACGCCCAGCCCTAGAGCGGAGCGGGGGATGTAGTGGCACCACGGGTTTCCCGGTGCGCCGCAGATAATGCAGCGCCCGTTGTCCCGCTCCCGGACGACCTTTTTAACCTCCGTCGGGATGGATGTTGCTTTTTTAACGCTCCCCATGCCAGTCCTCCAGCATTGCCGCCAGCTGATCCGGTGGCAAATACTCGATATCGTTCTCTCTGCACTCGGCGACGATCAGGTCAATGAGCCGGGCCATCTGTGCGGTGTCATAGACGCTGCTGCCATAGTAAAGCGCCACGTCCAGCGTGCCGGGTTTCGCTCCTGCCCCGATCACGTCCACCAACCAGCCCTTTCCGTTACTGCCCCATGTCTCCCGGAGCTTGCCAAGACCCTGAAGGTCAACGGTGACGGTTGTGTAGTTGTCGCCAACATCCGGGATCAGCTGGCGGTATATCTCCTCAGGCGGGAGATGGAGCGCCGCAGACAGCTTGCCCAGCAGCGTCCATGCGTAGGCGTTTGCGGACAGGCTCCGCTTGTCCCGCCAGCGGGTGATTTTGAGCCGCTGGGGCTTGTCTGTGCCCTCTGCGTAGGCTCTGGCCTCCTGTCCGTCCGCCACCAGAAGATGGAGCCACGTGCCGTCTTGGTCAATAGACCAGTTGATCCGGTCAGCTCTGGTTTCCATCGCCCTGCTCCTGCGCGCGTCTCACGGTGTAGCAGTCACCGCAAAGCGCAACGCCATACCGCTGGACCGTCTGGTTGACCATCTTTTCAGCGCTGGTTTTCTTGCCGTTCGCCCATTCAACGTCAGTAATGGGCTTGCCGCAGTCCGTGCACTTGACCACCGCAGGGGGCGGCGTGGGCGGCGTTGGATTGTCCGGCTGTTTGCCGGGCTGCCTTGGAGCAGCCGGAAAGGAGAACACCACTTTACCGGTCCTGTCGTTAATAAGCTCCAGCTGGTCAATCTTCCGCGCATCGTTATAGTTGACGTGCGAGACGCTAAAACTATCCTTGCACACCGGCTTGCCATTCCGTCCCTGGCCAACGTTGCAGTCGGACGATCTCACATAGATTCTTGGTGCGGAATACAGCTCACGCCCGATACCCCAGTTGACGCAGGCACGTTTAAAACTGTCAGAGGCAAGACCCTTTGCGGCTTCGGTATTGCTCTCAGTGCCGGTGTCCTCCTTGGATACCCACTCATGCTTGTCAGCATCGTAGATACTAACCACGCAGTTGGCATTCTCCCTGCAATGTCCCCGGCTCCAATTCATAGGGCCGACGGTCTCGTCCAGCAAGTCCATGTCTACCCGAGAATTCTTGTAGAGCAGAATCACCAGATAATCGTTGGTGATCTGTTTTACCCGGCACTCAATTTCATCGGGTCGCAGTGTGCGAAATTTAACCTCCATCCTCGTTATCCTCCTCATCAAAATTTAACGGGCAACACGATCCACGGTACTGATCCGGGAACTCGCATACCTCGCTGTTAAGACCGCAGGTGCTGGACGTGCGTCGGAAATACTTGCACTGACGGCAATTTAAGTAGACATTCCCCCGCAGATCAACCGGGAAATGTACCTTGACGGTGTAGGTGCCGGTGATATACCTCGACACCCCAGAACTTGGCCCGATCACTCCATCGTCACCCCCATCAGTGACGGAAGCGCAGCTTCCGCCGCCGCCTCTGCGCAGTCAAGGCAATACTTATGACCTGCGACGCAATAGCAAGCGTCCGTCTGGATCGGCTCCTCGCAGTAGTAGCACCGTGGGCGGCTGTCCAGCCACTTCTGTTGATCTCTGTCATAGCGGTTGAAATCCGCAATGGGATCATCAGAATAATATCTCGGCATCACTGCGCCTCCTTAGCAAGCTCAATCAGAGTCTCTGCAAGGTCTGCGGCAAGCTGATATGCCTTGCCGTACTTGCTGTCACCATGGGTCTGCTTGACCTTCACACGGAACTCATCCACCGTGCCACGGAAGCATCCGCAGCAAACGGAAATAGTAAACCCAGATGAAAACTTTGCTCGGAAAAAAGTGGTTGTATCATCCCGGCTGCCAATCGGCCCAACAGTCAATACATGGGCTGTTTTATACACCCGCGCATCGCCGGACACCAACGCATTGTCGGACACCCGCGCATCGCCGGACACCTG
>ERZ1673698.792-NODE-792-length-40760-cov-30.832478_pt1 | contig 40760 bp, 34 predicted proteins | sample MGYA00580228_ERZ1673698 | MGnify/ENA primary metagenome ERZ1673698 (study PRJEB41218, sample SAMN15661768) | gut metagenome | host: Homo sapiens | place: Canada: London | collected 2015-08-20/2019-03-30 | study: EMG produced TPA metagenomics assembly of... | reverse complement strand
ATTTAAACAAATTATTAATCAGAATTCTGTTGCATTTGCAAGTTGAATTCAGCTCGGAATAAGTAAAAAATAGAACAAAAATAAAAAAAAAAGACCTTTCCAGATTTGTGAAATCTCAGTTACTTTGCACGTTGAAAAATTAATAATTATTTGAATGAAAATGAAAAACTATTTAAAGATTCTTTCTTCAGTGGTATTACTGGCTTTCTTAGGCAGTTGTTCGAATGAGGAAGGAAAAGAGAGTGTTTCAGGACAAGGCAGTATCATGGTCGATTTGTCGACAGACCTGTCTTACAGCCGTTCAGTAGATAAGAGCGCTTATCAGAACGTGAACAATTATAAGGTGTCCTTGTATAAAGGGGAAGAGCCTGTTTACACGGATAGACTTTATGAGGATTTGGAACTGGAGCAAAGTGTGGATTTTGGAGTTCCTTACACACTGACTGCTTACTATGGAGAGGATGTAGCTGCTGGCTACGATAAATTGTATGTAAAAGGTAGTGAAACGTTTACTGTATCTCAGGGCGATAAGAAGACTATATCTATCGTATGTAAACCTGCTAATGCAAGAATGACAGTTGTATACGATGATAAGTTTGATGAGTATTTCCAAGATTGTACAGTTTCTATCAAGACAAGCTATATGGATGAGGCTTGGGAAATGGATAAAGCGGATGCAGGTCAGGAGCTTTATTTGAAAACCGGCGATAAGGGGGTACAGGCTACTTTAACTTTCGCGTTAACCGACAAGAACGGCGATCCGGTATCTGTGGATGGCTTCGAAACTTCAAAGGTGCTCGATCTGAAACCTTGTTATTCTTATACCTTGACTATCAAACCTGATGAAGCAGAAATTCAGGGTGGTAAGTTGGGATTGGATATTACTATTAACCCTGACGTTACTGACGAAGATGTAACTGTTGATATTCCGGGTGATTACATTCCAAGTTAAAATAAAATACGAGTAAAATGAAAAAATATAAGAGTTTAATATGGCTTTTAGGCCTTGTGATAGGTTTTTCATCTTGTGAAATGCGTGACGAGCTTTTGGGCAAGGGGGAAGTCGGAGAAAATGCAGGTACATTGGAGCTCGACTTGGCATCTATTTACAACGGTGTTACGGTGAGCCGTGCCAATGAGGCTGTCGACAACGGAACTACTACCGGAAGTTTTGATGAAGAAGATATTAATGTTGATAATTATACGTTGGTTGTAACAAATACAGAAACTCAGGAAGAGGTTGCCAAAGGTAAGGTCAGCGAACTGAAGAACGAGAGCGGTAAAGTCGTTCTTCCGTTGAACGAAGGAGATTATTCTGTAGTTGCTTACAATTATGAAGGAGAAAACGTAACTGTATCCGAACGTCCTTATTTTAAAGGGGAACAGACTTTCTCTGTAAAGAAAGGTATTGCTACAAGTGTTGATCTGCCTTGTAAACTGGCTTGTGTGGAAGTTTCAATAGGTCTGACTACTTCATTTGAAGAAGCTTTTAAAGATGATTATTCAGTAATAGTTGATAATGGAGATGGTGCCAGCCAGGTATTCGATAAGAATTCTCTTGGTAAGAAATATTATTTTCAGGTTCCTGAACACCAGAACAGTTTGAATGCTTCTATCAAGGCAACTTCAGAAGAAGGAAATTTTGTTGAGCTGAAGGCTACAATCCAGAAACCGGCTGATGCTGAAGGTGGAGAGTCTGATTTGGAAGGAGGAGATTCTTTTGAAATCAATCTGACTGAAGAAGGTTCTACTGAATCTCATATTTCTATCGGCATTACAGTCGATCTGACATTCACTGAAGTTGGTGAAACAATCGAAATCCCTGTAGGCAATATTATTTATGAAGGTCCGGATACTCCGGGTGAAGGTGGTGAAGGCGGTGAGGAACCGGAAGTTTCCATTACATTCGAAGGATTGCCTGCTACTTATACTTGTACTTATGGTGATTTTGAAATTGCAGGTTTACAAGATGTCCGTATTTTGGCTCCTAATGGAATTAAACATCTGAATGTAACTATTTCGGGTGAGATTGCTGGGCTTTTAGGTATGGTACAATTACCTGAAACATTCGATATCTGTAATATGGATGAGGAACTTAAGAACACAATTGTGGATTTAGAACTTGTAACAGAAGAGGAATATACTCAGCTACACGCTGGAACTTGTACAGATTTTACCTTTAAGTTAGGAGGATTATTAGTTCTGATTCCACAGGTTGTTAGTTCAGGAACTAGTACATTTAACTTATCTGTTTCAGATGGTGTAAGTACTAAAGACGGAGATATTACAGTTATCGTAAATCCAAAAGAGGGAGAGTAAAAGAATATGAAATTAACAAATATAATGATCGGATTATTTCTGGGGGCAGGACTCGTTTCTTCCTGTCAGTCAGAAATAGATGAAGCCAAAGGATATGGCTATCTCCAGCTATCTTCCATTGATGTTAATAAGGGTGTAGAAACTCGTACTGACATAACTGAATCGGAAGCGATTGCTGTCGATATATTAGATGAGTCGAATGCTGTAGTACAGCATGCCGACGACTGGAGAAGTTTGGATGATGTATTACTGCGAGTAGCAACTTATACCATCAAGGCATATTCAGCCGACAAGAATATGGAAACTCAGGGCTTTGATGCTCAGCCTTATTATGCAGGACAAAAAGATGTAGTAATCGAAGCCAATAAGGCAAAAACTGTGAACATTACTTGTAAACTGGCACAGACAATGGTTTCTGTAGATTGTTCGGAAACTTTTAAATCAACTTTTACTGGTTATACATGTTATATAGAAGGTGCTGATGCGCTGAGCATTCCATTTGTAGAAGATGAAGCACGTGCTGCTTATGTAAAAGCTGGTCAGCCTTTGACTGTAAAAGTTGATTTCGGTAATGGAAAGTCTTTCTCTCAAGAAATCACTTCGAAAGCGGAAGCTGCTTACCACTATAAAGTAAACTTGGATATTACGGAAGGTAATGCCGGATTCGATATCTCTGTGGACCAGACTATTCATCAGTACGACGTAACAGTAAAAGTACCTACCAAACAGGAAAGTGCTGATATGGTGACCAGCGATATTAAAAATGATGCTTCCAAGGTTTGGGGACAGTTTGCTTATTTGTCGGGAACTTGTAATTTGGCAGAAATTACTTCTCCGGTACAGTTCCGTTACAAGAAAAAGGCTGGTACAGAATGGACTACTGTAGAAGCTGTTCAGGAAGAAGGTACAAAGAACTATTCTGCAAAGGTTGCTCCGCTGGACTTCGGTACTGAATATGAATATTACATATTGTGTGGAGATAAGACGGGTGAAACTTGTACATTTACTACAGAATCGTATGTAGAAATTCCGAATTTGAACTTCGATACATGGAGCCAGAATGGAAAGAACTGGTATCCGAATGCTGATGCTTCCAATAGCTATTGGGCTACAGGTAATGAAGGAGTTACTTTGGGTGGAAGTTCTAATAGTACAGGTGTTGAAGATTCTCATTCGGGTTTAGCTGCTCAGTTGCAAACAGTGCAAGTGAAAGTATTGATTGTGAAGGTAACAGCTGCTGGAAATATTTTTATTGGAAACTATAAGACTAATACGTCTAATCCTGCTTCAAGTGTAACATTCGGTAGAGAATATACAGGAGCTCGTCCTGTTAAATTATCTGGATATTTTAAATATCAGCCGGGTGCAGAAATGTCTGATGGAAGTGTTCCTTCTGAAAAGTTGGAAAAAGATGAATGTGATATTTATATTCAGTTGTGGTCGGGAGATGAAACTATCGGTGAAGGTCATTTCGTAACAAATGAAACAGTTTCAGAATATACACGTTTCGAAATACCTATAGAATATACGGTAACAAATAAACGTCCTGACAAAATTGCAATTGTTGCTACTTCCAGTCGCTATGGTGGATATTTTAGTGGAATGAGTGTTATTGGCCAGTTGGCGATAGGCAGTACCCTTTGGGTAGATGATTTTGAATTGTCATACTATTAATATTTGCATGAAGAAATATTTAATTTTATTATTAACCTTTTTGTGCGTAACTTCGGTTTACGCACGAAAAGGTTATGATCGTAATATAAAACCTTCTCTGTTTGTGCCGAAAGGTTCGTGGATGGGAGGAGTTACATTCTCTTATACGGAATTGACAGGCGATAATTACAAATTCCTTATACTGGATGATGTGAACGGTGAAGGTTATACTTTTAAGGTGAGTCCGTATGCCGGATATTTTTTTCGGGATAATATGGCTGCTGGTATACGTTTGAATTATAATCGTACCTATGCGGATATAGGTAGTATTAATCTGGATTTGGGAGATGACCTGACATTCGATATCAGCGATTATAAGTATCTGGAGCATGAATATACTGCTGCCGGATTTTTGCGTACTTATATGGGACTTGGAAACAGTAAAGTTTTTGGCTTTTTCAATGAGCTTCGTCTGACGTATGGATATGGTCAGGGAAAAACTTTGTCTGGGTCGGATGAGAAAGCAACGGGTACTTATCAAACTTCTCATCGTTTGCAGATTGGTGCGGCGCCGGGTTTGACAGCTTTCGTTACGAACAATATGGCAGTCGAGGTGTCGATTAATGTCGTTGGTCTGGACTTCAAGTGGATTGAGCAGACTACCAATCAGGTAGAACATGGCTCATATCGTCAGAGTTCGGCGGATTTTAAGATTAATATATTTTCTATTAATATAGGTATTTGTACTTATTTTTAAATTGACAAATTATGATTATAAAAGCTTTGAAGTTTAGCTTTATATCACTCTTGTTACTGAACATGTCTTCGTGTATTGAGAATGACATTCCTTATCCTTATATTGAAGGTGTTATTCAGGAAATTCAGGTAGACGGAATGCAGGGAGAAGCCGTGTTCAATAATCAGGCTCGCACTATCGAGCTTACCATAGGCGAAGACGCTTTTATTGATAGTTTGCCGATTACCAAGCTGGTTGCTAATACAGAGGCTTTAATTTATCCGGATACGGCTGCTTGTATTAAGCCGAATGGCTTTCCAAATTTCAGCTTTAATTCGTTAGACGAACTTCCTGCCAATGCCAATACGGCTGTCGATTTTACAAATCCGGTAAGTTTCTTGCTGAAAACATACCAAAATTATTGGTGGAAAGTTGTTGTTACTCAGGATATAGAGCGTACTATTGAAGTGGAAAATCAGTCAGGAACGGCTCCTTTGCTGGATGTGCATAATCATATTGCTATTATTTATGTCACAGAAGATGCTGATTACCGGAATATCAAGATTAAAAAATTGAATCTGGAAGGTTCCAAGACTGTGCTCGATCCGCCTGCAGAAACAGTAACGGACTTTACTCGTCCGCGTGTATTTAAGGCTTATCGAAACGGCAGATATATATGCGACTGGACGGTCGATGTGCAGAAATCATCGGTGGCTGCTTCTGTAGAAAAGGTGAATGCATGGGCTACTAAGGCTTATATCAGTGGCAGTTTCCGTGCGGGGACGAATGTTTCAGTGGAATATCGTGTAAAGGGCAGTGAAGAATGGACTGAGCTCGATGCTTCTGCTATTACCAAAACAGGAAATACTTCTTATTCTGCCGAACTTACCGGATTACAAAGTGGCACAGATTACGAAGTGCGTGCACTTGCAGGAGGTAGTGAAGGCGAGGCATATTCTTTCCAGACGGAAACGATTGTGACTCTTCCCAATATGAATTTCGATACTTGGACACAGAGTGGAAAAACTTGGTATCCGAATCCTGTAGCCAACAATTATGATGATTCTCAGGCTTATTGGGCTACCGGGAACGAAGGAGTTACTATTTACAAGGAATCGAGTACGGTACCGGTTACAGGTAGTGATGCTTATAAAGGAAAAGCTGCCAAGATGTATACGTATGGTGATATTTTGTTGGTAGGAGCAGCTGCTGGTAACTTATTTATCGGAACCTATAAAACGAATATAGGAAAGCCTGTAGACAGCCCGTCGTTTGGACGTCCTTATTCAGGGGCTCGTCCTACTAAGTTGAGTGGGTATTATAAGTATAAACCGATGCCTATTAGTAATGATGGTACTGTTCCTGGAAATCTGAAAACAGATCAATGTCATATCTATTTGAAGTTATGGAATGCATCCGGTCAGGAAATTGCTTATGGTGAGTTTGTTGGTTCGGAAACGGTAACTGCTTATACGAAATTTGAGTTTGATATTGAATATAGTGATACACAATCGAAGCCTGTAAAAATCGCTATTGTGGCCACTTCCAGCAAATATGGTGGTGAATTTGATGATGCTGGTAAAAAAGTAATCGGTCAGGTAGGTGATGGTAGTACTTTATGGGTAGATGAATTTGAATTAGGTTATGAATAAATCAGTTATTGAATATATGAAGTGGATAGGCTGCTTGTGCTTGTTGGTACTGTGTATGGTACTGGGAGGATGTCAGTCGGATGAAGAAACTGCTTTGTCTGGCAAAACGGGATTACTTATTACATTGACAGATGAGGAACACCATGCTTATTCGCGTACAGCTCCTTCTGAACTGGAAGATCCGGTAACGGAAAAGTTTCAGTTGAAAGTCGTATATAGTGGTACGGATAAGTCTGCTTATAAAGGCAGTTGCAAAGAATTCATCTTGCTGGAGGAAGGTACATATGATTTGACTGCTACGTATGGAGACAATCCGGTATTGGCATTGGATGCGCCTTATTATGCAGGAACCTTGGAAGGACAGGAAGTGATAAAGGGACAGATGACTTCGGCTTCCATTCCCTGTTTTGTGGCCAATTCTTTGTTGTCTGTCATTTATAACAAGACAAGTCTGGATAAACTGTATGAATCTTATTACGTAACGGTTTCGGTTGGTAGCGAATCTGTTGATTTGGATGCTGATTCAGGCAAAAGTGCTTATTTCCGTGCCGGCTCGTCTGTGAAGCTTGTTTTCCATGGCTTCTTGTCGGGAACCGGAAAAGAAGTGACTTACGATGTACCTGATCAGGAACAGTTTTCGAATATTCCGGTAAAGACTCATGTAAAAGTAACATTGGGACTGGATGAATCTAATATTACTTCAGGTGTAGGTATTTCCATTGAGAAGCTGGAAACAGAAACGGTTTCTATTTCAGAAACGATTCCTGTGGAATATTTGCCAAAGCCGAAGTTGGAGTCGGACGATTTTGTGAACAATGAACTGTCGTTCGCCGAAACAGAAAAGAAATCGGCTGTTATTCGTCTGAAACTTTCGTCTGGTTTGCAGGATTTGAAACTGAAGTTTAATTCGGCAGATGCTAAGTTTGCGGGACTGGAACAGGGCAAGGAGTATTTGTTGTCGAATGCGGAAGACAAGTCGGCTGTAGAAACTGCATTGGGTATTACATTGCCGGAAATCGGAGCAACGGAAGCTGCTCTCGACTTTACCTCGTTGGTTCCTCAACTGATGACGGATAAAGGTACTACTGTTGCATCGACGGTAGAAGTGGATGTTGAGGCTAATAACCGCTGGGCAAGCGAGGATGCGTCGGCTAACCGGATTTATACGCTTACTTGTAATAAGCCGGAGTTTAGTGTTAGTGCTTATCCGGGAAACATTTGGACGAAAGAGTTTACGGTAAGTCCTTTGTTAGCCGAAAATGTAAAAGCTGGAGATTATGAATTGTTAAGCCAGAAAATGACCTATCAATTTAGTATGGATGGTGAAACGGGATGGACTGATTTGGGAGAAGATTTGCGAAAGGCAGATTTGTTGCCTGGAAATACTTATTATATTCGTGGAGTTTATCGTGGCGTGATTTATGGTGAGACTGTGGCGGTAAAAACTTATGAGGCATTATCTATTCCAAATTCAACTTTGGATGAGGGGTATAGTACAACTTATCCTAAAAAAGATAATCCTTTATATATTTTTAATGGTGGATGGATTGGAACTCGAAATACGTTGACCTGTCATTCAGATGGTGCAAATGCATTTTATGTCTCTAAATCAAGTACATTACCCATAACTGACAATGGTAGTACTGTTGCACATCTTATGACTATAGGATGGGGGGCTGGAAATACCTGTGATTTTGGAAATAAATTTGGAAGCGTTATTAATCATGTATCTGCAGGCTTAGTTTGTGTGGGTGATTATGAGGCTTCTAATGATACTATTTATGCAAAGTCTGCTTCAATACGACCTACATCTTTGAGCTTTACTTATAAGGCTGCTCCCTATAATGGTGATGAATATTTTGTGGAAATAGCTTTGGTAAATATATCAGATGGAATTGAAACTTTGATTGGTCATGCTGAGTTAACTTCAGGAGAAACGGTTGGTAGTTATACAACAAGCACTATTGATGTGGAGTATAATGATGAATGTAAATATCTTCCGATAACTCATGTACGAATTATTTTTAAGTCTGGTATAAAGGAGGATAAAGATCATTTGGAAGATAAATTTAGAGATGCATCTATTTGGGACGGGTATTCTAATGCCTATCTGGTCGGTAGTCAGTTCTGGTTGGATTCATTTTCTTTAATTTATAACAAATAAGGAAGTAGAATGAAAAAGAATATATTATATATTTTACTAGGAGTTTTTCTGCTGATAAGTTGCCAGCAGGAAAACGATACGGTACTCTCCGGCGAAGGATTCTTGTCGGTTGGAGGAATAGAGATTCAGTCACAGACAAACACAGAAGTTGCTTCACGGGCAGCAGACGACATCACTTGGACGGTTGAATTGTGGAAAGGAGAGGAGATGCTCCGTACATTATCGGCCGAAGATATGCAAGATAAGATCGAGCTGGCTACCGCGGACGATTATATGTTGAAAGTGTATAGTCCGAACTATGGTACGGAAAAGAACTGGACGAACGATGAAAAAGGTGAGCCCGTGTATTATAAGGAAGTTCCTTTTTCCGTAAAGAAGGGAGAAACAACCGGATTGAAGGTTCAGGTTCCTATGATTACTTTTGCCGTAAGTCTGGATCTTTCGGCAGTGCTGGGCGATTGGTTACAAGAGTATAGCTTTACGGTCACTTCGGGAGAAAGAGTCGTATCGCTGGCAAATGGGGAAACTGCTTATTTTGCTCATTCAGACGGTACTTCTTTCAGCTATCAGTTGTCTGTTACCAATTTAGATTCGGAAGAAAATGTTTTGAAGGGTGAATGGGGTACGGAGGAAAATGAAACCGTTACTATCAATACGGTATATACGGTAGTGTATAACTGGAGTACTCAGTCTCTTTCTTTAGAAAAGTAACCGTCACAGACATAAAGGTTAATAAAACAATATCCCTATCAACCTCCATTTGGAGGATGATAGGGGTATTGTTTTATTGTAAGGATGGTCAGGTTTGGATTTAATAAATTCCTGGGGCAGAATTTTGTTTGAAATTGTCGTAATTTCCGGTAATTTGTTTTTCGTTTTCCGGATTCAGTTCGATGGCCTTCTTCATGTCGTCTACCGATCCGTCCTTATCTCCTTTCAGCAGGCGGATGCGTCCCCGTTCCTGATAGAGTACGGCATTCTGGGGCATCAGCTCGATGGCCTCGGTATACAGCTCTACGGCCTTGTCGAATGCTTTCTGCTCGGTCAGCATTTCTCCTTTCAGCAGGTAAGCCTTTTCGTTGAACGGATTGACTTCCAGCACCTGATCGAAGGAGGCGTAGGCTTCATTTACCTCGCCGAGTGCCGCCTGTATCTTGCCTTTCAGCAGTAGAGCGTCTTCATCTTCGGGAGTAAGAGAGAGTACCTTTTCTACGTCGTCCATGGCATCCTTTGCCTGGCGCATGTCCCACAATACCTCGGCACGGAGCAGATAGGCAGCTCCGTATTCTTCGTTCTGGGCAATGGCCTTGGTCAGCATGACGATGGCCTGTAAGTCGTTCTTCATGCCACGTGCAGCCTTGGCAGCCAGATAGTAGGCCAGTGCATTGGTTTCGTCGAGATGGATGGCTTTCTGGCAGGCATCGTTCATGCTTTCGTAGTCTTCCTGCATGTAGCAGATGTTGGCCAGTGAGAGCAGTCCTTTTATGTTGTCGGGCGTCTTATCAATCAGGCGGTCGAGCGTGATACGTGCATCGTCGATGCGTCCGGCTTCCACGTAAGCACTGGCAAGCAGCTGCAAGGTTTCCGGTTCATCGTTCAGTGCCACAGCCTGTTCGAAACACTTGATAGCGTAAGGCAGCTGATGCATGTTGCGTGCGCGTATGCCGTCGTATTTCAGGATTTCGAAATTCTTTTTCTCTTGTTTAGCCTGTTGTTCTTCGCTCGGTTTGTTTCCTCCGAATAAGGATGATAATAAGCCCATAATTTTATCTTTTTATGTTAATGTGTTGCAAAGATACGTAGAAAATTAACTTAATGAATATGTTTGCTGGAAAGAAATTCGTATGTTTGCACGACAATAAAGCTGTGAAATTAAAAAAGATAACTTATGAAAAAGATGCTGTTGGCCATTGTTGCCCTGCTGGCATGTCATACCATGCAGGCACAATATTTCTGTACAACGAACGGTACGGAATTGCATTACGTAAATTATGACGAGGCAGGACAGAGCCTGTCGAACGAAACGGTTACAGTATATAATGGTGTGAACAATGCTTCAGGAGCAAGCGCACAGTACTTTGCCAAGATTGTAACCAACAAGACAAAGAACAATACCAGCTATACGCTCTATAACTGGAGCTACGACGGGAACGTGACTACCTGTCAGGAAGACCTGATGTACGGTCCTTATATCAAATCGGATTCCGATCCGGCCAAGTACGACTCGAAGGCTCGTCAGGCTATGGCAGAGGATCTGAAATTGAAGGGAGATAATTCGTTTACTCTCAAGAATCAGTCGAAGGCAGGCGAAACCATTCCCGACCGTTCTTATTCGCTGATTTCGAACATGCTGAAGAATGAGGTCACTATTTCGGGAGCGGCTTACATGGGAACGGAACAGGTCAGCACGACGGCTGGTAAGTTCGATTGTATCAAGATTTCATACCTGAAGCGTACAAAGATTGTACTGAAATCGGAAACTGTACGGGTAACTGAATGGTATGCCGAAGGTATCGGTCTGGTAAAATCGGAAACTTACAATACCAAGGGTGAACCGGACGGCAAGACGATTCTGGTGAAAATTGTAAAATAAGCTGATAAACAGACAGGCAGTATGTGCCGGTAACATAAAAATCTCCTGCTTTTAGTCTTGTAATTGAAAGGGACAAAGACAAAAGCAGGAGATTTTTTATTTCTAAGTTTCAATCTGTATGTAAGATTTTTATTTTTGCAACTCTATTTTGAGGCTACTTCTTTTTTATAATGTTAAATCACTTCAATGCCTTGCTGCCGGCAAAGCTCCAGACTCAAGTCCTTCAGCTTGAACTTCTGAATCTTTCCGCTTCCCGTCATCGGAAATTCCTTCACGAAGAAAACATATTTCGGAATCTTGTAGCGGGCAATCTTTCCCTCACAGAACTCACGGACATCGTATTCGTTCATTGTATATCCTTCGTGCAGGATGATGAAGGCTCCCACCGCCTCGCCGTATTTTTTCGAGGGGACACCTGCTACCTGTACGTCCTTTATGCCCGGCATCTGATAGAGAAATTCCTCTATCTCACGCGGATAGATATTCTCTCCTCCACGGATAATCATATCCTTGATGCGTCCCGTAATGCGGTAATTGCCGTTCTCGTCTTTTACACCCAGATCGCCTGAGTGCAGGAAACCGTTTTGGTCTATCACTTCGGCGGTAGCTTCCGGATTCTTGTAGTATCCTTTCATGGTATTGTATCCGCGGTTACACATTTCGCCCTGTACGCCTTGGGGACATTCCTCACCCGTTTCCGGATCGAGAACCTTTACTTCCGTAAACTCGAAGTCGCGTCCTACCGTGGTGAAGCGTACCTCCTGCGGGTCGTCGATGCGGCTGTGCGTCATACCCGGCGAGGTTTCTGTCAGGCCGTATACGCTGGTCACCTTCATGAACATTTTCTCTTCCACCTGCTTCATCAGCTCTATCGGACAGAGCGATCCTGCCATGATACCCGTGCGCAGGCAGGACAAATCGAACATGTCGAACATCGGATGATTCAGTTCGGCAATGAACATGGTCGGTACCCCGTAGAGTGCCGTACAGCGTTCCTTGTGGATGGAGGCGAGCACCAGCAGCGGATCGAACCGCTCTACCATGACTTCCGTACAGCCGTGCGTCAGGCAGTTCATGGTGGCGAGCACTACCCCGAAACAATGGAACAACGGTACACATACGCAGAGCTTGTCGTCGGCAGTGAACTTCATGTGCTCTCCTGTCAGCAGTCCGTTGTTGGCGATATTATAGTGGGTAAGCATCACTCCCTTGGGGAAGCCCGTCGTACCCGACGTATACTGCATGTTTACCGTGTCGTGGCAGTTGACTTTTCTCTTGGCCTCGTCGAGTACGGTATCGTCGATGTTGTTTCCCAGCAGCAGGATCTCCGCCGTGTTGTACATGCCGCGAAACTTTTCCTGACCGATATAGATAACGTTTCGCATGTGCGGGAAACGCTTGCTTTTCATGTGGCCGCGTTCGAATGTCTTCAGCTCGGGAAGCATGCGGTACGTCATCTCCACAAAGTTACTGTCCTTTTCTCCGTCGACAATACAAAGAGTATGCATGTCCGAGTTCTCGCACAAGTATTCCAGCTCCGCCTGCTTGTAGTTGGTGTTGACGGTAACGGCTACCGCACCAATCTTGGCACAGGCATAAAGGAACGTCAGCCAGTCGGGGACGTTTCGTGCCCATATCCCTACATGCGTGCCGTGCGTAATGCCGATGGCAAGCAATCCCTTCGCCATATTGTCTACACGGCGGTTGAACTGACTCCACGTAAAGCGCAGGTTACGGTCGGAGTATACGATGTATTCCTTGTCGGGCGTTTCGGCAGCCCAGTGTTCTAGCCAGTCGCCCAGGGTTCTTTCCGATAATTGTATCATATATAGTCAGTTTGTCAGATAGGCGTATAGATAACGGCCAGGATGCGGGCCTCCTGTCCCTCGAACGCATGTACATGATGCGGTACGATAGAGTCGTAGTAAATGGTATCTCCTTCTTCCAGCAGATACGTATACTTGCCATAGTTTATTTCGAGCGTTCCTTTCAGTACCATGATAAACTCCTCGCCTTCGTGTGCCGAGAGGTTGAACTCACTGTTTCCGTCTGCATCGATGTCGACAATGAACGGCTCCATGTGACGGTCGGTCTTGCTGCGCGACAGGGCGTGATAGTGCATGTGCTGCCGGGCATCGAGGGCATTGTTCGAAAAGCTGATGGTATCGTCGGCCTCTCCGTGACGGCATACTACCGGACCGGCTTCATCGGGCTGGTCGTCGAGGAAGGTTCCCAGACGTACTCCCAGAGCACGTGCCAGCTTTACCAGCGGGGCAAGCGACGGTATATCAATGTTTTCTTCGATACGGGTTATTTGTTCGATGGCAAGCCCGGTACGGTCTGCCAGTTCATCCAGACTTATTTCTTTGGCCATTCTGAGGCCTCTGATCTTTTTTCCGATAATGTTGGTTTTATCCATAGTATAAGCAGTTTTTGTTAATGCGTAAGCCTTTATATAGCTTTTGTCAAATCAGGTCGGTGGCAAATATAGTAAAGATTTTATAATACGCACGGTGTAGATACCTAAAAAAGGTTACAGCGCTTTTCCGTTCATATTCAGTTAACTAATATTTTCATAAAAAAACGTATACGGCAGGTTGGTTGTGAACTAAAGTGAAAGTACCCTTGTTCTGATTCAGACGGTTCGGCCGTTTGAAAGACATTTGAATTTCCTTTAAACATAGACAGAAAGATTATGAAACTGATTATGACCGACCGCCCTGTCGACGTGAGTTTTCTGAAGGATGAGGCGGTGAAATACATCGATTTATCCTCCCTGCGGATAGCCAACTGCATGGGATGCTTCGGATGCTGGACGAAGACGCCGGGCAGATGTGTGATTCGTGACGATGCCACCCGGGTGTATCCGTATATCGCCGCAAGCGATACGGTACTGTATGTCAGTCGGCTGTGTTACGGCGGCTACGACAGCGTGATGAAAACCATGCTGGAGCGTGCCATTCCCGTGCAGCAGGCCTTCATACGCATTCATAAGGGAGAAACGCATCACGTGCAGCGGGCCGTGATGATGAAGAAAGCCACGATTCTTGCCTACGGTGACATCTCGCCCGAGGAGCAGGATATTTTCCGGCAGCTGATAGCCCGTAATGCCATCAATATGAGTTTTGAGAGTTATGAAGTGAAGTTTACCACCGAAGTTCTGCTGAACGATGCGGTGAAAGAAATTGTTGAAAAATGGGAAACGTACTGATTCTGAACGGCAGCCCGAGGGCGCCGAAATCCAATTCACGGCAGTATGCCGAAATCTTTTCGACCAACTGCCAGTTGCCGTCGGATTATTTCAATATATCGAAGAACAATCATGCCGAACTCTGCCGGAGGATGTCGGAATACTCCGATGTGCTGCTGGTGTTTCCGCTTTATGCAGATTCGCTTCCGGTAGGTTTCCTGAATTTCCTGAAGCATCTGGAGGCCAATCCTCCGAAGCGGAAACCGGTGGTGTCGATCCTGATTAACTGCGGTTTTCTAGAGCATCAGCAAAACGACATTGCCTTGAAGATGCTTCGTTTCTTCTGCCGGAAGAACGGTTATCGGATGGGTTCGGTGCTGGCACTGGGAAGCGGGGAGGCGATACTCGGTACCCCGTTTCGTTACGTAGCGGTCAGAGCGGTCAAGAAGCTGGCGAAATCTGTCGGAAGCGGGAGTTACCGCACGATACGGGCTACCATGCCGCTGAACAAACGCTTGTTTCTCTGGGCTGCCACGTACTACTGGACCTGGTACGGCAAGCGTTTCGGAACGACCAAGGAGCAGATGCAGACCATGAAGATTGAGTAAGGATGTTTTTGCATCCGTTCGCCTCCCGTGCTACAAAATTGTTTTGTACCTTTGCGGCGACAAAAAATAAAACGGATGAAAGAGGCTTTTATCAAACTTCACCTCTCGGTACTGATAGCCGGAGGTACAGGAGTCTTCGGGCGGTTGATTACCCTGAACGAGGGACTGCTGGTGTGGTATCGTATGTTGTTGGCCGGTGTGCTGTTCTATATCGTACTTTTCCTGCTGAAGAAACTGCGGAAACTTCCTGCCCGCGATGCCCTGCGTATCGCCTCGGTGGGATTGTTGCTGGCGGTACACTGGCTGTTTTTCTATGGCAGTATCAAGGCTTCGAACGTATCTATCGGGGTGGTCTGCCTGTCGCTGATGAGTTTCTTCACCGCCTTGTTCGATCCACTTATCAACCGTCACCGGGTATCGGCAAGCGAAATCGTATTCAGCCTGATCGGAGTGGCGGGCATTGTGCTCATCTTTCATTTCGATACCCGTTATCGGACGGGTATTCTTCTGGGGGTGGTGTCGTCGGCACTGGCTTCTCTGTTTACCATCTGCAACAAGAAAGTGGCATCGGGTTATCCGTCGGGCATTACCCTGCTCTATGAAATGGGAGGGGGCTTTGCCGGGCTGACCTGCATGTTGCCTTTGTATCTGTATTTCTTTCCTGTACCTACCATATTGCCTTCGGCTACCGATTTCGGCTATTTGCTGGTCTTTGCTTCGGTATGTACCGTTCTGCTGTACATTCTTCAGATACAGGTGTTGAAGAAGATTTCGGCGTTTACGTTCAATCTGACGTACAACCTGGAGCCCATTTACAGCATCATTCTGGCAATGATTATCTTTCGGGAAGCAAAGGACTTGAACTTCAGCTTCTATACGGGACTGGGACTGATTTTTCTGTCTGTCGTGATGCAGACGGGAAGGGTGGTCTGGCAGGCAAAGAGAAACCAACTAAAACCGTAACGCATGGACGATTTGAGATTACGCATACAACAGTTGTTGCAGCAGTTGAACGAACGGGTGTTCGGCAAGGAGCATGTCATCGCGCTGTCGCTGCTTTCTGCCGTGGCAGGCGAGAGTATCTTTCTGCTGGGACCTCCGGGAGTGGCAAAGAGTATGGTGGCACGTCGCCTGAAGCTGGCTTTCCGCGGGGGAGAGGCTTTCGAGTATCTGATGTCGCGTTTCAGTACGCCCGATGAGATTTTCGGACCGGTTTCCATTTCGAAACTGAAGGAAGGCGATACGTACGAACGGGTGACCGAAGGGTATCTGCCTTCGGCTACGGTGGTGTTTCTGGATGAGATCTGGAAGGCGGGACCGGCTATTCAGAATGCGTTGCTGACGGCTGTCAACGAGAAGATTTTCCGTAACGGACGGGTGACGATGCAGCTTCCGCTAAAAGGACTGGTGGCGGCATCGAACGAGTTGCCGGCGGTAGGACAGGGGCTGGAGGCTTTGTGGGACCGTTTCCTGCTGCGTGTCATGGTGACAGGGGTGGAAGATTTGTCCGATTTCGACCGGATGATTGCTTCGGCCGACGAGAGTGAGCCGTGTATACCGGAGGAACTTGCCATCGGCGACGAGGAGTATAGCGGATGGCAACAGCAGATAGCAGGCATTACCTTGCATTACTCCATTTTCGAAGTGATTCATCTGCTGAAGGAGAAAATAGAGGACTACAACCGTCGCTTGCAGAACGATGAGTCGGCGGAACTCCCGCTGTATGTATCCGACCGCCGCTGGAAGAAGATGGTCAAGCTGCTACGCGCATCGGCTTTCCTGAACGGTTCGGAAGCTGTCCGTCTGTCGGACTGCTTGTTGCTGGCACACTGTCTGTGGAGTGACGTGACGCAGAAAAGTGTTACCGAAGAAATGCTTGGCGCGGCGATACGTCAGAGTGCCGAAGGGTACCTGCTGAACTTGCAGGGAGTAGACCGTGAGTTGCAGGCCCTGAAAGAGGAACTGATGGCAGCGGGTACGGTACGCGAGAGTCACGATCCGGGACTGATGCTGGTCGACTCGTATTATTATCAGATCGAACGGGTGCGACTGGCGGGACGCTTGCTGATGTTTGCTTCCGATTTCCAGTCGCTCGACGATACGGGGAAACTCTTTTATCTGCATAAAGACAAGTACAAGTCGCAGTGCTTTATCCTGAAGAAATACGACCTTTCCATGCGAGGTAAGGTACCTCAGAACAAGATTTATTCCCTGCGCAAGGGAAGACGTTCGGTGTTCATCAACAATTATGAGTATCCTTTGCGCTGCAACGCCGATGCGGAACCGCTTCCGGCTATCGAGGTACGTCCGGAAAACGACCTGACCAGCCGCTTTCGGGGACTGGAGGAGCTGCTTTCGCGGGTGGATGCCGGCAGCAAGGAGTTTTTCGATGCCGAGAGGGAATACTGCCGGAACCACCTGTTCCTGAGCGAACAGGAACGCCGGAAGATGGATGAGATGCTGCGTGTGCAGCAGGATTCGCTGGAAAAGTATAAACATGAACTTGACGAACTGAAACATGCGTACCGAAAAGAGAACGAGGAGTATCCGGATCAAGGATCTGAAGGCGACTTATTTGGAGGAGCTCCGGCGCAGGTGCTTTGAGTGCCTGAGCGAGGCCTTGCAGCACGGAACGGTGCGTCCGGGGGAGCTGGAGGGAGCGGTATGGGAGTATTATCGCAAGACGGCTCCATCCTTGCAGGAGTTTTATTCGCGCTACACGCCCGAGTGGGAAGTGTTTTACGAGCATGAACAGTTGCTGCCGTCCGATTTCCTCGATTTCCTTTACCGTATGCAGTCGGCTTTCCGCAAGCGTTATGCACTGGCCGAGCTCGACGTGCCTTATTACATTGAACGGCTGGAACGGCTACCTTTGCTGAGTCCCGAACGGAAACGTTTGCAGGAACTTTTTCTGGATAAGTGGCATCGCCTGCTCACGAACAAGGAGTACGATTATCAGTATCATCACATTGAATCGCTGTGCGAGGGCTTTGCCCTGCTCGACAAGCAGAACGGACTGAAAACGGTGGCGGATGTGACGGGCTCGCGCGTGAGGTGGCTGTTGCTGAACCGTCCGGAGCTTTACCGTCGTATTGTGCCTTATGAAAAGGTGATGGAACAGAACCGGCATATTCGTGAACTGGTGCGGGTCTTAGGAAAGCACAGCAAGGGAGAGAAGCGCAGTTTCGATCCGCTGGGAGGCATCCGTGAAGAGCAACTGGTTCGCCATGCCGTACGCAGCGATATCGAGGGAGTGACTTTGGGTAACGACTTGAATCATCTGCTCCCGATGGAGTACTGTTACCTGACAGATGAGGCGCTCCGTCCGGTATTCATGCAGAAGTTTGTGGAAAAACGTTTGCAGGTATTCGACAGTCGTTCGGCGGAAGACAGCTCGACACTTCAGAAAGGCAGAAAGCCCGTGAGCGGTCAGGGGCCGTTTGTGGTTTGTCTGGATACTTCCGGCTCCATGCAGGGCAAGCGCGAGACGCTGGCAAAATCGGCTTTGCTGGCGGTGGCGAAGCTGGTAGACAGCACGCATCGCAAGTGCTATGTCATCAACTTTGCCGAAGATATTCACTGCATGCTGATCAAGGACTTGCGGACCGACCTGCCGCTGCTGGCCGATTTCCTGAATTATCGCTTCGACGGGGGTACCGATATGGCTCCGGCACTGAAGGAAGCCATTCGTATGATACAAACAAACGGGTGGCATCGTTCGGATGTCGTGATGATTTCCGATTTCGAAATGCCACCCGTAGAGGATGAATTAATGAAACAGATCGTTCGTTTAAAACAGAGAGATACCTCGTTTTATGCGTTGGTTTTCGGGACTCGGCCCGAAATGGATTATCTCACTATTTGCGACCGGACTTGGGAGATGGAGATACCTTGATCTGCTGGATGGGCTGCTGGGTAACATTATCCAGCGGGATAGCTTGGTATTTCACCTTGGCAAAGTCGATGGTCCGCAGGTCGATGCTGCGTATCGCACTGTTGTACATGGTGCGGTAATAGATGGTCCGGTTCGCCATGTCGGTAGCCGATGTCCACTGCGTGGCGCTCGGGATGTCGACGGGAACTTTTCCCAGAGGAAATTCAATACCTACCGGAATATCGAAGTTGTTCAGAATCTGGAATCCCTGAAGTACGGTCTTTTCGGCAGTGTCCTGCTGCGGGGCAGTCGACTGGTAGAAAGCTGCGCGTACGAAGCGTGAAGGAGGGGTTACATCGCCCGGTATACCCAGGAATCCACTTCCTGCTCCGAACGATTTCAGCGGGGTAGTGCCCAGATCTTGTGCCGGAGCCGTTCCCGGGAACAGGTTCACGTAATTGTTCAGGTTGGTAAGCTGCCATTCAAAGCCCGGAGAGTTGGTCAGCACACCTAAGTTGTTTTCGAAGAAGTGCGGGGTCTGGCCTGTTATCTCTAGTACGAGCTGTTTGCCGGCCGGATCGGTGAATCGCCAGTGAACGGTAGACGAACGCGGGTCGATGTTGACTACGTGTACACTCTTTACCGCCTCTTTTACCTCATCCAGCGTGGCGCAGTTGCCCAAGATCCACGAAACCAGTTGCAGGTCGGAAATGGTATTGTCTTTTTCCGCTGCGTTATAATTCTCATATTCTCCGTAAGCAGGGAAGTAGAACAGTCCGGCAGACAGTCCGGCTTCGTTCACGCCTTCCGCAATAAATTCCTTTTGTTCTACCGCCAGTCCCACGTATCCGTAGTGTGCGGTAAATTTCATTCCGTTCACTCCTTCGGGGGTATACGACTGTGCCGCATATCCTCTCGGGACAATGACATACTGACTTTTCAGGTCACTTCCTCCCCATTCGATGGTACGTGCCACGATTGTAGTTCCGTCTTTGCTCTTCAGTGTGATGCCTGTGCAGGCATTTGCGGGCTGCGATACAAATAAACCGGCCATGCCCAGCAGTAAAATTGATAATGTCGATTTCATACTCTGTATTTTTTTAATATAACAACGGTTCGGTAAATATGTTCATTTGCAGATAGATAGTTTTCCGTCGTGCTGATCGATAATCTCTTCTGATAGTAGGTATGCCAAAGCTTTCCGGCCTTTCTCCTTGTCGCCGGACAGGCCATCCAGCAATTCTTGCAGGGGACGGGGCGTTTGCAGCAGGGACATGATTTCGTTGCGGATATCTTCGAACTCTCCCTGCTTCAGTCCGGAGGCATGTTGGGCAAGACAAGTGTCGCACTGTCCGCAGTTGTGTTCGTTCTTTTCGCCGAAATATTGCAGGAGCAGACGGCTGCGGCACTGATGCTCGGCATCGGCATAGTCGAGCATGGCCTTGATACGCCGTTCGTAACTAACCTTCCGGTCTTCGTATACTTCACGGCTCAGCACGAGGCGTTCACTCTCCTGACGCTCGCGGGTATAGATGATGTAAGGCGTTTTCTTTCCCGGTATGTAGTGCAGGACGTGTTGCCGGGTGAGCGATATCAGTGTGTCGTACACTTGCTGGCGGGAGAGACCACTGCGCAGGGCAAGCGTATCTTCGTTGATGTAGGCGTAATCGCTGAATACGCCGGTATAGGAGCGCAGGATGACGCGGATCAGGTTCTCCGTTTCCGGACTGCTTTCGTGGATGCGGTACAACTCGTCGCGTCTCAGGGTAAATATCAGTCGGGAAGCATTGTCCTGCTCGTCGGTGTATTCCAGATAGCCGGCACGGGTGAGAATCTTCAGTGCGCTGTCCACCTGAATGGGGAAGTGCTTGAAGTTCCGGCAGAACTCGTCGATGTTGAAGGCGTATGTACAGCCCAGTCCGTCGCCCATCGCCATCTGGTAATAGTAATTGATATGTTCGTATACCTGACGGATATAGTCCTTTTCGGGGAAGGTATCGCCGATACGCTTGTTCAGAACGGCTTTGTCGCTGCGGGCATACAGCAGTACGGCGTAGGCTTTCTGTCCGTCGCGTCCGGCACGTCCCGCCTCCTGAAAATAAGCCTCGGGCGAATCGGGAAAGTCAATGTGTACCACCAGTCGCACATCGGGCTTGTCGATACCCATACCGAAGGCATTGGTGGCCACCATTACTCGAAATTCTCCGTTTACCCATCCCTTCTGTCGCTGGTCCTTGATGTCATTGTTCAGTCCGGCATGGTAGAAGGTGGCAGTGATGTCCTGTGCATTCAGGAACAGGGCTACCTCCTTGGTCTTTTTCCGGTTGCGGGTATAGACGATAGCCGAGCCTTCCACGCTGTTCAGGATGTGGAGAAGCTCTTCAGCCTTGTTTTCCGTACGGCGGACGATGTAGGCCAGATTCTTGCGCTCGAAGCTCATCCGGAACACGTTCTCTTCCTTGAATGCTAGCCGTTGCTGAATATCTTTCACCACTTCGGGCGTAGCCGTGGCTGTAAGGGCGAGTACAGGTACACCGGGGAGCAGCTTACGTATGTCTGAAATCTTCAGGTAAGCCGGACGGAAATCGTATCCCCACTGCGAGATGCAGTGCGATTCGTCGACAGTGATCATACTGACCTTCATACTTTTCAGCTTGGTCTGGAAAATCTCCGTGTCCAGTCGTTCGGGAGAAATATAGAGAAACTTGTAATCGCCGAAGATACAGTTTTCCAGTGCCACGAGAATTTCTTCACGCGTCATGCCCGAATAGACGGCGACAGCCTTGATACCTCGGTCGCGCAGGTTGCGTACCTGATCTTTCATCAGGGCGATAAGTGGAGTGACTACCAGACATAATCCGGGCTGGGCAAGAGCGGGAACCTGAAAGGTGATGGACTTACCACCCCCTGTCGGCATCAGTCCGAGTGTGTCGCGTCCGCTTCCGATGCTGTTGATGATATCTTCTTGTATTCCCCGGAAGCTGTCATATCCCCAGTATTGCTTCAGTATGCTTTTGTAGTCCACGTCGTCGGTAGAAAAGTGATGAATAAAGATTCTTTAGAGGAGCAATGATGAATGAAGGATTCCTGCAAGCAGGAAGTAACTTCATTCATCATTGCGGTTATTGGAAAGAGGGCTTGATGTCCTCTATCTGCAATTGGATTTCTCCACGTTTGTGCGTATTCTCTTCAATCGTGTAACAGATGTTGAACGATTGCTTGGTCTTGATGTAGCGTGCCTGCGAGCTTTGTCCGAACGCAATACCGTTCATCACGTTGTTCGACTTGTTGTCTACCAGTTCCAGCTTGATGTGCTCCTGATCGCGTCCTACCACCTTGCTCGTACCGTAGTCGTAGACATTCAGGGTAGCGAAGACCGGTTTCGGATTATCCGGACCGAAGGGATTGAACTTCTTCAGATCGAAGAAGAACTTCGGGGTGATGTCGCGGAAATCCAGCTGGGCATCGATGTCGATGGTCGCGCTGGTTTGCTCCGGCAGGATATGGTCGGTTACATATTGTTCGAAACGCCGTGTAAACTCAGGTACGTTCTCAATCTTCATGGAAAGTCCCGCAGCGTACGTATGTCCTCCGAAGTTCTCCAGCAGGTCGCGGCAGTTCTCGATAGCTTTGTACACATCGAATCCCGAAACCGAGCGTGCGGAGCCGGTAGCCAGGTTGTCGGTACGGGTCAGTACCACGGCCGGACGGTAATAAATCTCCGTCAGGCGGGAAGCGACGATACCGATTACTCCCTTGTGCCAGGCCTCGTTGTAAATCACGATGGAGCGTCGTTCCGACAGATTCTCCAGATGATCCACAATCTTGTTTGCCTCTTCGGTCATCGTTTTGTCGAGGTCCTTGCGGGTTTCGTTGAACTGGTTGATCTGGTTGCTCTTTTCGAGAGCCGACTGAAAGTCTTTCTCAATGAGCAAATCTACTGCCTTTTTTCCGTTCTGTATGCGTCCGGAAGCATTGATGCGCGGACCAATCTTGAACACGATGTCACTCATCGTGATTTCCCGGTCGGCCAGTCCGCAGACATCGATGATAGCTTTCAGTCCGATGCTCGGGTTCGAGTTAAGCTGACGCAGTCCATGATAGGCAAGCACGCGGTTCTCGCCCATGATGGGTACGATATCGGAGGCAATGCTCACGGCGACCAGATCCAGCAGTGGAGTCAGCTGGTGAAACTCTATCCCGTTGTTTACGGCAAAAGCCTGCATGAACTTGAATCCCACACCGCAGCCCGACAGATGATCGTACGGATAAGTCGAGTCAAACCGTTTGGGGTTCAGGATAGCCACGGCCGGTGGCAGCACATCGTCGGGCACATGATGGTCGCAGATGATGAAGTCGATGCCCTTTTCCTTGGCATACGCAATCTCCTCTACAGCCTTGATGCCGCAGTCTAATACAATAATCAGTTTTACGCCCGTTTCGGCAGCGTAGTCCACTCCCTTCTTCGAAACTCCATACCCCTCGTTATAGCGGTCGGGAATGTAGTAATCGATGTTCGAATAGAACTGCTGAAGGAATTTGTATACCAATGCGACGGCGGTTGTTCCGTCCACATCGTAATCTCCGTACACCATGATCCGTTCTTTCCGTCCCATAGCCCTGTTCAGTCGTTCCACAGCGATACTCATGTCCTTCATGAGGAACGGATCGTGCAGTTCGTTCAGCTGCGGTCGGAAAAATCGTTTGGCTTCGGCGGTAGAAGTGATGCCGCGCTCCAGTAGCAGGCGGCACAATATCGGGCTGATACCGATATCCTTGGCCAATGCCCTAGCTGCTTCCCGCTGTTCGAGTGTCGGAGGTTGATAGTTCCATTTGTAATTCATTTATATATGTTTTTTCTTTCTTTTCTGTATCAGGAGCCAGACCCGGACACGTGTCGCGTCGTTTCTCTTCTTCGGCCTGGTTATTCAATCTGTAAAATTAGAAAAAAAGAAAGAAAAAAACGGTTAATCCCGCATTTATTTTCGGGGATTAATCGTTTAATTATTTATAATTGGTCTATATTATCCAATTACAGTCCCAGTTTCTTGGCGATGTCGGCAGGGATAGCGTGCTTGTTTACCAGGATGTTCATGGTCTTGTAAGTAACGAATGCTTTTGAAGCGTACCATACACCTTTGTATTTGCCTTCAGTACCCCAAGAGTTCTTAACCATGTAGTATTCTTTTCCGTTCTGATCTTTAGCGATGCCGTAGATTACCATTCCGTGGTCGTCGGTAGTTTCCCAGTTGTCGAAAGCTTCCTGACGCATTTCCTGAGTAACTGTAATTTCAGGAAGCGGCTTGCTTGTCAGCTCCTTGCGCTTGTCAGACTGGCTCAGTCCCAGCCAGTGTGCCATATCAGAACCAGTCAGTTCGGCACCCTTTTCTGCGTCCGGGCAAACAGCCACACCGTCGCGTGTAAAGCCTTGTTCACTTACGTCGGCACCCCATGCGAAAGTATAACCGTTGTTGATGGCATTTTCCATGACAGCCATCAGTTCGTCGATAGGCAGGTTGTAAGAAAGCGCGTTACGCCAGTTGTCCTGTACTTCGATGTTGAACTGAGTATAGAACGGATGATGAGTATAAGAAGTCAGTGAAACATAGTCGTCCATGTTCAGGCCCAGTGCTTCGTCGGCAAATGTTCTCGGAGTGTAAGTTTTTCCTTTGTAGGTAAATTCCTTCGGACATGCACCCAGATAAGTATCGTAGATAGCCTGAATACCGTTTTTCCATACCGGAGAAAGTTTCTTCAGATTGCCTTTGGCGATGGCGTTCATGTATGCAGAAGCCACGGCATCCAGTTCGTTGTGGTTGGGCAGAGAGTCGCCGTACATGATACCCGGCATAGCTTCCTGCGGTACCATACCGTAGTTTTCGTAGCAATATACAATGTCTTCGAAGCTTCCACCCGGAGAGAATGAAGCATCGCCGTGGTAACGAACGTAGTTTACGGCACGGTCTTCCATGGTTTTGTGTACCACAAACATTTCAGACAAGTCGAAGTCACCTTTTCCGGCACGCAGCAGCTCGGCTTCCAGGAATCCCAGTGTAGAGAATGCCCAGCAAGTGCTCGACTGGTTCTGGTCTTTGATAGAGGTGATAGGTACTTCCTTAACTGTTGTAAACACAAAGCCTTCGTCTGCTTTGTTCTTTTTCGGGTTCTTGGCATATACGTTGCTGAAACATACGCCCAGAGCCAAAATGGCAATTAATTTGTTCATCTTTTCTTTTTAGGTTTTAATTATTAGTTGTTTTTATTGTTCATTCATAATCTTTTCTACTTCCTCTATCGTGATAGGGATGTGTTTCTCGCCGGTAAAGCGTGAGCCTTCGGGAGTAATCAGAATGTCGTCTTCCAGACGGATACCGCCGAAATCCTTAAACTTGTCGATGGCGTCGAAGTTCAGGAACTCGGAGTTGATGTTCTCTGCTCTCCACTTGTCGATCAGTGCCGGAATGAAGTAGCATCCCGGTTCGTCGGTGATGACGAAACCTTCCTGCAAGCGGCGTCCCATACGCAGCGAAGCCAGTCCGAACTGATCGGACGGACGAGTCTCATCGTCATAACCTACGTAGCACTGTCCCAGGTCTTCCATGTCGTGTACGTCGATACCCATCATGTGTCCCAGTCCGTGAGGCATGAAGAGTGCGTGAGCTCCGGCAGCTACCGCTTCGTCGACGTTGCCTTTCATCAGTCCCAGGTCTTTCAATCCCTGAGCCAGCACCTTACATACATCCAGGTGAACCGACATGTAAGTCACTCCCGGACGAGTCAGTTCCAGCGCACGGTCGTGGCAAGCCAGCACGATGCTGTACACGTCACGCTGACGGCTGGTGAACTTTCCGCCTACCGGTATGGTACGAGTATGGTCGGAACAGTAATTGGTGACACTTTCCGCGCCCGCATCGGTCAGCATCAGACGTCCTGCCTGAAGAATCTGGCTGTGGTCGTGATTGTGAAGCGTCTGTCCGTTCTGCGAAAGAATGGTGGCAAACGATACCATGTTACCATACGATGCAGCGATGCCGTCAAGAATTCCGGCAATATATTGTTCCGAAACACCCGGCTTGCACAGACGCATGGCAGCCGTATGCATTTCGTAACCGATGTTGCACGCCTTGTCTATCTCTTCAATCTCGCAGGCTTCCTTTACGGCACGCAGGCTGATGACAGCCTTGATCAGCTCCAGCGACGCATGCTGCTTGGTCATGGAAGCACGGATGCCCGTCAGCTCTTCCAGCAGCATCATGTTGTCGTAACGGTAGGGCGGCAGGAAATGAATCTTGCGGCGTTGAGAGATAGCCTTTCCGACGAAATCCTTCAGTCGTGCAAACGGAAAACTCTTTTCCACTCCCACACGTTCGCCCAGTTCCTTTACGCTAGGCTGAGGACCCATCCAGATAATGTCATCCATGGTCACGTCGTCGCCGAAGAAATAATCCTCGTCGGCATCTACGTCCAGCACGCCGGCAAATCCCGGGTGTGAATGTCCGAAGAAATAAAGGAACGAACTGTCCTGACGGAATTTATATGTATTATCGGGATAGTTTGCAGGGGCTTCGTTGTTTCCCAGTATCAGGATAATACCACTACTTACTTTTTTTCTAAGAGCCTTACGGCGATTGCGGTATACTGATGAATCAAACATATTGTAATAGTTAAAGTAAATTTATTGTAATAAGTGTTGCAAAAATAGGAAATTAAAATGAATAATGTCCTAAGCATTTTCCTAAAAAATGTATCTTTGTGAAACTAAACTATTGTGCGCTATGAAACTAGATCTGAAGAATATGGGCCTGGTGCTCGAAGGAGGGGGCATGCGCGGAGTGTTTACCTGCGGTGTTCTAGATTATTTCATGGATCATCATATCGAGTTTCCATATAGTATTGGTGTGTCGGCAGGAGCGTGTAACGGACTTTCGTATATCTCACATCAGCGCGGGCGTGCCAAATACAGCAACATCGATATGATGAAAAAATATCATTATATAGGTTTGAAGTATTTGTGGTATCAGCATAGCATACTCGACCAGAAGTTGTTGTACGAAATCTTTCCCGAGGAGTTGCTGCCGTACGATTATGAGGCGTATTTCAAGAATCCGACACGCTTTGAGATGGTGACGACAAACTGTGTGACGGGGCGTGCCTGTTATCTGGAAGAAAAGGAAGACAAGGAGCGTTTGGTGGCTATAGCAAAGGCTTCGAGCAGTCTGCCGTATGTATGTCCCATTACGTATGTCGACGGTCGTCCGATGCTGGACGGAGGAATTGTGGACTCCATTCCCGTATTGCGTGCCATCAATCAAGGATATAAGCAGAACGTCGTGGTGCTGACCCGCAACAGAGGGTATCGCAAATCGGAGAAAGACATCCGGGTACCGCGGTTTATCTACACCCGCTATCCGCGTCTGCGCGTGGTGCTGAGTCATCGTTGCCGGGTTTACAACGAACAGCTTGCGATGGTGGAGCGCATGGAAGACGAAGGAAGCATCATTGTGATTCGTCCCGAACATCCGGTGGTAGTGAACCGGATTGAGAAGGATGTGAAGAAACTTTCTGCCTTGTACGACGAAGGATATGCGTGTGCGGAAAAAGTGATGGGCCCGTATCTCTGAAAACGTGAGGATGTTTTCTGAAAGTTTGTACAAAAAGCAAGAAGTTTTGTACAAATTATTCTGGACTTTCTCCGTGCTGCGTGAGAAAGTTGACGATACACCCCGAAAGGAAATGGCGCGTGTCGTGATAAATCCATACAGAAAGAGCCGTATCTTGTTACTCAATGCTTGAGTAAGGATACGGCTCTTTTTATGTGACTTGTAATATGTAACTTCGCAGTATTATTTTGTTTGCATTTCCCTTGTACGGGGAAATCGGCTTGTCTTTATTATTTAGCGAAGCTTACCGCACGTGTTTCACGGATAACGGTAATCTTAACCTGTCCCGGATAAGTCATTTCATCCTGAATCTTCTTGGCGATTTCAGTCGACAGGCTTTCTGTCTGCTTGTCGTCTATCTTGTCGGCACCTACGATGACACGCAGTTCGCGGCCGGCCTGGATAGCGTATGTCTTTGTAACACCCGGATAAGACATAGCCAACTGTTCCAGATCGTTCAGACGCTTGATGTAAGCTTCTACGATTTCGCGGCGTGCACCCGGACGGGCACCAGAGATAGCATCGCACACCTGTACGATAGGAGCCAGCAGACTGGTCATCTCTACTTCGTCGTGGTGAGCACCGATGGCATTGCAGATATCGGGTTTTTCTTTATATTTCTCGGCCAGCTTCATACCCAGCAGTGCGTGTGGCAGTTCCGGTTCTTCATCGGGTACCTTACCGATATCGTGCAACAGTCCGGCACGTTTCGCTTTCTTCGGGTTCAGTCCCAGCTCGGATGCCATGACAGCACACAGGTTGGCAGTTTCGCGGGCGTGCTGCAACAGGTTCTGTCCGTAAGAAGAACGGTATTTCATCTTACCGATGATACGGATCAGTTCAGGATGCAGACCGTGGATACCCAGGTCGATCGTCGTACGCTTACCGGTTTCGATGATTTCATCTTCTACCTGCTTGCGAACCTTGGCAACCACCTCTTCGATACGTGCCGGATGGATACGTCCGTCGGTAACCAGCTGATGCAAGGCTAGGCGGGCTATTTCACGGCGGACAGGGTCGAATGCCGACAGCACGATTGCTTCGGGAGTATCGTCGACAACGATTTCCACTCCGGTAGCAGCTTCCAGTGCACGGATGTTACGGCCTTCACGACCAATGATACGTCCCTTTATTTCATCTGATTCGATATGGAATACAGTTACCGAGTTCTCGATAGCCGTTTCGGTAGCTACTCGCTGGATAGACTGAATGACGATACGTTTCGCCTCACGGTTGGCAGTCAGCTTGGCATCGTCCATGATGTCGTTGATGTACGACTGAGCCTGTGTCTTTGCCTCTTCCTTCAGCGATTCCACCAGACGTTCCTTTGCCTCTTCGGCAGAAAGTCCCGAGAGAGCTTCCAGCTTCTCGCGTTCCTGAGCCTGAAGCGCGTCCAGTTCTTCTTTCTTCTTGTCGATGATGACGAGCTGTGCATCCAGGTTTTCCTTGATAGCCTCGTTCTCGTTCCGTTTACGCTGCAGTTCCTCGTTCTTCTGGTTCAGCACCATTTCGCGCTGTTTCAGCTTGTTTTCTGCCTGCTGTATTTTCTGATTACGCAGAGCCACTTCTTTTTCCAGATCAGCCTTCTTGTTCAAGAACTTTTCCTTCACTTCCAGAAGCTTGTTCTTCTTGATCACCTCGGCCTCTGTTTCCGCTTCTTTTATAATTTTATCATATCTCCCTTTCAAGCCATACTTGAAAAAGCCATATGAAAGTGCCCCTCCAACCAGAAAGGCAACGACCGTCAATATTACTAATGTCAACATTACAAGTTAGTTTAAATATATATAAATAAAAAGCGCACAAACCATCCGTCAGGTATACGCCTGACCTCAAGCTTGTGCGCAAATGTTTTCTATCTTCCGTACACTAAACGTTTACTCACTCTCTTTCTTGATACATTCGTCTATATCTTCTTCCAGCTGTTTCAGCTTTTCCTGATAAGGTTGTGTATCATTCCGGTCTTTCATAGACATATTTTCAAAAGCCAGTTCCAGAGCTGTCATAACCCAATACTTCTCAGTATTGAAGTTCGGGAACTTATTGCGGTATTTGTTTAGCTTATAGTCAATCTGTTTGGCTGCATCCCGATATAAATGTTCCTCTTCACGTTTGATGATGAGGGGATATCGTTCATTGTCAATCAGCAGATGTATTTTCATTTGGTCGTCCGTCATGTTCTTTTCACCGTTTAAATTATTCATTCAGCAAAGCGATACATTTGTCGACTTCACGCACAAGCTTCGCCAATCTCTGTTTCGTATCGCGGAGTTCATTGTCGTTGATACTGAGTATGCGAGCTGTCTTTAAATTGGTATACATGGCTTCTAATTCTTTCCGGCTATTCTGGAGTTCGGAAATTTCAACTTCTTTTTCGGCAAGAAGCTGTCGGAGAGAGGCGTTTTCTTGTTTCAATTCTTCATATAAATACATAAAATGCCTCAGTTTCCCTTCGAAAGTGTTCAATAGCTTTTTGTCTTCTTCCGTCATTTCGTACCAAAATTGTATACAAATATAGTGGATTGGGGAGAAACACAAAAATTTTTGTTGATATTTTCTTTAAAAAAGGAATATTTTTAAGGGATATTGGGTAAAATGGAAGACTGGAGGGTGAAATGTATAATTTGTCCTTATGCAGGGCAGGTTACGGTGTGTGCGGTTCGGCAGTTGGGCTGGAAGAAATATCTGGCAGGTTGTCAGGTTTCAGACAAAAAGAAATCACTCCGGATTTCCCTGTAAGGATATCCGGAGTGATTGAAATTTATTCTGTTACTGGAACAGTAATGTGAAATCGGATTTATCGCTTTTCTATATCACCATTGATCAGAGTCTTAGGCTCTTCTTTCATCAGTCCACGATTTTTGAGCAGTCCATCGATTTTCGGTTCGCGGCCGCGGAAATTCTTGTACATGGTCATTCCGTCGTCGATACCGCCCGGAGTCAGGATAGACTTGCGGAACTTTTCGGCCAGTTCCTGATTGAAGATGTCGCCTGTTTCCTTGAATGCCTCGAAAGCATCGCAGTCGAGTACTTCTGCCCACATGTAGCTATAGTATCCGGCTGTGTATCCGCCTCCCATGGTGTGACTGAAGTTGGTTACACGATAACGGGGAAGAATCTGCGACGGGATGCCGCGTTCTTTCAGCTTCTGTGTTTCGAAATCCATCACGTTCAGGTTGGCAGGAATTTCTTTCAAAGTATGCAGGTCCATGTCTACCAGTGAAGCTGCTATGTATTCTACAGTAGCGAATCCCTGACCGTATTTGGCGCTTTCTTCTATCTTGTTAACCAGTTCCATCGGGATGACTTCTCCGGTCTTGTAATGTCTGGCATAGATATCCAATACCTCCGGTTCGAAAGCCCAGTGTTCGTTGAACTGTGAAGGCAATTCCACGAAGTCACGTTCTACATTCGATACACCGTGGTAATGCACGTCGCGCATAAAAGAATGAAGTGCATGTCCAAACTCGTGGAACATGGTTGTTACGTTGTCGATGCTCTGTAAAGCAGGTTTGTCGCCGCTGGGAGTAGCCATGTTACATACATTTGCAACTATTGGCAATACACGTTCTGTACCATTGTAGTCCTGAGATCTGAAACCAGTACACCAAGCTCCTGCACCTTTTCCGTCGCGAGGATAGTAGTCGCTGTAGAAGATGGCGAGAACCTTTCCGTCTTTATCGATGACTTCCCACGACTTGGCTGTCTTTTCGTATACCGGGAACTTGTCTGTACATTCCTTGAAAGTCAGTCCGTACAGCTTGTTGGCTACATAGAAAATACCTTTCATTACGTTGTCTATTTGCAGGTATTCTGAAACCTGATCCTCGTCGATGGTATATTTAGCCTGTTTAGCTTTGTTGAGGTAATACATGTAGTCCCATCCTTCCGGTTCGAAGTTGTATCCATCTTTCTTGATTTCGGCACGGATATCGTTCAGCTCTTCTTTGGCTTTCTCTACCGCAGGAGCCCATACCTGGTCGAGCAGGCGATAGACATTCTGCTCGTTCTTTGCCATACGGCTGTCGAGGGCCAGCGAAGCATAGTCTTCGTACCCCATCAGTTTGGCTTTCTGCAAGCGCAGGGTAACCAGCTTGCGGGCAATTTCCTTGTTGTCGTATTCATTGTTCTGGTTGCCTCTGTTGTAGTATGCATCGTAGATACGATGGCGCAATTCGCGGTTCTTGCAATATTGCAGTACCGGATTGCAGCTAGGGCGCTGCATGTTGAACATCCATTTGCCTTTCTGTCCGTTTTCTTCCGCCATTTTAGCTGCGGCTTCGATGTTTGCTTCAGGAAGTCCTTCCAGATCTTCCAGTTTATCGACAGTGACATACGTATTGTTGGTTTCGTGCATCAGATTTTGGCTGAAAGTCAGTTGCAGCATGGAAATCTCAGTGTTCAGCTTACGCAATTCCTCTTTCTGCTCATCGTTCAGTCCAGCTCCGCCGCGGATGAAGCGGTCGTACACGTTCTTTAGCAGTTTAGTCTGTTCTTTATTCAGTCCGAATTTCTGCTGGTTGTCGTAAACCTCCTTCACTTTTGCGAAGAGTTGCGGATTCAGGTAAATATCATCGTTATGAGCCGAAAGCAGTGGAGAAAGCTCTTTTTGCAAGGCACGAGTTTCTTCTGTGGAATTACTGCTTGAAATAGGTCCGAAGGTGGATTGGACTTTAGAAAGTAATTTTCCGCTTTGATCGAGTGCGACGATGGTATTTTCGAAATCAGGTACCGCACGATTTCGGATGATCGCATTGATTTCTTGCTTCTGTTCTTCCATCCCTTTCAGGTAGGCTTCACGATAGTTGTCGATGGTAATCTTTTCGAATGGGGCAATCTCATACGGAGTACCATACGATTCTGATAGAAAAGGATTGGTGTTTTGCGCCATCCCGGCTCCACTCAATGTCAGAGCAAGAGCCGCAGTGAATAAACATCTCTTCATCTTACTAATACATATATGGTTAATTGTTATTGTATTGAGTGCAAAGATAGATAAATGTTAGTAAATCTCAAAATTTATTTTCATGTTGTATGATAAACATTGTGTATTGTTTCTTTTTGTGAGTTTATTTGGTGGTAAAAATGAACATTTGCAGTATCGTTTATCGGTTGGATTTTATATATTTGTCCATATCACTTATATTTATTGATTATGGATGTGCAGGATACGGAACTATATGATACAGAAATAAAGATATACCAAAGTTTTTGGAAAAACTTGTTGCTGATAATGGGCTGTGTGTTTTTTGTCGTGGGTGGAGTCTATATAATAGACGGGGGCAGTCAGCTAGTAATAAGGATTATAGGAGGATGGTTGTGTGTCGTATTTTTCGGTGTCGGAGGATTGTTTTTATGTGTTACAGTTTTGCTTACTTCTATCAGGCGTATACCTTACTTGATTATTTATAAAGACAGGGTGGAGCTGTATGTGCAGTTGAAAGCTACTTATGATACAATTTATTTTGCTGATGTACAGAGATTTCGGCTGATAAGAATAGGCTATTCAAAGCAGATAGCAATTGACTACAAGGCGACGTTTCTTTTGAAAAAGATAAAATCTTCTTCAACGATGCTCCGGAGGCTGATGTTGTTTAATATTCAGGTAGCAGGAGCGGTTGAAAGTTTTGCGGTATCTAATTTGACTATGAAAGAAAAGGAGATTTACCGTCTGCTGGAAGAACATCTTAAAAGAAACCGGGCGGAGGAATGCAATAGCATATAGATGAAGTCGCACCAAATTACGTATTGTTTAGTACTTATGCAGGAAGAAGGACATTCATTTACAATGTAATGGTTCTAGGTATAAAAGATTGCATGGCTGGGGGGAGAAGAGAAAGGATATTTGGAGCGTATCTTAATTATATGTGTTATCGGAATATAATAACATGAAGTCTTTTCTATTATATTTCGCATTGTCAATCATGTGGAAAAATTATATTTTTGTTGCCGCATTTGTTTGAAATTATGAATAACAATATTTCGCTCTATATGGATCTACGCTCAAAACAGATTGTGCGTGTACTTACAGACATTGGACCGTTCCGGTGTCTGTTTCTTTTCGGTGTTGCGGCTATTTTGTTTTATGCTTTTACGAAAGTAACAAGTGTATGGGTATTGCCAGTGTGTTATATGCTTATACTTTGGCTGTATCATAACAATAGAAAAGACAAGGAGTTTCTGTATTTACAGGCGTGTGGAGTTAAAAGATTATTTACAACAGAATATTTATTGTTGGGTTTACCATTTATTATTTCAGGGATTATTGCTACAAATTATATTTCTTTACCAGTTATCATGCTAATTGCGGTTGTTATGCCGTGGATTCATCCTGTCAGGTTTCATTCTATAGTTCTGCCTATGCCTTTATTATACAGTGGAGATTTGCTGTATAGAAGGATGTTCCGAAAACAAATACCACTGTATGCGGTATTGCTCTTTCTGACTTTCATGGGAGTACTGCATGACAATATCAATCTATGTAAAGTATGCTTGGCTGTATGGGGAGTTATTCAGGGAACGGCATATATGGTAACACCACCTAAACATGAACTTTCTGTTTATAACAGTTTTGGTATGTATCAACTTATACTGATTAAATCAGGATTGAGGAATATAATTGCAACCATATTCCCGTTTATCGTGCTTCTGTTTGTGTTTATGCCTGAAGTAGATTTCCTGCTTTTCTGTTTTATATTGTATTCAGCAATGGTGTTATATCTTTGGAATATGGGGATGGCAAGATTCTTCTTTGAGTCACAAACTGTAATGGGGATATACTGGCTGCTTTTCCCGTTGCCATTGTTTTTAGTTTCGATTATGAATCCTGTCATGCTGATTCTTTATTTGGTTTTGAATATTGGTCTGACATTATTGGTGAAGAAAAAATATAAACACGTATGGAGCTGATAGATATAAAAGATTTGAGCAAGGCATACGGTAAGACGAAAGTTCTTGACAACCTTTCCGTTTCTTACGAATCGGGGAAGATCTACGGCTTGGTAGGAGAAAACGGAGCCGGAAAAACAACACTTTTCAACTGCATCATGGGAGTAACTGATTATGACGGTGAGATAAGGAAATCATCCCAGATGAGCGTTGGCTATATGCCGGCTGAAAGTTTTTTCTATTCCCTTATTACCGGAAAAGAATATCTTGAATTCTGTATCAAAGCCAAAGGGAAGAGGATGGATTCTAAAACCATAGATTCCTTATATAAAGTCTTTCAACTGCCATTGGAAAGATTCGCTTCAGACTATTCTACCGGAATGAAGAAAAAACTTGCGCTGATGGCCTTACTGCTTCAGGATAATGACCTGTATATCCTTGACGAACCTTTCAACGGGGTAGATCTTTACGGATGTATCCAACTTAAAAGAATCATACGCGAACTGAAGGACAAAGGAAAGACTGTCATAATCTCATCGCATCTCATCAGTACGTTGCACGAACTATGTGATGAGATTGATTTTCTGGATAATCATACTATTCGGAAAAGATATATTCAGGCATCAATAGATGAAATTGAGCAGGATATATTAAATAAGAAAAACAGTAATATGTAAAAAATGATATCATGATTGACAATACTTTTCATAAAATACCGGTAACCTTCTTTGACGAAGACTATAATAAGTATCAGAATGAAGTAATGAATCTGTTGCATTTTATCAGGGCATTCCATCCTGTCAGTATAGTTAATCCAGAGAGATTCCACATATTTGAAAGGCAGGCAGAGAAAGTATGCCATGAAATGAAAGAGGGGATGGACTTACAGCACGTCCAGTTAGCCCTGAATTCTTTGTTGGCTATACTTGAAGACGCACATACTTATTTTATTCCTGAAGATAGATTAATTTATCCATACGAGATAAGATATTATGAAGGCTGTTTTTATCTGTATGCCATAGATTCGATGTATCCTGATTTCACGGGAAAAGAGATTGTTTCCATAAATGGCATATCCGTTAAAGATGTCAGGTTGGCTATGCGTAAGGCAATGCCCTCGGAAAATGAAGTAAAGGCAGGGCTATGGAGCTTTTATCTGAATCGTAAAGCATTACTGCATCAGATGGGATTAGATACTGCAAAGGGCGTTTTTCTTGACTTTTATGATGGAAGTAATCTGTTCTTTGCATCCGAGACAGAGAACCGTTCCGGATGGTATCAAGTAAAGTTTTCTCCATATCCTGTTACTGTGAAGCGTGATGATTTGTTTTCCTATCAGATAATTGACGATAAATGCTATTTGCAATTTAACATGATGTATGATTTGCAGTCGTATTTGCAATTATGTCAGCTTACGGGTACCAAAGTGGAAGATAATTATCTGAACTTTCTGCCGTCATTTTCTGATTTTATAGATAAGATGGATGCCGATTTAAAGCAGCATCATATACGGAAGCTGGTGGTTGATATGCGTTATAATGGCGGAGGAAACAGTATGCTTGGCGACCAGCTTCTCCAATATCTTGGAGTGGATACAGACAGCATAATAAAATATAAGACATTTGTCAGAAAATCAGATTTCCTTTTCAAATGCATGCCTGATTTCTATGATTGCTGTAAAGGTAAACCTGAAGAACTTATTCCGATGGAAGATTGTGAGAAATTGCCATTCCTTCCCCAAATAAAGAACCGTTTTGAAGGGAAGGTGATATTCATACAAGGTCAGAACACTTTCAGCAGTGCAAATTATTTGCTTACAACTATAAAAGATAATCATCTTTTCCCCATTATAGGTACTCCGACTTCGCAGAAACCGACTTGCTTTGGCGATGTATTACCTGTTGAATTGCCATTTACAGGTACAAAGGGATATATAAGTCATTCTTACTTTGAAAGACCGGATGTGAGCTGTAATGAGGAGGATTGTTTATCTCCAGATTTTCATATACCTATGTCTATGGATGAAAGGTTGAAGGGTATTGATAAATGCTGGGAATGGATTGAAACGAATATGCTTGTTGAATGAAACATTGATCTAAAAATAAGACACACAAGAATAACGAAAACTTATAAAAACAAAAAATGGAAAAAGAAGTAAAGGCTCATAATTCCTATAAGAAACTTTTATATATTGATGGGAATCTGCCGGAAAGTTTAAGACGTGATTTGAATATAGATGAATTATGTGAAAAGATTGATTATACATCTCTTGTATAGGGAGGCAATTCCTATATCATTTACTTTGTATAGATCAAGGTGTAATCTGTAAATAAGCATGAACAGCTGGTTGAGTATCTACAAAAAATATCTCAATACGTAAACAGACATCTGGATTTCTGTGTAAAAGGTAGTGTAAAATAAACTGTGTCATGCATTATTTCTCTCTAGAAAACTCATCGGTCGGGGAACGGCCAGCGCCAAGGGGTGGGATCATCTGTCCCAGCAAGCGTAAAATTACAATAATTTAGACCGGTCTCCAAACTTTATGGCGAGTTGTTGTGAGATTGTAGCCCAATTGGCAAGTGGCATGGTCCACTTCTTCCGTATGTTGCGGTATGCAAGATAAACCAGTTTTACAAGGACTGTATCCGAGAGGATGTAATTTAAGCTGTGTCAGCAAAAAGTAAAATAAAATATTAACTTTGCTGACACAGCTTAAATTACATCCTTATTTAGCTTTCACAAAGTGACGATAGTCTGAACCAAAAGAGCCATGTGAATAAGTAGTCCCTTGCTTCTGCCAAGCCATTTCTTTGGATGTTAGTTTAACTATAACATAAGTAACATTGCTAAAGTCTGATTTATCTAGATTGATTGTGATAGTGTTATTTCCTGAATGCCCGAGTCTGTATAGGCCTGTTGTAGTATGCTGCGCACTTCCATCTATATTTGAAGTGTATAGAGTGTAAGTAGTGTCGTTATTAAAAGTATAGACCACGCTACCGTCAAACGAGAAATTGTCAGCATTGTAGCTTTCAGACCAAGTGCCATAAATCTGATTAATATCTATCTCTTCCTTGTCGCAAGCAACAAAGGATAAGGCTGTGAAGCTACAAAGTAAAATTACCGATAAATGCGAAGTAATTGTTTTCATAATACTTTATTTTGAAGTTTATAGTTCTGTATCTACTATTGCACCATCGAAGTGATATGTTATATAAGTTATGTCAATTATTTTAGAACATCCAATCTTTCATTTTCCTGTTGAGCATATTCCTTAAAGAAACTTATCACATTCGGATAGAAATTTTCAAAATTTCCATATTTTGATTGTTTCTTTTCGTATTTTCTCAGCAGGGTAACCAACTCGGGCATCCATCTGAAATTGCGTTGTACCTGTTCCAACAGCACATTCCTTATATCTTCTTTCTCAAATTCATTATCAAGCATATAGCAGATAACCGCTGCACGAACAAGTGATTCGTTTATCATAGTCTGCCAACTGCCATAGGCCTGTTGTGACATACTCATAAGTGAGTTCATATATAAAGCATTTGCTGCAGCTTCCAGTTGTTTTACATGTTCAGGATATTTATTTTCATCCAGATAATGATTGATGAAAGAATGGTTAAATTCATGGATCAGCGTAGGCAGATATCTCTTGTTGTACATGGGTACATCTTCTTCATTAACGAAATAACCCACTATTGCAAAGACATCCTTCTTCCGTCCTTTTAATTGTCGGGTTACACCATAGTTACCTCCACCGTTACAGAATCCTATTATGATAGTATAGTTTTCCTGAGGTTCATTACCATAGAAATTGGAATACCAGTCTGCATTAAAAGAGCTCGTTACATTATCCTGAAAAGATTTAATTCCTTTTTTGTAAATATCATTATGAGCTTTGAAAAACTCATTGAACTTTGTATCATTATAAAAGTCATTGAGATAAGACAGGAATTTTTCTTTATCGACATCTGTCCATCTATCATCTAATTTAGAAGTATCTTCCTCTATCAAAGAAAAAGTTCCTTCCTGTTTTTTCAAATGTACTGCCATTGACATAACCGCATCATAAGATATGCCATATTTATCTCGTAATTCTTTCATATACTGGACTGCGATATGTTCTGTATTATTCTTAAAATAGTTGTCCATGTCCTTTATGTATTGTCCTGCCATATCCATGTGATATTCAGTGAAATCTGCCATACGGGACAATATACTCATAAGTTCCACATTTTCATTAACCTGTGGAATAATAGATTGTGCCTTTGCACAAAGATATGCTATAGACAAGGCGAAAATTAAAATAATCTTTTTCATTTCGTTAAACTGTTTTTATTCATAAATTTAGGAAACTGAATAATTTATCTTGGATTTGGGTTATGTAAAATGTAGGTAGTTGCCGAAATATACATTAGGGATAATCTAAAACAAAGACATCTCCAGCTTCTTTAATTCGTAATGGCATGGTATTGCCATTTTTCTTTGCGTAAGCAATTAAAATTTATCTGGTTAATACTATTATTACTTGAAAATAGAAATAAAATAAATTCTTCATACAAATGTATCCTTAATTTTTTTATTTCTCAAAATCTTTTCGGCATATCACTATTAGGTTCTCCCTTTATCTATACTTTATATCCTTAAAAAGCTTATATTCGTTTTGGCTTATCTCTCAAAACTCACTATAGTGGAACAGACATCGTGATAATTCTGTGTGTTAATGATTAAATCCTGCTCATCCTGTTCCAAGTAGTTATAAAAAGCGTGTCAATTTCCCAGCCATTGATTTTGAACAGATACTGTCTGTTTGTCCGTTTATAATGTGATACCGACCGTTTTCACGATGATGGGACAAATGGGTATTTGGACATTTGTTAGAACAACTTACGCTTAAAGCTAAAGATAACAGGTATATGAATTGTATGTGGAATATTTCATATATAATTTACAGAATAAAGCTGATTTAGAGATAAATCATTGCTTCCTTATTATGAATTCCAATTTTTGGAGGCCCTTTTTGTTGACATTGGCGAGTATCAAGGCGTAGCGAAGTTCTTCCCCTGCTTTCATGGATTGCTTGATATAAGTAAATTCATTTTCGGGAATAACATTTTTGAACATCGGCCCCGACGTTTCATTTCGTACCAAACGTATATCGTCTGTAAGGGGTGACAAGACAAATGAATAGATTGCCATATATGCTACTTTCTGATATTGTATCCAATTGGGATCATTCTCGTCAAGAACATTTTCCAACCAGATACGGGCAGCATCATAGGATGGGAGTGGTGAACCGTCGGCATAGAATATGTTACCGGTTTCATCAACGATGAATTCCTTACTGATGGCATATTTGTGAAAGGGGCATAATTCATAATACTTTATATCATCTTCCGACTTGATTTCCTCGTCAACAGGGACTTCCGGTTCGGTAACAAGCCTGTCCTGAAGAATGCTAATAAGAGAATATCTGCGGTCTGGACCATCCATTGGAGGATTGGCGAGGATAGTCCGTTTTACCGAAAGGTAATATTCATGTCCTCTTTCGTAGGTAAATCCTTCAATTCTTCCAAAGGCAAGCGTCTCCTGTACTCCTGGATTGTCTTCAAACATAACAAGCATACACTCAATGGGATAAGTTCCTTCCGCATCAAACAGATCATACATTACACCAGTCTCGGCCGAAACCAACATTCTGATTTCATCAACCCTGTCTTGGTGCTCATCTTTACTACAACTTGCTACAATTAAAGTAGCCAGCAATAGGAATCCAGTTACAAGTTTATTTACGGTCATCATATGAAGTTTTCTATTGTTTATCATAAAATACAATCGATTTATTTATAATAATCTTTTTCCTCCTTTACTTCTATCCTTCCAAATCACTTGTTTCGGCAATTCGTATGGAATCGGGAGGATTCAAAAATATACAGCTTGCTTTCGCAAGCTGTTTCTGGCTATATGATTTTACCATATATACGAGTTTGCACATTTACAGTTTAACCACAACTAAGCAAAATAGCTATCCAAAGAATGAATCTGAACTGTTTCATCAAACTTATTATTTGAAGTATGTTTATTCTTTTTGTGTAAATTTACTGCAAATAAAGTTTTCAATCAAGGATAAAAATTTTACATAAGATTATTTATTACGCTTATATTCAACTATTTGTAAATTGATAAACGTTCAAAGTTTTACATGCCTTTTAAAAGTTTTATGAAGCTACTCAAAATAGGCATTTTGTACAGCAATTGCCCTTCATCCATATTACCTTTTGTAGAGCTTATTCTTGGCTGATTTACTGCTTTTAGCGATGTTTTTGGATGGGATAAGATAGAATGTATAAAATTAATAGGAAACTTGAGTTCAACTTATAAATGCAACTTTTTGGGTGCGGATAATAAGCAATA
>ERZ1673698.789-NODE-789-length-41002-cov-24.953794_pt1 | contig 41002 bp, 58 predicted proteins | sample MGYA00580228_ERZ1673698 | MGnify/ENA primary metagenome ERZ1673698 (study PRJEB41218, sample SAMN15661768) | gut metagenome | host: Homo sapiens | place: Canada: London | collected 2015-08-20/2019-03-30 | study: EMG produced TPA metagenomics assembly of... | reverse complement strand
CTTTTCTTCTTTCTTTTCTTCAACAGGTTTTACTTTTACAGGTTTAACTTCTGGAATAGTAAGAACTGTTTTATCTTTGTTTACTTCATGTCTTCCAGACTTTCTTACCATATTTGTTGTTCTGTCTTCACTTCTGAAATCTTCTGGTTCTCTATACTGTTCCATGTTTCCATTGCAATCTACAACTTTGTAACAATACATGATGCCTTGAATTTCAAAACTGTAAATGCCTTTGAGCATTTCCTCTCTGATTTCTGCTGTATGTCTTCTTGGTGTTCTTTTAATTACTACTGTGCCAAAATCAGTAATTGTTGCACACTCAATTTTGTTTGTTTCCTTATTAAATTTTACACTTTCAAATTCTCTCGTTTTCATCATTTTATTTTCTCCTTCACATTTGTTTTTGTTTTGTTATCTTGTTTCTGTAATTATAATAACATAGACCAAAACAAATGTCAACAACAAATTAAAAAAATAAAGGTGCAAATTAACGCACCTTGTATTTCTCTATATCTGTTATCTCTTCTTCCTTAACATTTCTTGGCACATAATATTCACCCTTGTATAAATATTTTACATCTTCCCAATTCGTACAAAATCCATAACCAGCTCCAAAATTTTGACAATCTTCTAATCGTTCAATTAAGGCAAAAGTTATTCTTCTGAACATGCTTGGGTGTGCTAATGGAAATGCAAGTTGCTTTAAGTTCATACGCTGTGAACTTTCTTTTACTTTCATTCTGATATCAATATATCCATTAGTCCTAGGATTTCTTGAAACGAAACTAACAAATACATTACAACGCACTCCCTGTTGTTCAAGTTTTTCTACAGCCTGTAAAAACTTTATACTTTCATGCATCATCGTTTCTTTTGATGTTATACCACTATAGCCAAAGTCTTTTGTTATATTTACAACCTTTTGTTTTTGCATTACTCTTTTATTATTTATCATATTTGTTGGAATACCCTGTAAGTATCTTGGAACGCTACACTGAAATCCTGTAACATCATAAAATGTTTTGTTTCTATATCCAACATTATTTACATTGACTTTCGCATCCAATTTATCTTTTAACTGTTTTGCCCCATCATCCCATCCATGTAGCAAAAGTTCTCTTGCTTCTTCCATTGAATGTGTACCACGAAAATTATAATTATTATCATCTGATTTATGGTAATGTTTATAATATGGTGTTCTTTCTACTGTATCAATATAATTTACCACTTCTGCTATTGAATTAAAACTAATATTTACATCATTATTTGTTTCTTTTCTATTCATATTCCTTGTCCTCCTTCAAGACTTGTTCCCTATTTCTGATATTATATTATCATAACTCCTTTTGTTTGTCAACAAATATTGGAAAATATTTTGTTTTGTTTGTTTTACTTAAAAAATTGCACCTTGCCTGTTTGCGTCCTAAGCGTCCACCCCCACCTGCTGATTATATTATAACATTTGTTTTGTTTTCTGTCAACAAAAAAGGAACACAAACGTGTTCCAATTTTAAAACTTTTCTTCTTTTAATTTTTGTTTTGTTTTTGGCAAAAATCCATACATTGCAATACAATAAGAATCTGCCAAATCATCATTGATTTTACAAGGTACTCTCTGACCGTCTATTTTGACCTTTATTACGCCTTTTTCACCTCTACCCTTATAAGGCTCTGCTATATATTTCAAAAGCCCTTTATCACGCAAATACAAGATTGTACGGTATTTCTCTTTGTTGATTCCATATGGATTGTCTAATGGCTTACTGTTTCCTACGATTTGGCTCTTCCAACTTCTAACATCAACACTATACACAGGAATACCATAAGTAGCAAAACAATCTATTACAACTGAAATTAATGCGCCTGTCGCCTTTATATAGGCTTCTGAAAGAAATCCTTGTGAGCGTAATCTAATACGCTCAGTGATTACTGTAACATTACCAAAATCATAATTATCGAACAGGCTTTCCAAATATTGTTTTAAATATTCACGCTTTTCTGCATTAGTTTTGCATCCATCAAAATTTACTGAGTGCATTTCTAATATTTTCTTATCTTCCAATATTGTTATACCTGTTCGTGCGTAACTCTGGTCAATGCCTATTACTATTTTACTCACAATTTCTACCTCCCTAAAATATCTTGATTATGAAAAAACCTACGCATTGTCCAAACATCAGTGAACCACATTGGAGTAAACCATATCTTTTCTAAATCTTCTGACAGCTTTGGTTCTGGTTTGATTAATGAATTATCATGTATCACATATCCTGCTAGCCCATGTAAACTTAACTGTATATAACACATATGTACGCAAGTTATATCAATATCCTGTCCAACAAAGTAAACATGATTCTGATAATTATATTTTTTAAACATCTCCTTACACTGTTCATTTGCTGATATTAATGTTGCACCAGCACCACAGGCACAGTCATATACATTTGCATAACCTTTCTTGTGTACTATTTTTCCTAGTTCTTTCCTGTCGAATGTAAGTTTTGACATCATTTCGCAAACACTGTATGGTGTGAAGAATTGCCCTGTATTTTTGTTAGATATTTGTAACATCATGTATAATTCACCTAACAAGTCTTGATTCGGTCTTTCCTCTAACTCTTCCACAATTAACGCAAACATTTGTGGAAAAAGTTTCTGCTCTTTCTTTGAATAATTATTAATAATTCTTAAATATTCTTTTTCTCTTTTGTCCCATACTTCTTTGAACTGTTCATACTTGGTCATTGGCAAAGTACTTTGATTTGCTAATGTTATTGCAAACAACGCCATACAATCTGACCATACTTGATAAGTTGATTTTGAACCGCACAACAGTTTAAAACCTTTTTCAAATCTCTTTTTATAATTCTTATCGTCTGTTTCTTTCTTCATGCTTTCAACCACTCCAAACATTTCTCCTTCGTTGTGAATACAGGGTATCTGTTTGGTTTGTTTCGTGTTCCTGTATCAATGTTACTGTTTTCACACATGAATGTATTCACCCAAAATCTGACTTCATGTTCTTTTCTTTTTCCTGCTACAATACTTTTTAACCGTAGCGTATACACCGTCGTTCCTTCATATACCGTTGCATATTTTACAACACATTTGCATATAACATTATCGTCATATTTTTCACGCTTACTTGCAAACACAAGAAAAACTTCTTGTCCCGGTTCTAACATAAGATAACGTTTTACCATACTATCTCCTTTCTGCTTACATTCTTTTGTTTCGCACTCTAAGCAATCTAAATAGGTTACTCGGAGTGCATATGCTTTACAATATTTACTCATTATGCTACACTTATTTTTTAAATCTTTTCTTTTCTTCATTAACAACTGCCATAACAATAACATAAATCAACAATGCCAACGAAACAATAAACGCTACCAAAAACAAAACACCAACAACTTTTGCACAAATTACAATTAAATTCCATAATAAAAAATTAATCTTCTCTAACATTATCATTTTAAACGCTCCTTCGACTTTTTAAAGCATACATCACGCATAGGACATTCTTGTGCTTTTTTACTTCCATAACAAGAACATTGCGGAATTCTTGGAACTAACTTTTTATTCAAAACAAGTAGTTCTTTATATTCCTGTATTTTTTCAAGTCTGCGAATATATGGTGCAATCTCTGCCGGGTTATAATCATATCGGTACACCTTAAATTCCTGTGTGTTTTTATCATCACACAAAACAATTCCTTTATGTATTCCGGTAAGATACATATACAACTGACATTGCTTTCTTCCAGATGCATGATACTTTTGTTTTTTGTATGTGTATGTATTTACACTTTTAATCTCGACAATATATTCTTCCCATTTGTCACATGGCTCTGTAAGGCTCATATTTTCCGGTAATTTGCATATTATATCCGGGGTATAGGATAAGTCGAAGTCTTCGTCAAAACGGCTGTAATCACAGTCTAACGGCGCACACAAGCCACCTCGTATGAACAACCTCTGCCACTTTTCGTGAATAGCATCACCCTCTGCAAATATCCTTTTTAATCCTACTTTTGTTTGTTCCCCTTGTAACTGTTTGTAAAATAATGATAGCACCTGTTGTCTATAACAAAATTTATCATCAGATACAATTACAGAAGATGCGTGTAATCCTTTTCTCTCTGTTGTATCTGAACCTCTTGTCATTACTGATTTCAGAAACTTTAATTCTTCTGGTATGTTTTTATCCAAATAAAACAAACTGTTCAATAATTGTTCTATCTTTTGTTCTTCCGTACTCTGTAGCTTTGTTCCATTTCTATCTGCTTCTTTTTTAATATCGTCAATCAACCCCATTATTCTACCTCTCGAATTGTTTTTATGAAAGATTTGTTTATGTCCGTTGTAGAACAAAATCTATTGATTGCCTTTTGTTTTGTCTCGGCATAACAATAAAAATCTCGTTCTACAACTTTATTATTTTCGTATGTTCTCAGAAACGTTATGATATATAAATGCATTACTCTAACATTTCCTTATACTTCTTTTTGTGTTCTTCCATAATTTCTTTTCTGGTAGAATCTAAGTCTGCAAAATCTACGAAGCCCTTTTCAAAAAACATAGGGATTTCACAAGACTGCATCGGATTACACACTTTTGATTTTACAACTTTTACTTTCATAACGATACCAATTCTTTCCTTCGCTTCTGTATTGAACGGATTATGGTTCGGTATTTCAATCCATCCCTTTCGTGCTACCTGTATTCTAAGACTTGCACTATGTTTTAATTTATGACCGCCCGGTGTTTGAATGTTATCACCAAAAGGCAAAGCGTTCATTTTATCACGAATCTGGTTTATAAAAATAACTGTTGTCCCAGTTTGTTCTATCACATCCTCAAGTGTTGGTAAATACTTGTCCATAAGTCTAGCAACACCACCGATACGCATTTCCTGTTCACTGTCTGTATTGACTGCCTTTCTTATCTTGTCGATATCATCCTTTGGCTGTAAGGATGGTACACTGTCAATAACGATTAATGGTATTCCTTCCTCTGCAAATCGAATTGCACGGTTAAAAGCCTTTTCTCCATATCTTGCTCTATACACCAGCATCTGTTTTGGGCGATTACCAAACAACTTTGCACGTTCTGAATCAAACGTTCCCTCAATCGGGATATCTAAACACATTTCATGTTGAGCGCACATCTGATAAGCAAGCGTTGTTTTTCCTGCACTCTCAGCACCAAAAATTTCTATTGTTCTTCCACATGGAACACCACCACCGATAATGTTATCAAGGTCTGTAAGTCCTGTTGACCATCTCGGAATTTTTAACGCATCCGATTTGCTTCCAAGACTATATACAGAACCTTTTTCCTTTTTATCTATTTCATTACATAATCTCAGAATTCCTTCTTTGTTTAATTGTTTCATTTGTTCACCTCACATTTCTTTCTTTCCGTTTTAATCATTCCACGCAACACCTGTCCTATTTCCAGATAATTCGTTTCGATTGTTCCATCCGCAGAAAACTTTGTTTCACACCATGTTACGAGTTCATCAAATTTATTAAGATACCACTCTGCTTTTTTCAAATCTTCTATACCATTTTTATTTTCATGTCTCCATATATATTTATACGCATTTTGCACACAATATTCTGCTGTCCTTTTTACTCCGAATGTTAAAATCATTGCATCAATACATTCAATACTTGTGTGTCCTTCATAGTGGCTCGGATGATTTACGTTATCATTTACTTTAATTTCTTCCATTGTTTTGTGTTCCCCTTTCGTTTGTTTCGTGTATTTTCTTTGATTGCAGTGTATATGCTATATTCCTGTTCTATTTTGTCTTTCGCTTATTCATATGACTTTGCCACATTCTCACCTCGCCATCAAAGTGCTATTATATTTGACTACTCTACTCAAATACTTTTGCTTCTTGAACTCCAATGCACCTTGTTCTTTTAAAATATCAATGACCCTACTTGTTACTGCCCTTCCCTTACATCTATCGTAAAAATCATCATAATCTTTGAATATACCCTTTTTACGCTCTTCTTCTATAGCTTCTGCGGCTTTTTCTCCGATACCCTTAATAATACTCAAACCTTGCTGTATAACGTTCTCTCCGTCCATTTTACGAATACTTGTTTTAGCTGTGTAATTGACATGAGGTAGCATTACCACTGCACCATCCTTAACAGCACACTCAGAATATTTATAGATATCCGAATCACTTCCTGCATATTTTATTTTTACATACCAGAATTCTGTTGGGTAATAAATTTTATAAAACATTTGCTGTAAACTTATAAGCGCATAGCCAGTGCTATGACCTTTGTTGAATCCATATATAAGCATACTCGCCCAAATACTGTCTGTTTGTTCTTTTGTCAGCCCCTCAGATTTACAACCTTTATAAAAGTCTTTTTTCATTTGTTCGATTATTGGAACATATTCCGGCTTTGTAAGGTTTTCTTGCTTCTTCATAATCTTTAACATATCAAAACTTTGTTGTTCTGTAAGATGCCCAACTTTTTGTGCAACTTCTGTAGTCTGTTCCTGATATAACATAGTACCATAAGTTTCTTTTGTGTATTTGTAATATGGCGTTGTTGTATCGACTTTTCCTGACAGTTTGTTATACGCATATGTTTCATGCATTTTCAACTGTAGCGGCGCAGGTCTGTTTAATGCATTTACTGCAATTACATCTTCCACACAATCACAATGTATCATAGACAGGATTTTCTTCGGCGTTGATTTTTCCATCTGAAAAATACCCTCTGTATGACCATTTCTAAAGGCTTCTAAAACACGCTTATCTTCTATTTCTTCATCTGTTACAATATGATTTGTCAGATGTTCCAATTCACGCATTTCTGATTCTGTTTTAAGTCCTAACATATCGAATTTTACACAATTAATATGTTCCAAATCGTCTTTATCATAACAACTACTTAATGCACCTGTTTTCCTATCTCTCATTATAATGCAAGTATAGTTGGATATGTCAGTTCCAACAACTGCAACTCCTGCGGCATGTTTTCCAAGGTATTTGATTTTTCCATACATCTTCGAAAAGTGTTTTATAATGTTATCATATTTATCATTCAGCACTTGCGTTCTCATATCCTGTAATAATGCTTTCATGTTCAGTTCATCATCAAAAACATAACTTCTAATATATGCTTTAATTTCTGCTATTGTTCTTTTGTTTTCGCTTGCTTCGTATTCATCTACTTCTTTTGTTGTTTTAAGTCCACACACGCTTGCAAGGTCATTTACAAGATTATCAATATCATACATTCCATATGAGCATATCTGTATAGCCTTACCTTTGTATTTTTTGATAACGTAATCAATAACTTCCTGCCGCCTACTTGTTTCAAAATCACAATCAATATCTGGCAGTGTTTTCTTTTCCTTACGCATGAACCTGTTAAAATCCAATTTATACTTGATGCTATCAACATTAGTAATTCCAATCGCATAAGCTATCAAGCAATTACATACAGAACCACGACCACCGCCAACAGCAATGCCATTATTTTTCGCCCACATAACATAATCACGCACAATCAAAAAGTAATCTTCAAAACCATGATAGCTGATAACTTCCAATTCTTTCTTACATCTGTTTAAATATGTTTTATTATACTTCCCTTTTTGTTTTAGTCCTTTTACAATCAATCGTTGTAGTTCTTTTCTACTATTTTCAAGTCCTAAGTCCGGTAGCTCTAATTCCAATCCTTCAAGAATGTTATCTTCAATCTTGTTATATATTTCTTTCATATTGTCCACAAACATTTCTGCAATCTGCATAGCGTTTTTAAACTTTGTTTTATACATTTTTGCAAATCTATCTGTGATTTCATATTCACTTGGCATATATCTTTCGCCATATGTATTTTTAACGTCTAACGTTGTCTTTCCAATTTCATGCATTTTACAATATGTGTCAAAATCTTCTTTTCTTCCATAATGGCTGTCAGATGTAAGAATACATTTGATATGTTTTTCTCTTGCCATTGCCATTAAGACATAATCAACTTTTTGTTGTGTTCCGTCATTGTCAATTTTATATGGCTGTATTTCAATATATAAATCCTTCTTGAATATTGATTTGAATTTGTCCAACAACTTACTAGCCATTTTTCTGTTACCATTTTTAATAGCTTGTGAAGTTTCCGATGCTATACAGGCAGTCGTGCAAATAAGACCTTCACTATATTTTTCTAACAGTTTGAAATCAACGATTGGCTTATAATAAAACTGTTCTGTGTTTGCAACTGTCATTATATGACAGAGGTTTTGATACCCTTTTAAATTCTTTGCAAATATGTTTAAATGGTATCTATGCTTATCTTGTTGCTCCTTTTTAAACACAGGCTGAAAATATACTTCACATCCCATTACTGGCTTTATTCCTACTTCATTACACGCCTGATAATGTTTGACTAAACCACTAATAGAACCATGATTACTAATTCCTAATGCCTTGTACCCAAGTTCTTTTGCTACCACTGCCAATTGTTCCGGCTTTCCGAATCCATCAAATAATGAATATTCATCATGTCGGTGCATATCGAAAAAATTTCCCATATTCAATTTTTCTCCCTTCAACTATGATATTCTCTTGTCACTTGTTATTATACTAAAAAAGAGGGGTAATGTCAACCCCTCAATTTGTTTTATTCCTCGTTTTCTTCCCACTCGTCCTCTTCATCCTCAGACCAATTATCGTTGCTGTCTTCTTCGTCTGCTTCTTCTAACAGGTCGATATAATATTCTTTTGACTTTTTCGGCTTACAATCAATACCCCTTTCTTTACACAGCTTGTATAATTCCTGTGGCTTCATGCTGTCATAATCGTTTTCCTGCTCTTCTTCGTCTTCTTCCCAATCATCTTCTTCCGGCTCTGGCTTCGTTTTCTTTTTTGTTGCAGGTTTTGTTCTACCTTTTGTTTTGCTCTGTTTTGTTTCTTCCTCGTCTTCGTCCTCAAAATCTTCTGAATTATCTGCCGGGTATGCTTTGTCAACATATTTCAGAATGGATGCATCAGAAAGCGGTTTTACTTTTGTATTTCTGAATTTTGATTTATCTAACGGAATAACGCTAAACGTTTTACCCTGTCCAGAGCCTACCTGTTTGATTTCATAATCTCTGTCGCATAATGTTCCATAACTTTCATACATGGATGCCAATGAAGGAACTGGCGAACATTGATTTACTGCAAACATAAGGATTTTTACTTCTTTCGAATCATAATCATATACAGACCATGCATACATATTTCTTGTGCGTAAATTTTCATCCTCACAATACTGACATTCCCTACCGAATAATTCCTGACACGGAACATTTACACCCAACGCAAAACTATCATGAAAAGGCATTTCCATACCATCTTCTAAGTCTGTGAGAAAACGCACACGCACTTTTGTGTTCTCCTTAAAATACAGAAACTTTCCTTTACTGCTTCCAGACTTTGCAATCTCGCTTTTGATGTTCGATAATTTAATTCTTCCCATTTCTATATTCTCCTTTTGTTTTGTTTGCTATTTGTACGAAACATTTATTTTTGTATCTTCAAAGGCTACTGCGCTAAAATCTTTCAAGTTTAACAACCAGCCACCAAACTCTATAATTCCACGGTCTGCATTACCAAGATAAATTTCTCTTGCACACTTACAAATATGGTCTATTCTTTCCTTCATTGTATCACGAATTTTATCGGCAACATATAATCCAAGCTGTTCGTTAAATGCTTCCTCTGTTGTTTCATTTTGCTTTATACCAGTCACTTCTTCAAATGCTTTTGCTAATGCTTCATACTCTTCGCTACCTTTATTATACTCCTCTCGAACAACCTTGTCAACCTGAAATCTTTCTCCTGATTTATGAACGAATGTTGCCGCTACAATAACGGAAATACTTAATTTCATAATTTCCTACTCCTTTTTGTTTTTAATATTTGTTTTTTTAATGTTCTCTCATCCATTTCCCCTGCATCTTTCACACCTTCTGGATATTGAAAACGAATAACATCAAAATATTTTTTCAACAGTTCCGTTCCTTTTTCTCCGCATTTATCATTGTCTAATGCAGATACAACTGTTGTTATATTTTTTTGTTTTAACTTCTTTACTTGCTCGTCCGAGATATGCCATCCTAACAATGCACAACAGTTTTTTATATGCCCTCTTGTCTTTAGACTGAGATAATCGAAAAATCCCTCACATAGCCATACAACGCTTTTTTCTGAGTATGTACCACATAATGTGTCGCGCTTTCTAAAACCGTCATTATAGAGGTATTTGCGCTTCTGTTCGGTATGCTTATTTGTTGTCCTGCCAACCCATCCTTTGAATACTCCATTATCAAGAATCGGAAAAACAAAAGGATATGCTATATTGTAATTTTTTCTGCAATCCACAACATTTAATGACTTTGCTGTAAATCCTCTTTTATTCATATAGTCAAGAATTTCCTTTTCATCCTTGCCTTTTACCGTATTCCAGTCAACAGAACGTAAACCATAGAAATAGTCTTTTGCTTCTATCAATGACTGTCTGTTATTCACTCTGCGCTTTTTTCTGTATTTTACATCAATTTGTTTTATCTCTTTGCTGTTTATAATTTGTTCGAGCAAAATACAACATTGTAATTCGTTTAGCTTTGGATTTGCAAGCATAACAAACTTTAACGCATCCCCATTTTGTCCACATCCGAAACATAGAAAAGAACCATCTTCTAAGTTTATTCTCATACTAGGGTTTATATCATCGTGGAACGGACAAATAATATTAAATACTGAGGTTTCTATCTGTTCCACAATTCCATAATAAACTAATACTTTTGCAAGGTCTTTTCCAGTGTATTTCCTTATCATATTGTTTTTTCTTCCGTGATACGGAAATAAGGCTCAGACATTCCTACTGCATAACATCCTCTGATTTCTTCTTGTTTCAACTTCCCAGTTTCGTACATTGTATCAAGTTTTGTTTCGTCTAATGTTTCAGAAACATCAATGAACTTCTTAAACTTCTTCGGGTCAACTCCGCATTGTTTCAAATATCTTATTAACCCTGACATATCATTTATACTGTATTGTTTATTTACAACTAATTTGAACTTTTCTTTAGACAACTTCTTTTTGAGTGCTTCCAAGTCCCATGTGATTTTTTTTCTTCTTACTTTTGTTACAGTAACTGTGACCGGACTGCTATAGAAATCCATGCCGTTGTCCAACTTCACTGTGAAACTGTTTTCTCCATTTTTCAAGTTTGAAAACATCCAATTGCTAATACACAGCTGTTCTTTTTTTCTTACATCTTCGTAATACTTGTCGAACTTCTTTTTGTCCTGCTGTGCTTTGTATAACTTCTGCACACTTTCTTTAATTTGTTCTACTGCTTTCATGGCTTGCCCTTCTTTCTCTCTGCTGTTTCATATATTTTCTGATATCGTTTGGATAACTTGATTCCGGTGTATCTTCTCTGATATACAGTAATTCTTCGAAAGTCAGTTCCATGATAGCTTTCATCGGCGTTTCCACTCTTACAAGTTTCTTGTTTCTGTTTACACCAATTACTTTCGCTGTTCTCAGTTTCTTGTAAACATTACCATCTTTTGCTTCTACATAATGAATAAACACTACAAATGAGCCAACCTTTAACATATTATCATAAACATATGTCTGTTTTTCATGTCCGTATTTTGTTTCAATTTCCTGCAATGTCGTTGCAAATTTAATGTAATCTGAATCACCCGGTACAGGTCTTTTGTTTTCTTCTTCTTTTGTTTCAATACCCTCCTGTTTTGCGGCTTCTTTATTTTCCTGTGTGAGTGGTTCGTCCCACGCTTCTTCTTCATCTGATACAACAGAGACTTTATTTGCAAGATTCTCAAAATCTTTTACTGGGTCTTCTGTTTTTGTTTCCTCTGTTATATCTTTTAATGTTACAAGTCTGTCAATGAGTTCTGCTTTGTTGAACTTATGACCTTTACTTTCTAATGTAAGACCATGCTCTTTTGTCAGCTTTTTTAACTCTGCTACTTTCATTGCTTCTAAATCTGTTCTTTTCATGTTTTGTTTTCTCCTTTTTCTTTGTTTACTTTTGTTTTTCTTGTTTCTGATTATATCTTATCATACTAGATTCTGTTTGTCAATACCTAGATTCCCATGATAAATAAAACAATGAATCTAATAAGAAATGGGATTGACAACACACAAAGCGTTGCAAAACCTATTTCAAGTTCTTCTTTTGTGATGCCCCATTCTTTCCAGAACATTTTTAACTTTTTCATGTTTTCCTCCTAACTTGTTTTTATTATACCACTTGACACTTTTAATGTCAAGTGGTATTTTATTTTTATTTTGTTTCAAGTTCTAAAACTTTTTCTACAAAGTCTGTATACATTTTGGAACGAGTGTTTTCTGTAATCATTCCCATATCACACAGGCAACGTAAATAACCACACATTCTATCTGTTGCTTCATGTACTTCTAATAAACCTCTTCTTACACCTGCATACATACTTTCTACTGTTTCCATCATTTTTTCATTCATCATTGTTTGTTCCTCCTTCTTGAACTTTCTTTCCTTTTGTTGATTCTATATTAACACAAGGGGTTGTTTTTGTCAACCCCATTTATTTTATTTTTTTTAGTAACACATTTCTTTTACTTCTTTAAATCTTTTATTTGCTTCTTCTGCATTGTTATACCAATCATTTGATAAACAATTTTCAAAAACTTTATCAGCCGTAACTTCTTCTGGTCTTCTTAACCAAACTTGAATACCGTATTCATTTTCTTTTCTCATACATGCATCATATTTTCTCTGGATACATTCTACAAAATAACCATTAATTTCATAAACCTTTCTTGTTTCCTGTGTATGTTTTCTCATAAAATCATGATGTCTTTTTTCTGATTCTGCCCATCTTTTATACTGTTCTTTGCTATATACTGGTTTGTTATATCTCATTTTTGTTTTCTCCTTCACATTTTATGTTGTTTCCTTGTTTCTGATATTATAATAATACATAACACATAGTATGTCAACAATTATTTTATATTTTTTTTAAAAAACAAAAAAAGCCTATATATTTACATATAACATAAATAGCTTTTATAAGCTATATTAATAATATTATATATAATATATAGGTTTGTGTTTTATTTATTTGTTTTGTGTTTTGTTTTTTACTTCTTTCTTCTTCCACTTGTCTGTATAAGTGTCATTGTATTTGTTTTTGTATTTTTCATGATATTTGTCCTGCATACTATGAATTGCTATTACATCATATCCAGTTCCATTCAGCTGTTCACACATTCTGTTGATTTCTTTCAATTCTTTTGTTACATTCTGTATCAATTTTGAAATGTACTCTGCATCTGCTCCCATTCCGTTATTCATACATTTCTTCCACTGTTCCTCATACAGTTCTTTTGTTTCATGTTCCCATTGTTTGTACTGTTCCATAGCGCTCTTCACGAACTTTGGAAGAACACTATCGTTTACATCATTTGTTGTGTATTTGCTCCAATCTCTCGGAATCATTTGTGGAAACTGTGACTGCCTTAATGGAATCAGCTTCTGATGAATGTTGATATATTTATGATGCAACTTCCTTTTATTTGCACATTCATCCATGTATTGACATTCTAGTTTTCTTTTGAATCCTTGTAAACCAAGAAAACAGAAGTAATCCGCAAGCTGTTCATGGAAACTTAATGCTTTCTGCATATGTTCATCCAGTTTCATATACACTTCTTCTGCAATGTTTTCTTGCATACGTTTGTTTCTTGTTGTTCCCATCTGTGGCTGTTCTTGCATATTCCAGTTTTGTTCTGTGTTTATCTTTTGATTGTTTTCGTCATACTTTACGCCATTCACTTCATACATAATTTTATCCTCCTTAAATTAAATTACTGGAAAATTATAACATGTCTTGCATAATTCACATTCTGAAACTGTGAATACGCCAACATCTGTAGCAACATTTGTATGATATACTTTTCTGCTTCTTAATTGGTCTGCATGAACATTATTACCACATCTTGTTCTTAATGGATATTGTGTTGCGCCTGCTCCTATTGTTATAACAACTGTGTCTGCACTTGTAACACTTGGTATTGTTTGTGCTATACAGATACATACTCTTTCTTTGTTACTATAGCTTGCTTGTGGAATATTTAATGTCAAAACATTACCAAGTAATGTCACACTATTTGTTTTTACAAAGTGAATACATCCACCACAACCGTAACCATTATTATTATATAACCTACATGACATTCTATATCACCCTTTCTAAACGTCCTAATTAAACGAATAAGGGCGGTTATTCACCGCCCCTACAAATTCATCACGCATAAGCGGAAAGTCCTTTTTAACCATCAAATAAACACTTTAGCATCCACATCCATTGTTACAGGCTGTTCCATAATGTGAAAACAACTGTGCGCTTTCATATGGTGAACAAGTCTGATAAGCCGGAATTGGTGTCGGTCTTAATGTTGAAATCAGAGTAGCATTCTGTGCCTGTTGACTCAGCTGGAAGTTTGCTGTCTGCAACTGGTCTCTCAGGCTCTGAATCTCATTCTGTGTCATTAATGCTCTCGTTGCATCACCATCAGCTTTAATTGCGTTTACGATATCACAAGTATTCCTTGCGTTCTCATATCTTACTGCATCAATGCTCCGCTGTGTTGTACAACAACAGTCGGAAATTTGTGATGCAAGTGCATTTGTGTTTTGCATACCTGCAACTGCTACATTGTTAATGGCTTGCTGTGTTCCATTGAAACCATTCAGAAGTGAAGTGTTGACTGAATAGAATCCATCACATAATCCACTTTCAAGACCATTCAGTTTGTTCATGACTGCCTGATTGTCGAAACCTCTCTGAATTGCGCTGTCTGTATATGCGCTTGCTGTGCTATTCATACCGTTACCACCCCAATTTCCAAAGTTGCCGCCCCATGCAAGTAGGAAAAACAAAAAGAAAATCCAACTTCCATTGCCATCTCCAAACATTCCATTGCCGTCTCGTCCTAATGCCAATGCATCAGCTACACTTAAACCATTACCATCCATACTCATAGTATGTACCTCCTTTAAAAAATATTTATATAAACCGTTTATCGGTTCATACCACCCATAAAGTTTTGAAACTGTTTATACGCTTCGTCAATATTTATCCCTCTCTGTTTGCATAAATTTACAGCTACTTGTTTCAATTCATTCTCACTTTTTCCTTGCGCCATTTGCTCTGCCCTTTTATACAACGGGTTGCATTTAATCATTTGCTGTATCATGTTCTGCATCATATAATATGAAATATCTAAAAAGTATCATAAAAATAGCAAATAAAAAAGGACGCTAAATGCGTCCTTAATTCATAACATTTTTCCTATTTTCATCAATAACTTTTTATGTTTTCTTTTGACAGTTATTTCTGACATTCCAAGAAAGTCGGCAATGTATGTTAATGTCTTTTGTTCTTTGTAATACAATATTAGTATTTGTTTTTCTTCTGTTGATAACATTGTTCTTTCTAACAAGTCATTAAATTCTTCTACAGAACTTATACCTTTTAACTTTTTTTTCTGGTTTTCTGTGTTTCTTCGTCCATACATTTTCCCACCATGCATGACACAAATAAACATTCGCTTGTATATCTTACATTTTGCTTTGACTGTCAATAGCACTGTCGACAATATAATGTTTACAATGTGTTTCATGGTAACAAAAACAGCCAAAACTTACAAACGATTGTAGAAACAATAAAACAATTAATAAAAAAATAATTTTGTTTTTTGTTTTGTTTGCTTCTACATATTGCTTAATTGTATCACGCATTACATTTAACAATCTATCATTTTCCATTTTCCTTTTTGTTCTCCTACGGCTTAATTTTAAGTCGTTTTGAAATTTCTGTTTCCGCTGTATTCATTCTATCAGTTAAATTACTAATAGACTGTTGCAACACTCCTACCGCATCACTTCCGAATTGTTTTTTTAATTCTGCGAACCATGTGTTGAACTGATTCGTAAATTGATTATAAAGATGTGTCGTATCAATATCAGTTACAAGCGCACCAACATATCCACAATAATTTTTGTCTGGTCTTCTATCGGTAATGTTTCCTGCTGTCAACGTTGTAATACTTACACCTACGGCAATCTCCGCTAACACCAATTCGTGTACTGTTCCTGAGACAGTAGGGAGTGTACTTGTTACGCCAGATTTTGTTGCTAGTTCAACTGCCCTATTTTGTTTGTTCAGTCTAACGCATATTACATCTATCCTTTCCTGTATTCCAGAATTTACAGGCAACGTTATATCACAATCTTCTACCAATTCGAACCAATAACCTTCGATAAAAGCCTTTCCTTTTTTGACTGTTACTGTCAGTCCTGTTTTTGCACTTACCCTTAATTGGTCTGCTGGTGAAATAAAAACACCATTACTAACAAAATTTGAAAAATAACTTGCAAAATCAGATGCATCGTACGTTCTGTCGTAATTGCCATCAGATTTTTTTGTTGCATTAAAAAATCCACTTTTTGCATTTATTGACATTTCTTTACACCCCCTATCTTTTATTTAATCTTCGTTAAAATGTAACGAATATCGTTTGAGTTTTGTTCTGTTTTCCTTTTGTTCTGTTGTAGAATTGACTGTGGACTTATACGCTTATTTCCGTATTGCAATTCAATGTCAGTAATTTCTTCTGTATCTTGTTTTGAGAACGTTATGCCAATTATCTGCACATCAAATTCAAACCCTAGCTGAGTATCTACAACCGTCACAAAATCGCCAAGAAAATAATCTTTTCCATAAACATACCTTTTGTTTTTTGTTATGACTGTCGCTTCATAACTTTCTTGTATATCATTTTCAACGGCTTTCTCTTCTGCTCTTTGTTTTATCAGTGCATTATATTGCTCATCTGTTAGTTGGTTTCCATCATCATCTTCCGACTGAATATCTCTTGCATCTATCCATAATTCACTTCGTTCCCAACCTTTTGTTTCTTGTGACTCTTCCTGATTAATAGGGATTTCAAACCACTTTCTGTTACTTCCTTCACCTTCACCAGCAACATAAGCAATATTGCAATGATTCTCTACATTTCTTTCATAATCAACTCTGTTTATGTTACTAAGTTGTTGCGAAAAAATTACCGGAACATTTCCATCTACATTCCCTTTTGTTCTGTCAATTCCAGACGAGAATTTCAACGTCCAATCCGTAACATTGGAAAAAATATCATTCATGCTGTAGGTCGGAACTATCTTCGGATATAATTCTACTCCTATTTTATCCTGTTCCAAAAGTTTTTCAAATTCATCCCAAATGTAACCGCCTGTAACTTGCCTATCAACTTTAGACAGCTTGTTTTTGTTCACTGCACTATCATCAATTGTAATAGGAAGATAACGGCTGTTTTTTACTTTCAGTATATTCTCTGTTACTAATTTTTCCATATGTTCAAGCGTTGTTCCACTTGTATTAATAGTATCAGAAACAATCCGTTTTGTCAAGATGAATAATGCAAGTCTTCCTGTTATAATTAGTTTATTTTCTTCATCCTCAGATTCCTTTTTCACATCTTCAACTTTCCCGACAACTGGATGTACGTTGCCATTAAACAACAAGTAATATTGTTCTTCCCTGTTTAGAAAGATTGTATTCAATTCAAGTGGTGCATTAACCGTGAATGTTCCTATTCCTCGAAATTTCATGTTATACTGAGAAAAGGTGTAATGTCTGAGAATATCCAATCTTTTAAAATTTCTGTCTAAAATTTCTATTGTACTCATTCTACATACCTCGTATATTAAAAAATCTTTCTGTGAATTCTATTGTTACATCAATATTATTCATTGATGCTTCATTAGCTGAATACGCATAATAATAAGAACCACGTAACACCTTAAAGAAATCACTTCCCGGCTTCATAAATCCTATCACAGATTCGTCCACACCCCTTGTCAACGAATGTCTGATTGCATTTTCATTTCCTGTCTCTGTTGTTACTGTAAGCGTTTCTCCATCTGATAACGTAATCCCTGTAAATTCAACATATTCACCAGTATTTACGTTATACACTTTCGGATTGATAACACTACCACCAACAGCTTTTATAATAATTTTACAACCAACATCTATGCTCCCTTTGTTTTCAATTAATATACTTTGCCGTTTACGTGCTTCACCGAAAACAACATACTCGTCGCTTTTGTCTTCTGTCAAAATAAGTGGAAAGTGAAACATAGGTGAAACATACGCAAGATGAACCACTGTACTGTCTTTATAAAACGTTGGGTCAAAACATTCTATTTCAATCGAAAACTTACATAACACTTCGTTGTTTTCTTCTTCCGTATCAGAATATTTTACAGGCTGTGTTGGATAACCTTTCAAATAATATCCGTCTACTGCGATAAGAATTTCCTCATAAATAGAAATCATGTCATTCAAAAATTCTTTATTTGTTTCAATTTCTTCCTTTTGTTTTTGGAAATATTCATCCCATGTAATACCACGTGTGTCTATATCCATAGTATTCGCTATGATATAGCCTATAATAGTTATTTTTCTTGTTCCTACGATAACATTACTCAACGTACTTCCAATCTGATACGGCACTCTATAAACATTTGTTTCAACGGAAGGTGCATCCCAGTCGATTGAATCTAACACAAAATTTCTTCCGTCTTTTTTGATTCCAACACTTTTTTGTCTTGTAAAATTTCTTAATGTTATAAAATCTATCAATGTTCTGCACCTCCTTTAAAATCCTTCTAACAATTCCTTTTTTGCTTTTTTCATTTGTCGAGCATATTCATATGCATTCGGTTTTGTATTGTAAAAATTAAACGTATCGCCTTGTGATGTTTTACCTCTTGTATATGCTTCGTTTTCCTGCTTTGTCAAAACTCTTTCGCCCTTGTGCAGATAAGCTGTATAACCGTTGAATGGAACATAATCAAGTCCATTTGCATGATGTCCATTCACAGAAGATACGGCTGACCTTGCTTCGTTAGATTTTCCAACAATGCTCTGAAAACCAGAAACGATACTATTTACAAAACTTCCAATTTTACTTGCAAAACCTTGTACCCATCCAAGAATATCACTACAAATGGACTTTATTCCGTCCCATAATTTTGAGAACGCTGACCGCCCTGCACTGTATAATGTACTGCCAAGACTGGAAACTTTGCTAGGAATTTGTTGTAAAATGTTCCAAACCTTACCTGGCAAAGATACAAGAGTATCAATCACAGAACTGATAAAATTAGTTATTGCTGTTCTACCAGACGAAACCATGTTACCGCCCCATGATGAAATTTTTGAAATTGTGTTTTGTAACCAAGACCAAAATTTACCCGGCAACTGTGAAATTATTGTCACCGCTGTATTTACCATGTTCTGCGTTGAAGTCCTCGCACTACTCAGCATATTTGAACCCCAATCCTTGATTTTTGTGATAACATTCTGTAACCAAGTCCAAATTTTACCAGGTAACTGCATAAACCAATTAACAACGGAATCAATCGTGTTTTGTGTAAACATTACTGCGGTGTCTTTCATTGCCGCTCCCCATGTTTTAATTTTCTCGATTGTATTCTGTAACCAATTCCAAATTTTACCCGGTAACTCTGTAAAGAATGTTACAATTGAATCAATCAAACTAGGTATAGCTTCTGCCGCCCATGATATCATATCAGAACCGAACACATATAATTTACCTAAAAATTGACCTATAACAAAACCAATTTTCTCTGGCAATTCTTCGAAAAATGTTACAATCGATTGCACAAAATTCGGTACGGTTTCGGTTACAAAACTAACAAATGCTTCTGGTATTGTTTGTGTGAAAAATGTTTTAACATCTGTTCCAAATTGTTTTATCACATCAAGCGCACCTGTAAAACCTTCTTTGATTTTATCCTTAATTCCTGTAACAACTTCTACAACTTTATCCTTGCCACTAATAAAAGCATCAGGTACTTTTTCCGTCCAGAACTCTTTGACATTACTTGCAAAATTTTTAATACCTTCAATTGCATTATGAAAATTCTCAGTCACTCCATTTGAGAACTCAAGAATAGCATCAATCGCACTCGAAATGGAACTTTTAATTTTATCTTTCGCTCCTTCAATTGCTTTAGGAAATGTTTCTGTAAAGAATGTTCTAACCGCATCAGCGGCTTTGTCAAATCCGAACAGTTCAAGTACATTCGCTAGTAACTCTCCGACAAGCGAGCCAATGTTTTTGATTCCATCAAGAATAGCACTTGAAATAGCTGACAACATTTCTTTGATACCACTAATAAATTGTTCATGGTTTCCTGTAAACAAACCAAGTAACGTGTCAACTGCACCTAAAATGAAATCCAAAACATTTCCAAAAGTATCTGCGATAAGCTGTAATGCATTTGTTATAATTGGCGAAGCTATAGCATTTGCAAATCCTTCCCATGCTCCTTTGATTACATCTGTTATGTCTTTAAAATTAAATCCTAGTGCATTTATCTTTTCTGTAATTGCATCTGAAAATTCTTGAAACTTTCCTTTTACCTGTTCCCATATTCCAATGACTTTGTCACGGAACTTTTCATTTGTTTTCCATAATGTTGCGAACGATGCAACTAATAATGTTATCACAACTGCAACTGGATTAATTTTTGAAATAAGGAATGAAAATGCTTGTCCCACACTTCTTATAGAACCGCCTAACAATCCATATCCCTCTACATTTGTATTTACTGCCAACCTCATGTTATCAAGTAATCCGGGGATTTGTTTCGTGTATGTTGTAACTTTTCCAAGTTCAAAAGTTCCTCGTTTTAAAACTTTCTCAAAACCAAATATTGCATCTTTTGTCAATTTGAAACCATCTGCAACATTAGCTAAAAGTTTTGTTACACTTGAAAATACTATCAAACTCGGGCCGATTGCGGCGACAATTAATCCCCATTTTACAATCTGGTCTTTTTGTTCATCTGACAAACCGTTAAACTTTTCTACAAGTCCTGTTATGTTTTCTGCTAACTTTCTAATTACTGGAGTAAATCTATCACCAATTGAAATTAGTGCTGACTCAATCGCACTTTTTAACAACGTAACAGCACCATTCAGATTATCGTTCATTGTATCTGCCATATCATGAGATACACCATCACAATTATTAATAGAATCTGTTAGATTTTGAAAATCCTCATCTGTTGAATTTACGATTGCTAACAGACCAGACATTCCTTGCGCTCCTGCCAATGAAGCCGCCAAATTAGCTTTTAATGCTCCTTCTGCTCCATATGCTTTCTTTGTAAGGTCTTCAACAGCGGCATTATATTTCTTTTCTGTTATCTCACCGCTTTCATGTTGTTTTTCAATTTCTGCTAACTTCTTCTTGAATGTGTCCATCGGCATTTTACACTGCCCGAAAGACTTCCTCAAATCCTGCATAACCTCAGAAAAACTTTTCATTTTTCCGTCTGTTGTTTCAAGTGAAACACCAAGATAATCCATAGCTGATTGCATTGTATCAGTTGGTTTCGCCATGTTGGTTAATAACGTTCTAAGTGTTGTTCCAGCTTGTGATGCTTTGATACCACTATTCGCCATTAATCCAATTGCTACAGCTGTATCTTCTACACTGTATCCTAACGCTCCTGCGACTGGTGCAACATATTTGAATGTTTCTCCCATCATAGCAACATTAGTGTTGGACTTTCTCGAAGCCTGTGCTAACACATCTGCAAAATGTGTTGCGTTCGAAACTTCTACCGTAAGCCCATTTTTAATGACTTTTGTTGTCCCATCTGCTGATAGCCCAAAAGCTGTCATTGCATCAGTTACTATATCTGAAACGCTTGCAAGGTCTTCACCAGAAGCGGCGGCAAGATTCATAACACCAGAAATACCATTCAACATATCTTTTGTGTCCCATCCTGCCATTGCCATATACTTAAACGCTTGTGCGCTCTCAGAAGCTGAATACTTTGTTTTCGCTCCCATTTCAATTGCTTTATTGCGAAGCTGTGTAAACTGCTCTCCTGTTGCTCCTGAGATAGCTTTTACTTCTGACATATGACTGTCAAATTGTGCCGCTGTGTTTACCGCCGCTGTTCCAATTCCCACAAGCGGTACTGTTACTGTTTTTGTTAATGATTTACCGACAGAATCAAAAGTACTACTTAATCCTCTCAGCTTGTTTCCTGCCGTTGCCGATTTATCTGAAAACACTTTCAAGTCGTTATAGGCAGTTTTGAAACCTTTGGAGAACTTGCTAGTGTCCAATTCGAGGTATGCAACGGCTGAACCTATATTTACTGCCATTTATATTATACCTCCATTTATTCAGTTTGTCCATATTGTTTGTAAAAATCTGTAAAACTGCTGTATTCTAGCTTTTGTTCTCCATTTTTGTTCTGTTCTATATATCTCGGTTTTTCTTCGTTTTCAATTCTCAACATTAAATTACAACAGGCTTCATCGAAACAAAAAGCTGTATAAGTATCTTCGATTCCAAGTATCTCACTTGGCAAACACTTATACAGCTTTGACATTGCTATTACAGATTCTATTCTCTTACTCTGTACGAAAGGATTCCAAACCTTTTACACCTTTTTGAGAATAGTTGAAAACAGCCATTAATTGTTCATCTGTTAATTCCACACCTGCATCCTTAATTTCCTGATATGTCGGTTCAACAAAAGATTCACCTGCAATCAATTCAAGAACTTCGGAAAGTTCTGCCATCATGTTATCGTCTGTTGGGTCAATTCCTGCATCACCTGAAAACAGTTCATTTGTTCTTGTCAATAATGCGTTTGGAATTTTTCCTTGTTTTACAAGACCTAACAGTGATGGTCTTTTCAGTTTCACAAAAACAGTCTCAGAAGTAAATCCGGGTAACTCTACAACCTCACCTTGAGACTGTTTGATAAAATCATGTATACTTGTTACTTTATGTTCTACTGTTGTTCTTTTTGTTGCCATCTATTTTTTATTCTCCTTTTGTTCTATTTGTTTTGTTTTAGCCTACTACCATACCTGTTTCTTCTTCATAATCTGCTACTGAGATTTGTTGCACTTCTGCGTCGGAAAAATCTGGTAATGTTTTTACATACGAAATCTTATATGGCGGTTCTCCTGTTTTCGGTGCTGAGTTGATTGTGTACTCTGGTACTCGGAAAGTATCGTCCTGCGCTCCAACTCCGAATGGTGTTCCCTGACAGTTAGGATAACTAATCTTTTCGTACCTTACAATCTGTCCAGATGCATCGTATTGTGCGGAATATGCATCAAGAGCAAACACACTACCTTTTTCACTACTTCCTGCGGCTGGCGGTGTATAAACAAGTGCATCACCTTCGCCAGTAATTGTTCCACCCTGTAAAATTTTTGCCAATGTCGGGCTAAACACATTGTCCGTAAGCGTAATCTGATTACCTGTAATTGTTGTTGTCTGCGGTTTCTGCGCTAACAACTTTCCAGATTTCACAAGTTTGATTGCATCCGTTGTTTCTGTCTGCACTTCAACGGCAATCTGACTCGCAGTATCTACTGCATACTCTGTTCCATCTGTTTCGCTTCCAACTCTAATTACTACGAGTGAAACATCAATAGTTGGAATTGATTCCAGTTTCTTTTTTGTAACAGACATTTTTTCTTCCTCCTTTATTTACCTGTTTTCGAGTTTTCTAATACCATAATATTGAAAACTTATCATGTGTGCTTTTATTTGTTCGTCATAAAAACTTTCTGTTTCATTCCCTGCATACATAATGCGAGGATAAAGTTTTTTAAGTTCCTGCTTAATTGCAAAAACATTTGTTTCAAGTTTCGTATATTCATTTTCCGGAACATACACCAGAAACGTATAAATAGGTCTCTCTGAACTAACTTCAAGAGGTAACACACCACTAAGTTTAACAACAACGTATGGCTCAATACATTCCCCCTTATGCTGTCCCGGCATAAATGGGTTAAATCCTGCATCTTTTAGCAAGTCCCATGCATCTTTTAATAGGCTCATACTCATACGAGATACCTCAGCAAATTCTTATAACCATCCAATACTTCCTTGCTGTTCGCTTGCACTGTTCTGTTTAAAATTGCATATCTCTGTTCATTGCACAATTCCAAGAATATACCATAGTCAACACCATGCGCTATATTGATTCTTACCTTATTCGAAAAGTATTCTATATAACCTGTCAACCTTTGCCTTGCGTGCCCTGTTCTATCAGTCCACATAGCATTTTGTTTTGCATAGTTTTGAAACTTATTTGCACCCTGTTGAGCATACATTTTAACGGCAACTTTTGATTTGTTTTCTGCCTTGCTAAGCCATCTTTCAAGCTGTGATATATCAGTTCTAATTCCTGTCACTCAATACCACCTCCAAAGAAATATCTGCAATAATGTTATATTCTTCAATATTGTTTTTATCAGTGATTTTATAAGTATTTCCATTAATAACAACAAAATCACCATTCTGAATTGTTTTACATTCTTCCAACAATGCAAGAATCATCGGTTGTCCTTTTGTTTTTGTTTGACTTCCATCGGAAGTATTTTTTGTTATAAAACCTTTTGAAATATGAAACAACCCACGCAAGGTTGTTACTTCTTCAACTTCCTGCGTAGGTTCTCCATATTTATCGACTTTGTTTCTCTTAACAGTGTATGTACTTCCGTTTCTTACTATTTCTCTTTCAACTGCTTTTTGCTCTTTTAATAACCACATTACGTTAGCACCCCACTGTTCGTATCACAGAATTTTGATGCTAACATTTTAAAATAACTGGAACTGTCTTTTGTTGTTAATCCACTAACACTTAATCCTGTTACTTCTGCTTTTGTGATAAGTCCTTCATAACTTGCTTTTCTTACATCACCGTTATTCATTTTCAAAAGTAACAACAGTTCTTCATCTGAGAAATACGGTGTTTGTTTTTCTTTTAAGTTATATCTCAAAACTTCCAAATCATCCATGCTAGCACCTCCTTCTGTTATTCCATGTTTTTTTCTCTAATAACTTTTTGAATAATCTGTCTTGCTTCTCTTACATTTCTAGCCTTTGATGTATCAATGCCATGCTCTTTAGCATATTCCATCAACTGTTCTTTATTCATTTCTGAAATTGGAGTTTCTTCTGTTTCAGTTTTAACCACTTCTTCTTCAACAATTGGCTCTTCGATAACATTTTCTGCTTTTTCTGTTGCTTCATCTGAAACAATTGCATAACCTTTGTCCTTGAACATTGTTTCAAAAGAACGTTTTGAAACTTTAATGATATTGTCTCCTTTTCTCGCTGTTATCATAACACATTACCTCCAATTCAGCTTTATTTGACTACATCGTATACGAAAACTTGGTCTGCTGTTGGGAAGTCTGGCAAACAAATCATGGAAACTTTTGTGTCAACCTGTACCGGGTCAGTGTGTTTTGTTGTGGTAACTGCAACACCTGTGTCGGTGATTCTTACATTAGCAACTGCACTCGCCATTAGATCACTTTCTTCTGGTGTTGTTCCGAACCATGTGTTACCCAGTTTACCATCTGGATACATGCAAAAAACATCATCAGCGATAAACCGCTGCACCTTCTCTTTTTCATCCTTAAAGCGTCTATCTTCCACATTAATTGTAATGTCCAATTCGTCTTTCAGATAAGATTTGATTTTTGCATCTGAAAGATAACCAACACCGTTGCTAAGTGCTAACAGCGTTCCTTTGATTTCATTGTTAATACGGAAACAACCCATTACTTTAGAACTACATACCGCATTTGTTACAGTAACACCAGTGTCCTCTTGAATCTTTTCAATAGCCGCTCTAATATCTGCCATAATTGTAGCTGTTGGGTCTGACCATGATTTTGTTACAGTTTTCTTATGGTCAGCTGGCATACTATAATCATAATCGTATGCCTGTCCATTTCCTTTGATGGAAATAACACCAGTCGTAAGCATAGACATTCTCATACGTTCTCTCTGAGCCGCCGCACCTTCTAACAGCGACATTTCATCATTAAAAATCTTATCTACAATAATGTCAATGTAACTCTGATTACCAGTTGCCAGTACCATGTTTAACTGCTGTCTCAGTTCTTCATCCACTGTTTTAGATTCCTTGAAAAACGGCATCTGCGCTTCCAGTTTCGTAAATCCAATTCTCGGACGAGGGATTGATTTTACATCATAAGCGGAAGGTCTTAAAACAACTGGGATTCCACTTGCGCCCTTCAACCATTCCAATTTTAAACCAAGCTGTTTTTCATTCGGAAACAGCGTTTCTCCGAAATATGGTTTCCTGTCTTGTAAGAATAATTCCCAATACGCAACAATTTCATTTGCTGTGATTAAGTCAAAAATACTCATTGTTTTGTTTTCTCCTTTTCTTTGTTTTATTTCAGAAAATAAATTTTTCCGTCCAGTGCTTTCTTCACATATTCATCATTTTTTGCCATTACTGTTGCATCAATTCTGTCAACATTCACAAAACCGAAAATAAGTAATGTTCCATTTGCATCCCCTGTGGTTACATCCACATCGTGTAACAGAATACCTTTTGCATCAGAAGCTACAGAAGCACTAGCTTCATTTACTGCCACAAATGCTGTTTCTCTTTTTGTAAGGTCACCTGCTAACGGAGTACCAGCCTTTACAAGTTTTCTTCCTGTTGCCGGGTCTGCAACTCCAAGTACATCATCCACAATAATAGATACTGCAACGAATGGGTCTGTATTAAAAAGAATCTGATTTGTTGATACATAAGAACTCTTTTTAATTCCTGTTTGATTTAACATCTTGTTTCCTCCTACTAATTATTTTGTTTTTCTTTTTTTAGCCCATAATCGAGCCGCCATTGTTCCCTCGTTTTTGTTTTCATCATCATCTGCAATGTCAACATTTTTACGAGTAACATTTTTATGCGTTTTTTGCTGTTTCTGTTCTTCCTCACTTGCAAAATAAGCCTTACCAGTTTTTCCGTCTTTGATTTCTGCAATAACTTTTGCAATGTCTTTGTCTTTCGTGACTTTTGATTTTGCAACCGCAACAAGGTCTTCAACCATATCCGGCTTTGCACCTAATTTAATTGCTGTCAGTTTTGCATCTGCTAACATTCTCGCTTCTCTCTCAGCTACCAACTGTGCTGTTGTCTCTCTCAACACATCATCTTTCTTTTCCAGTTCTGTCTTGTTAGCTTCTTTAGCGGCTTTATCTTTTTCAAGAATTCCTTTCAGTTCATCTTCACCATAGCCAAGGCTTTGTAAATACTCAGCAACCGCATCTGATTTTACCTTTTCAACATCAACGGCTTCTTCTTTTGTTGTTTCCGCTGGTGTTTCTTTCTGCTGTTCGTCTTTCTGTTCTACTTTTGTTTCTGTTTCCTGCTGTTCTGTTACTTTTGTTTCTCCTGCCATTCTTAATTACTCCTTTTTTAACTCAGATTCTTCGTACATAATACACAATCTGTTGTTTTCTTTTTCTAACATCTGCTGTATTTTCTCAACTTGTTTCATTTTCTTCACTCGCTGTTCTGGGATTATAATTTTATTCAATTCTTCAACTCTTGTTTTTATTGTTTGTTTTAGAATTTTTGTTTTTGTGTTGTCATAACACACTGTATATACAGACGAACAAAAGTTACAACGAAGAAGAGTTTTTGTTATCATTTTACCCTTACTTGTAACTTTTGTTTCCTGTTTCAATGCTGATGCAATCGGCATGTTATAACCACACCTATCACATCTTATCTTCAATTATATCACCAACTTTCGGAAATGTCAAGCAATTTGTAAAAACTTTTTTATTTTTATCATATAAAATTTTTCCGTTGTTGACTTCTTCCAATTGCATCCGCTTCACTCGCAAATCTTTTGAAAGTTTATCTTTCTTTCGAAACATTTTCTTTCCTACTGTCTGTCCTTTTAATCTCATTCTTGCGGCTTTGATGGTCAAATCCCTTAATTCTTTGAACTCATTAATTGTTTCCATGTTATCAACCTGCAAGAAAATCTTTTCTTTGCATCTACTACACGAAATATAACAAATTCTTAAATACTCACCATCTTCTGTCCAAGTGTCAACTTTCCTCATGTTTTCTGCTGACACTTCATTTATCTCTCCGCATTTCAAACAAATTCGTTCCACTTTAATTTCTTCCATGTTCTCTGCTTCTCCTTGTATTCTAATCTACAAAATCTTGTGCATATCTATCAATGTCTGGAAATGTTCCAAATGGCGATTGATACCACAATCCAATCTTGTCAGCTATTGTGTCCATATCATCTGACATAACAGCTTCAAAAGTACACATACCATTGGGATGGTCTAACGGAAAATCATCTTTTGGAAATATTCCAACCCCTAGTCCATGATGATCTGTTGTTGCATATTCCTTACATACTTCACATACCCTACCGTGAAAATTTGAATTTAACCACCTGTAACCAACAACAAAAGGATTATTTTTGTTTGTGTTCGCAAATGTTTGTTGGTATGCATGACTAACCATTGTTCTCGCAAGCCTTAAAGCATTGTAGTCAATATTACCACCGGGATAATATTTATCTTGTATAACTTCTCCAACATACTTTGCACGTTTGGCATCTACATCAGTTTGCCTTGCTTTCCTCCAGCTTGTTATTGTCCTTGCCTTTTTGTTTGCTGTTGGCAATACATAACTTTCAATATCTTTTGCAATTTCATATGCTGACTTTTGAGCCATCGTACCATTGGAAACAATTTGAGAAATAGTATTCTGTACTTTTCTGTTATATCCCCATATTGCACTTGATAATGTCCAACCCTTTTGATATATTGCACCAGTTATAATATTTTGTACTATCATTTCTGGTACATAAAAAAATGCTTCTTGTATGTCGCTGTCTTTAAAACCTGCTTGTTTCAAGTAATCCCTTACATCTTCAACTACTGCATTGCTTACAGTTCTGATATCTCTAACAACTTGATTCTGTATGTCAGAATTCAACTGTTTTATTCTGTTATTGATATCCCTTTGTAGCAATGTCAAACGCTGTGCATCTAATTTGCTTCTTGCAACCTGCTTTGTTACTTCTTGTGCAAGTTGTTCGTACATTTTTTTTATTTGTTTTAATTGAGTAGTGGAGATTTGCTGTCGCACTTCCTCTGCGCTCTGAAATCTCCACCTGTTTATCTTTGCTATTGTTCTCACCTGCCTATCGTAAAAACATTTCTACATGAGAATTTCTAAATGTTGATGTTGTTCCATCTGCAAAATGAAGCACTAAATATTCATGATTTTCATCAATTCCATCTGCATCAACAGTGCTCTCAATTGCTTCCGCTTCCTTTCCACCCTCTATAATACTCCATGCTTTAACTCCTGTGTACTTAACTTCAATTTCATCATTTATATCTGCTGTGTATTTGCTTTCATTAAAAACATATAATATGATTTCTGCTTTTGTTAAATCCTCGATAAACATTGTTCTTTCATAAGTTCTTCTCATTTTGTTTTCTCCTTCATTCTTGTTTTATGTTTTGTTTTCTTGTTCCTTACAAGTATTATAATACACCAAACATAAATAAAAGTCAACACTTTTTTAAAAAATATTTTTAAATTTCTTCTATGTCATTTTTACTATCCTGTTCTGTTGTTGCTGTTTGTTTTTCCGCTTTTTGTTCTGTTTCAACATCCTCAGTATTTTTATCAACTTCATATTTCGTTGAAACATTATCCAATTCCGTTTGTACTTGTGTATTGACTGCCATCGTGTCAAACATATTTAATTCCATAGCAATCTGTAACAACTCTTCGTTGATTTGTTCATCTGTCAACTCTGGACGCCATTTTTTCATGTATGACTTTCTGCTTCTTGTATTTGATGCAATCTCAGACAGGTCTGTTGCCTTTTCTTCCTGTTCATCTTCTGCCAGTGCATAATGCTCTTGTATTACAACGTTATATTGAATCTCCTGCAAATCTACAAGCGGATAAATACATTTTACAATGTCAACGTTTAACAATGCAATGTCAATAATATTTCTTACAATATCAATCAGACAAGGTTTCCATGTTATCATTTTTTCATCACATCGAACCTGTAACGGATAATACAACGCTTTCAATGCCTTACCACTTGTAATCGTTCCGACCATTGTTTCCTCTGATATGTTTGGAATTTCCAATTGTCCATACATATCTGATTTAATACGTTCCAGAATAGCTTTTGTTGGCTCTGTATGATTTAATGCTGGTGCTAATGTTCCAACTGCCGCATGTACTTCATTCTGATTCTGTTCAGATTTTAAGTCCCAAAAAGCACCTGCACCAGAACTTAGATTTTTCGTTGTCTGGCTATTCATATCAACAACATAACGTATAGGGTTCATTCCCTTTCTAACGCTATCAACATCACCATTTGACATTTTACTATATAACGCTTCTTCGTCACTTAAATCAGATACTTCCGAAACACCTCTTTTGTCGTCCAGTGTACCAGTGTTAAAAATAATACTTACCGGGATTCTATCTAACTCTGTTGCTGTATCTGAAATAACTTCCTGTATCACATTTCCGCTTTTGTCATACAGAATCAGGCTCATATATACAACACCTTTTTCTAACCGATAATCATTAATCAGATATTTTCTGTTATTGTTTTCTCCTTCTTCGATGTTTTCAAAACCTACAAAACGAATAATCTTTTCAGAACCGTATTCTTTTTCATAATAGAATTGTTTGCTGTTATAAAAATGTAACAACACACCACTTTCTTCTGAAAAATCCACAAGGCAAGCAATTCTTTTTCCAATGAAACAATCCTTCGCACTTTGTAATAATAACTTCTGAAAATGATTTCTTTCAAGAACATTATCAACTAATGTTTGTAACTGTTCCACTTGTTCTTTCTCTTCGTCTTCAACTGTTATTCCTTGGATATTAATATCTGGCGTTTGTGAAAACATGAACCTTGCTTCTTTATTAATCAATGTTTTAATGTTCTTAAATCTTACTTGTGATGGAACATAATCACCGGCACTTCCTTCCGTAAAGAACCTAGCACCATTCTTATATGTTTTATAATATTTTTCAATCTCTAAAACTTCTCTTCTAAAAACAGTGCCATTTGTTTTATTTGATAACACAAAATAAGGATAATCTAACAAATACGTTATGTCCTCATTCAATTCTGTATCTGTATTCTGTACTTTATCTACTTCCATTTTATTTTCCTTTCTATATATTATTAATATATTATATTATTATATTTTATAATAGTGTAGTATTTCTACTACCCATATTATATCATAACAATATTTTATTGTCAAATTGTTATTTTAAACATTTTGACGAAACATAGCCAATCTTCTTACCTTTCTTTCCGTCAATTTCTACTCTGTACCAGTCCACACCGTCTTTAGCTTTTACCGTTGCAAGATAAGTAACAACTGTTCCTTTTTTAAGTGTTGGATATGAAACCAATGTAGCATACTCTTTTCCTGCATATTTTCTTGCATGTGCATCTGTTGTAACGGTATATGTTTTCTTTTTTGTTGTGCTATTTGTTTCTGCTTTTGTTCCAGTTTCATACACAACATAATTTTTATGAATCCAACAAATCTGTTGTTTTCCTCCGAACATAACACGAATCTTAACAAAGTTGCTTTGTGTTTCGCCATTATACTCGAACTGATTTCCTGCTTTCAACTGACCAATAACATTTGTTTTAATACTGCTATCTGGTGTATTTCTGATATTAATGCCATTCGCACTACAGTGTGCAGTACCTTTTCCAGACCATGTAGAAGTAGTCGTTTCTGTTTTTGTTGCTGTGCTTGTGCTACTCTGTCCATAATTAATATAGCAGAATGATTTAATTTTTGCATCTGTCCATGAATAAGTTTTTACCGCACAACAATCACCATTCCTGTTGAATTCTTTGTTGCTTGTGTTTCCTTCGCCACACTCGAATGTTTTATTTTTTTCATTTACAGAAAGCACTCTTCCCATATGTGACTGCTTAAAAATTACCAATGCACCAACTTTCGGAGTTTTTCCTGTTTTTTCTGCTTTAACAAATTTCGCTTCTGTTTCAAAAACACTATAACCACAATAATTACCTGTTGTCATATTCCAATGCGACAAAGCGACAGCTTTTCCGAATTCTTCCAATTCCAACGCAAATTGATATGTAGCACACCACGGCTGTCCTTGACATCCATTTAATCCTGCATTGTTTACCATCGTAGAAAACTTCTGATTATTTACACCCGTTTCCTTGTAAGGGATTCTTGCATAACTTCTTTCCCTAGTAATAATATTATTAATGCTTCCCATACTTGTTCCTACCTCTTTCATTTTGTTATAAATTTGTTTTGCTGTATCTGCCCTTGCTTCTTTCATTGTCTGCCAGTTATTCGGCTGTTCATAATGCTGTAAAACATAATTTGAAGACTGTGTTACATCCTTTACAGTACATAAGTATTTGTATATTGTTGGGAATTTTTCTTTTAATTCTTCAATTGTGTAAATAATTTGTGTGTCCATATCTCCAATGGAAACTTTTGTTTTTTTGCACAAATCATACAATCCTGCTTTTCTTGCACTTGTAGTCCATTGTGAAAGACCATATCCATAATGCTTCCCCATCGGACTTAAGAATTCACTTCTTGAAATCTTCCCATTATCTACTTGTTCTGTATATGTTTTATCAGTATAGGTAATTCCTCTGTTCTCCCTATATCTTTGAACACATAACCTCTCAAGTCTTGTTGAAACAAAACCAACTCCCTGATAAAAAGACTCCCTAAACTGGTTTGCCGCCAGACCGCAAGCACCTTCCAAAGTTAATCCTTTAGAAATATAGTACCTTACAGCCTTTATAACATTTTCATGCACATTAATGCTCATTTTTTATATGCCCTCCTATGGCTCAAATTTGCCACTATATGGCATTTTAATTACTCAGCCTGTACTTCTTTGATTCCTGCAACAGAAGTTAAAATAGACACAATTCCAGATAATACGGAAGCACTTGCTACCATCTTCCAGTCCACAGCGCCCATAGTAACACTTGTACCAATAATAGCAACAGCTGTTTGAGCAACTGTTTTAATTGCTCTAACTCCTGCGGCTTTAATCCATTTGATAGTATCAACATTAGTTTTGAATACACAATTTTTAAACATGTTTTTTTCCTCCATTTTCTAATTGACATAATTCCAATGTGTGTTTTGTTTCTCCTATTTCTCTTTCATTTTTTTCTATTGCAATCCACTGTTCTTTCTGCCCTTTTCTAACGTGTTCTTTGTATTCTTCTATTTCTTTGTTTTGTTTCTCTAGTTTGTTATTTTGTTCTTTTATTTCCGTTGCAAGCTGTTCCATTTTTAGCGTTAGTTCAGTCATTGCTTTTGTGTTTTCATTCAATGGTCTGTATACTGCTGTAAATATACCGATTAAAGAACTTAACCCTAGCACAACTATACCAATCATTTCTGCTGTTGTCACATTATAAGACCTCCTATTCATTATCTCTCACGTTTTAAACTTCCATTTGTTCCTTCCATGAAGCAATAGCAGCATTGTAAACAGAACTGTCTTTTGTTGGGATATATACCAAGCGACCCCCGATATCCCGACCACGATAACCAACACCGCTATACAGAGCCCAAGAGAAAGCACCCGCATCACCGCCATAAGTCCAGCTACCGCCCAATAGAGCGATACGGTAACCATTCAGGTTTGCAGTCAACCAAGTATAGTCACCAACAGGCAGTGAACTGTTTCCCAAACATTCAGATGCAATGAATAACCAGTCACAGGTTGTGGAATATCCCATTGCTGAAATATATCCTTCTTTTGGTGTAACTATGAATCCGGCAGGTTCATAGTTTCCACTGTTCTTTGATTCTGCAAAACTGAAATCAGAACAAATATAAGGCTGACCACCGCCCATTTTTCCATTGCCCCAAATATTGATACCATAGACAAATTTCCAAATGTTACCCCAAAAGTTTTCTTTACCTCTCCAACATACAGAAGTCTTACCGTCAACAGTGTACTCTTTAGCAACACCACCTTCATAAGTGGTTGTTTTTTCTGCCCTACCTGTACCATTTCCAAGGCTTGCTGTACTTCCGGTTGCAGCTGCATATGAACTTGTTGTGTCACTTCCTGTAGTCCAAGGTAAGGAAACAACACCCTGTGCAATAGCGGTCTGTAAGTTCATCATACCCATTTCAATGATCATAAGCATCTGTTCAGCAGACACCTGTTTAATCAGATCACCATGCCAGTTTGTTCCACGATTCTGTGCCATCGCTTCAATATTCGGTCTTGTAAGATTCTGTGAAGAACCGGATGCATGTCTTGCACCTGCGATTGATGAAAACTTATCTTCACCAGTGTTCATTACCTGTTCATCATTCAACAGATAGGCACTTGCTGATGCATCGTAAATACTACCTTCATAAGCACTTGTCAGGAAGTAATCAATTTCATTTCCTGATGCATCATAGAATGCCGGATGCAGTCTAAAACCTGCACGTGGTTTTTCTGATACATAATAGTTTGCTTTTCTTAAGTGGTAACCGATACCTGTATCAATCGGGTCATATTCAACCGGGCAAACCAAATAATAGAATTTTGGCTGATATACCATAACCTGACCCATTGAACCATCTTCTTTGTAATCTGCGTCACCGTACCATGCTACTATAGAACCATCGTCAGCCACATTACAGCGTTTACGACCGCCAAACATTGTGAACTTGTCAAAATCAGAACCTTTTGAAAGGTTGACTGCTTCTGCAAGTCTTCTAAATGTTTTGTTTTGTAATCAACTTGAATACCAACGAGATTTTCATTATCCAAACCAATATAAGCACGTATGTCTGCAATATACGCAAAAACAGTTTGCAATGTACTCCTAAATTCTGTTTTATCAACCTTATTATCCTTTAAGTTCTTCACATCTTCTGACATTGCTGTATAATCACTTGGAAACGTATCTTTTATTTCTTTGCTGTACTCTAACAACTGTTGTTTTAACTGTTCCAAATAATCACTTGCTTGATATTGTTGTTCTTGACTTGTTTCTACCTCAAGACCTTCCAACACTTTCCTTCTGCTAATGTTGTGTTCCATTCATTTGTTATGTTTCCCTTGCTGTCTGCTTTTACAGCACATACAATAAAATAAATATTACCTTTATACTGTGTTACTTTCCTGCTTAATTCCCATGAAAAATATACCCATTCATCATTATATACTGTTGCATCCGTAACAATATACACGTCTTTCCCACTTGGTATTTTACTTGCATTTTTATAATTAATGCGTAATTGTAACTTTGACAGGTCTACTCCATTACCTACAATTTTAGGCACTTTGAAATATTTTCTTTCTGACTTTTCATCGCTTTCTACACCGAATAATTCGTCCTGTGGCATCATCCGAATAATTCTTGTATCTGCATCAATTTCAATCCTACTATCCATTGTACTTCTTGTATTTGCATCAACTTCTGCAACAGATAATAGTTCTTCCACACTAGGCATTTGTTTTACACTCCTTTCTATATTTGATTAATAATAACACTATTTGTTTTTACCAACTGATTTCCATTTTTGCCTGTTACCATAATTTCAAAATAACCGTTCTTTGTAACTTCTTCTGGTAACAGTACTCCTGTATGCTCGTAAATGGCGTTATATTCAATTTCACCAAGCGTTCTTACAGTTATTACCTTTACCATGTTATTCCATTGGATATCAGTCTTTAAAACGATTCTAAGATAATTATTAGAACCTCTTACAATATTACTGTAATCACAACTATCTATTTTACTGAGTGTTTGTTCTGATAAATTTAAAACTATGTCCCTCATACTCTATGCCGTCCTTTTCCACATATAACAAGTAATATAAGGCTGTCTAATATCTCTGTCTCCTAACTGTGAATTAGTTCCAGGAGCAGAACTGCTTGTACCCGGTGATTCTGCACTTGTATAGTTTAAACGAATTGGTGAAGCCATACCGCTGGACGCAGCTTTAAAACTATACCCATTCAAACCACTAACAGGTACTACTACAGAATCATATATTCTACCTGCGTAATAAACGTTTTCATCATAACCAAAAGGTGCAACGTGTTTATGACTATTTACTGTATGACTATGGCTATTTACTGTATGAGAGTGTGACAAATTTAATGTTTTAGCACCACCTGTTTTATCGGCCACATTATAATCTGAATCATCTGCATTTACTCCTGTTGGTACTCTTCCGCTTCCCCATGCTACCCATGTTCCTCCAAGATATGTTCCCGGGTTTACATTCCTAGTTGTCATAAGAATATGACCAACTGGAAGCATAATATTTGCAATAGCTTTTACAAGATTTGAAAGGTTAATCCTTCCTGCTGTTTCATTTCCAAGAACAAAACAATCTTCTGATTCTGGACTTGTTTTCTCAACTAAGTCTCTAACATATGCACTTGATATTGTTCCCATTTTTTAACCTCCTAACTTTCTAATTCCACTTGCTACTGTTCTTCCTTTTTGTTTTGATTCTTCCGTTTGTTTCGGTTCTTCCTTCTTTTCAACAAAAACAAATTCTGGTTCTCTTTCTTCCAGAATAGCCAATGCTAATTCTAAACCGTTATAGATTCCACAACTATACTCGTCTGTAATGTTTTGTTTTTGCATATCGTGTAACCTTACTAATTCTTGCCTTTGTCTTCTTACACTGAATTTGTGCAACATTCTATACACCTCCTGTATGTTTCATATTTGCCCCTATTTCATATTTTCTTTACCCTGCCTTACTATTTGTTTGTATTTCCTTAACATCTGCTACAGTATATGTATCTAACGCATACCACAGACTACTCATGCAATGACTATCGATATTGAATTCATCATATATAGCATTTCCCTTTGAATCCTTCGCATAAGTTAAATACTTTAATTCCCTAATTGCGTTCTTACATTTTGGAGAACAAACGATTTTATTAAAGCGTTTTATCTTCTTTGTGTTCTGCAACCTACTACCGATATATTTCTTACAGCCATACATATTAAAGCCTGATTGCCTATAAAACTGTATTGCTTTTGGTTCTGCACTGTCCGCACAGATAGGTTTGTTACATCTTCTTGCCCTTGCCGCTACTTTATGTACATCTATCCTGTCAGCAAATTGTTTATCCGTCAAATGGTTCACATAGATTTCGTCATATATATATAATATCTTTTTAACATCATCAACACAACATGAAATAAGTGCATTGTAACTTTCCTCAAATCCGAAGTCTAAACCGAAGAAATGGAATTGTGCTGGAATACTATTTACAGTATCGACAAATTGTTTTGCATTTGTTGCAACCGTAAACTGTGGTAAAACAATAATACCATTTGCTCCGAATCTTCCATACCTTGCTACCACCCACAGTCTCGGGTCTGTTTCTTTTAATCCATCCAGTGTATCTATATAAGACTGTGAAATAAACGGATTGTCTTCGCATATGCTATGATGATAATACATAACTTCTTTCTTGTTTATTTTCTTAATTATCGTCCTTCTTCTGTATAGTTCCTTTTCATCACATATTACTGTTTCTTTTCCACTTTCATCCGTATGAGTGAAAAATGTATTGTATACCCAGTTTTCACGACCAACAGGGTTGCAAGTAAGGATAAAATGTAATGTAACACCGGGCTGTCTGATACGCCCTAATAACTCTGTATATGCCTGATATTTAATCTCAGAACACTCTTCTATCCAAACAATAGAAACACCGTTGATTGACTTAATCTTTTGTATCTTGTCCATTCCACGAAAGATAATTCTTGAACCATTCGGAAATCTTATCTCCATCGGTGATGTTATAGCAATAACTTTGTCAATTGGTGTTCTTCTGTTGCTTTGTTCATCTGATAACATATCTAACTTTTCTAATACTTCCTTCAACAATGAGTAACATGATTCTTTAATTGTTTCCCGTACTTCACGCACAACTAACGCTGTACGCTTTTCCTCTAATAGTTTTAATATAATCTTCAATGCTGTGTTATAACTCTTTCCAGAACCATAACCACCTAACAACAAATAATGTTTATAATCCCAATCAGTGAGGTAAGAAGAAAACCGCTCAGCAACTTCTATATTCATGTCCATTGTGTTCTGTTTTCCTTTCTCTCAATATACAGCAAAAAGGCAACCGTCTTTGCCTGAGTATTAACGATTACCTTTCCACTTTATTATATTATACTATATTATATTTTGTTTGTCAATGCTTTTATTTATTTTTCTTTAGCAATGCTTTCCGACTATCAAGTGCTTTCAAACTGTTGCATATGTCTTCGACTGCTTTACAATATCCTTTGTGGTACTGTTCTTCTTTTGCTAATTCCATATTATGCCGTACACCTTCAATTTTCATCAGTGCATCTATCTCTTTTCTTGTTTCTTCGTCCATATTATCTCCTTAAATATTTTCCAACATTTTGAGAAGTTCAATAACATCTTTTGCTTTTTCTTCTCTCACTCGTTTCACCACAACTGTTCCTTCTTTTTCTACTTTGCTCTTACTTGTTGTTTTCATATGTTTCTTTCCCCACGATTCTGCACAAAGAACATTAGCAAGTGAGCCAGTTTTTAACATATCTCCTAAGTCTTCATCTTGTTTCACTTCGTCTAAAATCCGTAAAGTTTCAAATATTGTTGCAAAACCATTATGGAATAATGCGTTGCTTTTCTGCATATTTTCCAGTTTCTCAAGAATCTCTTTGTTCTGTTTCTCCACCTCTTCTAATTTATTAAATACTTCTACTACTGTGATTCCTTTCTTGTTATCATCCATGTCATTCATTCTCCTTAATATAATGTGTAGCTACTTGTTACAAACTACCCTAGCAGGATTCGAACCTGCGTATCGAGGAGTCAAATTCCTCTGCCTTACCACTTGGCTATAGGGCAATGTTTCGTGTTTTAATGACTTTAACCACCTGTCATTTTGTTTTGTCAATCACTATTTAACAAATAATACTGTTCCTTTTGCACTTGCTTCAAAATAAGCATCTTCCTTGTTTTCTGCTTCAATTATTAAACTCTCATTCTTTACAATCCAACCAAAATCTTTTGTATAAATTTCCTTTGTTATTTTAACTTCAAATGTTTTCATATCTTTGTTCTCCTTCTGATTTGTTTTCTTCTTTACGATTCTATTATAACACAACATAGTAAAAAGTCAACCGTTATTTGTAAATATTTTATAATAAAAATAACAAGTATATTTCAACCTGCTAAATATTATCTATTATTGCTGTCAATCTTTCTTTTCTTGCTAAACACAATGCACTTAGAATCGTATCTTCCATATCATAATATTTATATTCTGCTAATCTTCCACATAACAATATGTTTTCCTTTTCTGCTTCTTTTTTATACAATTCATATACATTATTGTTCTTTTCATCATTAACAGGATAATATCTTTCTTTACCTAACTCCCATTGTTCTGGATATTCTTCTGTAACAATTGTTATATCAGATGAATCATTCATAAAATGTTTATGCTCAATTGTTCTTGTATATGGAACTTCTCTGTCTGTGTAATTCATAACAGCAACACCTTGTTTGTTTTCACAATCATATATTTTATGTTCGAATCTCAAGCTTCTATATTCCAAAACACCATATTTATAGTTGTACAATTCATCTATAGAACCAGTATAAACAATCCTTTTGCTTATGTGATTTAGTAATTGTTTATGTTCCAAATAATCAACACCAAGCGCAACCGTACAACGCTTTAACATTTCACAACACATATCTGTATAATTAGTAATACCTTGATATCTTGCATCATAATAATTATTGTTATATGTCATTCTAATTGGAATACGCTTCATTGTTTCAACAGGTAACTCTGAACAACTCTTTCCCCATTGTTTTTCCGTATAACCTTTTATTAATTTTTCATATACAACAGAACCAACAACATCTAAACAATGTTCTTCTAAGTTCTTAGGGTTATTACAAACAACTCTTGTTTCATCAATCTTTTGTTTTACTTCTTCTGGTGTAACAACTCCAAATATCTTTGTAAATGTGTTCATGTTGAATGGCAAGTTGTACACTTCATTTTTATATCTTGCTATCGGTGTATTGATAAAATTATTAAAATCAGCAAACTGTGAAACATAATCAAATAAACCTTTCATATTTGTTCTGAATATATGTGCTCCATATTTATGAACATGTATTCCATTCTGTTCTTCTACATAACAATTTCCACCAATATGATTTCGTTTATCAATCACTAAAACTTTTAAACCTCTTTCAGATGCTTCATGTGCAAAAACGCAACCTGCTAATCCCGCTCCTACAACTAAATAATCAAACATTATTTTTTATACCTTTCTGATATTATTTTAGGGGCACAAGTTTCCCATTCTATTCTGTGATGTATTCTAAAGTCTGTAATACCCATTGCCATTATTTTGGCACTACTAGGCAAACACATAACGCTATAGAACGCCTTTCTATACGTACCACTATTTCTATATACCTCTGTCATTCCACCTGCCATAGATTGCATTTGAGGTGTCTCAGTCTGTATCATAGAAATGGTTCTGTATAAAACACCTTTATGATTATACAATGCACCTGTTGTAACGTCGTCATTCATTCTCATACAGAACTTGGGACAACCTTCTGTTTTAATAAAGAACGTTCCCATTGTTTTAGGAAACAAACCTTTGAAATATTTCTTATTGTTTACACCACCAAGATAATCACTACTTAATGCAAAACTTAAAACCTGCATTTGTGTATTCTTTAAATACTCAATAACAGAATCGAATAACACATCTAAATTGTTACATCTTTTACTTGCTATATTTTTACCCTTCACATATCTAAATGTAAACCCTGTAAAATCATCATCTAATTGTATATGATATTTGTAACCTCTTCTGTGTGCTTCATCTATAATAAA
>ERZ1673698.788-NODE-788-length-41111-cov-96.444734_pt1 | contig 41111 bp, 34 predicted proteins | sample MGYA00580228_ERZ1673698 | MGnify/ENA primary metagenome ERZ1673698 (study PRJEB41218, sample SAMN15661768) | gut metagenome | host: Homo sapiens | place: Canada: London | collected 2015-08-20/2019-03-30 | study: EMG produced TPA metagenomics assembly of... | reverse complement strand
CCGTACCTGCCAAGTGGATCATGACAGCAAGGCAATACGTGCTGAATATCTATACTGAAAACCGGGCTTATGCAAGACCTTTCAAAACTGGATTCGGATAAAGTCCGTTCCTTATGGTTTTAATCTGCGTATTGCCTCAAGTCGCATTGTGGGGTAAGGGGAAGGTATGCACAAATCGGACAAAATTCACGCTCATACTATCATGATGCATAGTGTTCAAGCTCTTTACTGCAATTGAGATTGCCATTGAGATTGCTTGCGGATTTTAGGTTATATATTTTTTTATGGATTATATTGTTATAGATACTTGACGAGTTTTCTGTTGAGTTTTATACTCTTAGGCTTTGCCCTAACTCCATCTATGTAATAGTATTTTGCCAGCATGTTGTCCATTTGCGACACAAAAGCCCCTCTGATTCGAGCACATTTCTCATTGATGGAATTTGATAAAGGGTTGGTCACATCAATAATGCTTTGTTTGGCTTTTTCTGTTAATCCGTTTGGACGAAGCTTAGCATAGATCTTCGTTAGTTCTTTCCGATAATCTGGTAAATTCTTGAACAGTATTCCTTTTGGGTGATTAAGAAATAACAGATATACGGCTTTTGCTAATGGCTCCATTTTAATCTCCATATTGTTATAGTGAGGTAATATGATTTTGTAATCTTTAGTAATAACCATTCCACTTATAGTGTAAGTATTTTGAGGTCTTAATAAAGATTCTAAAATATGTTCAGCAACACCTCTTTGGCGTAAGAGGGCAATTTTCTCTCTTACTTCTTGTATTAAGTCATCCGTATCCTCACCCCAATGTTGAGAGTTAAAGTTGTTATCTGCAGAATATACTTCTTTGTCACCTGCGGAATCAGTGATAGTCATACCTAAAAAAGCTGCATGGTCATGTTGGTAAATGACCGATTGAATTTCAGCTAATTGTTCTTGCAGACTTTTATCAGAATCTAAAGATAGTGGAAAGTATCGTTTTTCATATACTTCCGTTTTATGATATGTTTTATAGAATCCTCCAGCAGCCCACAAAAGTCCATGTGCCATACGTTCCTTGTCTTCAGGATGTGCTAAGAATTGGAACATATAGCTGGAGTCTATTGATGGGATTTTTATTGGACCTTTATAAAAAGGCATTCTATACAGAACGATTTCTTTCTTGAATATCTTCTTTGGAAGCTGCGGTAAATAGGTTATTGTATAACCAAATTCTTTTGCCCAATCATCGAGTATTTTTTTATTTTCGAGAAATAGACGGTTTAATTTTGCATCATAGTTGTTTTCTACATAAATAAGTTCCTTATAACCTTGATTTCCATCTGCTGTAAACTCGAATCCATTATCATAGGCGAGTTTAACCCTAGGACATTTGCTTCTTTCAATTGGGTCTGTTGGCCAAGGAATTTCTGGCTCAGGATGATATTTATGGTTATATTCTTTTTTGTCTGAAAAATAAAGGTAATATTTGTCCCAAATGTCTTTTATATCTTCATAGATGCAATCCCATAGAATATACAAAAGCCCAAAAGGACAAAGTAGCCAAAATATGATGTCATTATCTAATATATCTTTTAGTTTCATAATTTTATATATTTATTTGGTTGTAAAAATACTAAAAATAAATTAGAATGCAAGGATTTATTCGTTTTTTTGTTTTTCACAAGCCTTGTGATTTGAAAATGGTTTGCATTTTAGTCTTCTTTTTGTACGTTTGCCAAAGATTTGGGGACAGAACATAATCAACGGTCTTTAAAACTGATGGAAAATCGGTCTTGTTCCACACCCTGATATTGAAATTTTGGATAATAATAATTAAAATAGATATACAATGGGAATAATTGCTAAAAAGAAAAAATGGACGTTGACAATTCAAGAAGGATTGCCGGACGATATCTATATGAAAGCTGCTCAGGCTTTAGGTGAAGGAATTATCAATGATGATTTCTCTGCTTTTGAAAGTATGCTTGATGAGAATGTGAGATGGGAATGGCCAAAGATAGACTTGTCTCCGATTGTTGGGCGTAATGAGGTTGTTGGCTATTGGAAGAACTGGGCGAAGCGAGTAACCCATGATAAGTTGAATGTTGAGTTTGAAGTAAAGTTCTGTACTTTCTATTCTCGCACAACTTTGGCCATTTCTCCTAAAGGTTATGCTACTGCATATGTGTTGTTTTACATAGAGAATGGTTTGATAAAACTTGGCGTCTTTGTTGGTCGAATTATTGATAGAATTAATCTATTTGGGAAAGCTGGTAAGAAATGGGAGGAAACATTGGATCATTTTCCTTTAGCTCTAAAAGCTAAGGATATAAAGGAAATATCTAAACAGGAGGCAAGAGGTAATAGTATGCCATGTTTGAATTGTGGAAGAACTTCCGAAATGCTTAGTTGGGAGAATGTCGTTTTTAGTAATAGCTCTATTGATTTCAGTGGGGTGATATCTACGTGTCCTTGTTGCAATAAAGTTGTGGAGTTCGTTTTTGATGAAGAGAGCGCATTGCATGATGATAATAGGTTGGAACGAGTCATTGGTACAAAAAAAGAGGAAGAACTTTGGATGACTAATGATATGTTTCAGATTGGTCTATATTATACTATGCCTTTGAGGCATGGTGAATATATCGCTTCTTTATATAAAGGGGAGTCGATAAAAATGAAAGTTGCTGCTGCAACATTAGGTGCAACGAAGAGAAAAGAGACTTCTCCCTATGCTGCTGCAGCTAAGTTTATGGAGCCAGTTTTGTATGTCCTATATATGGAGAACTATGATGAGTATGAGAAAATCAAGAATTGCTATATAGATGCCTTGAACAATGGTGTTTATGAGGCTGCTAACAATTTGGGAATTTTGACTTATAACGTAGAACACTTAGATAAGGAAAAAGGACTCGAATATTTTAGAATAGCAGCTGAGCATAATTCAACGGCAGCCCTTAAAAATTTAGTGAAGATTTTTTGGCAGGAAAGAAAGTACGAAGATTTAATATCCTTGCTAAGAGACGACAATGGTAAAAATGAATTTGAAATAGAAGGCAATGTCTTTCAAAGAATATCTAAGTTTGAGATCATCAAAAGTAATTTGGATTATTCTCAGTTCATTCATGTGCTTTTCCCTGAAATACAGATTGTCCGGGATTGGTATATAAGTGTCAGGTTATATTCTGATGGGAAAAATGCAATAGGAGATGAGTCTTATTTCTATGTGGTTAACTCAAAGAATAGTGCTACATACTTTGATATGGAAAGTAATAGCGTCAAATTTGAGGGAGAGCGAGATTTTTTAATTTGGAAATATGTAGTTATGCCAAAGTCTACACGTGCAATTTGGGAGCTATATCTATTGATGAATGCTAATACCATATTGCCATATTGGTGGCATGGTGGTTATCGTCAGCGTATTTTCATATTCGATGATTCTGATTTTGCAAAGATTCCTGCTTTGAGAGATAGGGACGTAAGTGCTGTGATAGATAAGGGATATACTCGTTCATCCGTTGAGATTGAAGATTGTGAAGGTGGATTCGATGCTCATGTTTATTGTTGTTATTGGAATGAGTGGAAAGGACTTGTGAGAGAGCACGTCATCATGAAGGTGCAAGAAAATAAAGTTGTGGAATATAAACATGGGGCAGATTTTGTAATCTTCTCGTATAATTGTGGAATCTTATATTAAATTTTGATTAACTTTGCACCCAAAAATGAAGTGTGTATGGGGAATAATACGGAGAATTCAAAGAATATAATCATTGGTATCGGCGAAGTTGGTACCAATACCATAAATAGAATGAGAAAAATGAGAGTTTCTAAATATTTATTGCTATGGCTGTCTCTTTTCTTTTTCAATATTTGTTTTGCCAGTTGTCGCAATCAAAAAGCGGAAAAAGTAGAGCAAGGGGATAGAATGGAAGTGGGAGAAGGGAAGAATGATAGCTTGTTGGAAATTCTTCGAGGACATGAATATGTCTATGGTGGTGAAAAGATGTCGATTGATTCTACTTTTTCCATTATGGATACGATGGCGTTTCCTTTCGATGAAAACTTAATAGTTGTGAATGGCAATAGGGATGAACTAGGACCGACTTTTAGTTTTATCATTGATACGGAAACTAAGAAGTCTATATTATTGCCATCTAATCGTGGCTGCATCGGTTTTACATCTGAGGAGGGCTTACCTATTTGCTTATCTTTCAGACATCATGCTAATGGCGAGCCTGGCAGATATTCTGTCGTTTCTGTTTATGATGAAAAAGGAAACCTCGTCAAGGAAATGTCGTTTGAAGATTATAAAAAAGATGAGAAGCAATGACAGTAATAGAATTGATAACTGTTATTCTGCAGCACAAGAAAGCAACTCTTGCAATTTTTGTGTTAGCATTGATAGTGGAATAAATATTTTATACTTATGAGGAGACTAAAGAAAATATGAGATTCATGGAATGTACTTCGTCATAGAATGAGAAATCAAGATGAGGCGCAAGAGGTAAAAGGCGAAACCATCTTTTCCTACAACAGGCATTATCGGAGCAATAGCAGGCGATTGCTTTGGGGGCAGCTTATGAGTTTAATCCCGTGAAAAGCATGGACTTCGACTTATGTCTCTTATATAGAGGCTAATTCTTATACTGCGGCAATTCGTAATGCCATTTCTCTTGGTGGTGATGCCGATACAATGGCTTGCATGGCTGGCGGTATTGCTATAGCAACCAAAGGCATGGAAATGCCCGAGGACTTGGCTTACTATATTTACAATCATGTGCTTGACGATTATCTACGTCATGTGCTATATGAGTTTAATCAACTGAGCCCACTTTAAAAAGTAAAGCTTGTTTTAAATGTTTATTTCAGTAACTACTCAGTTTTCAAGAGTCTCTGAATTTTACTAAAGGGCTATTTATCAAGCATAAAGATGAGTAGTTACAAAGTAAGGAGTATTTTGTTAATAATCAGAAAAACACTTGCTTTCTGAAATATTATCTGTATCTTTGTGCCGGGATTATAAAGATTAAGATTATGGCTTCAAAGAGATATCCTTTTTGGGAATACAAACGTTCTCCGAAATCGTGAAGGGGAATTACTTCTATGCTGATAAGACGGCTATCGTCTATCAGTTGGCTCATTATGCCAAGTTTCATTTTCTGAGTCGCCCACGTCGATTCGGAAAATCCTTGTTTGTTTCTACCCTCCAGGCTTACTTCGAGGGTAAGAAAGAACTGTTCAAGGGACTTGCCATCGAACAGATGGAGAAGGAGTGGACGGCATATCCTGTCATCCACCTGGATCTGAGTTGTGGTAAATATTATAGTTTGGAGAATACATATTCAATTCTAAACGGAATACTGGAAATAGAAGAGAAAAAATATGGTTTAAAGGTTAATTCAATAAATGAGAAGTCTTTTGGAGGTCGTCTTAAGAACATCTTGCTGGCTGCCACGGCTCAAACAGGTAAGCAAGTTGTTGTTCTCATCGACGAATATGATGCCCCGATACATGATTCTGTCAGTGACGAAGAGTTGCAGAAGGCCATCCGCAACATCATGCGAGATTTCTTCAGCCCCTTGAAGCAACAAGAGGGAAACATTCGCTTTGTATTCATCACAGGCATCTCCAAGTTTAGTCAGCTCAGCATCTTTAGCGAGTTGAACAATCTCAAGATTCTCACGTTGAAGGATGAATACAGTAGCTGTTGTGGTATTACCAAGAGTGAATTGACTCAGTATTTCCGTGAGGGTATCGAGGAGATGGCTGAGCATAATGGACTCACTTATGAGGAGACATTGCGACAACTCAGGCAGCATTATGATGGCTACCATTTCAGTATCAATAGTGAGGATATCTTCAATCCTTACAGTATTATCAATGCTTTGGACGATAAGGAGTTTAATAGCTATTGGTTTACATCTGGTACGCCTACGTTCCTGGCAGAGTTGTTGCAGCAGAAGAATTTGGATATGCTCAATCTGGACGATTTATGGATTAATGATGATCGTTTTGATACCCCTACAGAAAAGCTTACAGACCCGATTCCTGTTCTTTTCCAGAGTGGCTACCTTACCATTAAAGGATATGAGCGAAGAGGAAAATTGTATCATCTCTGTTTCCCAAATCAAGAAGTAAGACAAGGCTTCTCGAAAAGTCTCGTCAGGTATTATACTGCGCAAGACATGAACAGATATGATGCTATAGTGTATGCCTATTCCAAGAATGTGCTCATCAATGACGATATGGGAGCCTTTATGCCTCACTTGAAGGCCTTCTACGATAAGTTCCCATATACGATTATCAACAATAATGAGCGTCATTATCAAGCCGTGATGTTCACCATCTTCACCATGCTTGGTGAAGATGTGAAGGTGGAGCATACCACTTCGGATGGAAGAATAGACCTTGTGCTCAAGACAGATAAGAGTATCTTTATCTTTGAGTTGAAATATGAGAAGTCTGCTGATACCGCTATGGCGCAAATCAGCGGCAAGGACTATGCCAAGGCTTTTGCCGATGATGAGCGGAAGGTTGTGAAAGTGGGTGTCAACTTCTCTGAAGACCAGCGAAGCATAGAGGATTGGGTGATAGAATAAATGACATCTTGAGATTGATAAAACGCAGAATCCTGCCGGCATTACAGCCAACAGGATTTTTTTTGCATCAGCAAAGGCTATTCATCTTCCGTGATGATGTCTAAATCTTCGGCAATTTTCTTCAGTCTGTCTCTTATCCTCTTCGCCAAGGTTGGTGGCTCTTGCTGGACGACAGGCTCTATGGGCTCTTCTTCTATGACTGGAGATTCTTCTATCGGAGCTTCAGGGATGAGTGGGGCTGGCTCATCAGGGATGTTTGTGGATTCATTGGTTGATGGATTTGTTGGAATCTCTTCTTTTGGGGAATTTTTCTTCTTTTGAAATTGGAAATTGTCACGTATCGGATGATAAAGTTTGTCGATAATTCTCTGGTAATCATCTTCATCCTTGGTGGTAGTGACAGGATTGTCCTGAATTTCGTCTGCCAGCTCGTTGTTGAGACCTGTTGCCAGGATGGTGACTTTGGCATCCTCATCCAGACTGTCATCATCTGAAAGGCCCCAGATAACCTTAATGTCTGGATTCAATTCATCGAAGAAGGCATCTATCTCTCGCATTTCCCTAACGAAGATAGGGTGCTTGCTGGAGGTATAGATGTTGAAGAGGATGCGCTGGGCATTGCTGATGTCGCTGCCGTAGAGCAATGGGGAATCCAAAGCGTTGAGGATGGCATTCTGAACTCTGCCTTCTCCACTGGCTCTGCCCATAGCCATGATGGCACCGCCGCCGCTCTTGATGGTGGTCTCGATGTCACGGAAGTCGAGATTGATAGTTCCCTCTACGGTTATCAGTTCAGAGATGCTCTTGGTGGCATCGCTCAGCACCTTGTCTGCCAGTTTGAAGGCATCCTTTACGGTAATTTCTGAATCGGCATATACATCGCAAAGTCGCTCGTTGTTGACAATGAGCAGGGCATCTACATTCTTGCGCATCTCTTCTACCCCCTGCAGGGCCTTCACAATTTTCTTTCTCTTTTCAAAATAAAATGGGATGGTGATGATGCCCACCGTCAGGATGCCCATGCTTTTGGCGATGCCTGCGATGACGGGGGCTGCTCCTGTTCCGGTACCGCCACCCATGCCGGCTGTAACGAATGCCATCTTGGTTCCGTCATCCAGCAGTCGCTTGATGTCTTCCTGGGTGTTCTGCGCTTCGCTTCGTCCAACTTCAGGGTTCGCACCTGCTCCCAAGCCGCTCTTTCCAAGCATGATCTTAACGGGCACAGGTGATTTGGATAGCGACTGGCTATCCGTATTGCAAACGGCAAAGCTCACATTTACAATACCTTCTGAGTACATATTCTTAACGGCATTACATCCGCCACCACCCACACCTATCACCTTGATGATATTCTTGGTGGTGTCTTCTGTCTGTCCGAAATCTATAGGAGTCCAATCTTCTGTCATCTTATCTATATTTCTATTTTGGGCACAAAGATAATAAAAAAGGAGTAATTATACAATAATAAAAGAAACGCAAGGCTTGCAAAAGAAGATTTTTCGATGCTGGCAAACGTTTTTTCTTATTCTTTTTGTACTTTTGCATCCTGTATGCAAGAAGAGCTGAGAAATATGGATGCTGAGGAGAAAGCTGCTATCATACAAGCGCTTTCCTCCCAACTTTTGGCAGAAGGAAGAACTGACCTTTTGCTGAAAGCTATCAGTGTGCCTGTATTGGAACAGCTTCGTATTGAGGCAGCAAGGGCTACCCTCAGTCCTTTGGTCATAACGGCGGATTATCGCTTCCTGTTGCCTGAGTTTTGTAATAAAGAAGTACAGCTCAGTCCTATCCATAAGGCACTCTATCTGCTTTTCCTGAACCATCCGGAAGGTATTGAATTCAAGAATCTGGTAGATTATCGGGAAGAACTTCTTCAACTTTATCAAAAGATAGGAAATAGAATAGATATGGATAAGATTACCGAAACAGTGAACCGTCTGGTGAATCCGCTTGATAATGCGATAAATGAGAAGTGCTCACGTATCAAGGCTGCGTTTTCTGATATGATGGATGAGTATCAGGCAGACTATTATATCATCAACAGTCATGTGAAACGGCATCAGGGAAGTTATATGAAACTGTGGTTTGAGAGGTTGAAAATCATCAATCTCCCAAGAGAATTGGTTGTTTATCAATGTTGAAGATTAATCCCATTCCACAACTAATCAAGAATACATCGGTTGGGTACAAACACTCGCTTGATGCTTTCATTTCAGTTCTCATAATATAATATAAGGTTAAATTTACTTGTCCTTCTGAAACACCTTTATCCCAGTCCGCAACACTTACTTTTCCTATTGTAACTTTGTCCTTACCTATTTTTACATCATAGGTATAGCTCTGGGCTTTTTCAAGAGCAAGAATTCCCGTTACATACAGTATTTTAGTCTGAGTTGCATTGCCATCACCATCATTGTATGTCACGGTGAGTTTTATGAATTTCTCTGCATCATTGCTTGCTCCTGGAGATACAAAAGCATAGAATACATTGTTGCCACATTCTTCTTTTTTATAAGTTTGGATTGCTGAGAAGGTATCATCATCTCCTGCAGGAACTTTCAGCTTAGAATAAACTTCTACGGCAGAAAATGTAGGGTTAAGATCTTTGATCTCATCTCCAAATCCGCTTTCTTTAACAATGACGCGAGCCGTCTGTCGCTCAAAGTTCAATGCCAACTGTCTGTCGGAAGGATATATGCCTTTTCCGTATAGCAGGTGAAAGCTATACTCCATGTACAAGAAGTCATAGGCAATTCTCTTTCTACTTGTTAAGATTATGTAATTTAGATTATGCAGTTTGCATAATTTAAAACAAATAATTATATTTGCATGTAGAAATCAAAACATAGAAGAATATGGAGAATCCTTTTATCATAACTGGATACATCAAGCCAGAGTACTTCTGCGACAGAAAGCAAGAAGCCAAAAGAATCATCACAAAAATCACCAATGGTGAGAATATTGTCATAATGGCGGCAAGACGTGTGGGCAAAAGTAAACTTATTGACTTTTGCTTGGATTCGCCTACTATAAAGGATAATTTTCTTTCTATTTCCATAGATATTCTTCGCACATCCAGTATCAATGAGTTTGCCTTTGAGTTAGGCAAGGCTGTGTTTGAGCAAGCTGCTCGTCGTAGCACTAAGCTGCTAAAGATGGTGGTCAATACTTTGAAATCCATCAATGGCTGTTTTGGATACGACCCAATCTCCAATACACCTATTTTCAACCTCTCCCTTGGCGATATTTCCAATCCCCTCTATACCTTGGAGGAGATATTTGCTTGTTTGGAGCAAGCAGACAAGAAATGTATTGTTGCGATAGATGAGTTTCAGCAGATTGGCTATTATCCAGAGAAAAATATGGAAGCAGTTCTCCGTACTTATATCCAAAGATGCAGCAATGCCAATTTTATATTTTCGGGAAGTGAGCGACATCTCATCACTGAGATGTTTTCTGAGAAAGCACGACCATTCTATAATAGTGCAGACATCATGAATCTTGATGTCATTCCTATAGACAAATACACCGAGTTTGCCATTGGCTTGTTCCATCATTTTGATAAAGATATTCAAGCGGAAGCAATTGCATTAGCTTATCATACTTTTGGTGGCAATACATATTATATACAGAAAGTAATGCATGAGGCTTTCAATCAAACAGACCCAAAGGGTGTTGCGGATAGTGAGATGATAGATGCTATTATCCGTTCATTGATATTGGACAATGACCGTAAGTTCAGTGAAATTCTCTCACGGCTAACCTTGCCCCAAAAAGAACTTTTGTATGCTATTGCCAAAGCTGGCATGGCTAAGCAAATTACTTCTGCTGCTTTTGTTAAAAAGTATAATCTTCGTTCAGCAAGTAGTGTACAGAGCGCCATCAAAAAACTGTTGGAATATCACTTGGTTTCTACCTCGCAAGCTACTTATTATATAGATGATCAATTGATGGGGTTGTGGCTGAAAATGTAACTGATGTGCGAAACTTGATTTTTTCTAAAAGTTTCTTAAAGATAGTATTACTTTTTATCAGAAAATACTATCTTTGCAACTGATAATATCTTGTTATTATCTATCGGTGTATGCAAGAAACAAATAATATATTAGCAATATTGGATAACTATCTCCATGACAATCCCGATGAGATTGCCAAGGAGATGGCGAATGACTTTAGAAGACGAAGGATAGAGAAAAATATGACACGTGAACAAGTGGCGGATAAGTCGGGTGTGGCTGTCAGCAATATCACTCGTTTTGCACAGAAGGGTATAATGGTGAACATGCGACATCGGTAAATGGCACAGGTCATCCGACATTGGATGATATGATAACGGTAGGTGTGAAGAACAAAATGGCGGAAAGTAAGTGCCGTGAAATCTATGACAAAGTAGTTTTTTCTGCCTCATTTTCGATTTATCTGCCTCATTTGATATCAAAATGAGGCAGATAAATCGAAAATGAGGCAGATAATTGAGAAAATTATCGTAATTTTGTAACCGATAATATAAACCCAATAAATACAATAGGCATGCATCAATTCGATTACAAAGATACCCCCAAGAAGTTGCTGACACCTTCCATCGTCAGCCAAATTGCAGCACTTCACGAATACAAGGGCAAACAAGACCTCTATATTTCGGCCCAAGTAGATACTCTTTCAGCCCTGTTAGAGATTGCAAAGATACAAAGTACCAAAGCATCCAATAGTATTGAGGGTATCTATACCCCCGATGAACGCCTTCATGCCCTTGTCGTAGAGAAAACTGAACCACGAAATCGCTCAGAGGAAGAAATTGCCGGCTATCGAGAAGTACTCACTACCATCCATGAGAACTATGAGTACATTTCCATTCGCCCCAACAACCTATTGCAACTACATCGTGACCTTTACTCCTTCGGTGGAAAAGAAGTTGGTGGACGTTTCAAGAACACAGATAATATCATCGCAGAAACAGACCGAGAGGGGAAAGAGCATATCAGATTTAAGCCTGTTCCTGCATTCCAAACGCCAGAAGCGATAGAAGATCTCTGCCAGGCATTCAACGAAGCCTTGGACAAAAGTAAGTATGATGCCCTGTTGCTCATACCCATGTTCGTGCTCGACTTTCTTTCCATCCACCCTTTCAATGACGGCAATGGTCGCATGAGTCGCTTGCTCACACTTCTCTTGCTCTATCGTTGTGGGTACATTGTCGGCAAATACATCAGTATAGAAATGTTCATTGAGAAGTCGAAGGAAACCTATTATGAAGCCCTAAAAGCGAGTTCCATAGGATGGCATGAAAGCAAGAATGACTACCAACCCTTTACAAGTTACTACCTTGGTGTCATCTTGAAAGCTTACCAAGAGTTTCAAGACAGAGTAGAGCATCTACATGGTAAAACTCTTTCAAAAGCAGATCGCATTAAGTCTATCTTCCAAAAGAGAATAGGTAAGATTACCAAGACCGACATTTCCGCCCTTTGCCCAGACATCAGTATCAGCACCATCGAACGAACATTAAAAGAAATGCTGGATGCTGGAGAAATCCAAAAAGTAGGGAAAGGAAGAGGTACAGGATATATTGTCAAATAAAAGATCCTGTCATAATTTATCGACCTCATTTTCGATTTATCTGCCTCATTTGATGTCAAAATGAGGCAGATAAATTCATTTTTTGGCAAATAATTGAGAAAATGAACTGTGAGGACAGAGCCATTCTGTTCACTCGCATAGTTCGTGATTTGCTCGGACTAAAGTGCATCTTGATATATTATCCAGGGCATCTCACCTCGGCCGTTTTTCGCACGCTATCGGCTGCTCATATACCAACTAAGCCTTCATTACATCACTTGGCAGAAATTCTCGCATACCCTTAGCACAATGAGTTGGAGATTCCTTTAAGAATAGCACAAGATGAACTTCCTGCCCTTTCTTAATAAAAGGCAAGTACTTAGCTTTCTGCTCCAAAACATCCATGAGCCTGTCGGCATCTTCATCGTGCGTCCATTTACATTCTCCGAGGTTCCATAGAACTCTTTGATGCGCAGATGTTGCTTCAGCCTTTTGAAATGGTCTGTCGGCAGGAAGTCACACAGCTGAGAAAATACGTATCGACCTTTGTTCATAAGTATCTGCTTTCAAATTGTAATTTGTAGAAAGATACTCGTTTCAAAAGTAGGGAGTCTATTTTATCTCCTATAAGCTTGTATTTATAGGAGTTTTAAGAGATTGTTAAAAGATTTTTGTGGACAGTAGTGATGTATTGAAAATAATTACCCCAATTCGGGATAAAATAGCGATTAGTTGCATGTGAAGACAGATACACGAGTTCTCTTCTCATGCCATCAGACATGAGCTATATATAAAGAATCGAAAGAGATTATTTTGTCCTTAGAACAATGTAAGTTGCTTCGTGTCTTCGATGCAGTATCCTTGCAATGCCTTTGGCTTGTTATCAAAGAAACAATATGCTCCCAGGGCTGAAATAAGGTTCATGATAAAGTTGCTTACAGATCTATGGCGTGAATGTACAATCTGTGCCGTATTCTTCAGCATGTCGTTAATGGTTTCGATAATGTATCTCTTGCGCAGCATCATTCTGTCATAGAACGGCATCAGCTTGTATTTTGCATCAAAACCTTGCCAAGATAGCCGTAACACCTTCTGAAAGCAACATAATTTTTAACCATTCCCGAAGTTGTTGATCTACGAAAGGGAGAAAAAACAATTTCAATATGACGACAAGAGAATCGATTTTGAGCCGACTGACCAAGGGTGTTAGTGGCACAGACCAGGAACTTTTCAGCAAGGATGAGTTGAACAAGTTTGCGGACTTCTACCGTGACAAGTGGGACGAGAACACAAGCGAAGACGTAATTGCTGAGTCCTTTGTGGATTATTGGTGGGACACTGACAGAGCCTGCCGTAGATGCTCTGAGTGCGGCAAACTCATGAGTGAAGGCTATTGTGTGGATATGGGAGTAGCCTACTATTGCAGCGAGGATTGCTTACATAGTGACTTCACAGATGAAGAGTGGGCAGAAGAATGCGAAAGCAATGACCAGAGTTATTACACAGAATGGTAACAATTCTATCAATTCAGATATGGAACAGAAAATGACTATCAATGGAGTAAGCACCTGCACCATCGCAGGTGCTGAGAAATACGAGAAATATCAGTCGGGCATAGGCAGAAAGAGACGTACACTTGTACAATATGACTACCGACATGTGGACGGCGAACTCTTCTCTTGTGTATGCGCAACGCTTGAAGAGTGCCGGAAGAAGCGTGATGAATGGATGAAAAGGAAGGAGGGAACAAGATGATTACTCATTATAAGACACTTGTTGTCAGGTTTAACTCGCCCATTGCAGAGCATTGAAGCACATGGCAAAACGTGCCGGAATAGACAAGACACTTCGTTTCCATATGTCGCGTCACACATTCGCCACACTTAATCTTACTGTTGGTTCTGATCTCTACACCACACAGAAACTTCTTGGACATAGTAGCATAAGAAGCACTCAAATCTATGCAGATGTCGTTATGGACACGAAAATCAATGCAGTGAATCTGACAGCAGGGTTATTCAGATAAACAATCCAATAATTCCACGATTTCTCTGAAAATACTGTTAAAAGTAAATAAGAATTAGTCGTTTGAGTGACGTTGTTTGTTGTTTTCGGATTTTTTTTATAAATTTGCGTGTGAATTAAATCGTTTATAAAATGGCAGATCTAAACAGAATAAAAGTGGTTCTTGTGGAACAGAAAAGGACTGGTAAGTGGCTTGCTGGACAAATCGGCAAGAGTACTTGTACTTTATAAAATGGTGCAGCAACTCTGCTCAGCCAGATTTACCTACTCTGGACTTGATAGCAAAGACACTCGGTGTTGATGTTAAGAAACTACTTAATGATACCGAAATTGTGGGCGAATAAGTAAAAAATAAATTAGAATCACGTCTAATTAATGTTATGAAGAATCTTTCAAAATCTAAATACACTACATATTGCCAATGTCCGAAGGCTTTGTGGTTACGCATATACAAACCTGAGGAGCAGATTATTGATCCGTCTGTTCAGGCACGATTTGAAGCAGGTAGTGAAGTTGGTGAACTTGCTAAGCAGCTGTTTGGTAAGTCAGAAGACGTAACTTCTTATATGCAAATATCTGATGGTACACAGCGTCTTGACCTGAAGGCTATGATTGTCAAGACTCAGGATTGCCTTAACCGAAATGTGGATAATATTGCCGAAGCTGCCTTCTCGTTTGATGGTTGCTATTGCGCAGTAGATATTCTTCACAAGACAGAAGAAGGTTATGCGATATACGAGGTCAAGAGCAGTACTGACCTCAGTCATCTCGAAGTATATGCACAGGATGTTGCATACCAAAAGTATGTGCTAACCAATTGCGGTATCAATGTAACGGGGACCTATCTCGTTAATATCAACAATGAGTATGTGTTGGATGGAGATTTTGATGTAAAGGAGTTCTTCAATATCAACGACATATGCGAGGCGGTAGCTAATGAGTATCTTAAGGTACCTACAAGTATTGCCCAAGCTAAACAGATGCTTGAAGGCGAAGAACCTGAGCGAGAGTTTGGCGAATACTGCCATAAACCATACGACTGCGCTTTCTGGGAGTATTGCTCACGAGACATTATCCCTCATCCATCTGTCTTTGACCTTTACCGCATGAGTTTCAAGAAAGCACTTGAGCACATGAATGAAGGACGCCTTACTCTCGAAGATATGCGCGAGCAGAAGCTTAGCGACACACAGCAACTGCAGTTGGAGTGTACGCTTGGCAATACGACTTATATTAATAAGGAAGGCATAAGAGAGTTCCTAACACAACTATCATATCCTCTTTATTTCCTTGACTTCGAGACGGAGCAAACTGTAATACCGAAGTATCAAGGCACGCACCCATATCAGCAGGTTACGTTCCAGTATTCCCTGCATTATATAGAACAAGAAGGAGGTGAACTGAAGCATACCGAGTTTCTTGGTGATGGTATGACAGATCCTCGTCGTGCCCTTGCCGAACAGCTCTACCATGACATTCCGATGAATGTCTGCACCACGGCATACAACAAAGCCTTCGAGTGCACTCGCCTGAAGGAACTTGCAGAGGCATATCCCGACCTTGCCCCACACCTTCTTAACATAAAGGATCACATCGTTGACCTTCTCGATCCATTCCGTGCCGGCTACTATTATAAGCCAGCCATGAACGGTTCGTTCTCTATCAAGAAAGTTCTTCCAGCCCTCTTCCCTGACGACCCGCAATTGGATTATCACAATCTCACAGGAGGTGTACAGAATGGTGGTGAGGCAATGAGCATCTATCCACTAATGGCAACAATGACACCGGAGGAACGTGAGCACACTCGCAAAGCCCTCCTCGACTATTGCTGTCTTGATACCTTTGCCATGGTGAAGGTGTGGGAGAAGTTATTAGAAGTTACAAAATAATATGGCAGAGTATGAGCAACATCTATTTCCCCGACGAAGAGATAACTTTCAATGATCTCTATTTCGTATGCTATATGATAGAACGCACAGCACGCCACCTTCATCAGCGCAACAACTATGTTGTAGGAAAGTTAGGTAAGGTAGCTCTTGAACGTCAACTATCCATAGCAGGTACATTACATTGCCTAAACCCAGAACAGGTTGTTGCTGACTGGAAAGATGAGTATGCCCTTGAATCAGGAGACTTCGATGTAACATCTATTGACCCACGATTCACAGATAAGATTCCATCAGATACTCAGATGGGAAAGGTCTATGCACGCCTTGTTGATTCAGTTACACCTTCAGGAGGCAACTTTGCAGATTCAATCATCAGCGTCTATGCCTCACCAATTTGTGAAACAATTGATAACTATAATAGTAGCGCCTATTATGAACCAAGTTATGTTCAGACGAAGGCGTATCTGAATGGGGCGTTTTGATAGTAATTAGAAGAAACAATATAATACCAATAACCTATGCAAGGATTTATACAAATAAAAAACAACAAATGTTCTCATTGTGGTAATATTTACGGAACTACAAGTGCGGATTTATATTATTGCGTTAAATGTGGTCAAGCATTGCGTGTTAACTTGTGCGATGCATGTAAAAAACAAGTAGAGTACTATTGTCCGAAATGCAATGCTAGCAAACAACATATTGCAGAAGACGATTACGGATGCTTTTGGGAGAACAGAAAAGGACATGGTGATCTCATGGATGTTGAAATAGATTCACATTCATGTTGTACAAACAATTGTAACAATTTGGAGTCCATAGAAACTTTATTAACGGATTTTCAAAATTGGCATGGATTAACACGTGACTACAAATCAGCTATCAGGAATTGTCAAAAACACATCGGAGAAATCTTAAATGGTAATTGGGAAGTAGTAACAAAAACAAAGGTTGGGGCAAAGTCTGCGGAAGAATATTGGGAAAATATAAGAAATAGAAGTGAACACAAAGTTAGTAAACGTTCTTCAGATTTATACAAATTCTATTCAAAAACATTTAGCAACGATAAATTCAACATTATTGAACATATATACGAACTTTTAAAAACAGGAGACAAACTATATGCTCTGTCTCTTGTTGACCTGTATATAGAATTAGCAATCAAGACAAAAATTGTAAGCAAAGCTACAAATAATGAAAAAGCTTCTTTAAATGATCAAATTAGTGGTATAAGGAAGTTTAGAGACTATATAGATAACAATTTTTTACTTAACATAACAAAAACAAATACCCATTGTGACAAAGTTAGGAATTCTATTGTTAAGCCATTAGTCCACAAAATCGACGGTGCGGTAGCTTTGGCAAAGGAAATCGGAGAAGAGAACTTTATCAGAATGGCACTACGTCAATCCTATTTCTTCTCTGTAGAAATTGTTGACCAACGGAATTGTTCTATAGAAGCAAAAATAAACAAAAGCGAATACCTTCCTGCAAGAAAAACAACAAAGGAAGAAATGAATTTCGAAAACTATCACCAGATAGTTACAGAAGTAAAAGGCAAAACTGAATATGGTATATTTACCTCAGAACAAGGAGATGGATATAATATAGTACGTGATAAGGATGGGAATGCAAATGTAAGAAGATTAATAAAAGAAATGACGGGTTATACTGCATGTGAAGGATCCGATAGCATTTTCCAGAATTATACGATCTCTCATATTTGGGGCAGAGCATACGATCCTAGATATTTTACCAGTTTTTGGAATATTGTATTGGTTCCTGATTGGGCTAATGGATTATTGGACAAAGAAGGAGAGGAAGGCTCACTTGAATCCAAAATGAAAGCTACATATATGACTATTTGCCATAAACTGTACTCATTAAAAGGTAATAGTCGAAAAGGATATTGGAAGAAAATGAAAATGAGAATTCCAGAAATCATAAATTACAAAGATTCCATTACGGAAAAATCAATCGAAGATCTAACAATAAATGTGATAGAGACAAAAACGAATTGTAATGGACAAAGCGTATGTGCTCCTATTCGTATAATAAAATATCCGTTTGAAAAATAATTTATTTCAAATGTCCCGCAGTAAACTACATAACAAATTCATGCGAAAACAATGGAAAGGTCGGTCTTTGTTTGCAGCAAAGGCTGACATTCCTGTGCGCAATGAGCATAGGCAGGATGAGTGTCCGAAGAATAAGCCTTCGAAGTTCATCACTACCAGATGCTGCTTGAGTAAGGTGTCGTGGTTGCAAGAGTCAACCTCTTTCGGTGGACATAAAATTCCAAAGGGTGGACATCGCAAGGTAAGCGGCATTGTGAGAGCCAAAGTGCGCGAGGAAGTGAGACGTGAGATAGTAAATGAATTAATAACTCCTAAAAACAATAAAAGCTATGAGACTATTTGATGAAGAGGACAACTATCTACTTGAAGATGACCTATCTGCAATGCAAGATCTTCTTAATAAGTTTGCGTACTATCACATCCTGGGAAAAAAACTCAGCTTTGAAATTTACAAAAACGATGAGAAGTTATTTGATGTGTTAAGAAGAGAACTTTCTGAATGGTTAGTTTGTAATGGATTAGCAACAAACGATATAAAATTCGAAGTTGACAACGACAATACTCCCGTATATGAATCTGGTATATGCAGATATGGGCAATATAATCCATCAGAGAAGAAAATAACTCTCTTTATCAAGAATATTCCGAATGATGTGTTCGAGGAAATAAGAGCTTCAACGATTCTGCATGAGTTGATGCATGCATACTTCGATTGTGGTTTATCGAGAAAACCGAATTTAGAATTAATTGAGGAACCACTTGCAGAAGCTGGTATGCTTGATTTTTTATATCATTGCAACGGCAGGTCATTTGATAATGTTCTACAGAGGGTTGCTGAAAAGAAAAATACTCCATGCATTGCACATTATGGGCTGGGAGCATACATTCATATGCAATCAGAAAAAGAAATTGGTACATTGTATGAGCTATACTATAAGATACTTCACAAATGTAGAAATACTGACATAAAGAATTTCATCGAAGGATTGAATGAGTATGGTGAATATAAAGAAATCGTTCGTGAGCCCTCTCCTGATGATAAGAAATATGAGTTGTTAAGGTCTATTCTGAAAAAAGTAGAAAAAGAATGTAAATAGTCATACAAAGAGTTTGAAAGCCTAACGTCTTAAAAAAGAACGATTAACAAATAATGGTTTCAACACGACAACAGGTTATTCAAACTCTTTGAAAGCATTTTCATGGTTTCGCTTAGAAATTTTTCATGTTTACGCGCAACCCTGTCACCAGCTGTATTCCATCCTCAAAGAGGAAGTCAAACAGCTTCTGTGAAATATAGCCTTTGTCAGCAAACAGCTTGCCATACAAACGTTTAGCAAGAACCTTGAACACATTCGGGTCCTTGTCGCTGACATTTGCACCAGTAAGTACAAACGCTATTATCTCGCCTCTGTCATTGCACGCAAGGTGGAGCTTAAAGCCATGACACCAACCCATAGTTCCTTTTCCGTCAGTGGCAATTCCCTTGAATACCTTATTGGCATATCTCCTGAGATTATGGCATACGGGTATCATCGTGGAATCAACGAATGTTATGCCGGTACATCTTCCGAAAGCTCCCAGATTAAGGAAGAACATGAGCTGGAAGAACACGCGGCTTTCCAACTCCACAAAGCGGTTGTACGACACGGCTTTCGGAAAATAAGACTTCATCGTACCCTTAATAAAGAACAGGTAGTAGTGCTTGAAATTGCGGAATGTACCGAAATGGAAATACAACAGAATCGTCATGATTTCACTGTCGGACAACGATGCTGCACGCCGTCTACGCTTCACTCCGCTATTGTCTTCCAGCAAATTTCCTGCATTTTCTGCATCAAAATGTTTGCAAAACTCGTCTATAATACAAAATAATTCTGTAACTTTGTAATCGGTAGTCATATTAAATGTTTTTGTAACTATTTGATTTTCACCTATAAAGGTACAAAATATTTATGAGACTACCAACTTTTTTATGTACTATTTCTTATCCCGAACTGGGGTAAATAATTACTTGCGCATGAGTGTGTTTTTTGCGGGAAAATGTATCATAGTATCATTATTTAGCACGAAATTCTTATAAACATCTGATACACCGTATAATACAAGAATGATACTTTTTCGTTTATTTTACAAGAAGTATCATAAAAGTATCATAAATCGCAAGAAACATCATTAAATTCGGCTTTGAGTCGATTTAAAAGACTAAAAAAGAAGTGTCTTCTATTCCAGTTCGACTCAACTTTCGCAAATGGTGAAGTTAAAGAATTTAAAGAAGTTAGAGCCATATACTTTACAGATAGATCTTCAACCAAAAAGGCTGTTGGCTATAACTTCTAACGACCGAAGGGAGTGATAACTTCTTTAACTTCTATAACTTCTGAACTTGCCAAAGTTCAACAGTTTGATAAAAAACTTTAGTACCTACTCTTCCTGTATGTAAAGAATGCCAATACAAACTATGAATAAGAAGAAAGATTGACAAGCTGGATTAGGAATAAAATCACATAAGCCGTTCTGTAAGAGACCATCAGGTGGTCTGTCTTGCCCGTCAAGTGGGCACTCAGTGAACAAGCGATGGGCATCGACTGACCAAGCGATGGGCATCAACTGACCAAGCGACGGGCATTGATTGCCCGTGCGGTGTTCACAGAGTGCCCAAAAGTCAGGCGATTTTTGGGCACTCCGTGCAGATCGGCGGCTTTGCTTTTATGCATAATGCCTCATGACGATTTTGTGATACTTAGATGACGTTTTTTATGATACTTCTATCAGATTAATGATACTTCTATGATACTTCTTGTAAGATAATCCTAAATGTATCATTCTTCTATCTTATTATATGTCAGTTATTTATCTCTACGTTCAGCCAAGGAATGATACTTTGACACTTTTTCATAAAAAACTTTTTACGTATGTGCACATGCTCAACGGTAAATCTAAAAGTATCTGGGGACATCAGTTCTTAGGTTGATGATGCTGTGGACTCATTTCTTATCCGCATCAATGAGGGCAAGCAGATGCTCTACTGCCACTTCTTGCGGGATATTCTTCTCTATGCAAACCTGCTTGCGGTATAGGCTTACCTTGTTGGGACCGGCACCTACATAGCCATAGTCGGCATCTGCCATTTCACCTGGACCATTCACGATACAGCCCATGATACCAATCTTCAAGCCCTTCAGATGCTTGGTGGCTTCCTTGATCTGGGCAATGGTTTCGCGAAGGTCGTAGAGCGTACGGCCACAACCCGGACAACTGATATACTCGGTCTTGCTGGTACGCAGACGTGCAGCCTGGAGAATACCGAAAGCAGTCTCATCAATGGTCTGGGCAGGGATGTCGCCATTGTTCATCAGCCAGATGCCGTCGGTCAGACCGTCTATCATCAAGGCTCCCATGTCGGCTGCGGCTTCCAACTGGAAGTCGCTCTTCTCCTCCTTGCTGTGCTGATACATCTCTGCGAAGATGACAGGGTTCTTCAATCCTGCATTCATCATCTCGTGTACCAGGGCACGCTGGTCGCCAAGTCGGTTCTGGTGATTGCTCACGCAGATGACTACCACCTCCGGATGATTCTTCAAGCAAGCGATGTATTCCTCGGCTGGAGTACCAAACTGCAAGGTGAGGAATTTGATGTCAGCCCTGATGCCGGCGATGAGCGGCATAGCCATGGCAGGGAAGATAGGATAGAGCTTGGCACCCGTGGTCTCTGGTTTGCTGTTCAGGGTCTCGTAGACATTATAATCTACGATGTAGCTCTGGCCAGGCACAAACTGCTGAGGCTTCTTTCCACCTATATATATATAGTCGGGTTTGGCATCCTCATTGTCGCAAATCGTGCTCTCGCCATTGATACGGTTGCTGATGACTACGGGAACCTGATTTCCGCCAATATTGCCTACAGCCTGAGTCTCTCTGCGCACAGGGCGAAGCCAGTCGAACTGAGGACAAGCCTCGCCAGGAATCAGCAGCTGCCCCTGCTTCTTTCCGATATAATCCACCAGATGGCGGGCTACAGGAATCTCTGCGGCAGGTTCCTCGCTCAGACTTACACGCACGGTATCGCCGATACCATCGGCAAGCAAGGCACCGATACCCACAGCACTCTTGATTCTTCCGTCCTCGCCTTCACCAGCCTCAGTAACGCCCAAATGCAGCGGATAGTTCATGCCTTCCTTCTCCATCTCGCTGACCAAGAGGCGCATAGAGCGAACCATCACCACGGTATTGGACGACTTGATGCTGATGACCACATCGTGGAAATTCTCTTTCTTGCAGATGCGGAGGAACTCCATACAGCTCTCTACGATGCCTTCGGGAGTATCGCCATAGCGGTTGCGGATGCGGTCGGACAGCGAGCCATGGTTCACGCCGATGCGGATGGCTGTATGATTCTCCTTGCAGATATTGAGGAATGGAACGAATCGGTCTTCTATCTTCTGCAGTTCGTGAGCATATTCCTCGTCGGTATATTCCTGCTTGATGAACTTGCGGGCAGGATCAACATAGTTGCCAGGATTGACACGCACCTTCTCGCAGTAGAGAGCAGCAACGTCGGCAACGTTAGGATTGAAGTGAACATCAGCTACAAGCGGTGTCAGATAGCCGTCGGCACGAATGCCGGCATTGATGTTCTTCATGTTCTCTGCCTCCCGTGAACCTTGTGTGGTAAAGCGTACCAACTCGCCACCAGCCTTGATGATTTCCTCAGCCTGACGTATGCAAGCCTCGGTATCATTGGTATTGGTGGTGGTCATCGACTGGATGCGTACGGGATTGTCGCCGCCTAAGTCGAGTGATCCGATATGAGCCACAGAAGAGGCACGGCGAGTGTAATTGAATAAGTCTACCATGTTAGTTGCACTTGTACTCAAACTTCACTTCCGCCAAGTCTTTGTTGGCTTTCTCAATCTTGGCACCAAGGCCAGCCTTCCATGCTTCTACCTTCTGAGCCACTTCCTCATCGCAGAGAGCAATCATCTCGGCAGCAAGGATGGCTGCATTTTGAGCAGCATTGACTCCGACAGTAGCTACAGGGATTCCAGGAGGCATCTGGATAATACTGAGCATGGCATCAAGACCATCGAGCATACCCTTGATAGGCACACCGATGACTGGAAGCGGAGTAGATGCGGCAATCACTCCAGGCAGGGCTGCAGCCATGCCGGCAGCTGCGATGATAACCTTCACACCACGAGCCTTGGCTCCCTTGGCAAATGATTCTACTGCATCGGGGGTGCGATGTGCTGAGAGGGCATTTACCTCGAAAGGAATCTGGTTGTCGTTCAGCCAGTTACATGCTTTTTCCATAACAGGCAGGTCGCTTGTACTGCCCATGATAATGCTAACTAATGGTTTCATTGTTTTCTTATATTTATAATTTTACTGAATTCGTTTTCTATTATTCCTGCTGACAGATCGTTTCCCTCAGATGACGAGGAAGGCGCAGACGAGTCCGATGAAGAATCCTGTTACAACCTGCGACAGGCTGTGTTGGCGCAGTATCATTCGTGCTGTACCTACCATGCCTGCCAGGATGAGTACCAGACAGAGCCACCAGATGGGGTTGAACGAGAAACTGATAGAATAAGCCAGTAAGGCTCCTGCCACACCGCCTATGGCTGCTGTATGGGTGGATATCTTCCACCATATATTGATGAAGGCATACACCATCTGTATAATCAAAGCAGCCACTAAGATGATGCTGATGACACGGGGAGTGTTGCGGTATTCCATCAGGAAAAAGCACCCAAAGTAGCACACGATGGAGATGATGTAGGGCACGATGCGTCGTTCTTTCTTGCCCAGTTCGGTGGTGCTCCATCCCTGGTATCGGCGGTAGATATGGATAAGTACCGAAGGCAGAAGAATGGTAAACAAGTAGACGGTGAGCAGCATGGGCAGCTTATAAGCCAAAGGCAGGAGCGACATGTAACTGAACAGAAACAATGCCACAAGTCCTACCAAGGGCAGATAGAACGGTGTGAAAAGCATGCTCATGATTCGTGCTGTCAATATGATATTCTTTTCTTTCATAACAATCTTTTTGTTTTCTAAGCCTTGCATCTATTTTCTAAGCCTTGCTACAGGAATGCCCAACTGCTCTCTGTATTTGGCTACCGTGCGGCGGGCTACAGGGAACCCTTTTTCTTTCAGCACCTTGGAAAGGGCATCATCGCTGAGAGGTTTTTTCTTGTCTTCGTGCTCTATCAGTTCTTTCAGAGCCAACTTGATTTTACGGGTCGACATTTCCTCGCCGTCTTCGGTGGTGTAACTGTCTGTAAAGAAGAACTTCAGCGGAAAAGTTCCCCATTTTGTCTGGGCGTATTTCATGTTGCAGACACGCGATATGGTACTTTTGTCGAGTCCTGTACGTTCTTCTATATCCTTGAGAATCATAGGTTTCAAGTCGGCCTCGTCGCCATCGAGAAAGAATGCTTTCTGTCTCTCGATGATGGCTTTCATCGTGACGATGAGTGTGTGTCGGCGTTGCCTGATGGCTTCGATGAATCCTTGTGCCTTGTCAACTTTCTCCTTGGCATAGAGCAATGCCTCCTTGTCCTGCCGGCTCATGTTTCCCTTGTTCCTTTTATAGGTGTCTATCATGTCGGTAAATGAGGTGGAGACGGTCAGCTCGGGCATATTGCCCCGGTTGAGCGAGAATGTCACCGTGCCGTCGTCGTTGGTGTCGACGATGAAGTCGGGCGTTATCTGTTGCAGGTTTCTGCCTTCGGTCTCGCCTAACGATGCTCCCGGCTTAGGGTTGAGTTTGCGTATCTCTTCCTGCAGGGTGGCGAGCTGGGTGTCGTTCAGTTCAAGTCCTGTCTTTATCTTGTCCCAATGCTTCTTGGTGAACTCGTCGTAGTAGTCGGTGAATACTTCTTCCATCGACTTTCGCAACACGCCCTTAGGCATGCGTTTCACTTGTAAAAGCAGACATTCCTGCAGGTTTCTTGCTCCGATGCCGGCAGGGTCGAAGGTTTGCAGAATGTGCAATATCTTCTCCAACTTCTGTTCGCTGACGTCTATATTCTGATAGATGGCGAGTTCGTCGCAAATACTGTCGAGGTCTTTGCGCAACAGGCCGTCGTCGTCGAGTGATCCGATGAGATATTCCATGATCTGCTTTTCGGTATCGTCGAGCATCTGCATGTCCATCTGCTCCTTCAACTTGTCGTAGAAGGATATGGTGTCGCCGTAAACCATTTCCTCGTAGTCGGCATCCTGCTTGTTGTTTCGGTCTGAATTATAGTCGGGCATCAGGTCGTCGCGTCCTATGTTTTCCAGTGCCGAGTCGAGAGCATCTTCTCTTTCCTCCTTTTCTGTCTGTGCCTCGTAGTCGTCCTCCTCGTCATTGTTATGTGAGTCGTTGTCTTCCGGCAAATAATCGTTTTCGTTTGTGTCATTTGCCAGCATGTCGTCTGGATTCTCGCTTTCCAGGGCTGGATTGTCGTCCAGCTCAGCATTGATGCTGTCTTCTAATTCGGTAAGTGGCATTTCCAAGAGTTTCACCTGCAACATTTGCTGGGCAGAGAGCTTTTGCAGCTGTTGAAGCTTCTGTTCTTGTGTCTGAATGAGTTTCTGAGCCATTTTTACTTGGTGTGAGTTGTATTTATTGTTTTTTGAAGTAAATTTTCAGTTCTGTGGCAAGCTGATAGAGTTTGTCTGGATTGCCGTTCCCATATCGTTGCCAGATGGCACTGCAGTCGTTGAGCAGAGGACTGATGAGCACGTCTTCTCGGTTGAGATACGGGTCGCAGAACATGTATATGCTCATCACGTCGGCTATCTTCTTCGGTGTGGTATGTATCAGTTTGGCAAGATCGATAATCTCTGGCGTCTCAGCCACCATGGTGATAGGGGTGAGCTGGAAGTAGAGGTCGAGTATGATGATGAGCTTCACGGGCGTGAGGGTGGGGTCAGCCTCAAGCGGCTCCCAGTCGCGCTCGAATGTTTCGTTGAGCTTCACTCCCTGGTAGAATGCCTCTGCATTGCCGTAGCCTTGCATCTTTCTGAGCATCTTGATGTCGTGAGACAGCTTGCCTGGCTTGTTGGCATACTTCTCCCATAGCCGTGTGATGCGAGGTGTCATCATTCTCAGCTTGAACATCTGCTCATGCAGGTAGGTGGGTGGTATGTGCAACTCCAGGCTTAGATCTACCATACCTTTCGAATAGAGCGGTTTTACACCCATGGGCTTCTTCTGATACAATTGTAGCAGCAAGAGCCAGTATTCTTCATTCCAAAGGGGATGTTTAGCCATAATACATATCTTATTTTAATGTTATGTGCAAAAATACGACTTTTCGTTGGTTAAACAAAATAAAATGATAAAAAAAATACGCAATTCCGAACTTTGTCGAAATTGCGTACTTAGAATACTATATTCCCAAATTTTTCATAACTCAAAAAGTGTTCTGCTTTCGCAAGTTTCACACTCAGTTTCGTCGTCCTTGAATAAACAATCTTTTATTTACCTTACTTTTCTAATACCTGTTGTCCTTGAATAAACAATCTTTTTAATCTACCTTAAATTTACTAACTAAAACCTAAACAACTAACAATCTTAACCTAAAAACCTAATAACCTTTTGTCTTATTGACGATGCAAAGGTACGACGATTAGAGATAACTGCCAAAATAATTGATGGAAAAAGCAAGAATAACGCTATTTTTTTGACCTAAATCAACTATTTGTGTGCGTGCACAAGCAGAAACAGCTATTTTAGTGCTTCTTTACTGATAACTGCAGCTATGGTTTTAAGGCGCAGATAGTCTTCCGAGAGACAGATGTGTCCTGCCTTGCCCCAATGGTTGCCCCAGGAGTTGCGGCATACATAGTAGTTACGATGGTTCTTGCTGATCATGCCGATGATTTCCATCACGTGGTCGTCGGTGGTTCTCAGACTTTCGAACTCTCTTTGGCGTGATGCCTGTGTGGTGGGAAGCTGAGAAGGCAGAACGTCTACAAAACCATGTCGGGGATGACGAAAACCTTCCTCGCTGATGTCTCCCTCCCAGCAAACTGGATGTCCGTGGCTGATGGCGTTACGGATGTATTGCATCAGCTGGTCGATGGGCACATTAAGAAAAACTTCTTGGTTCTGGTTGTCGGGTGTTTCCAATGCAAATCTCTCGCCGAAGGGATGATGTGTGAAACTGGTGAGCATCTCATATTCGCCAGGGAAGCATACGCTGTTGGCAAACTCTTCGGGCGTATATTCTGCACCGAGCATATATACCGTCTTGGCAGGCATATAGCCCATCTCGTCATCGAAAAGACGGTTGAGCCTGCTTTTCAGTTTCTCTATACCTATTTGTTGGGCAATGGCATTGCGGCACAGAAACTCCACCTTGCGGCACAGAACTCTCATGTCGATATCCTTCTTGTCCTCATAACTGTCGTAGGGAACTATACCATACTTATTTATATAATGTATCAGCATGGGCGCCATGCCTCTCATGCTGATGGGCTTGGTCCCTTTAGAAAAGTAGTATTCTACGGCCTTCTCCTGCAGCATCATTCTGGCAATATAAGCCACAGACAGGTTGACCGAATCGCCCTTCATGATGTGCTCGCTCTCCATCGTGGCAAGCATGGCGTATGCCCAGCATAGAGGACTCTTGCCCTGATTCTTGACAGGGGTTGTGCTTATCAACTTTATTTCTTGGACAACAGAACCTTGTGGCGTGTTGCAGGATGTGTGACTACTCTTGTACTGGCAACTGCAGATGCAGAGAGTCAATATGGTGATGATGATTTTATTTTTCATAAGCGCAAAAATACAACAATCTTTCTGAAGTACGCAAGATCCCAATGATTATTTTTCATTTATTTACCATGAATTATTTTGTAGTGTCTGCAAATAAATGTACCTTTGCACGAAGAAATTTAAACGTTTAAAGATAAAATGGCATTAAAATGTGGTATTGTGGGTCTTCCTAATGTAGGAAAATCCACATTGTTCAACTGTCTGTCGAGTGCAAAGGCACAGGCAGCCAACTTCCCTTTCTGTACTATCGAACCAAACTTGGGCGTCATCACCGTACCCGATGAGCGCCTTAACAAATTGGCAGAGATAGTTCATCCAGGTCGTATCGTTCCTGCTACATGCGAGATTGTAGACATCGCAGGATTGGTAAAAGGTGCCAGCAAGGGTGAGGGCCTTGGAAATAAATTCTTGGGAAATATTCGTGAGTGTGATGCTATCATCCATGTTGTACGTTGCTTTGACGATGACAATATTGTTCGTGAAGGTGGTGCTGCCGTAGATCCATTAGAGGACAAGAGTATCATCGATACCGAGTTGCAGCTCAAGGACTTGGAAACTATTGAGTCTCAGCTTTCCAAGCAGCAGAAAACTGCAGCAGCAGGAAACAAGGATGCCAAGGTGATGGTGGCTGTGCTCGAAGCTTATAAGGAAGTGTTGGAGCAGGGAAAGAATGCCCGTGCCGTGACTTTCGAGAGCAAAGAGGAGCAGAAAGTGGCTCACGACCTCTTCCTTCTCACAACCAAACCAGTTCTCTATGTTGCCAATGTGGATGAGGCTTCGGCCAAGACCGGCAATGAGTACAGCAAGAGAGTAGAGGAGATGGCCAAGGAGGAAGGCGCCGAGTGCATGGTTATCGCAGCCAAGACAGAGGAAGACATCGCATCGCTCGAAACTTACGAGGACAAGTTGATGTTCTTGGAGGAGCTCGGTCTGGAGGAGAGTGGCGTGAACCGTCTCATCAAGAAGGCTTATGCCCTGCTGAATCTGGAGACATTCATCACAGCCGGCGAGATGGAGGTGAAGGCCTGGACCTATCACAAGGGCTGGAAAGCTCCACAGTGTGCGGGTGTAATTCACACCGATTTCGAGAAAGGATTTATTCGTGCCGAGGTGATCAAGTACGACGACTATATCAAGTATGGCTCTGAGGCTGCTGTACGTGAGGCAGGCAAGCTCGGTATCGAAGGAAAAGAGTATGTTGTGCAGGATGGCGACATCATGCACTTCAGATTCAATGTATAATAATACTCAACTTTCGCAAATGGGAAGTTAGAGAAGTTAAAGAAGTTAGAGAAGTTAAAGCCATATGCTTTACAGCTAAATATTCAACCAAAAAGGCTGTTGGCTATAACTTCTAACGACCGAAGGGAGTGATAACTTCTTTAACTGCTATAACTTCTGAACTTGCTAAAGTTCAATAATAATATATAATGTATAATGTGTGGTGATTAACCCTGCGCGTTTTTCACCACTCCTATTATAATATAGAAATGATGGCTAATCTGCTCAATTATATTGTTTGGGATCCAGATCCCATTCTGTTTCATTTGGGTCCGATAGCATTGCGTTACTATGCCACTTGCTGGCTTGTAGGCTTGCTGTTGGGTTATCTGCTGATGCAGCGCCTTTACAGACAGCAGAAGATAGGCGATGAGAAGTTTGAACCACTTTTCATCTATATCTTTATCGGTATATTGGCGGGTGCACGTTTGGGACATTGCCTTTTCTATCAGCCTGAGTATTTTCTCAGTCAGTGGGATCATGTTGTAGAGATGCTGATTCCTATGCACCATCTTCCTGACGGCAGTTGGAAGTTTACTGGCTATGAGGGATTGGCCAGCCATGGAGGAGTGATTGGTATGTTTGTAGCCATTTGGCTCTATTGCCGTAACTTGAAGGTAAAAGGATGGGTAGTGCTCGACAATATGGGTATTTGCTCGGGCATAGCTGCCGCCTTTATCCGCATCGGCAACCTGATGAATTCCGAGATTATAGGTAAGGTGACCGATGTGCCATGGGCTTTCATCTTTGTCAAGGAAGACCAATATCCCCGCCATCCAGGACAGCTTTACGAGGCTATAGCCTATCTCATCATCTTCCTCCTTATCTTCTTTATCTACAAGAAGAAGGGGCCTAAGAGCGTAGGCTCAGGTCTTTATTTTGGTCTGTGTCTTACTCTTATCTTCACCTTCCGTTTCTTCATCGAATACACGAAGGAGATTCAAGTAGCCTTCGAGGCTGGTCTGCCTATGGATATGGGACAGATTCTCAGCATACCTCTTATTCTTCTTGGTGTATGGAGCATCGCCTCCAGCTTCAGAAGAGCAAAGAAGATACAGGCATAAGGCGATAACGGAAAGACCTGTTAAGCGAGTATTTTTTGATAAAAAGCTTCATATTCTTTAGCCACCTTCACATAGTCGTGATGGTGGCTAATGTATTCTATACCCTGTCTTTTGAGTTCAGGAATCAGCTGGGGATTCTCGATGAAGTGTTCCAACTGCTGGTAAACACTTTCATAATTGGGCAGTACATTGATGATGGGGCGCAGATGTTCCTCGTGCAGAATCTCGTAGTTTTCGGGTTCTCCTCCTCCTATACAGATGATTCCTCTTGCCATGGCCTCCAGAGGATTCATGGAAGGTGTGTAGCTGTATAATTGATCGAGGATGGCATCGCTACCGTTCATCATCTCAATATATTCGGCAAAGGGAACGCTTTCTGCTATGCGGAGTTCCACCTTTTCTGGGTATTTCTCAGCTATATCTTGTGCAGCTTTCAGCATGATGTCGGTTCCCTTGTATTCACTTCTGTTCTTGTTGATGCCGATGAAAAGTTTTACTTTATCGGGTGTCTGACCTTTGATATCTGCCTGCTGGGCGTAAGGTCGGATTGGGAAGGGAATAAATGTTGTTTTATCTGGAAAAGAAGGCTTATAGCATACCCAATATTCATACAGGCCGGTAACGATTCCGTCGCAGTCCTTTGCTATCATCTTGTTGAGGCGTTCCTTTTCTGTTCCTATCCAGTCTTTTCTTTCTTTCAAGGCGTCAGCATTGGTACGTAGTTGGTTGCCGATGTTGAAGTCGCTGTATCTCAGAGGCTTGTCTTTGCAGCATACATTGACCCAATAATAGTCCATACCGAATCCGCCAAGGATGATTTTCTTGTTGTGCCGGCGAAGGTAACGATAGATGGGGAATATGCGTTCAGCCTTCAATTCTAAGAACATTGGATTGATGAGTTGCACAATGTCGTATCCGCGCAGTTTGGGCAAGACCGTCAGCAACTTGGCTAAATAGATAATACCTCCCTTTTTCCCTGGTTTTCGTACCAGGTCGATGTCTCGTGGATAATTTTTCCAGAAGTCACCATTAGAAAGCACGGTTACCTGATGCCCCAGCTTGCGAAGTCCGTCAGCAAGCGTGGCATGCACATTACTATATTCGCCCATGAGTAGTATCTTCATATATATAAAAAATAAGTTTATTTCTTTACAAAGAATAGAAGTGAAATTCTGCCAAGATAGGTGTTGATAGCTCTTCTGAACATAGTATATTTTTTAGTGTATTTTTTGTCTGGAAGAGGATACAAACCATGTTCTCTCAGGTTATTGATAGCTTGATTGAGAGATATCAGAGAATGGTGTAGACGAATATTGTTGTAGAGATAGTCCATAGAGAGTTGGGCTATGCGGCGGCTTAGTGCCTGACGCTCAGCGATAGGTAACTTGTCCAATAGTTGCTGAAGATGCAAAAGAACTTCCAGGCTATTGTCCATACGCAGCTGAATTTTCTCCTTATGATATTGATGGCTTACCGAATTTTTGTTGTCTCTATAGAAATAAGCCTCAGTATTGATCTTGAAAATCCTTTCTGCACGCAAGAAGAGTTGAGGAGTAAATTCCTCATCTTCTCCATAAACGATACCTGGAGTAAACTGCAGGCTTCCAACGATACTGTGGCGGAAAATATACGACCATGCAGCACCATGGAGGTTGTTATTGTTAAGAAAATCTGTACCAGTAACAGGTGTCGGCAATTCGTATGAAGGCTCTATATTCTTATTATTTTTGCAGTAATTGAATGTGACGATATCTGGTTGATGGTATCTCACGATATCCAGACAGTGTTCATAAGCTGCTTTTAGGATATAATCATCACCATCAATAAACTGGATATATTTTCCAGTAGCGATTTTCATACCATAGTTGCGTGCTACGCTTACGCCCTGGTTAGGTTGGCGCAGGTAGATGATATTTGGCAGATATTCCGCCAAATCATTCAAAGGACAGATATCGCTACCATCGTCAATGAGAATAATTTCTCTCTCTTTAGGATTCAGGGAGAGTTGTAGGATACTTTTAATGCATTCTACAAGATATTCTTTTTGATGTTTGCTTGTAGTAATGATGAAACTCACCAATGGTGAAAATAGCTCTGATATTAATTCTTTTTGCATAAGTTATTTTTTTTATGATTGCAAAGATAATAAAAAGATTTAATTCACGTATTAATAGTAGTACAAAAAACATAAAAATGGAAATAGTTTGTTCTACTGATATTAAATATATCATGCCGACCGGTATCATGTTGACCTCTTTGTTTGAGAGCAACAGAGGAGAAGTTGTCAATGTACATCTCCTGCATGATCAGGAATCTGCTGCATTATTGGATTCTATCAGAACCATAGCTGCCCGTTATCAGCAAAATATTCATTTCTATCTAATTAATGATGATATCTTCAAACATTTTCCAATTGGTCTAGATTTTCAAGTAGATCATGTAGGCACTTCGTTTGCTACTTATTATCGTTTGTATCTTGCGGAAATTCTGCCTGCTGATATTGATAAAGTTATCTATCTGGATGGCGATATTCTGGTTGTGGATAAACTTGTTGAATTGTGGAATACTTCTGTTGAAAACTATGCAATTGCCGCTGTTCCAGATAGTTATAATAATAAAATAGAACACTATAATCGTTTGCGTTATCCCCAAACTTTGGGATATTTTAATGCAGGTATGTTAGTTGTCAATCTGAAATATTGGCGTGAAAAGCAGGTTCTTTCCCAATTCTTTGATTATGTGAAATCTAATGCGGAAAGGTTGAGATGTCATGATCAGGACGTACTGAACTATCTGTTTAAGAATTCTAAGTTGGTATTACCTATCAGATATAATGTACTGAATGAGTTTTGGTTTGATTTGCGTTATTCTCTTATCTCCTGGGAATTTGATGAACAGATATTGGAAGCCCAGGTTCATCCAGTCATCATCCATTTTACGGGTATTCCTAAACCATGGTATAAGAACTGTAAGCATCCGTGGAAAAAGGAGTTTGATAAGTATAAAGCGATGAGTCCTTGGCGTGATGAAAAAGAAAAGCGCTGGATGCCATTGAAGTTCTGCCTGGAGAAAATGGCCATAAAACTGGTGGTAAGCATGGGACTGCGCAAATCTGATTATATTGTAGAAAATAGGTATATTGATTTGTCTTAAAAATTCTGATATTCAAGTATTTTATAAATAAGTATCATATAAAGTTATGAAGATTCTGTTGGTTGGTGAGTCTAGTTTGCTACATAATACTCTCAAGAAGGGATTAGAAGGACTTGGACATCAGGTAACGCTGATGTCCGACGGCAATGATTGGCACAACTCTCCTCGCGACATCGACTTGCGCCGTAATATGAAGCGTTATGGAAGATGGAGCGGACTTATGGTGTTGTGGAAAATTGTCTGCAATCTTCATAAGATATGTGGAAATGATATTGTTCAGGTGCATAATTATCAGTTTGTGCCTTTGATGGGGTGGTGGAACATGCTGATATTCTGGTTTCTCAAGCTTACCAATAAGCGAATCATTAAAGGTTGTTTTGCCGATGACCCGCTTCTGTTCAGACAACAGGCCAAGGGTATTCCTGCCTATTCAGATACTTATTGGAATGGTAAATTACAGAATATCGAGGAGAATAAAGAGCGCATGGCTTTTCATTTCCTGCATCAATTTGATAAGTGTTGGCATACTGTATCTTATCATTCTGATGCTTTAATAGCTTGTCTTTATGAGTATTATCTCTGTTACGATATTCCTGATTTTCATAAAAAACTCTACTATATTTCTCTCCCGATGATAATTCCTACTATAGATGAAAATAGGCAGAAAGGGAATGGTGAAGTTATCAAAGTACTTGTAGGTTTACAACCCAAGCGCGAGTATCTGAAAGGTGCTTTAAAGATAGCTCATTTTGTGGAAATCTTGGCAAAGAAATATCCAGGTAAGATAGAACTCAAATATGTAGAAGGAGTAGCCTATGATGAATATTGCCGGATGTTGGATGAAGCAGATGTTCTGGTAGATCAGTTTTACAGTTATACTCCATCCATGAATTCGTTGGCAGCCATGGCACGTGGTACTGTGGTTATCGGTGGAGGAGAGGAAGAATATTATGAGTTCATTGGCGAAACAGAATTACGCCCTATCATCAATGTGAGTCCTGAGTATACTGAATCTCAGAATGTGGCAATCATTGAGCAGGCTTTCTTCGTCAAGGATAATCTTGCTAAGCTATCTTCTCAAAGTATATATTTTGTAAAGAAATATCATAATTATACTTCTGTGGCTAGCACTTATGTGAAACTTTATGAAAAGCTTCTGGTCTGTTCCAACTAAGTTACTCTCTTTTGTCCCGTGATAAATGGTAAATATCTATATATAAACCATGTAACGAGTGTAGTACATAAATATACAATCAAGAAAACGCCTACTACTGATAAGTAGTTTCCTGAATAAGAAAGGTGTAGGTGATTGCATATTTTTCCAATACAGAAAGGAATGCCTCCACATAGGAAATAGTATACGATACAATGTCTTCCAGTCCACTCTAACCATTTACAAGATGGAATCTTTTTAAAGAGAGTTGTGGTGGCAAGAGTACCTATCAAAATATTTAAGATAAATAGGGGATAATTAGTTATGTTAATACGCCATATAGTCATCATAACATATGTTCTATCCACATATATCTTAATCGTTATCCACAGTATTAATAACAGAATAATTTGTGATGTCTTTATTTTTTTATAAATGCTTTGCTCATGTTTGTGGATTATATATCCTATACAACAGAAAAACATGGCTTGCAATGAGTTATCTAATTGCCAAAAGTAACAGTCTGTAGTTTGCGGTATCCATCCAGATATGCCAAAAGCGATAGTGCAGATAGGTAGAATATACCTATCTTTCTCATGAGTTATCCATAGTGATATTGAAAAAAGAATTTCAGCTACTATCAGTGCTGCAACAAACCAAGAAGCTTTTCCCATAATAATGGATTGAAATATATTCAAAATATCTATACTCGCTCCATGAACAATTGCTTTTGGAAGTGCTAGAAGTGATGTAAAAATAAAGTATGGCATTAGCAAACTTCTCCCTATAGATTTCATTTTATGAGCTATACAGAATTGCTGTTGTGGCTTATACATTAAATAACCCGATAAAATGAAAAAAAAGACCAATGCATCCGTCAAATACAGATTTTGGTTAATGATATGATAATCCAGATAATAAGATTCTGTATGGTCTAGCAAAATAGCTAACATACAGAATCCTCGCAAATTATCTATCCATCCTATTCTTTTTAAAGAATTAATTGATGTTGTATTGTTGTTAATATATTTTCCCATTTTTTTAAAATGTTTGATTTGTCATATTTATCTCCTGTTTCTAAGGCATGTATCCCTAACTCTTTTCTAAGATGAGAGTTGCTAATCAGTTTGGTGATAGCCTCTGTGAAAGCATTCTGATTATCTTGAGTAACGATAAGTCCGTTATATTCGTTTTGAATAATATCACTTGCTCCATATTTGAAGTTAAAGGTTACAGATGGTAGTCCGCATGCTTGAGCTTCTAACATTACAATACCTTGACCTTCATAATGTGAAGACATTATGTGTAGACTATAGTTGGGATATATTTCCATCATATTTTCTCCTCTGCCACACAATTTTACCTGTTTTTCCAATCCTAAACTTGTAATTTGCTCTTGTAATATATGGTAAAGTGAGCCAGTTCCATAAATATCAAGTTGCCAGTCGGGATATAGTTTGGCTACGTCTTTCCAACAGGTAATCAATCTGTCAAAACCTTTCTGTTGTTCTAATCTTCCTACAGCAATAGCTTTTTTGCAACTGTAGTCTTTTACCTTTTGATGAGGTATGTTGATAAAGTTGGGGATAACGTATACATTCTTTGCTAATTGAAATTCTTTAGCATCGTCATGAGTCAGACAAACTACGGCATCAGTTTTTCTTTCCATTAATCCGAATAGTACGTGAAAAGGATTGAATGAACGTGCCAAATGTGATTCGTATATTCGTTTTGCCTTGGTATGACAAAGAGGTAATAACAACGCTCCCAATGTAGTTGTAAAGAAAACTACGTCGGGATTAATCTGTTTTATTGTTTTATTTAATCTGTAAGCTGCTAATAATAGTGTAATTATTCTGCTTAATAGCTTATATACTTTATTTCTTGTCTTCTTGGCAAAAGGAACATGAAGATGAATCAGCCGGATACCTTCATTTAAGATATACTGTTGTTTCCGTTTATCTTCATATACAGAAATAACAGTAACCTGATGATGATATTCTTGATAGAATGTATTAGCCTTCATGGAAACGATTCTTTCAACGCCTCCATTCTCAGAATAATCTTCTATAACATAAACTATGTTCATTTTCTTTTCCATAGAAACGAGTTTTTTCCTATTTTATTTTTTAAAATGTTTTTAATGATGTTCCATCTAAACCTAATCTGCTGCCATTTGCTGAATTTGCTCCCTTTTCCATTGCAGGAATTGGTCGCTGGATGGCGACGGAACGAGATAAGTCTGTCATCTATGAATTTTACAGAATATGTAAATGCTGCCACATTTCCTATCCAGATATCGTACATGGGAATATCTTTAGGAAAAGGTAATGCAGCATCTTTTACGCATCTTGTAAATGCCATACAACAACCTGTATATCCGTTTTTCCACAATGCGTTATATATTTTGTTTTTACTTACATGCAGGAGCTTGAACAGCGACGGAAAAAGAATATTCAGATGTTCATCTGTTACTTCTGCATTGCTGATTACACAATCATATTTCTGTAGCCATTTCATACAAGTAGCTACTTTATTAGTCTTCCATACGTCATCTTGGTCTGAAAGAAATATGTAGTCTCCTTGTGCATGATGCAGTACATTTTCAAAATTTAGGGTAGGAGAATGCTTTTGTGGACCAGGTATGACCCTTATTCTTGGATCTTGGAATGTCTTGATAATGGATAGGGTTGCATCGGTGGAGCCATCATCAGAGATAATAACTTCATCGTTGGCATTTAGTTGCTTCAATATAGAAGCAATCTGTTCGCCAATATACTTTTCACCATTATATGTAGCAATACACACAGAAATCATTTTCTTGTTATAGTTAATATCTATTTAATGAAAATATCATATTTTTTATCAATATAAGGAGTCGTGATGTCTCCTGCGTCTAAGATGGAGTGGAATAGAAATGCAGAATTATATTTTTTATTCTTGTTATTTTGCAGAGCTTTCCATTTGTTAGGATAGTTAGCTTTGTATTTGTTTGACATCCATATCCAACAGCCAGGATAATGCAATGCTTCTGCGTCTTCTCCGTGTCCGAAGATTCCTTTTTCTCCTAAACTTTCTGCATGATCAGAAAGATAGATAATGGTGGCATTCCGATTTCGGAATCTGTTTCTCACTTCATTCCAAAAGAAGTCGGAATAGAGTACGGAATTGTCATAGGAGTTAAAGAATTCTTCTTTGGTGTTGGCAGATAGTACTCTGCTTTTAAGTTCTGGTTTCCAACGGGCATATTGGCGTGTATAATGTATGTTATACCACCAGTGGGAACCTATTGTATGTAAAATAAATAAGTTTCTTCTACCGAAGTTCTTATTCTGAATTTGCTTGTCTAGTAATGGTAGGATATCTTCGTCCAGCCATTGGTCGAAGATATAAACCGATTTTCCGTTATTTACGTAAATAAGCGAATCTGTTTCTTTCATGAAATAAACGTAAGTATCAATACTTTCTTGGTTGGCAATCCATGTAGTATGGAAGCCTGCTTTTTTGAAAATATCAATAAAAGATCTTTCTTTATAGGCTGCATCCAGATTCTTTGGGCATGCTCTGGTAAGCAAATATGGTACACTGGTATGCGTAAATCCATATTCTGAATAAATATGAGGCATGGATACAATGTTGCTGTCTGTCATCAGAAAAGGAGTTGTTGCTCTGTGATAGCCGTTGATTTGCATGTTTTTAGAGCGTAGGGTTTCACCTATGATGAAGACAACATCTATAGAGTCACTTTTACAGATTCCTTTCTGCTTGAAAGCCGGTCTGTTTTCTTCTATGATATTTCTGTTATCTAAATAATCATTGATGGAGAAATAGATAACGAAAGGAATGCGGCTCTTGATAGGTAAGGATATTCTTGGAATACTGATGTATAGCGTAAGCCCAATGAAGGCTAGTATAAACTGGAGCCAATAATGGGAAAATCTGATGTATTTAATACGAATATAAATGATACCTATACATATCAATTCTGTCACAATAACAAACAGTATCAACGGAATGGTAACAACGTCCATGGTTGTTCTGAAATCGTTGGTTATAGATAAATCTATAGTTGCTGCTGTAAGTGAGATTTGAGCAGTATATCTAAAGTATGTAGCTACAGAGCAAGCTAGGGTATATATAGGATAAAGTATGGCAAAGACGTATTTATTGCTAGCTATACACCACATAAATAGGAATATAGCTATTTCTATTACCAGAAATTGTGCGATAAGGATAAATAAATCTTTCATGCCTCTGAAGGGCATATTGTAGAAGTCACCCATGGTGTATAATACTCCTGAAAGAAGAGTCAGCCCTATGAGGAATAGGACTGACTTATAAAGTTGTTTCTGTTTCATTTTCTTGTTATTTGATAATGGCTATTTTACAAACCACTCCTCTTTCTCCTTCGGAAGTAGCAGTTTCTACCATATATATGCCACTAGATACTTTTCTACCTTTTAAGTCGCACAGGTTCCATGTGTAAGTACCTCCGATGCTTCTACCTTGGTTTACCAGAACTCCATTGCTTGTTACAATCTTTACATCAGCGTCAAATGTTAATCCTACGATTTTCACGAGTCCAGTATAATCCGGTTTTACAGGATTTGGATAGGCATAAACATCATTTTTGTTCATTTCATTGCTTGGTAGAGTAACATCACTCATATATGAACAAAGTCCTTTAGGAGTTGCAAAATATACTTTTCCGGAAGGCTCTATCAGAATGTCAAGTATTGTATTGGATAGCAGCGGAGAATTCTCAGATGTAAAGTGCTGTATCTGCGTATTGCAATCAGAACTGATGAGATATACACCATTTGATTTGGTTCCAAGCCATTTTCTGTTTCCTCTATCTATGGCTATACTTCTTGTATCTATTCCGTCTAGCAGATAATCGGCATAATTGGTACCATCGTTTCTTGGTACCTTATGCTGGGTTACTTCTTGTGCTCCCAAACGTATGTTGTCTGCCGACAAGTAAAGAGGGCCACTGCTAGTGCACATCCATATATTTCCTTCTCTATCTTCTTTTATCTTGTAAAAAAAGTTTGGAGTAATTTTAACACCATCTTCATTTATGTAGGTAGGGCCGTAAGTATGCAACGTATTTTTTATATAGTCGTATGCATATAATTGGCTTGTTTGCCAATAGTTGGATAAAAACCACATTTTATTGTTTGTTCTACTGATGAATAGACATCTTAAATCATCATTGTATTTAATCTGTGAACAGACATCTAGGGACTTCCATTGTTGATTTTTATCAAGGGTCCAAAAACAGTTTTCTACAGAAGAATTGAATACCCATAGTGTACCTTCTTTATCATACATGAGATCTGAGACCAGAATATAGTTATCATCGTTGACACATGATAGGAATGGACTATTGTTTCGATTGTAACATTTTATGAATTCTCCATCTTGAAATTCATAAAGTCCACTCTTGGCAGCTACCATCACGTGTCCTTCTTTTGTTGGATCAAAATCCATGCTTAGCCAGTCTACGTTGCGATGACCAAGAATATCATTAGATGGTTGTTCAAATTCAGACCAGTTTTCTCCATCCCATACATGAACTTCTCCTGGGTAATTTCCATCATTCTCTTGTGCATAGAAACCACCAGTAGCATAGAGTTTTCCGTTGTGAAAGAAAAGATTGTAGAAATTGTTAGAAGCAGGTCCTTTAGGAAGTATTCCTTCTGTCTTATAAACAGGTTCATTATTCGAATCTACTGTATAATAAGTAAGTTTTCCTTCTTTGTTAGTTGTCCACCAAAAGCCTGTTCCTTTATCATATACAAGTTTTTTGTTTTCAGAAAGCTGTTTGTAACTTCCAATTTTTGTCCATTCTTTAGAATTCAGTAAATTACCAGTTAGTTTTCCTTTATATAAGCCAGCTTCTTTCGAAGCAGCATAAAGGCAGTTGTCTTCTATATAACTATAGTTAACATTAAAGCCCAACTTGTATGTATCGAGTATTTTTCCTTCTTTTGTATCTAATTTAATAATTCCAAAAGAGAGAGATAAATAAACATTTGCCCCACTTATATTTATATGGTTTATCTGTTTATGATCTGTCATACTTTTCAGATACAAATCAGGCACATTAACTACATTTCCATTGGCATCCAACAGGTCAATATTGCCATTGGTATATGTAATTACCAATTTTTTGGTAGTCTTATTCCAAGCTATATGATTAATATCAAAGTCGGAAAGAGTGTTTGCTTTATCGTATGTCGTAACTGAACCATCTTTTATATGATAAGAAAAAAGTCCGTTAGATGCTAAGGCAAACACTAGGTTTCCTGCTGGCTCGATTTCTGTTATATCATTATAACTGCTGTATATTTCCCAACTTTCCTTATCTGTGGCCGATAAGGGAAGTACCATGAATAGTATTGTAATTAATAATGTTATTGTCTTCATTGTCTGTTATTTTAAAGTCTAATACTATATTAACTGCAAATATAACTATTTATTGTTTTTATAAACAGATACTTCACTAGTGTCCACTAAAAACGATTAACAATCGTTGTAAGTGGTTGATATGCGA